>OCTX012258312.1_pt1 | contig 131310 bp, 185 predicted proteins | sample 1539691 | NCBI WGS metagenome assembly OCTX01 (sample SAMN02144231, study PRJEB22623) | gut metagenome | biome: sheep rumen | host: Ovis aries | place: New Zealand
CTTTTAAATGCTATTTAGAAGCAACATCTAGTAATTCAGCTGATATATTTTTAAAAGATAATCCTGAAAATAATTACTTTGATATAATATTAGAAGTAGATGCTGAGACAGGCGATTCTATAATAACTATAGGAGAAATCACAGGATTTGAAGACCTAATAATAGGTAGATAATTTTAGAAAGGAGAAAACTAAATGAAAAAATTAGTACAAACAGGAGAAGACTCAAATGGAGTTTTTAACGTTATGGATGGTCTTAGTTTTGTTCAAGCTTTTAATGAAAATGCAGACGAATTAGGAACTTCTACAAAGTTAGATTTAGAAGTACATAATACACCTGAAGCTATTGTTAAAGCTTTAAGAGAACAAACAGGAAAGGGAGGTTATTATACTCCAGGAGGTCCAGACGATTTACCTACTTTTGAAGAACAAGGTGCTCCAAAAGATTCACCTTCTGAATTAAAAGGTGGAATAGCACAAGAATATAATGAGGCTATTGAAGAAGGAGAAACTGGAAGCAAAGTAGTAGAAGTAGGAGAAGAAGACCTTACTTTAAACTTTAAATCAGAAATAAATTCAGATTTAGTAGATATACATGCTAAATTAATAAATGATGAAGAGTTAACAGAAGAAGAAGCTGAAAAGTTACATAATGCAACTGCAGTATTAGTGAGAGACAATGGTGAAGTACAAACTACTGTAATAGCAATAGCAAATCCTAGACAAGAGTCTTTTATTGAAATAGATAGTTCTGATAGAGGAAATCCAGAAACTGCATTATATGTATCTACTAAAACTAAGGACGCTTTAGAAGATGGATGGGATGCTGATGTAACTGCTCTTACTAAAGATGGTTGGTATACTATTGAACCTGCACCAAGAGATGGAGAACATGAGCATGAACATATTTTAGTTCCTATAGAAGAACCAGTATCTGTAAACTTTAGAGAACTTACAAATATCTACGATGCTGATGGTAATGAAATAGAAACTTATGATATGTCAGGATTAATTGATTCAGCTATAAGACCTACATATGCACATATAGGTGGCAATTATAGAATTACTACTTATGACACTTATGATAAAGACAAGGTAGATGAGTATACTGATATAATTACTCATAGTGGAACATTAGATTATGGTTTTTCAATTCAAGGACAAACTGGTTTTATAGATGCTTGCGAAGGTGGATATGCTTACATAGTATTAAACAAATTTTTAGCTAATAAAGAAGGTCGTGGAACTATTTATGCATATCTTTCACCAGTATTAGCAAATGCTTTAAGTCAACGTATGGAAAATATTGATATTTCTGAAGTTACTGATTATGGTTGGTATGAAACAGAATACGATGTTTGGGAAGGAAACAAAGATGGTAAATTAGTTAAAAGTAGTGCTCCATCAACAGAATTATACGGAATAGATTATATTGCAGACTCTACGGGAGATTCAGGAAAAACTAAAGTTGATGAATATATTAAAACTATTGAATTAGTTACTTTTGAAAATACTGATGCTGATTTCACTCTTAATTTTAATACGCCTCAAGAAATATCTAGTGGAATTTATATGTCAGACAACGAAGAGTTAGTAAATAGTTTTGCTGCAGTTACTCTTGGAAATTATCCTGAAACTAAGGACATAAATGATTTACCATTTAGTTCTATTGTAGAATTAAAACAAGGAGACCTTTCTTTAAAAGGATATGTTTATTTAACTGATGAGTCTGAAGAAAATTATTATAAATTATTTTTTGCAGCTAAAGAAACTTTGTTTTATTTCTCTGTATATCTAGATGCTGAAAGTAAAGGACTAGAATTTAATGCTGAAGATGATAGTAAAAATCTTTTAGATACTTTACCAGAATTTAATTGGCATAATACGATACCTCATTAATGGGAAAGAGGATTTTTTCCTCTTTCTTATTTACAAATTTAAAATAATATTATATAATATTAATCATAGAAAGGAGAAATTTAATGAGCAAGATTAATAATGAAATCAAAAATATAAATAATGCTATTTTTTCAGCCCTTAAAGAATCTGCTGCTAATGAAGTTAGTATGTGGGAAAAACAAAGTTTAAAAGAAACTGGAGAATGGGATGATAATGACGATGAAATGGCTCTTTGGTTAGATGATTTAAGAGACCAAGCTCAAGAATTAGCTAATCAGATAAACGGAGAAGTTAAATCTGTTACAGGATTTGATGCTTATCAAGGACCAAGAGCTGTAGTACATTCACCAAAACATGGTGATGTAATAATGTGGTATGACCAAGAAGATGACACAGGAAGAAGTTTTAATGTTAAAGTAGCACACGTAGGATGGATTACTGGAGGAATAAATAATTTAGCTGATTTGTTAAATCAAGATACTATTCCAGAAAATGAAATTTTAAGTGAAGGTTCTATGGAGGATGAACTTGGAAAAGAAGCTGATGAATGGCTAGAAGACCAATATCGTAAATTAGAGAAAAAATATGGTCCAGATAAAGCACATGAAATGATTTATGGAAAATCAGACTCTTCTAAAGACAAAAATTCTTTCAAAGAAGGAGTACTTGTAGTAAATGATGACAAAGATATAGATAATACTGTTATTTTACTAAAAGATGTAAAAGCTCCTAATGGCTTAAATGTAGTTTATTACAAAGATGTTTATTTTGTAGTAGATGAAAAAGATTTAAAAGAACTTGAAAAAAATAATATGTCAGTTTTACATCAAAGAGTTAGAGCTAGAAGTTTAGAAAGTCTTTTTAATGAGTTAAATGAATCTTTTATAAATAAAAGAAAGAAGCTTAAAGAATGGAAAGATGGAGGTAGTACAAATCAATATACTATCACATTTTATGTAAACTCTAATCTATCTGAAGAAGAATTAGAAGCTAGAACTCAAGAAGTAGTTTCAGCATTAGAAGATGATGAAATGATAGAAAGACCTATAAAAGAAATAAAAGTAAAGAAAACATCTGAAATACATAGAAGATTACCTGAAAGTTCTCTAAAAGAAGAAAGAGTAAACATGGTAGTGCATAAAGGTGATGTTTTTGAAAACCAAAACGGTATTAAATGTACTATAGTAGATGTTGATAATGAACATACTATAGAAGGAGAACCTCAAGTAATGTTTAGATTTACATCTAACAGCTCTAATACTCAAGGAGAAACTACTAAAACAGTACCTATGAAAAATGTAGTACATATGTTAAATCAAAATGGTTATAAAAAAGTATACTAGGAGGTAAATTGATTATGAAAATTTTAAGCGAGAATATATCAAATAAAGTAATGAAAAAGTTAACTGAATCTAAATTTGAAATTAAATTCTCAAACTATTTTTCTGATGCGAAGATATGTGATTGGGAAGCAGAAAGTGCAGAAAAAGCAGTGGAAGAATTTTTAAATTCAAATCCTGATTATAAAAATAAAGGAAAAATAGTAGCTATACCTTTAGGAGAAAAATTAACAGAAGAATATTCTGATGAGATAGGTGGAGACCCAGAAGATTATATTTCTGATTTAGAAGAACTTAGAACTTATATAGATACTTTTGATATGAGCAAATTTGGAACTCATTTAGCATCTCAAATGGTTATGGATTTAGTTGAAGCTATAAATAAACAAATAGAATATACTAAAACAAAATATGACTTATAGGAGGTAAAAATGAAAATTTTAAGCGAAAATATTTCAAATGATATAATTAATAAATTAAATAAAATTAGCTTAAAAGAAAGTTATAGCCTTAATATATTCAATAGAAGACCCTGTCCTAAATGCGACAGTTTTAATTTTAAAAGAGTAATTGATAAGGAAGACCCTAATGGTACACAACATTTTCATTATGTTTGTTCGGACTGTGATTATGAAGAAGAGGAAGAAGAATACAATCCTTCAGTAGATGAATTAAATCTTAAAATATTTAAACAATATTTTAATAATTATATAAATACTTTAGAGATAAATGATGATACGCTTAAAAAAGTAAATGATTATGCTAAACAAGAATTGAAAGATATAGGAAATAGTAATAGTGACATAGAAAATGCTTTCGCTGACTGGAGAAAAGATTATTGGATGATACATGGCTTAGATAATAAAGAAAGTTCATACAATAATTATGCTTCTATTTTAGAAAGAAAATATAATTTAACTAAAGATGAAAGTTTGTATTTAGCATATTGTATAAAATGTATAAAAGATTATTATTTAAAAATAATTAGGAGGTGAAACTATAATGGCAGTAAAATTAAATGAGTTAATGAACTCTGGAAGTATATTAGAAGCTAAAAAATCTAATAGACCAGGAGTTCTTAAAACTATAATAGCAAAAATTACAGACTATTTACCTAATAGAAATGGTAGAATATATCCTAGAAAAATATGGGAAAAAGCTTGTAATTCTGATTTAGTAAAAGAACAAGTTGCATGTAATTGTTTTTTCGGAGAGGCTAACCATCCTTTTGATGATAGAATGGACATAGATTTAACTAATGTGTCTCATGCAATATCTAAGTTAGATATTAGAGATGATGGAGTTTATGGAACTATAGACATTTTAGATACTCCTTCAGGAGGAATAATAGATAAATTACTAGAATATGGTTCTAAAATAGGAATTTCTTCTAGAGGATGTGGAAGTCTAGATGATGCTACTAATACCGTACAAGATGATTATCAATTATTTGCATTTGATATAGTAGCTAGACCTTCTGTAGCAGCTGCTAGACTAACTGAAAGCGAAGAACTTATGAAACAAGGAAAAATTATTATGACAGAATCAGAAATAAAGTCAGTTTTAAATAATTATAGAAATAATGTACTAAATGAATCAGGTTACATTCAGAGGGAAAGAGAGAGTGTAGCTAATAATATTATTAGTAGACTTATAAAAGAATCTCAGGAATTAAACAGGAGGTAAAAATGAAGCATTTAAATGAAAAATCTGATGCTTTATTAGTCTTTAATAAATTAAATGAAGCTAATAACACAGATTTTAGTTATAATGAGGAAATATCTTGGAAGGAAGTATTTAGGAGAAAAGAGAACAATATTGGTAAAATAATGAAAAGAACTGCTTATGAATTTGCATATAAGTGGAAAATTAAAGAACCAGTAATAGTTTTCAATACTTATGATAATATTGATATTAAAGCTGAGTATGATATAGATAATAATAAAATTATAATTTATAACCCTATAAATGAAACTGTAAATTTAGATGATGACATAGGCTATGCAATCGATATAATAGAAAAATGGTTCCAAGATAATGGAAAATATATTATAAGTAATGCTGAATATAGACTAAATCTAGCTAAACAGATTGCAGATGAAGTAGTTCAATCACAAAAGCCTGACTGGATGAGACCATATAATATATTAGAAGAAGCTGTATTTATATCAAGTGTTAACACTGACACTTTAACACCAACTATAGTAAAAGTGAAAGAAGGTTATACTAATACTAAAGATATACTATTTTTAACAGAAGAAGGCGTTAATAAATTTTTACAAATATATAAAGATAGTCTATTGTCTAACGTTTATAATAGTGAGTACCCTATTAGTGTAGAAGAATTTAAGGCAGTTAATTTAGAAGAATTTAAAAATTTAAGTAACTCTATATTCGAATATAGGAGTAAACTTTTATTAGAAGACCGTAAAGAAAAAGATAAGAAAAGCGAAGAAGCTAATAGGAACTATTTAGACACAGAGAGGGAGTACTTTAATAGTCTCAAAAATTAAATAGGAGGTAAAAAAATGAAAATATTAAATGAAAATGTATCAAAAAATATTATAGGTGAGTTAAATAAGAAATCTTTAAAGGAAGGATTTGAAGGATATAATTTTACTAATCAAACTGAATTTGGAAGTTTATCTAATGATGCAGCATTAGATACAATAGATGCATTAGCCAAATACTTTAATGATTATGCTAGAGAAATTGCTCAAAATCCAGGAGATTATATAGATAATCAAAATGTAATGAGTGAAGTTTCAGATTTATTATATCAAGCAAAACAAAAATTATTAGATAGTTGGTCTAACATGTAATATAGTACTATATTAGTAAAGGAAGTATGACAGATGAGTAGTAACAAATCTGCAAGAGAAGCTCTAGAAAAAAGATATGGGGCTGAGTGTTTTATAGAAAAGTTACATCTTAGAAAAGATGAAAAACCTAGAAAATATACTTCTAAACGGACAAATGAAAAAGATGAAACAACTAACGTATCATCATATAAGAGAAAGAAGAAAAGGTGGAAAAGCAACTATAAAAAACGGAGCTTTACTATCTATGGAAAATCATCAATGGTTTCATAAACAAAGTAAAGCTTCTCAAGAGTATATGAATGCTATATTTCAAGAATATAAAAGACAGATAGATGAGTCTACAAAATGTATAGTAAAACTAGTTGATGATTTAGATACACCTTTTGAAATTAAAGTTACTGATATAGTATTAGATAAAAATGGAAGATTACTTTCAGAAGAAAAGAAAGAAATATATAATAGAGCTGTTAAAAAGAGAGAAGATAGAAAATTAGCAGAAGAATATTATAAAGGAAAGGAAATAGAACTATGAAAAGAACTATTAAACTATTAGAAAAACAAGAAGTTTTAAATGAAAAACTAATTGATAGTCTAGGTGAAGTAAGTATATTTGATTTAGTAGATATAGATTTTGTTATGTTAGATAGAGAGAATAATTCTAAATCTGCAGTTCTTGAAGGAGATAAAAATGATATTATGACCTCTTTAGAAGAATATGGTGGTAATATTACAGATTTAGGAAATGGAACATATCGTATTAAAAATGATGACGTAGATATGACTTTAAGTCCTAATGATGAAAATACAGATGAGACTGTAGATTCTTTTATATTAAGTATTAATAATGCTAAATTTATATATGGTGGAACTAATGAAATATCAAGGTATGAAATTAGTGCTATTTTTGAAGGACCAGTAAAAGACGAAGCATATTTTAAAGAAGAAGTTTATGACTATTTAAGTAGATTAAATGGAGAAATTTTAGATTTTGAAGTGAATAAAATAGAAGACTAATAAGGAGAGGATATAAGCTATGAAAGTTTTAAATGAAAATGTATCTAGAAACATAATAAATAAGTTAAATGAATCTTCTGAAGAAGTAGAAAGATATAGAGATTGGTTAAAAAGTACTCAAGAAGAATATAAAACTTTAGACAAAAATGACCCTTGGTATAGAATGAATTATAATGATATTTTAAAAAGAGAAAAAGAGTATCTAAAAGCTCTTAAGAAAGCATTAGCTGAAGAAAAAGGTACTTTTATAAGTCCTTTACAATTAACTAATACTATTAAGAAATTAGGTAATATGCAAAAATATACTGACCAGGCTACTTCTGTAAGAGGATTTCATTGGTATGGTAAAGGAGATTTTAATGTAGAAACTGACACTTATAATACTAGTTTAAATGAAAACGATTTATATTATGATGTGTATTTTTACGGTAAAGACAGTGAAGCTAAGACTGAAGCAGCATACAATGCTTTAATAGACGCCGGCTTTAATGTAGAAAAAGTAGGAGGAAATAATACTAATCATTTATATGTAATGAATTATAAATAAGGAGGCTAACATGAAAAGAATCATTAAATTATTAGAAAAACAAGAAGCTTTAAACGAAGATAGCATAGAAAATACTAATAAAATAAGTTTAAAAGATTTTAAACAAGACAAATTAAAAAGATATACTGAATTAGTAGCTAAAGCTACTTATGCTGAGGAGTATGATATAAATACAGGTGAATTAAATAAAATTTGTCAAAATACAGAAATATTACCTGCTTATTATCAATATGGACCAAATAGAAGATATGATAAAGAGCCTGAATATGGCATTCCAGAGTATATAGATAAAAACATAATACATAAATTAGGATTTCATTATGGTAGAGGTTCTAATTATTATAAAACATTAATAGACAAAAAATATAACATAAAATTTACAGTTAATATAACAATAAGAACTACTTCTAAAGATTTTTATGGTACTGTATATGGTACAGTTTCTATATCAAATGTAAGTAAGGAGGCTAATAATGAGGAGAACCATTAGATTAATAGAAAAGCAAGAAATTTTAAATCCTAAATTATTTAAAAATCAAAAACTTATTCCAGAAGTAAGAGACCATTTATTAGCGATAGCTCAAGAATTTTTAGACCACTTTACGATAGAAATATTAGTAGATGATATAGATATAATAGGTTCTAATGCAGGTTATAACTATAAATCAAAATCTGATATAGATTTACATGTTGTAACGGACTTTACTCAATACCCAGCTGATGTAAATATCATAGATGAGTTATTTAATGCTAAGAAAAATAATTTTAATAATAACTATGATATTACTATTAAAGACATGGAAGTAGAACTTTATATAGAAGATAAAAATCATCCAGCAGAAACAAATGGTAGATACTCAATAAAAACTGATGAGTGGTTACAAGAACCTACATATATAGAAGAACCTCCTGTAAATAAAGATTTAGTAGAAGAATGGACAGATAAAATAGAAAAGACTATAAAAACTAAAGATTTAGGTAAAATCGATTCTTTAATAGACGAAATATGGGACTTAAGAAAATTAGATGTTAAAGACTATGGATTTACTGGAGAATTTAATCTAGTATTTAAAGCATTAAGAGCTAGAGGATTATTAGATAAACTAAGAAAAACTAAAATGGAGGTAACTTCTGAAGAATTAAGTTTAAAATAATAGAAAGGAGAGAATTAAATGAAACATTTAACAGAAAAATCAGATGCTTTAAAGCTTTTTCATAAATTAAATGAAGCTAATTACGAAAAAATGAAAATGAAAGAAGATTCATTAGGAAATAATGAAATACAATTATATATGAACACTTGGGGAAATTATAATGAATATGGAGCAGATGTAGAAAATATAAATGGCAGTTGGATGGATATAGACCAAGCAAAAGAATTTTTAGAAGCTCATAAAGATGAAGAACCATTTATAAATGATACAGAAAATGTTCCAGGAGATTTAGATATTGATGAGTATACTAATCCTTGGGAAGCTATAGAAGAATTAGAATATATTGAAAACTCAGATGATAAAGACGCTCTTATAGCTATTATAGAAAGTATAGGAAATTTTGATGAAGCTAAAGAAGTCTATGAGAGTGGAGATTATACATTTTTCCCTGGAGCAGAAGATGATGAAGACCTAGGAAGAGCTTATGTAGATATGGTAGGTGGATTAGAAGGTGTTGCTAATGTAGGAAATTACATTGATGAAGAAGCTTACAAAGAAAGCTGGAGAGAAGCAGCAGAACAAGATGTAAGAGAAAATAATCCGGATTTAGATGAAGATAGTGATGAATTTGAAGATGAAGTAGAAAATTGGCTTAATGGAGTTGCTATGGAAGAGTTAGAAAATGAAAAAGCAGCTGGTAATGATTTATCAGATTACTTTGATTATGAAGCTTTTGGTAGAGATTTAGATTTTGAAGGATATTTCTTTGCATCTACTGGAGCAATTCAAACTAACTAGAAAGGAGAAAAATTATGAAACATTTAACTGAAAAATCAGATAGTTTAAAACTATTTAACAAATTAAATGAGTCTACCAGTGAAGAGTTAGATAAAGATTATGATGAATATTTAAAGAGAATGCACAAACAATATAAAACCTTTTGCAATACTGTAGAAGCAGATGAAAACGACCCAGACGATGTATTAGCAGCTTTAGATGAATTAGAAGGACAATTTGGAGATGAGACAGGAGAATATCAAGAACTAAGAGAATTTATTTATAATGAAATAATAAACCGATAGGAGTAAAATAATATGAGAATACTAAATGAAAATGTATCAAAGAATATTCTAAATAAATTATTTGAGTATAGTCAAGAAGAGGAACATTTATTATCTCAAAAAGAAGACCAATTGAAGCGACTAAATGATTATATAAACAGTAATCCAACTGAAGATGATATTAATGAACTAAATGAATTAAAAGCATCTTTAGAAAAGGAAATTCAAGACTTAAAAAATAATAGTGATACTAATTATTTTAATGAAAATGATTTAATACAAATGTTAGAAGAGTCTAGACAGATAGTTAGTGACTTATATGGAACAGATTTTATACAAGAAAATGATACTAATCCATCTATTAAATTTAATAATATAGGTAGAACCAAATTAGGATATTGTCATTATTCAATTTCTAGAATAGATAATAAAATAACTACTGAGATAAATATATCTAAAGTTTTACAAAAGTTTTCTAGAGACCAATTAATGAATACTATATTGCATGAATATGTACATAGTTTAAAATGTTGTGTAAATTGTGGTCACGGTGGAAAATGGAAAGAAATAGCTGATAAAATTAACTCTAATACTGATTATAATTTAAGTGCAAATGCTGATGAAGACCAATCTAATTTATTCGATGAGATATTTGATAGTAATCATAAGACTGTCTACCACGTTATATGTGATAACTGTGGACGTGATTTTAAATATTATACATCTAATGCTAATGTAGTAAAACATCCTGAACACTATTCTCATAGATGTCCAGATGGAAAAGTTGGAAAATTTATTATTAAAGTAGAAAATAGATAAAGCTAGGAGGTAAATATGAAAATATTAAATGAAAATGTATCAAATAATATAATAAAATCTTTAACAGAAAAATTAATCTTAGAAAATGAAAATAAAAATAAAAATATAGAATTAGAAATCAGAAGAGATTTTAGATGGGGTAATTTATGTAGTAATGGAGACCCAGGACCTACAATAGAAGGTTGGATTTATTATAAAGGTGTTCCTTATGAATTTACTTATGCTTGTACTATTGAAAAACTTATTCATAGACATAGACATATAGAAAATACTTTAGCTATTATTTTTGATTTATTTGAATATTCTACAGATAAAAAAGAAAGAGTAAAATGTTTAGCTTATTATAATGGTAATAATGATGGATGGGAAACTAAACCTAATACTGAAGATGAAAAATTTGTTAATAAAGTAATACAGCGATTAAATAATTATATGTTAAATGAAAGTGATAGCTATAAAGACACTGTAGAAAACTATGACAATGATAATAATGATAATATTCAGAAACCTCAAATAATTAAAGTAGATACTTTTTCAGGTTTTTATCAAGGTACTATACTTAGTTATTGGGAAGCTAAAAGATATAGTGGATTAGAAACCACTCTTGCAAAAGTTAAATTAGAGAATGGAAAAATAATTTGGGCAGAATATAATAGTGACTGGGGAAGATATGTTCAAATAGATAAAGATGATTTTAAAATATTTAATGAAATAGAATAGATAAAACATAGGAGGTAGCTATGAAAATATTAAATGAAAATGTATCAAATAATATAATGAAATCTTTAAATAAACTTGCTGAAAATTCTGATGATGCTATATTAGATTTAATTAATGAATTTGAACAGTATCTAAAGAAATACTTTGAAACTACTCCTAAAAAAGAAAAACTTGATGATTTAAAACAAAGATTCTTAAGTAGAGTAAAAAATATTTTAACGAAGTATAATGATTATAAAGATGATACATATGAAGCATATTCTAAAAAATTTGATACTATGGTAAATAAACTTATTAAAAATGGAGGAGATAGAAAATGAAAAGAACTATTAGATTAGTAGAAAGTAAAGCATTAAAAGAGTGTACTAATTTTAAAGTATTTAAAACTGAAGAGGAAATAGAAGATGAGTTTGATGGGAAAGCATATAAATTTTATGACAATGAGATAGACCATAATATAAATTATATAGGAGATATGAAAGCTGGTAATTGTAAACAAAACTCATACTTAGCTAGAGAAAATGACCCAGAAGATAATCCAGAAGTTTATTTAGGATATATAGTAATGAAAGACAAATCAGGTAAACTATGCGGAATAATGCATTATTTTAATGTAAACAATGGGTTAGTAATGGAACATACCCCAGTTAGAGATACTCAATTATATAAATCAGGAGAATTACAGTATTATATAGGAGAGGAGATATAGTTATGAAAATTTTAAATGAAAATATTTCTAGAAATATAATTAATAAATTAAATGAATCTGACGAAGTTCCATATTCAGATGACATTAATGCTGAACCAGACGACTATAGCAACGATATTCAAGAAATTTCTTTAACTTTAGAAGGATTAAAAGATAAATTAGCAACTCATGAAGCAGAAGAAATTTTAGAAAGATTAACTACTACTTTAGCAGATATGATTAATGAAATAGGAAAAGAAGTAGATTCTGATATATTAGGTTAGGAGGTAAAAATGAAAATTTTAAGTGAAAATGTTAGTAGAAATATATTACAAGCTTTAACTGAATCAGAAGACACATCACCTAGTTTTGATAAAGAATATCCTCTTGATTTGAATAAAAATGCTGAGGATATTGTTAGTGAAATAGTAGACCCTGGATTTAAGAAATTTCTTAGAGCAATTAAAAAATATAACTTTGTAGTAGATATAACAAATACTTATAGTTGGCAACATACATCTTATGAAAGCTTTAGAAACGAAGTTATAAGATTAATAAATGAATATAAAAAAGTTCCTTCAAAAATTTTACAAGATAAATTAAAAAAAGAAGAAATGAAACAGCCTACTATTGAAATTGATGCAGATATAGACCCAGACCTAGAGTATGGACGGTGGTGATTTTACAGTAAGAATTAGCCCATGTGTTGCTGATTTTCATCCTAGTGAACTTTGTCCATCTATAGAATATGGGGTTAAAGAAAAAATTGAAAAGCTTGCTCGTGAAATAGAAATAGAAAGACAGAAAAAAGAAGAAAGAAATAGAATTATGACTGATGGTTCTAAATATTATTTTATAATGGACGACAGTTATTTAAAAAAGGTTAAATTAGATGCAAAATATTATGACGATGATTGGAATACTTGGACTTGCTATGATGCATATACAATCGAAGAAGCTAAAAAATTTAAAAAATATGAAACTGCAGAAAATTTTCTAGATAAAAGAATTGATGACTATTCTGGATTAGAAAGAATTGATGGAATAACTGAAAATGCAATAGTAGTTTCTTCTAATCAATTAATAAGTGGAGAAGTAAAAACTAAAACTGATATATCAGCATTATTTGGAAAAAGAAAAAATAATATAAAAGATACAGAGGATAATACAGATGTAGAAGATGATATTACATATACATTAGTTGCAGAAGATGGAAAAGAATTTTCATATACTACTGAGTATCAAGACCCAGAGTCTAGAGAAGATTATACAGAAATGCCTATTTGGGACCAAGCAGTAGAATATAGTAATCAAAAAGGATTTAAAAAATTAAGAGCTGATGAAGGAGACAGAACTTTTATATGGACAAAAAATGAAGATGGAGAATTTGAATATAATGACAACGAGTCTATTTAATCAGATTTTAATACAGACCTAAGAATCTTAAGCCTTCAGGTTTATCCCTGAGGCTTTTTATTTTGTGCATAATATAAATAATATGCTAAAACTGTGATTTTTTACAACTTTTTATATACAATATTAGAAGAAGCTATATCGTAGCTTCAAATTTTTAGAAAGGAGAAATATAAAAATGATAATTGACAGTTTAGCATTAAAAGAAGCAGATGCACTTATCAAAAAACATGAGTCTATGATAAATGCAGTAGATAATGCTTTAAAAGAATCAGCATCATTTGAAGCTATGGATTCTAATAAGAAAGCTAATTTAGCTATAATGTTAGAAAACGTTAGCAATCAAGTTGAAGCTAAAGCTCCAAGAGTATTAACAGAGTCTGGAACACAAGTTGTAGACATTGCTAAGAAAATGGAATATTTAAATTTAACAGCTGCTATTATGCCTACATTAGTTGCTGAAGATATAGTTTCTGTACAAGCTCAAAAACAAAAAGCTGCTACAGCATTCTATATAAAATATGAATATGGTTCAAATAGAGGAGCTATAAAGAGAGGAGATAGAATCTCTGATTTTATGCAAGTTGGACCAGATGCAGATAAAATACCTGCTGCATTCAATTATTCAGCAGAAGCAATTGATGGAGAAGAAGTTGTTCAAGATACAACTACAGGAAACTTCACATTAGCTTGGAAACCAGTTGTTCCAGGAACAGTTAACTTCTTAGTTAGTGGAGCTGAATATAAAGACAATGGTGAAGGTGCTATTGTTAATGATTCAAATGTTGAAGTTGGAACTATTGATTACACTACAGGTGTTGTTGAATTTACAAGCTTAGTTACTATAGATGATGCTACAGTAAATTATGCTCAAGATTTAACAATTGCTCCAGTAGATGTACCAGAAGTTAAAATGGAAGTTAAAGAAGTAGTTATGGTTGCAAAACCAAGAAAATTAAGAGGAGGATTCTCTTTGGATGCTGCTTTTGATTTAAGTGCTACTCAAAACATTGACCTTCAATCATTACTTCAAAACTTAAAAGTTGATGAAATAAGAAGTGAAATTGATGGAGAAATAATGAACGACTTATTAAATACAGGAACAGGAATGCAAGTTACATTCAACATTGCAGTACCTTTCGGTATTACTAAAGTTGACCATTATGATTCATTAATGCAAACACTTATCCAAGGTGCTAACAAAGTTAGAACAAAAACTAGAAGAATTACTCCTAATATCCTAATCGTTGGTGAAACAGGAGCAAATATTTTAGAGTCTATGACTAAGTTCAAACCAGCTGCATCTTTAGGAAGTGCTGGACCTCACATTCTTGGAACATTAGCAAACAGATTCTTATGTGTATACTCTCCATACTATCCAGCTGATAAAGCTGTTATAGCATACAGAGGAGACGTTATAATAGATACTGGTTATATCTATGGACCATATATGCCTATTATAGCTACTCAATACATAATGGGAGCTGACTTCTATGGTGACCAAGGTGTAGCTACAAGTTATTCTAAGAAATTAGTTTGCAAAGATTTCTATTGCAACCTAACATTCACAAATATAACAATGTAGTTAAAATAGAATATATTATTGTCTTAATAATGAGACTTATGGAGGAAAGTAGGATTTATATCTTATACTTCCTCCATTTTTAATTCTAGAACCTTTATTTTATCATAATATATATTATATTAAGCAAATAAAAAATTTATAAAAATTTGAAAGGAGCAAAATTATGAGTACATTTAATGCAAGATTAAGTTTTAAAGGAGAAGGAGAATTGACAGTTACTCTTCCAGTAGTAGGTCAAATTTCTATATGGAATGGAAGAGATATATTTTTAAAAGGAGCAACACAAGAAATAATAGAAACATTAAGACAATATAGAAGTATGATGCTAGAACACACTTTAAACGGAGAAGCTAAAGGATGCTATAGAGTGATAGAGGTAAATGCAATAGATAGAATACCTCAAAACCAATTTAGAGCCGTAGCAGCTCCAAGAACTGAGCATATTTCAGCTTTAAAAGCTCAAATGATGAAAGCAAACGAATTAACTAAATTTGATGAAGAAATAATTTCTGAAGCTGGTAAATCTGATGCTAAGAAATTTCAAGAAAAAGAAGACAATAAACAACAAAAAGAAGATAATAAACTAAACATTAAGGAGGAAATTAAAGTAGAAGATGAAGAAGTTTCTGAAGATACTACTGAGAATAGTACTGAAGACACTAATACTATTGATACTTCTAATATTTCTGATAATGTGGTAGAAGGAAAATTACCAGAAAATGTAGCTAACATTACAGCTACAGTAGGAAAAACTAAAGGAAAGAAAATGTCTGAATTAAACGATAAAGAACTTCGTAAAGTTTTAAGATATGCTAAAACAGAAACAGAAAGAAACGCTGCACAAAAAGCGTTAGATATATTATATCCTCAAAATTAAGGAGGTAGAAAATGTTAACTGAAAAAGTAGTATTAGACAATATAAAAAATTATGTTAGAACTATTTTAGGAGACGGTACTGTAGAAGTTGAAATCACAAATAAAGAATTATTAACTTTAATAGACCAAGCTCTTAGAAAATTAAGACCATATTATAGTGGTGTAAGATATGTTCAAGCAAGTGGTAAAAATATAGATGTGTCTAATCATGACCCTATTGCTGTATCTAGAGTATGGAATGCATCAGACATGCAATATAGAACTATTCAAGATTTTATGTTTGGTGGAGTAGGATTAATGATTTATGACATTAATTTTATGCAAAGATTTGAAATGATGAAAGCTTATCAAATGTTATGGAATGAGCTACAAAATCAAAAAGGTGAAAATTTTAGACTTTTAAATAATATAATTTATTTAGACGGTTATTTAGATAATGCTTTAATAGAAATGACTGTAAATATTAAAACTGTTACTGACGTAGAAGAAGGTTCTATGTATGCAGATTGGTTATTAGATTATACTCTTGCTTTAGCTAAAGAAATGTTAGGTAGAAAAAGAGGTAAAGCTACTCTTCAAGGAAGTCCTATTCAATTAGACGCTAGTTCTTTATTATCTGAAGCGGCTAGTGAAAAAGTAAGACTAGAAGAACAATTAGTTGGAGACATTTATGTATATTAAAGGAGGAAAATTTATTATGAGAGGATATATAAAAGAAAATTTAACTATTAAAGTTGCTAAAGCTCTAAAAGAAAATGAAGGAGCTAGTGATTTTGATTTTATATTAGATAAGTTAAACGCATTAAAATCACATAAATATGACAATGTAACTACTGGACTAGGTAGAAATCCAAATGAAAAAGTTATAAGTGTTCATTTTTATAGAGGAGATAATAATTTATATGGTGATATAAATGTAACTAATAGAACAACTAAATTAACAGCAAGTTCTGGACCTAATCCATTAGAAGAAGGATTTCCAGAATTACTTATAACTCTAAAAAATATTTTACCTGGATATTCACACTTACACTATTAAAATATAATAGGAGGAAAATATGAAAAGAACTATTAGATTAATAGAAGACTTAAATACAGAAATTGATATAGCTGTTAAAGACGCTAATCAAAAACTAAGAGAGATAAAAACGTCACAAGAATTATTAAATTTAGTGGATGGATATTTTTCTGACAAGTTCGGATTAGGATTTCCTCTATATTTAGTAGGTCGTTCTAAATGGTGTTTACATTCAGGTAAAATAATAGACGAATATACTGTTCGTTTTCTTATGAGTGATGGTATATCAGCTAGAAATGTAGATGCTCGTACTGCCTATAAATATTATAAATTTTCTAATGTTTGTAGATAATTAGAGGAGGAAAATATGAAAAGAACTATTAGATTAATAGAAAAAGATTCAACAATTTCAGGAATACCTAGTAAATATCAATTTATGGTAAAAGATTTTTATAGAGGTGGAGATGGTTACTGGGTTATAGAATTAAAAGACGGTTATGATGACGAATGTGGTAACAATTATATATGGGAAAAAAGTAGAAGAAGGGCATTAGAAGTATTAAGAAATATTTACTTATATTATAAAGACGAATCTAAATAATTAATGTTTATACTAGAAAGGAGACTACATGAAGAGAACTATTAGATTAATAGAAAAAGCGTCTATAGATTGGAATAATTATCTTACTCCAGAAGAAGTACAAAAATTAAAATCTAAAAATGATGCAGATAAAGCTGATGTAGCAGGAGATATTATAGATAGTAAAGAATTTAAAGATAAATTAGAAAATTTTAAAAAATCTGGTTGGACTTATGAGGAATTAGTAGATAATTTATTAAGTTTTTGTTGGAACGGTAATTTAACTGAGTCTGACTCATATAATATGATTACTTTGTATCATAATACTTCTAATGAAAATGCTATTAAAATAGCTACTGAAGGAATAATTCCTGGATTAAGAAAAGATGTTTATGGTAAAGGTAGTGAAGCAGAAGGTTCTGGAGTTTGGTGTAGCTTAGTAAGAGGATATGGTTATGGAGGAGCTACTATTACTTTTAGAATAAGTGCTGAAGATTCAGCTTTAGAAAAAGAAAATGACGTAGAGTATATGGTATTTAGAGAAATAAAACCAGAAGAAATAATAGATGTAGATTTAATGATTTCTACTATACCATGTAATCCTCTTAGAAGAGATAGCATTAATTCTACAGTAGAATCTGATATTCCAGAAGCTATAGAAAGATGGGGTAAAGATGATTTATTAAAAGTATTTACAGAAAATCAAAATAAATTTGTAAAGCCATATAGTTTGGAACAATTTAAACATTTAATAGATACAGGAGAAAAATATTGTAAAGGAAATATTTATAATTAAGAAAGGAGAGCTAATAATGAAAATAGGACTAAGTGAAAATTTTACGAATAAAATCACTAATGCTTTAAAAGAAAACGAGAGAAATAGAAAATCAATGAAAGAAGATAACTATGAATCTGGAATATTTTTTGAAATAGAAACAGCTTTATATGAAGCTGGATTACAACCATCTAGATTTTCAGACGATGGAGTTCTTACTAATAATTTAGGTTGGACAGTTACTTCTCCAGAAACTGGAGAAACTCAACAGCTAACATGTGATGGAAGTTGGCTAAGTGAGAGTTCAGAAGAAGCTATTGATGGAGAATTTAAAGTTGGAGATATAGTAAAAGTTCCATATAAATATGGTTCGTATACTCCAGGAGAATTTACAGAAGCTCCAATAATAGATATTGAAGATGGAAAATATGTAACAGTTGAAGTACCTAGTAAGCAAGTAGTTATGATGGACCAACTTAAAAAATGGAACAGTGGATTAAATGAAAGTTTAAAGGAAATGGAATTTCCTCCTAAAGAAGAAAAAGAAGTTACTAGAGATGAACTTTTAAAGAAAAAAGAAGAATTAAAGAGAGAATATATGGAAGCACAAAATAAACATGATAAATATTGGCCAAGCTTAGTTGCTGAAGATATATCAAAAATAAATAGACTTATAGATGGTTCAGAAAAAGAAGTAACTATAAGAAGAATTAAATACAAATTAAAAGAATCAATAGACCTAACTGAAGAAGGATTTGATACTTGGAACGGATTTAAAAATGAGCTCAGAAAAGCTGGTGGATTATATGGACTAGTATCTGATGAAGCTCATCACATGAGTACAGATTTATTAAAAGAAATAGCCTTAAATGCAATTTATTATGCAGAAGGACATGAAGAAGAAATAGCTAAAGATATAAAAGAGAGATATTATTATTAAAAGAGGTGATTAAATTGTCAAGAAAACCTCGTGGAATTTTAAACATGTCAGAAAGAGAATTAGAGTATTTTAGAAAAAATTTTAATGAAGCAGCAGAATTACATGGTAAAATAGGTAAATTATATCAAGTAGATACTGAAACTCAAATTAATACTGATGAATATTATAATCATAAAACTCCAGTAGATGTAGCTTATACTTTAAATGAAAATCCATCAAAAGCTCAATTATTAAAATTAGGATGGTATACTGAAGATGAGAGTTCTAAGCCTTTATTATGTACTCTTACATTTTTAGACTATGATGGAAATCCTATTTATCCAAGTGAAGGTGCTATAATTGAAGTTTCAGTAAGAAGTGACCCACATAATTTAAAAGAGTTCCAAACTCAAAAATTTGATATAGTAAAAGTAAATACTGATTATGATTTATGCTTATTTACTTGTAATTTAGCTCCACATAGAGATACTTTAAAACCTATAGAACCAGTTCCTACTAATGTTGATATGTATCATGAAAATAAGTACTTAAAAAGAAAAATGATAGGAGTAGAAGATTTAAAATGATAATTTTAGATACTAAGCAGTTTTATCAGGACTCTAGAATGACTCTAAATCTTTTTAAAAAATTATTATATAATAATTATTATTTAATTATAGAAAATAACCCAGAATTTAACGTCGTAGTACGAGGATTATTTTCTGAAGATGAGATAAACGAAGCTATAGATAATATTTATTTAGATAAGCATCGTAATATCTATATTGATAGTCATATTAGAAGTAATTTAATACTAAGATACTTAGAATTTCGGAGGAGAAGGTCTTAGAGCTCCTCATCTATTATCCAAAACTAAAAAAGACTTAGAAAGGAGAAAACTAAATAATGTATAGTAATTTTAGTAAATATGGTGAAGCCTTAAAAAATATATTTAAAAGTGTTTTCTCTGGAGACGTTATTATGGAACCAGTAAATACAGCTTTTCAATATGCAGTAAAACAAACAGAGAATAAATTACAATTTCCTTTTATTAGCTTCTATCCTAATTCTAATATAACTTTTGATAATTCTAATAATTCTATGGACCAATATCATGATGGAATGAATCGTGAAAATCCATTAGCTATTTACGATGAAGACAATCATGAGTTGATTGGATATAATGATAGATTAGCTAAAAATCAAAACTTTTTATATATTATTATAGGTTATCAAATAGATGTATGGGGTACTGATAGATTATCTACTGAAGAAGTAGTGCAAGAACTGGTCTTTTGGCTGTATAGAAACCAACAAGTTTCTGTAGAGTTAATGGACGAAAAGTTAGATTTTACTTTTTCAATTAACAATCAAGTTGTAGATAATAGTGATTTATCCTCATATCAATCTCAGGGAAAATTATATAGATATACTCTTGGTATTGAATTACAAGGAGTTTTATTAGAAACACAAAATTTCTTCACATTCTTAAAACCACATATTACATTAGACTTAATGAAAAAGGATGATGAAAAATTAAATAAGAAAGGAGAATAAATAACATGGCAATTCCTAATGTTCAAGTGAACGTCACTGAATCATCTTTCATTAATAACAGTACATATATTCCATTTATACCTGCTGTTATAATGAAAACAAAAAGTGGACCTATTGGAACTACAGAAAGAATCAATAGTGAAGCTGAATTTATAGCAATGTTCGGACAATCAGATATAACAACACCAGCAGCTTTTGCTTTCCAAAAATATTTAAGATTATATCAATATGCTTACGTTACTAGAGCAGCCGATGATAGTGCTGCTAATGGAGAAGGAAAAGCATCATTCTCATTTACAAAAGACGAAACAGAAACTACAGTTGATTTATTTAGTATAAAGACAAATTATAAAACTGATTTATATAATGGTGGTTATGCTAAATTAGTTTATGATGCTGATGCTAGTAAGATTTATATTGATTTATCTGAAATTATGGGTAAAACTGTAACTACAATAAAAGAAGATATAAATATTGGAACTATTAAAGCAGCAGAAAGAGACGAAGATGGAGCTTTAGTAGGAGGATTAGAATTTATTTTAAATAAACTAGTTGCTTCTGCAAACGCAATTACTAATGTTCCTGTTACTATTACTAATCTATTTGTTGAAAAAACAGCTACTGATGCTGTTCCAGCAAGTGAGGATTTCGCTGCAGGATTTTTAGCTACTATTCAAGAAGGAAATTCTGGAAATACTACGGCATTAACAAATGCTAATGTTAAAGGATTAATAAATCTTTACACATATCAAGATACAGCAATAGATGTAATGGTAATTCCTGAATATAGAGCTGCTGAAGTAGTAAATTATGCAGTTGAAAGAGGAAGAGCAAATTACTTTAGAGTAATAGCTCAAACTACTGGAGATACTGTAGAAGCTATGAAATCATCAGTTCAAGATTATGTTCAAGACGAGAGAGGATTCTTAGATATCTATGCAAATGATGTAACATATAATAATTTCTTAGATAACGATGGAAATCCTATAAAATGTCCAGTTTCTATCGCAGTTTTAAATGCTTATGGAAATGCAAGTAGACAAAATTCTTGGTGTGCTATCGCTGGTGTAAATAGAGGTACTTTACCTCAAGTAACTGGATTAGCAGTTAGATTAACCAAAGAAGAAATGGATTCATTATACGATAATATTATTCCTATAAATAGTGTAATGTATATTAGTTCAGTAGGATATGTTGTATGGGGAAATAAAACTTCTGCTAACGCTGACGATGTTGATTTATTCGATAGAATAAATGTTGCTAGACTAGTAAATTATCTAAATAGACGACTTATGGAAAGCTCTTGGGAATTTTTATTTGAACCTATTACATTAACATTATTTACTCAATTTAAGGAAAATATCAATAATATTTGTCAAGCTGTAGCTGACCAAGATGGAATAGATGATTTTGCAGTTATATGTGATGCTACAAATAACACTGCAGAAACAATGGCTAAGAATGAGTTACATGCTCAAGTACAAGTTAAACCAACAGAAGCTCTAGAATATATTATAATTGATTTAGATGCAACTGATACAATTACTATAGGAGTATCTACAGCATCTAATGAAAATGAGGAGGTGTGGTAGTAAATGGCAAGTGGTAATGATAAAAGTGTTAACTTAAGTGATTTTGGTGTCAATCTTACACCAGGAAATTCAGTGAAAGAATTACAAGCAACTAGATTTAACTTTGCTAAATATCAATTACAAAGAAAGAATCACTTTCAAGTTCAATTCTTAAAAAGTCCTTATGATGATTCTTTACAAATAGACCCAGATTTAAGATTTATGTTAAAGAGTTTCCCACTACCAAAAGAAACTACTGAAACTAGTGACATTAATTATTTCAATCAAACAATTAAAGTAGCTGGTAGAACTACTTTCGATAACTTCACTATGATATTAAGAGACGCTATAGGATTCGATGTAGAGCAACAGTTCTTAAATTGGAGAAATAGAGTTTATGAACCACGTACTGGTAGAATGGGATTAGCAGCTATGTACAAGCTAGATGCAATAGTATATGAGTTTACTCCTAATAGAGACTACTACAGAAGTTGGAGATGTGAAGGATGTTTCCCTACAGCAGTAGACTATGGAGATATGGACTATGATGATGGTGGAGAAAAACAAATTTCTGTAACACTATCTGTAGATAGAGCATATAGAGAAGATTTAAAATGGAACTCATCAACACAAAAGTTAGAAAATAATACTAATGGACAAACTCCTACTAGTATAAATGACTAGTATTAAATAATTCTATCATTATAAGATGCTTCAGGTTTATTCCTGAAGCTCTTTTATTTTTACATAATATATTATAATAGGAGGTAACAAATATGAATAGATTTATTGATATATTGAGTACTGTTTTAATATTTTTAGGATTAATTTTAATGTTTATTAGTACATTAATATTTATAGTAAAAACTTTTAGCATTATTTCTATAATTTTTATAGTTGGTTTAATAATTTTAATAACAGGATTAGGTATAGGAGGAGCTAAAATAGATTAAATATGAGTAATATAATAAAATTTAAATCTAAGTCTGACATAGCAGTAGAATTTTTAGAAATGGTAATAGAAGAAGTTAAAGAAGGAAAACTTGATAATGTACTAATAGCATGTAAAGATAAAGTAAACAAAAATGTTTTAACTGGATATTGCAACTTAGATGAAGGAGAAAAACATGAACTAATAGGTCATCTACAAGTAGATACTATAAGAGATATGATAAATAGAAATTTTATAGACCAATGAGAGGAGAATAATATGAAAATTAAAAACGTAAAACTAAAATGGAATGTTTTATGTCATGATACAAATAGTGATGATATTATAAATTATAATATTTTCTGGGATGGTTCTTCTAAAGAAATAGCAGATAGAATTAAAAAGAACAAAATTACTAATTATAATGACTTTAAAAATAGCATGAAATCTATGTTTATGCATGATTTTTGGTCAAGAACAGAATATGAAATTTTAGTCTCTGGATTATTTACAAAAGCAGGAAATATAAAAATAGACGTTTGGAGACAAATAGAAATGAATTTTGATAGAGTACTAGAATACATAATAAAAGAAATGAATATAAACTTTAAAGGAGAAAAATAATGGAAATTAAAAGATTTATAGGTATCGACCCTAGTTTCTCAGGTTTTGGTTTTAGTCAAATAAGTTTGGAAAATAAAACAGTTTTATTTAAAGAATTTTCTGTAGACGTAAAACATGGTGCTTTTGCAGAGATTTCTGAAGCCGCAGTAGAAATGTCTGATATTTTAGAAAGAGAAGTAGATGCTATGGGTGCATGGGTAGGAATGGAAATACCTCCTGTATCTGGAATGTATGCTGTAAAACTTTGGGCATTAGATTCTAGAGTTTATTGGTATTTAAGAGGTGAAACTGATAATATATGGTTATTTAATGTTCCATATCTAAGATTTATAAATGGAAAAAATAATTCTAAAAAAGATACTATGAAAATGATAGATGACATTATAGACGTGTTTAAATTTAATGGATTTGAAATTATTCAAAGTCTAAAAGATAAAAGAGGAAAGAATAGGAAATTAACTTCTAATGAGTGCGATAGTTTTTTATATTGTATTAGAACATTTATAAAATATTCTTTACAGTATGGTAAAAATGCAGAATTAGTATCAGAAATTTTAAACTTAAATGAAAAATTTATAGAAGAAAAAGAAACTAAAATAGGAAAGAAGGTGGAAAAATGAAAAAGAAACCTATTATTAAAAGAGTAATTGTAGAATTAGTAAAAATTCTAGGATGTGCTCTATTAACTTATGTTATGATGTGGATTATTTTTATTTCATTTATAAGTATTACTTTTAATCCTCCTGTAGCTATCTTTGTACTACTTTTAGTAGGAGCATGTATAACTTTATCGTTATATTTAGCAATTTGGTTTTGGTACATTAGTGAAACTTATGATTTACATAACATAGAAAAAAGATTAGATAAATAAAGCTTTAGAAATTAAACTAAAGCTTTTTCTGTGTTCTATAGATTATATATTATATTAAGAGAAAATTAACCTATAGCAAACCTATAGTAAAATTTAAAATAATTTTAAAGAAGGAGAGATATTTTTATGAAATATTTAGAAAAATCTTACAAAGTACCAAGCAATGGAGTGTTTGGAGGACCAAAAAAAGTAACTTTAAGAGAAATGACTACAAGAGAAGAAAAAATTTTATTAGGAACTAAAGACTTTTCAGTTTTTGAAAGATTAGTTAAATCTTGTTGTGTAGATGAAGACATTGAGTTTGATAAATTACACACTTCTGACATAATGTATTTAACATTTATGCTTAGAGAATTAACTTATGGACCAGAATATACGCAAGAAGTAGAGTGTCCACATTGTGGTAAAACTCAATTAGTAACTATAGACATTACAGAAATGGAACCTAAAATTTTATCTAATGAAGAAGCTAAAAAATTATCAGAAGGAATTATGGTTGAACTAAGTAATGGAGATAAAGTTACTATTAATATGTTATCTATGGGAGATGCTAATAATATTGAAAGAATTATAAAAACAAAAGTAAAACAAGGAAGGTTAAAAGACCCAGATTCTTATGAAATGGTTTTAAGATTAGCTACTAGTATAGGATTAATTCAACCAAAAGAAAATACAGACATAGATTATACAGAATTAGAAAACAAAATACAATATGTAGATGGATTGAGAATGAGAGATTTATCTACTATACAAAATGCGTTAAATGACTTTGATTTTGGATTAAATAGAAATTTATATAGAGAATGTGAAAGCTGTGGTGAAGATTTGGAGGTAGTTGGGTATATAGTCCCAGAATTTTTTCATCCTAGCAAGTAAATTTTATAGTGAAACGCCTGAAGATTTAGTTAAGATAATACAACGCAATTATGAGATGTTAAAAAACATCTATGATGAACAAATTTATCTGCTAGATTTAGGCGTTTCTTTAGATTACTCTGATTCTTTAAGTAGCTCACAGAGATATGAATTAATAGAACACTCTAAAGAATATAGAGAAATATTAAACGAAAGAGAAAAGAATAAATTATTTTAGAATAGAGGTGAAATAATGGCAACAAATACTGGAAGTAATGGAGGAAAAAATAATACTGGATATATAAAAAGTGGAGCAGGCTCAGTAGACCAAAATTCTGGTTTAGCTTCAGCTTTAAACCAAGCAACTTATAGAAGAGAATATAATGAAAAAATGTTTTCTGATAATGGATTTCTTCAAAATTCTATAAAAGATTTGGAAAAACAAGCAAAAGAATTAGATAAATTACTTAATACTAGTAAAAAATTAACTCAAACTGAACAAAATAGATATAAAATGTTAGCGGCAGATATGAGAAAACTAGCTGCAGAACAAGACGAAATGTATAAAAAACAAGAAGCTAGTTCTAAAGAGCTTCAATCTAGTCTAACTAAATCTGGTAATATGAGACTAAAATCTGTAGATGAATTATATCGCGCTTACATGAAAAAAGAAAAAGAACTAAATGACACAGGTAAAAGACAGATAGATGCTAAAATTAGAGAATTTGCTAATAGGTCTAGAGAAATAAAGGCAGATATAGAAGACATAAATGAAGCTACAGATAATTTTAATAAGGCTCAAAAAAGTTTTAAAGAGGGCTTAAGTGAGACAGTATCTAACTTTACTAAAGCTGCAACTAGCTTAGTAAATATGTTAAATTTAGAAAATATTGCTAATAATGAGTATACTAAAAAAGCTAATGAAAGATATGAAACTATAAATAAAATAAATAGAAGCTTAGGTTTTAGTTTAACTGAAGGAAATAAAGCTTATAGCTCACTAATAAATGAATTTCAAGCATTTAATAATAATGTTGGAAATTTGTTTAATATGGATGATTTAAAAGAATATTTTCAAAATGCATCCACTATGGGACTTACAAATCAAAAAGCATTGGAAGATAGCTTAAATCAAAATGTAATTGCAAATAAATATATGGGTTTATCTTATGATACACAAGCATCAATGTATAAATATATGAAATTAACTAATAATAATGAGTCTATTGCTAATTATAATAAAATGATGGTTGCTTTAACTAAAAAAGGAATCGGAGTTAATGAAGACGTATTAAGTCAACTTATTAAAGATGGTCAAAATGTAAATGATATATTAGTAGCTTCTGGAATAGATATGAACAAATATAATGAAGGAAAACAAGCTACTTTTGCGTCATTACAAGCAGAAGGTATAGATGCTGATACTGCTAAAGCTATGGTAGGAATGGTTGATAAAGCTATTCAAGATTTATACAATGGAGATTATCAAAGCTTAGCTACTAAAAATATAAGTGCTTTTTCGCTAGATTCTATGTTAAAAAGAGGAGCTAGTTATGAAAGTCTATATAAATACATAGTAGGAAATACAAATGCTTCTTCTGCTAAATCTAGAGGCTTCTCTGGTGTATTAAGAGCGGGTGCACTTAATAATGCTTTAGGAATTTCTGCTGATGAGTCTAATTTATCAGAATTAGGAGCTTCTAATGCAGATGAAATAAGTAAAAATATCAACGATTTATTAGAAGAGCGTAAGAAAACATCAGACAAAGATGTAGAACAATATGTTAAACAAAATATAGCTATATCTGATTTAACGCGTGTTGCAAATAAAAACAACGTATGGTTAGAAAAAACATTTGGAAATAGTTGGTTTAATTACGATAGAATGGCACAGTTAGCTTTTGGTGCTGCAATAGCAGGTAATGTATTTAATATTATCGGTGGAATAGGAAAAGGAATAGGGTCATTAGTTAAATTTTTTGGTGCTGGAAAAGGAGCTAAAGGATTAGCAACTTTATTAGGTGGTAGTGAAGCTTCTTCTGGATTATTAGCTTCATCAGGTAGCTTAGCAACTGCTCTTTCTACAGCTGCTGCAGTAACAGCTCCAATAGCAATAGCTGCTGGAATAGGTAAATTAAGTGATTATTTTGATAAAAAATCTGTATCAGAAAAAGGAGACGAATATGCATTAAAACATCCAGAAGATAAACTAGCACAAACAAATAATTTATATAAAGAACTAAAAGGAACTAATTCAGTCAACCAAAATTATTGGGATGATTCTTCATTAGGAGGTACTTTTAAATATCTTGGTACTGGATTTGCTGAACTATGGAATAGAACTGCTGGAAGAATAGGTGGAGCAGAACACGATAACAAAAATTATTTGAATATTATACGAAATAATGAAAGACAAAATGCATATTGGCATGGTAATAATGGCCAATATATGAGTGAATTAATGTATTATGTATTATTAGATAAAGCAAATATGCTATCACAAACTACTGGATTTACAGCAGATGAACTTAAAGAAGCTTTAAAGGCTGAAGGTCTTTCTCCTACTGATATTTGGAATGCATTAAATTCAAATGATTCTTTCTGGAAATGGTCTCCTAAAACATCTGGAGGTCACAAGTTAGAGAAAGAAGAAGTATTAAAAGATAGAGCGTGGTTTGATAAATATTTAATGTCAGGATTAGATTATGTTCCAAGAGATGGAATAAGAGCTATGTTGCATAAAGGAGAAATGGTACTTAATAGAGAAGATGCAGATGCGTACAGAAATGCATTTGGTTATGGTGGAAGTTTAAATCCTAAAGATAAAGATTATGTTGGACCTCATCATGGAGGATATGCTGGACATCAAGGAATAGATTTATATTTTAACAAAGTAGGAACTCCTGTTGGTTCTGCTGTCGCTGGTACTGTTGTTGAGTCTAAAGATATTCCAGTAAACTGGAAAGACGGAAAGAAATATCATGGTGCAGATAGTAATGGTGTACATTATAGTTCTTATGGTAGAGTAGTTAAAGTTAAAAGTAAGGAAAACGGTAAAACTTATATTTATGCTCATTTAAACAAAAGAGCTGTTAACACAGGAGATTCAGTTTCTGCTGGAACTTTACTTGGATGGTCTGGTTCTACAGGAAATTCTTCTGGACCTCACCTACATTTTCAAGTAGGTAATGCTTATGGAGAAGCAGCTCACGCTAAGTATTATACTAATTACGTTAGAAGTGCTAATGGAGCTGCAGCCGAACCTGGAGTATATGGTTCCACTAAAAAGGCAACTTCTGGTGAAACCTCAGGTAGTGCTCTTACAAGTGGTGTTAGTTCAGGATTAGCAAAAGTAAATACAACAGGACATCGTGCTGTTCCAGGTCTTGGAGGAGGAAATGAAAATATAGGAAATCCAGTTGGTAGAATAGTAAATTCTGTTGATGGAGTTTCAGCTAAAATTATAAATTATTTAGAAACTATTAGAAAAGAACAAGAAGACCAAAGAAGAATTTTAAACGCTTTTAGTATGTCACAACAAGGAATAGAAAGCTATGATTAAGGAGGTAATAAAATATAATGGGAAATAATACAGTTGAAAGATTTGTTTATACTCCATCAGGAAAAAATCTAATTGTAAGACAATCTCCTAAAACTAATGGAAATACTATAGGAAGTCTACCTAATGGAACTAAAGTACTTATGGTTACTAATACTGATATTAAAAATTCTTATGTTAAAATAAGTTCTCCTATAGTTGGATATGTAGATTATCGTTATTTAAGATTAGCTAAAGTTACTAGTAAACCAAAAACTGAAAAGGCTTTATCTAAGTCAGAAAGAGGCTTAAAACTTAAAGGAGTACATCATGGAGATATTATAAATATGCAAAATCAATCTTGGTATGATTGTTGGATAGATAATTATGTTACAGGAGAGCATATAGTTTTACCTCAAACTCCTGTAGGATGGGGAGAAAATTATTCAGCTAATTTTGCAAATCAAGATATTATAGGAAGTAGTAGACCTAGATTAATGTATACTGGAACTAGTTTAAGAACTATGAGTTTTTCATTACAAAATTTAACTAGAGATTATTTACCTAGCCCTTTTGAATCTTTAACTGAATACGTGCATAAACTTCAATCATTATGCTTTCCTGAATATAATGCTTCTGGAGTAATTACTGCTCCAGACTGTCATTTACAACTCGGAGAAAGAGGATTCCAAGGAGTATTTACTAGTATAAGCGTTACTTGGGGAGATGAAGTTTATAATTCTGGAGATAACTATAGACTTTTAGGAGGAGACAAACTAACTAAAGGTATTAATAAAACTAAAACTGGAAGTTATAGTGAGAAAAAATGGCAAATAAACGGTGGAGAACGAATTAGATGTAATATAGATTTTGCTTTTACTAATACTAGAATAAACCAAGAAATTCCAGGAGCAACTACTATTTCATTAAGAGGATAACAATATAAATTTATATTTCTAAAAATTTAAAGACCTCAGATTTAATTCTGATGAAAAGAGAGGTGTTAAAATGGCTAATATGTCTGCTGTTCAAATATTAATTACATTGAACGGTAAAACAGTAACAGTTAAAAATAATAAAAAGAATGTAGTTTCATTAAAAGTATCAAGAGTAATAGGAGATACTGCTAATAAATTTACTTTAGAATTATTCGATGAAACTGCTTGGAAATTAGAATCAGCTTTGTATGGAACTAAAAATACTCCTATTTCTATACAATATGGAGCTACAGGAGAATGGAAAAATGGAAAATATATTGCTTTATCAGGAATTTGTACTAATTATAATTTAAGCTTTGTTGGTGCTGCTACAATACTAAGTATAGAAGGAGTAATTTATAGCACAGCTGGAGTGTCTGGAGAAGAATCTGCAAATTATTGGTTTAAAAATGAAACTATACAATGGGTAGACACTGATGTAAAAATTCCAGTCGATGAAAATGGTGTTACAAAAAATATTCAAGACCCAGAAGTTAGAGCACAATGTTCTATAGACGGATTATATTACAAAGGAGATTCTAGTTCTAATACTAAAGGTTTTGATGATGTAGACAGCGCAACAGGAGATTACTACGATGATGTTTGTGCTAGAATAGAATGGATTCCTCCAGAAAGAAATGACGGTGTAAACTGGTTTTTCAGACCTATAGTAAATCCTACGAATATTTTTAAAAGAATAATTAGAAAATATAATGGAGAAAAAGGCAAAATGTATGAAACCACAGTTTTAAAAGACAAGGTTTCAACAGATGCAGATGTTAGATTAGCGCCTACTATTAGTAGTATAGTAGTAGATACTATAAAAAAGGGAACTAAAATAAAAGTATTAGAAGACTTAAATACTAATGTGTATATAGAATATAAATCTGGAAATGAAACTAAAAAAGGATATATTAGAAGAAATACTATAGGCACTAAAACTATTAAAACTGGATTAACGGGTGGAACTGGAAAATTTGTAATGGACCCTAAAAATGTAGATGAGAGTTTATGGGTAGATGCTTCTAGTTTTGGAGGTAGTATTTCGCAAACTTCCTGTACTGCAGCAGATTTTATTACTAATACTCTTTGTAAAATGGCAGTAAAACCAAATGCTAAAAATGCTGGTTTCAATTATTTTCTTAAAAAAGGAAAACATTGCTTTAAAGCAATAGATTATTCTAAGTCAGATACTGCTAAAAGTATTAGAGCTGGATATTATGTTCAAGATAGTAATGTAATTTCTTTTAGTATAAATCAAATAGGAGCTATGGTAATGGCTGGAGCAGAAATAGACCCTGATACTAAAGAAGTGCTAGTAGATATTTCTGCAATAGATTCACTTACTGGAGATATAATTACATCTGAAGGATATTTCGCTGAAGGATATTATAATTCAGAAGAAAGAATGAATGAAGATAATAAAAGTAGTTCTTCGAATTGGGAAAATAAAAAAGTAGTTTCTGCTTCTGTAGTATCTAGTGCTACTAAAGATATTTTAGATACTAAGTGGGGAAGTGCTTTTGATACTATAAGTAATTTTACAATTTCAGCTTCTTTAACTATTTGGGGAGAATACAATAATACGTACATTCCTGGAAATTATATAAGTGTTACAGTAATGACTCCAGACGGAAAGAAACATTATTCTTCAGGAAATTACTTTATATTATCAGCTGATGATAACATAAATGCTGATGGATATACTACTACTTTAAAGCTTTTAAAAAATACTGATAGAACAAAACAAACATTTAATAGTGATTTTAAAGCTAAAAAAGTAAAGGCTGGAACTTATGCTTATGGAGTAGACCCTTATGCTGGAACTACTACTTCTATAGCAGGAAAAGAAACACATTATAATGCTCCAAATGTTGTATACACTCAACAAAGTTCGTTTAATATAGATGATTATAAACAGTTTATGACTAAAAAGAAAATGACTAAAGCTCATCAACAATTTATAGTAGATGTTGGTGCTTTAGCTAGGAAATATTGGAAACCATTTCATATTTATCCTTCTAGTTTAATTGCTCAAGCTATACATGAATCAGCTTGGGGAACTTCTAATTTTGCTAAGAAAAGAAATAACTTTTTTGGAATAGCTGCATTCGATAGTAATCCTGGTGCTGCGCATTCGTTCAGTTGTATGGAAGAATGCATAGTAGCGTATTATTTAAGAACATATTGGAGTAAAAGCACTGGAGGAAGTAAGAAAATGGGTGAATACTATACTTACAAAGATGTTTTACAATCTACTAATTATTCTAAGCAAATGAAGGCAATTGGATATTGTGGATATGCTACTGATACAAGATATTATTCATCTTTAAAATACTATATTGATACTTATGAACTTTATAAATGGAATGATGGATTAGAAGAATTTACTCCAGATATTAGTAAAAAAGGAAAATATAAGTGGGATGACTTTTGGCCACCAAAATCATAGGAGGTAAAAATGTTTGATATAAATGCTAATGATGTACATGCAATTAATATGCAAAAATATGTAATGAACCAAACTAAAGATGTAAGAAAAAAGATAGATTATAATGCATTTTATATGGGTATAGTAGAAGATACTAATGATAGTCTACAATTAGGAAGAGTTAGAGTAAGGATTCCTTCTATTCATGGTGCTAATCCTTCAGAATCTTATTATACTACTACCTCAGGACTTCCTTGGGCTAAACCCGGCATTTTTAGTATGAGTGGAAATGACTATGGACAGTTTTTAGTTCCACCAAAAGGAACTAGAGTATTTGTAACGTTTGAGTATAATTCACCAGAAAATCCAATTTATTTTGGAGGTATACCTACTGTAATTGGAAATACTGATAAAAAATTTAATGATAATTCAGTAGTATTTCAAGGAAATGAAATTTTAATATATAATGATGATAAAATTCAAAACAATAGAAATAGTGGAGCAGTTTATACTTTATTTAAAAGTCCTAAAGGAGCTACTATAGAAATAGATGATAAAGATGGACAAGAAGTTTTAAGAATTATATCAACAGATGGACAAGTTTTTGAGATGGGAGTTGCAGATGAAGAAAATACTCCACTGCACAGAAGAGGAAGCGAAGAAGGTTCAGACATTCCTTCTAGATTTATGAGAATGACTAATGGCACTGAATTTATAGAAATAAAAGATGGAGAAATTAACATTAATGCAGAAAGTGTTAAAATAAATGGAATTGATATTACGCCTAATAGTCCTTAGATAATAAATTATATTAGATGAAACTAAATATTTAATGAAAGGAGACTTAAATGGCTTTAAGTAAATTAGGAAAAACTTGGTATGATGCATATCAAGTAGATAATGTTATAGAAAATAATGAAGAAACTGTATCTAGTAGATATTCAACAAAAACTAATTTATTGTTAAATGACGGTAAAACTGTAATTAGAAATCTTAGAGCCTCTGATATTGATGTTCCAGTATCAGATGATGATACCGTTTATAAAATTACTCCTGGAGAAGAATTTAGACCAGATATAGTTGCTTATAGAGAATATAAAGACCCTACACTTTATTGGGTTCTATTATCTGCTAATAATATGAAAAGTATTTTTGAATTTGTTGCTAATAAAATAATTAGAATACCTGAAATTACCAAATTATACATGGATGGCGGTGTTTTAGGTAAATCTCTATAGAGAGGAGTGAACATTTTTGGGAAAAATTAATTTATATAGTTCTTCAGGAATAGCAGTTAAACCAAGAATATTTACTGGAAACGGTAAAGTAAATGTGAAACATAATTTAGATAAAGTAGCAGAAAATATAAGATTAGTTTTAATGACTTCTAGAGGAACTCAAATTGGAAATCCAAATTTTGGTTCTAATTTATATAGAATTTTAGGATATGGTAAAACTTCTGCTACTGCATCTATGGTTAGAACAGAAATACAGGATGTATTTGATGAAACTTTTCCTGAACTAAGCTTAGAAAAAATAGACGTAGATTTTGATAAAAATACGATTTTAATAACTATCTATTATGTAATTCAATACTCAAACGTTAATTCAAACGTAGTATTAGAATTTATTAATAGCGAAGGAGGTTTAATAAATGGATGAGGATTTAAACGAAGTAATAAGTGAGCAAGAAGATATTATAAGCGAGCTTCGAAGTGTAATAAAGAAAAAGAAATCTGGACATAGTGATGACCCTAATGACCCAGATTACTGGAAACCATATTTAGATGAATATGGAAACATTTTAGAAACTCCAAATGATTTAGGAAGTGTTCTTTCGGTTTTAGATTTTATAGTAGAGTACGCGATAGCAAGAAAAAATGAAGAATTAACTCAATTAGCTTTAGAATTACAAGACCAATGGCATAAAGTTTTTGAAATTACTGCTTCAGATAAAGCCAAACTACCATATAATAGAAAAGATTATTCTACAATATTAGAATATTTAAAACTTCAAGCAAAACAACTTTCTAATGGAGAATGGAATGATTTTACTGATGGAGATATAGGAACTGTATTATTAAAATTAATGTCATTCTTAGCAGACATGGTAAACTATAATGTAGATAAATCTATAGCTGAGTTATATTTATCTACTTGTAAAGAAAGGTCTTCAGCATTATTACTTTGTAAATTAATAGGATATAAAGCTAGACATTTCATGTCAGCAAAAACAAATATTTGGTTAGGTCCTATAACGGAAGAAAATAATGTAGGAGAATTTGCTCCCGCAGTAATAGAAAATGGTACCCTTTTCCCAGCAGGTTCTACTTTTACTACAGATACTGGATTAACTTTTACTACTTTAGAAGATAAAGAATTTATAGATGGATATTGTAATGTAGATGCTTATGAAGGTATTTTACAAACTTATACTGCTTCTTTAAGTGACGTATCAGATTTAGGAAGAATTATACTTCCAGATTATAACATTGCATTTAATACAGCAAAATTATTCATAAATAATGAAGAATATGTTCAAGTAGAAGACGTTACAATTAATACAGGAGAATTAGCATTTTCTATTCATTGTAATGAAGATAGAGAAATTTACATTCAACTTCCAAGTTTTTGGTCAGATATTTTAACTACTGCGAGTGTAATAAAAGTTACATATTTATTAAGTAATGGAAAAGATGGAAGAGTTGGAAAAGGTAAAATAGTTTCATTTGAAACCAATAGTCCTTATAGTTCAAGAATGGAAATAGTTTCTAATTCACAATCAGTAGAAGGATACGACCCTGAAACTATTAAAGAAATAAAACATAATGCTCCTATTTTTGCTAGAACTATGAATACTATAGTTACTATTAAAGATTTTGAAGATATAGGAACTTTAGTAGACGGAATATCTGATGTTAAAGCTTTAGATTATAATGACCCTTCTTCTGGATTAATACAACCTACTCCTGGTCCTGGTGGATATGTAAACGATGCTTATAAAGTAAATATCTACGTTTTACCAGATGCTACTCCTTATGATGAAGAAGTTCCAGAGAATAATTATTATAGAAATACTATAATTAAAAATAGAGCTGACTGGAGTTGGAATGATTTACAATACGTTGCAGAAGATGTAGTTTCTTTTGCTCAAGCTAGTATTGTTGGAAATACTATTACATTAGAAGGATATGGAGAAAGTTATTCAGATGTTAATGATATTATTTTAGGAGTAGATACTCTTAAAACTGCAACTAGCTTTTTAGGAATATATGTTGATGACCCAGAAGATTTAGATGTTCAAACTAATTTAGCTTATTCTATAGAAATTTCTAATGATGATATTATAATTACCATGAATACTAATTGGAGAGACTATATGCCTACAGATATTTCTAAGTTATCTGTATTTTTAAAGCAAGAACAGATTTTAACTGAAGCTGGTCAAATGCTAAGAAATAGAATTGATTCTAGAAGATTACATTCATTATGGGTTACTTATTATGATGTTGGTATTTTACAACCTACTATTAATATAGAAGTATATATGGATTCTAGAAATATAGAATTTCAAGATATTTGTACTAAAGTTAAAGACTTTGTTTTAAATACTTACTCTAGAGAAGAGAAACTAAAAATTGGAGACCCTATTTTCGCAAGTGCAATAGGAGCTGATATATTAAAAGAATTTGAATTTATTAGATATTGTGAGGTTGGATTACCTACTCAAACTGATGATTTAATAGAAGCTCTTCCTAGACAATTTATAGATATTATTCCTCCTAATGTTCATGTAACAGCTTATGATTATCAAAATAAAATAAATTAAATCAATAAATCCTCTAAGTAAATAATATCAATACTTAGAGGATTTTTTTGTGCTCGGGCAGAACTATTTTGGGACGCAAGATTCTCCTAGGGCCTTGCCCCTAACCCTTAAACCGCGGAGCTTGCCTTCGCGGAACTCGTGAGCGCTAGCGCTCACTAACAAAAAATTTATTAAAATTATAAATTAAATTAGAAGACTAAAACCATCGGTCTAAAAGACCGTGGAGAAAATTGTAGAAGGATTGGTACTGTTACCATCTGAGGAAACTATGTTAAATAGTTTCCGGTAACAGTCTTCTATAATATTATCCATACTGTTTATTTATTTTTATTATTTAATTATTTTTTATTATTTTATATCTCCGCGCGCGACGAAAGTTTTAGAAACTTGCATATTATATATTGATAGAAATTTTAAAGGAGTTCGAAATATGATTCGTAATAAAAAAGCATCAAAAAAAGAGAAAAAATTGAGCAAACAACAAGAACAAATTTTAAAAGAAAACAGAAAGAAAGCTAAAAAATATCCTGATAAGTATTATTTAACTCCATCAGGAAGATTAAAAGAATATAAAGAAAATAGCAAAGCTAAATTTATGCGAAATTCCAGGGCAAAGAAAGGTACTAAACCTGCTAACGTTTCAATAGATTATACTGAAAAGCTTTATGATATAACTTATCCTATGAGAGAGTGTGGTAGAAGAGTTAAAAATTCTGAACCTACTTTAGTGTGGAACGAAGAAAAAGCAGAACTTTTAATGTGGCAGATTTTATACCAATCTAAGATTAAATTTTCTAAATTTAGTTTTTTTGATGTTTCTGGAAACAAACACATTCTAGTAGAATACAATGAAGTAATAAAATCTATAAAAGATAGAACTATAGATATCTCTAAGGGAATTTATGCTAATCAAAAACATCATATTATTATAAACAATCATAATACTTCTTATCGTGGATACGGTGAAGACAAAAGATTTAAAGAAATTTTGAAAGCTTTAAAAAATAATTATTGTTTTACTTTCTATACTAAAGGTAATCCTGAACCTATAACTATTTTTAGTGACAAAAAATTATATTCTTATAGAACTAGCATAGATTGGGATAAAAGAGCTCAATTAATAGAAGTAAATCCAGAAAATATGGACTCTCCTAGATGGAATGAAGAGATGCAAGGATTTTGGCTACATTTGGGAAGATTAGTTACTCCCAGTAAAGTGAAAAAATACGAAGAATCTTTTGAAATAGTTAAAAATCTCTCAGTAATCATGACGGCTAAAACTGTAATGGAAAATACTATGACTAATTTTTTCGATTTAGAGCCAACAGATTATAAAGATTTTGACGTACCATCAGCAAAAGATATGCCTTATTATTTAAAGAAAGATACTTTACCAGGATGGGAGAATTTTTCTTACGGTAATTGTAATTTAATGATTTTTGGTGATAAAGAGAAAAAAATAGAGCCACAAATCGTTTTATTGTGTCGTAAATATCCAGAAATAATGAAGCCTTATCTTAAAGATTACAAGTCTTTCAGAAATTTTTTACAAGACGTTTATTACTTATCAGGATATTTGTATCATCCTTGGGTTTTAAGTTTTGTTGAAGGTCTTTCTATTCACTATGCTAAATTACTAAAAGTTCCTTTTAATAATTTTGAAGGATATGAAGATTATGAAGAATACAACAAATCTTTCTACTCTTGTCTTAAATCTCCTTTAAGAAAGAAAGTTTTAAACTTTAGTTTATTTAATAGAGGAATACCTTCTGTTCCTGATAATTATAAAAATTTACAAGAATTATATGATTATTTAAAAGAAAGAACTGAGTTTTGTTTACCAGATTGGTTAGCTAGAATGGACGTTCCAATTTTAGATAAAAGAATGAGAAAAGAAAGTAGAACACCTTATTTGAATTGGATTTCTACTGGAAAAATGATGCATCATATTTTGAAAGAAATATATGAAGACAAACACGGTGAGATATATTGCCTCGCAGATAAAGCTTTAATATATTTCTTTACTCCTAAAGTAAAAGCTTTAGCCAACGACCGAGTACGTCAAGCAAATCTTAAAAATCAATTTTATAAAGAAAGAGACAACTTAATCGTTTCTTATGTAGAAAAATTCTTTACTAATATTTATCTTCCTCAGAAAAAGAAAGAACAGGCTAGAGTTCTTGGAAGTAGAACTCATCGAAAAACAAATTATATTCACTAGAATTAGCATAATATAATTTGAAAGGAGGTTCTAATGTATATTAATCCTGCTGATACTTTTATAGAAAAATATGAAAGCCGGCAAATTAAATTCAGGTACAGAAGAAGATAGAATAATAGATAAACATCAGAAAATAGAACGAGTTTTTAAAGAAAAAGAAGTTGCATTACTTAAATTAGAATATAAAAGAGATGCAGTGTATAAGAAAAAACAAGATGAATACTATTTAAAGTATCAAAAGAAAAATAATTATAGTTCTAAGTCTAAAAAAGAACAAGATGACCTAGATTATAATTTTTATAAATTTTATTGGCCAGAAAAAAGACGACTTTTTGAGCCAAGGATGAAACCTTTATATGAAGAATATAAAAAGAGGATAGAAAAAATTTATAATGATAGATTAGCATATTTAGGTATTTCTTCAGATGAAGAGGAAGGAGGATATTATGATTAATGATAAAGATTTTGATGAACTAATGAAGCTAAATCCATTTACTAAAACTGAATATTATCCTATTAAAAATAAAGTTTTAAACGGATTATTAGGAGGACAAGGATTACCAAAAGGAAGCATTTTACACATTGCAGCAGGTTCTGGAACAGGAAAATCTACTTTAGCTTTAAAAGATATTTGCTTAGATTTATTAAAACAAGGACAAGATATAGCTTATATAGATGCAGATAGAGGAGTAAACTCAGAAATTTTGGAATCTACAGGAGTAGCAACTTATTTAGGAAATAGAGACAGAAGCAAAGGTGGTTGCTTTATGTCTTTTAGAAAAAGTACTTTTCATGAAATAAATGACTTAGTACAAGATTTAGTTACTAAAGGAATTACTATAATAGTAATAGATACACTTTCTGTTATAGACTCAGGAATGTATATGGGAAAAGATGCATATAATATTGAAAATATGAGAGTTGGTGGAGAAGCTCAAAAACTAAGACAACTTATGAAAAACTTAAATGTTTTAGCAGAACAAGATTCAAGAAGAGTTAACTTCATTTTATTAAATCATACAGCTAAAGAAATAGGTGGATTTTCATTTGGAGCTCCTAAAGAAACACCTAAAGGAGGAGAAGCTCCTATACAATATTCTGACATAGTTATACAATTATATAAATATTCAGATAAATCAGAAACTTTCAATGATAAACCTATAGGACAAAAAGTATATGCTCAAATAGTAAAATCTAGATATATTACAGGTAAAGTTAAAACTCCATTTTTTATAAGATATGGAAAAGGAATTTCTAATCTTTTAACTTATAAAGAAATATTTGAATCTGGAAAAGCTGTTGATGGTTGTTTTATCGAGGCAAAAGGAAGAACTTATTATTTAAGACATCCAAAATTAGAAGAAGATATTCATTATGTAGGAAAAGATAATTTATTAGATACATTAATAAAAAATTATCAAACAATAGACGCATTATTTTCTCCTAAAGATTGGATAATAAATACAGAAAAAGAATCAGAAACTTTAGATATAGAATTTGCAATGAGCGATGTTGCTTTATTACCAAAAGGACTTCAAGACAAAAAAGTAGTAACTGTAATGAATGGTAATGTTTATTTCTTAAAAGGAATAGATATTTATGGTCAAAATTATGCAATTTACTATAATACTAGTAATAAGAAACTTATAAAAGAATATAATTCTGGTATGAGTTTTATAGGAATAAAAGATTTAGATAAATCTATAGAAGAAGTACAGAAATATGTAGATGATACTAATAAAGAAGAAAACGAAAAATCTATAGAAGAGAAGCTAGACTCTGTAGACATATAATAATAATAAAAAGGAGTGATTAAAATTAAAATATCAGTTCAAAATTATCAAATTATAAGAAATGCAGTTTTAGAATTTAAACCAGGTTTTACTACTATAATAGGACCTTCTAACAACGGTAAATCTAGTATCATAAAAGCATTAAAAGCTGCTATTTATACAGAGTCTGGAACTACTCCTATACGCTATGGAGAAAGTTCCTATATTGTAGGAATACAAAATAATAATCATGTAGTAATTTTTCAGAAAAAAGAAAATTCTTCAAAATATATAGTAGATGGTCAAACTTATTCAAGATTTGGTATTAATACTCCAGAAGAAGTTTCTAACGCTTTAAATATTAGAGAATTAATTCTTAATGGAAATAAAGTTCAACTTAATTTTTGGAATCAAATGGATAAACCATTTTTATTAGACAAAAGCGCGGGAGAACTTTTTAAATTTATAGTAGATTCTGGAGAGAATGACCAACTTTCTAATGTACTAAAATCTATGGTCTCAGACCGACAACAAATTAATAGAGATGCAGATATAGTTCAAGGAAGTATTTTATCAACTGAAAATACTTTAAAGGAGTTAAATAGTTCTAAAGAAAAAATAGAAAAAAATCTTTATTTAGCTGATAATATAATTGATTTAAAAGAAAAACATGAAGATTATAAAAATATACTTTCATTAATAAATAGATTTAAGTCAGATGATTCTGAAATAGAAAGCATAAGGCCTAAGTTGCAAAAAGATTTAAATGAATTTAATAGATATAATTCTTTAAATTATTTATCAGAAACTTCAATAAAAATTTCAACTAAAGTTCAAGAAATTTTAAAAAATTTAGCAGAAGTGGACGATAGTTTATATGTTAGTGAAACTTTATTAAAAATAAATGAAGAAAAGTCAAAAATATTTAAAAGCATAGATATTAATAAGAATAAAAATCTAAGAAATTTAGTAAAAGAATATAAAATTATTCATCGAGAATTAGAAAATGTCTCTGAGGCTAACCTGAAATTACAGAGGGCAATTCCAAGTCAAATTATAATAGATACATTAGATATATTAATAAAATTAGTTGAATTATTAAAAAATATAAAATCAATCATAGAAAGTATTAAGAATGCAAAAAATAAAATAAAAGAAATAGAGAATGAAGAAAAAGAATTAGATAAAATTCAAAGTTTAATAAAAGTTTGTCCTTATTGTGGACAAAAGATAGGAGGAAATCATGATACTACAGAACATAATAGCTAAAGATGGAAAGACTATAGAAGAAAAATTTAATAGTCTTACATCAGAACAACAAATAGAACTTTTAAATGAGATTCAAGCACAAAGAGATTCTTTTAAAGAGTCGAAAATAGTAGCTGAAACTCAAATAAAATCTTTGCAAGAATCAAAAGATAAAATACTTGAAACTTTAAAGAAAGACTATAATATAGAAAGTATAGAAGATGCAGAAAAGAAGATATCTGAATTAAATGGTGAGATTATTTCAGCACTTACTGATTTTGCAGAGACACAATAGTGTTTTTGTATGAAACTAATCAAAGCGAGGCTCATTTTAATAATCTTACTCACCAAAAAATACAATTTGAGAAGAATAGCACAAAAAGTTTAAAGAAATATTTAAACAAGTGGATAAAATATACTAATAATACTTCATCTTTAAGGGAATACATTGATAGTTATATGAAAAGAGTTTCTGATAACTTAGGAGTTTATTCTTACAGTCGTTGGTATAAATCAAAAAGTTCAGAAGCATGGTATTTAACTATTACAATAGGTAAAGATAAAAGAAAATTAAGACTTGCTAATCACGATACTAAGGATTCTAGTGGTTTTGATGAGTGTTTATGGCTTTATGAATTTAAAAGTATGAAAGGTGTATATAAAGGAATATTAAGATTTATAGACAAGTTTGTGTTAGATTGGAGGAAAAGAGTGACAATAGATAATTTTGATACTTATTATAATTTAGCTCTTAAGAAGAGACAGGAGTACGACACAGTTTTAAATACTATTAATAGTATTGAAAAACAAAAAGAGGAATATAAAATTAAGCTTGAAGATTTATTAAGAACTCATAAGAATTATGAAGATGCAATTGATTATTTAAAAGAAATTATAGAGCTTATTAGTAAACAACATATAGAACATATAGAAAAATTATTAAACTCAGCAGTTAAAACTATTTTTTATGATAAAAATTATTCTATAAAATTAGAAATAAGCGAATTTAGAAATAGTAATTGTTTAAATATTTTACTAATAGAAACTACTGATGAGGGAGAGATAATTACTGATATTAAGAATAATGGATTTGGAATCCAAGGAATTATAGGATTTGTTCTTCAAGTATATTTTATATTGTATCATAAGTTAGAACCTATTTTAATTGCAGACGAAGCTATGAGTAACTTAAGTAGTCAATATATACCTTATTTTAAAGAACTTATAGATGCATTAGCCAAAGAATATAATTTTACTTTTGTTTTAGTAGCCCATGATGAGCGATATATAAATATAGCTGACTATAAGTATGAAGTTAAAGATGGAGAAGTTAGAAAAATTTAAGATTATTAGGAGTTAATAATGATTAGAAGTTTAAAAGAAATAGAGAAAGATAATTTTATATATCAAATAGAAAAAATGATATTATTGTTACATATAGATTGTGATGTGATAGCTTCTCCTTGGGATTATGAAAAGACTGTAAATTGGTACAAAAAAGAGTACGATACAGATGAGGTAAATATTTCTTATGTAGACATAAGAAATGAATATATGTTAGAAGAACTTACTGAAGAAGACAGAGATTATGAATCATTACAATATTTATATTATTTAGATGATTTTAAAGAATTAGTCAGAGGAAACATAAATGAAAAGAAAGACAATATTACTATGTTTGATGGAAGATTACATAAGTATATTACTTTTGAAGAATATTGTGATAAATATTTAAAATCTGGAAAATTAATGAAAGAACCTAAAATAATAGCTAGTACTGAATTTTAAGGAGGAAATAAAAATGATAATATTAGACCCTAGTATAGAGATAGAGTCTTTTAATGGTAAAGAAATAATGCAGAATATAGAAAAAGCATGTAGAACTTGTTATCGTTCAGAAGATAATATTACAGAAGATAGTTATAAGAGTTTACTTAAGAATTGTATTAATAGAGGACACGAATCAGTATTAGAACACGAAAAAATTACTATTACTATGATATGTGATATTGGAGTTTATAAAGATTTAACTAGACATAGAATAGCAAGTTATTCTATTGAGAGCACAAGATATTGCAATTATTCAAAAGATAAATTTGATAATCAAATTAAGTTTATAAGACCAGTATTTTATGATGAAGGTTGGATTGAGTCTAATTATGAAGGAAGAGCAATGACTAAAGATGAACATAAATCTTATTTATGGTATAATTGTATGGAAGATATTGAACAATCTTATAATGCAATGTCTGAAATAGAGGCACTACCAGATGAAATGAGAATGTTACTTCCACATAGTACTGCAGCTAAAGTTACAATGACTGCAAATATTAGAGAATGGAAACATATATTATCATTAAGGTGTAGTAGTCACGCTCATCCAGCAGTACAACAATTATTAATACCATTTTTATTAAAATTAAAAGAAGAAATGCCTGAAATTTTTGATAGTGTAGAATATAATGAAAAATTTCCAAAAGAAAAATATGCAAAAATTATAGTTAACTAACTTATGGAGGGAACCTTATGAAAGAGAGATACAAATTTATATTATATCTTGTGAGATGGCAACTAAGTACACCAATTCTGGCTTTATGTTTAAAATTTTTAAATTTTTCTACCTTAATAAATACAATAATTGCTAACTTAATAGGAGGATGTATTTTCTTTTGGGTAGATAAGTATATTTTTAATAAGGAGAAGAAAAATGATAGAGAAAAATGATTTACAAAAATTAGCTGAAATAATAGATGAAAAATTACCTGTAGGATATGGTTTTTGTTTATTAACTTTTCCATTTTATAGAGAAGGAGACGAAAGATTACAATATGTATCGAACGGAAGAAGAGATGATATAGTAAACGTTATGGAAGAATGGATAGAAAAAGTAAAAAATGATAATTTTGGAAAGGATGTATAATTATGGAAGAAAAAATGACTTATGACCAATGGTTAGACACAAGAACTTATGAATACTTTATTGATTTAGAGCAAAAAAGACAAAACGAAAATGTAGAATTAATAGCTTCAGAAAATTTTCCTTCTAAGAGGGTTCTGAATGCTGCAGGAAGTATACTAACTAATAAATATGCTGAACGGTTATCCTGGAAAAAGATACTATGGTGGATGTTATCATATTGATGAGATAGAACAAAAAGCTATTAATGATGTATGCAAATTATTTCATGCTAATTTTGCAAATGTACAACCTCATTGTGGAAGTTCAGCGAATCAAGCAGTATATAGAGCATTTTTAAAACCAGGAGATACCGTTTTAGGAATGGACTTAGGAGCAGGAGGACATTTAACTCATGGACATAAGATGAGTTTTTCAGGACAAGATTATGATATAATAAGTTATGGAGTAGATGAAAATGGTTATATAGATATTAAACAGTTTGAAAAAGAACTTTTTGAAAATGACCCTAAAATGGTAATAGTTGGAGCAAGTTCATATTCAAGAATAATTGACTATAAGATATTTAAAGATATTATTGATAGATATGAACAAGAAAAAGGAATAAGACCTATCTATATGGTAGATATGGCTCATGTTGCAGGCTTAGTAGCTGGTGGAGTTCATCCTAATCCAGTTAATTATGCAGACGTAGTTACTTCAACTACACATAAAACTTTAAGAGGTCCGAGAGGTGGATTAATATTATGGAATAATGAAAATTATTGTAAACGAATAAATTCAGCGGTATTTCCAGGAATACAAGGTGGTCCATTAGAACATATTATATGTGCAAAAGGAATATGCTTTGAAGAAGCTATGAGACCAGAGTTTGAAAGATATGCAAATCAAGTAATAGCTAATTCTAAAGTTTTTGCTAATAAATTTATAGAGAATGGATGGAAAGTAGTTTCTAATGGAACAGATAATCATATGTTTGTTTTAAATGTTATGGACTCAGTTGGACTAACAGGGAAAGAAGTAGAGACAGAATTAGATACAATTAATATAACTGTAAATAAAAATCAAACTCCTAATGACCTATTACCACCATTAAAATCTTCAGGAGTTAGAATTGGAACTGCAGCGATGACAACTAAAGGATGGTTAGAAGGAGATTTTGAAAAACTTGCAAATATAATAATAGAATTTTTAAATGAAGTTGCTATAAGAAATACAGATGAACATAGAATAGATTATGATGCTTATATACAAAAAGTTAAAGAATTGATTAGAGATGTAGAGGTAAGATAATGAATAGGAATGATTTAAGAAGATTAGAAAAAGCAGCTAGAGAAAAAGATAAAAAATATTTAGCGAGCTGGGCTGATGATTTTGAAAGACAACTTAGTTATTTAGTAAGAAAAGAATATGAAGCTAGATATCAAGATGAGATAGAAAATTCTATTGAGAATTTTTTGATTGCAACGGCCTATACTGCAGTATTTAGTGAGTCTACTAATCTTCTTAAGTCAGGAAATCTTCCTGATTTTATGGAAGATTTATTTGCTACTATTGAATTATTTAGAACTGGCGAATATAAACCTAAAGAATACGAAGAAATTCTAAAAGAAAATGGATTTGAATTTGAAAAAATAAGATATAAACCAAGAGAACACAAAATAATTACTTTGTGTGGTAGTACAGAATTTAAAGAAGATTTTTTAAGATTACAACAAGAACTTACATTAAAAGGATATATAGTTTTATCAGTTGATGTGTTTGATGAAACAACAGAAGAACAAAAATTAAATTTAGAAAAAATTCATAAAGATAAAATAAGAATATCTGATGCAATTTATGTAATTAATAGAAATAATAACATAGAAGAGTCTACTAAATTAGAAATAGAATTTGCTAAGAGTCTTAATAAGACTATATATTATATGGAGGAAGAAGAAAAATATGGAAAGAATTGATAAAATAAACTACTACTTAGATATTGCAGAAGCAGTTTCTGAAAGGAGTACTTGTTTAAAAAAGCATTGGCGGTTCTATTATTGTTAATAATGATGAGATTATAAGTACAGGTTTTAATGGAGCTCCTAGAGGAGTAGAAAGTTGCTTAGAATGTAATTGTTGTAATAGAGAAAATTCTGAGAGAGGTTCAGATTATAATCAATGCTTAGCAGTACATTCTGAACAAAATGCAATAATACATGCTAGTAGAAATCGAATTTTAAATTCTGACATGTATTTAGTTGGGAAAGATTATGTAAATTCAGGAAAATATGTTGAAAATGCAGCTCCATGTGCTTTATGTAAGAGAATGATAATTAATTCAGGAATTAAAAGAGTAATAGTTAGAAATACTTTTCGTGATTATAAAATATTAAACGTAGAAGATTGGATAAATGATAAAAGTAAACTTTTGGGAGGATACTAAATGGCTAAAGTTATTTATGAATTTGATGAGAAAGAAGAAGGACGTGACATAGAATTAATAAATTCAAGATATAAAATGATATGTGCTCTTAATGATTTATCTGATTTAAAAAGAAAATTGTATAAAGGTTGGCTAAGTGGAGAAGATTTAATAAACATAAAAGATAATAGAGTACTACAGAAAGAAGATTATGACAAAGTTCATAAAGAAGGAAAACTATTTATTGAAGGTTCTAAGCAGTTTATTAGTTATGACTATATAGAGTCAGCAATAGATAGAATTTTAAACGATATTTATTTCCTTTTGGATTAAAAGATATACACTATTATAGGAGGTATTGTGCTTATGATTATAAAAGCAGCAATACTAAAGGATAGTTCTATATATATTGGTTTAAGGCATAATGAAATTATAACTTCCAAGGAAAAAGGATTTTTTAAAGGAAATTGCATCCAAGGTTTTATTGATGATAATGGAAATTTTTTGGATAGAGAACAAGCTTTAGAGCATGCATATAAATGTAAACAAATTTCGAAAGAATTATATAAAGAAAGACTAAAGTATAATAAAGAACTATTTTCAGAAGATTTATGGTAGTTTGGAGGAATTTTTGTGGAAAATTACATCGTAGAAAGATTTAAAGAAAATAAAAGAACACCAGTTTTTATAGATTTAAGTAATATTGCATATAGAAGTATTTTTGTTTTTACACCAGATAAATTTAAAACTTCTCAAGGTATACCTAATGGGCATTTATTTGGTGTATGTCAAATTTTAAAGACATTATTAACTCTAAAATATGAAGTGTATTTATGTAGAGATTTGCAATCAGATTTTAGAAAAAGACTCAATGAAAATTATAAAGCAAATAGAGAAACTGACGATTCAAGAATGAATATACATGAATTATTAAATAGAGCTATTAATCCTTTAGTATGTGAACTAAGTAATGTACATGTGTTGTCTAGAGATAATTATGAAGCAGACGATATAATGTTTTCTGCAGCAAAACTTTGTAGTGAAAATAAAATTAATTGCTATATTTTATCTACTGATAAAGATTTATGTCAATCTCTAGATGAGTACATTACTATAGCTCATAAATTTACTTTAAAAGGACCTCAGGAAATTATTACTTTTGGAAATGAACTATATAAAAAGAATTTCGAAAATATAGAGCCTAAATGCTTGCCTTTTTATAGAGCTTTTAAAGGAGATTCTTCAGATAATCTAGAAGCTCCTGTAAAAAGATTTCCTAAAGATTTATTATTAGAGCTATGTAATGAATTTTCAGGAAGAGATTGGCAAGACAATTTGGCTCTTTTGTTAATGAGTCATAAATGTACAAAAAAGTCTCATGAAAAATGGATGAAGGAATTAGTAAACAATAGAGAAACATTTACTAGACTTTATAATAATTATAGAATTATGAAACTTAGTAAAATAAATTTTAATATAGAAGATGAGGCTTTAGTAGAAAATGCATTTAATATAATAACAGATGAATTTGAATTGTGGGGATTCAAAAAATTTGTAAAAGAATATAATATAGAGGTGATTTAAATGAGTAATGATTTTAAATATATTTCTGTAATTTTTGAGAATACTTATTATCCTTTCAATCATCCAAAAATTCAGAAAAGTAAAAGATTTCGAAATGATGTTTATGGAAAGTCTACTCAATATACTTATAAGATAAAAGAAGGACAGGTTCAAAATTTAGCAGAAGGAAGAATTATTCCTATTATAATTAATCATAAAGTTTCAAGAGTTTTAGTAACTAAAACTAATTTAAACGAATCTGATATTAGTTTTCCTATTGATAAAATTAAAGAACTTCCAGTCTATACTCCACCTATACACGAGGAGGAATATTATGACTCTAAATACAGCATATAATATTGGAGATAAAGTTTGGATAGTATATGAACAACAACTTTGGACTGAAAACTATAAAGGACCATCTGGAGAAGTAACTATATATTCTGATACTATTATAGGAATAATATTTAATGAAGATGGAATATTATATGAAGTAAATTCTGAAGGTAGCGATTGGATAGAAGAGAAAAACATAATATTATATAATGACACTAAATCTTTAATAAAAAGAATTAAAGATTTAGATAATGAAATTTCAGAAAGAGAAAAAAGAGGAGAAAATAAATGAAAATAGTTTTTATTGGAGACCCACATTTAACTCCAAATGTTCCAAGTTCACGAAAAGAAACTAATGAGGAGTATAGGGAATTAGAATATAACAAATTAAAATATATTTATGAAAATATTGCTTCAAATAAGAATGACATTGTTGTTATTACAGGAGATGTTTTTCATTCTTCAGCTCTTTCTATTATGGCTGGAACTCCAAAATTTTATAATGATATTATTGATTTAATGAATACTAGAGAAACTTATAGTATTATAGGAAATCATGATATGTATTATAGAAATGAAGATAGTGAAAATTCTACTATTTTAGCAAATTTATTTAAAGCTGGAGTACATCATTTAGATGAGTTAGAATTAACTTGTCAAGCTTATAATTATAAAGAAGGTATTGGAGTAAATCAAGCATTTAATAGAAAAATTAAACTTTATGGAGTAGATTACAACAAACCTTTTCCTAAATTACAATTTATAGATAATACTTATAATATAATAGTAGCTCATGCATTTTTTGAAGATACTTTTTATGGAGCTACAGGAAACACTAATCTTACTATAGAAGCTATACAGAATTATTTAGGAAAATATGATGCTGTAATCTTAGGACATGACCATACTCCATATATTCCTATAGATATAGATAATACTTTAGCTTTATCTGGTAAAACAACTATTTTACGTCCTGGAAGTTTAATGAGAGGAACTTCTCATACTTGTCAAATAAATAGAATACCTCAAGTAGCAGTATTTGATACTTCTACACTACTTTGGTATTATGAACAAATTCCAGTAGCTCCTGGTCAAGAAGTTTTTAAAGAAAAAGTTATTTTAGAAAAAGAACTAGACGTAAATATGGAAAATATATTAAAAAATATAGATAGTTTTGACAAATCTGTAGGAATATATAGTTTTATAAAATCTCAAGAACAAAGAGGAAAAGAAGTTTTTGGAGATAGATACAATGATATATTAAATATTATAAGACAATACTTAGATACTTTTGGTTTTATAGAAAAGAGGTAACTAATGACTATAAAAAATTTACGTGAGTATATAGCTAAAGAAGGAAAGATTCCTATGTATGGAATGATGTTTAAATTACTAGATGAAGATTTAGTTAGAATTTTTATTTTAAATAATGTTTTTGAAACTACTTATAAAAAATTTATAGATTTGAAAAATAATTTAGCATTGTCAGATAGCATATTTGATAAAGATATTACTAGTATGAGAATAGTAAAAGATGATAAATTACAACATACAATGGTTTTAAATATAGATACAAGAATACAAGAGATAAAGCCTAAAAAACCTGAAGGTGGTGCAAAGGCAGGAATGAAATATATATGATAATAATATGCGTTAGCATAATATTATATAAATAATAATTAAAGGAGGAACCATTATGGAAAGAATGGGAAAAGGTGATTTTATCACAACAATATCTGAAAAAGCTAATGTTTCTAAAAAGATTGCTACTGAAGTATATGATGCAATAGTAGATACTGTTACAGAACAACTAGTAGCAGGAAATAAAATTACATTAGTAGGATTTGGAAATTTTGAGGTAAAACATAGAAATGCTAGAAAAGGAGTTAATCCTTCTACTGGAGAATCTATGAACATTCCAGCAAAAGATGTTCCAAAGTTTAATTTTAGTTCTGTAATTAAAGATGCTATTTCTAAATAATTAATACAGAATTTTAGGTGGTAACATATTATAATTAAGTATGTTACCATTTTTATGTGTGGAGAAAGGAGATAAAAAATGGAAGACTTAGATTATTTAAAAGTTGACTATAATTACATAATTATAGAAAAATATGAGCTAATTAAGACTTTAGATTTAATTTCAAAAATATCTCATAATAATTCTACTTCTATAGAATGTAATTCTTTAACTTTTATTCCTGATTGGAGAAAAAGGGCTCTTACTTTAGCAGTTACTAATGATTTAACATATTTTAAGAATAAAGTAGAACTTATAGGAAATATTAATGATGGTTTAACAGATGTTTTTAGCATAAAAGTAGAAACATTAAATAAGTTAAAATCTTTCTTTAAAGAGAAAATTTTAATTTATAAAAAAGATTCTGAATATTATATAAGGCTTATAGACGGAGATTTATTATTGCACACTATGATTCCTAATCTGTCTAGATTAACATTTACTTCGTCAATAGATAAATTAATTTATCAAAATAATGTAAAAACTTTTTGTGATTTATTAAATCCGTATATTAATTTACATGATGATTATTCTGATAAATGGCTTTCTTTTGATGGAGAAAAAATCAGTCTATGTGGATTAAATTTTTATGCTGAAACTAGTTTTGAATCTTCTAAAATGTGCTTTTTAATGAATGACACAGAATTATTTTCAAAACTTGATAGATATTATTCAGACAAAGACATTTTTATTTATTCGACAGATAGTACTATTCCTAAAGTTCAAATAAAAGTTGAAAACGTAGAAATAGAAGTTTTGAACATAATTTCTAATATAAATAATACAACTATTAGTACTTTGAGTGCTTTTATAAGAGAGCCAGAATATAATGTTCCTATAGAGGCATTTAAAAGAATTATGAATATTGCTTTAAATTTGCCTGATATTAAAAAGGATTGCTTTATAAAAGTTAAAGATAACCATATAGTAATTATATTGTCTAGTTCTAAAGGTGACTCAGAATTTAGTCTGAGGACACAGGTTTTAGAAGAAACACACGAATTAAGTGAAGTTAAATTAAATGTAGATACTTTGAATAAAATAATAAATTCATTTAGTTCAGAAACTGTGAATTTAACATTAAATAAAATATATACAACTTTTAGCTCTTTAAATATAAGAGCAATAATACTAAATAAATAGAAAGAAGGTAGAAAATATGTATGAAAATAAAGTTTATGAAAATAATAATTTAACAAAAAGTGGAAAAGAAGGTAGATATGAAAAAAATTTAGTAACAATAGATATTCTTAATTCTAACAAAGATAAAATAATTTGTAATAACGATGAAAATCACCAAGTATATTATAAAGGATATGATTTCCAATTACATGGAAGAGAAAAACAAACTATAAATATTATAAATTATAAACAAACTTTAGATTTATTGGATAAAATTTTAAGTGTAGATAAAAGATACTTTGGTATGGTTTTAGATGAAAGAGGAAATGACCCTATAGTAAGAATATATATGTTTGATGGAGATAAAAAATTATGCAATAGAGATATTAGATTAGAGGTTATTGCTTTATTAGCTGAGTATAAATCTACTGGACATATAAATGAAAATGTATGTGAAGAGATGGTTGAAATAATTCTTAGATTAAATCAAGATATTTTATCTGTATCTACTTATGAATTTAATAAATTTGATTACGTACATTTTAACTCTCAATATGATTTTAGACCAGAAAATTTAGCAGTAATTCTTACAAATAAAACATATAGAATAGAAAAAGAATGCGAATTTTTGTTTTGTATGTTTAAAGACTTAAATAGATTTAAAAGAATACATGTTGAAAGATATGAAGATTATTGTAATAAAGACTATGCTAATGTTTTAAAAACAATGTATAATAGAAATGATGTGTGGGTAGTAACTCAATGTCAAAATATTGTTAGAAAAGGTTCTAAAATATATGCAGAAGTAGAAGACTCAAATGGAAATAAAGATATTATTTCATTAAAGATTCCTAGTTTAAGTACATATAAAATTGACATAATAAATGATAAATATTCAAGTGAAAAATTTGATTACTTACTAGAAGTTAAAAATCTTATTGAAACTATACTTTCTAATCATAAATTAAAAGCTAATAGTTTTTATGTAAGATTAAATACAGATAAGAAGAATGAAATTGTTACTTATAGAAAATTTGATATAAATACGTTTGAAAAATTAGATGAAAAGATTACTAAACCTTATAGAGCTCACATGATAAATATAGATATTTATGAAGAAGTTTTAGGAGAATAAATAATGACAAAACATGAAACTTATAAGAGAATTTTTGAATTAGGAAGAGAAATTACTGAAGATTCAACTCATCCGTATTTGCACTTAGCTTTTAAATTAAAGCTTAAGAATTATAGATTAATTACTGATGGAGAATTAGCTATAAAAGGAAAAGATTTAGAAGTTCCAGAATATATGAAGGAATTTTTAAGATTTCATGGAGAAGCTTTAATGATAGCTAATATAATAAGTAATAAAGTAATTTCTATAGTTCTTAGAAGTATAAATACTAAAAAAGAGTTTCAAAAAGTAGGAGTAATGAAAAATATGTTGTATGGATTAGGCCAAATGTCTGAAAATTTCAGATATGGCCAACCTATACTTTTAGTAGAAGGACACTTAGATAGAGATACTATGTCAGAGTTTTACCCTAATGTACTTGCTTTAACTACTAATAAAATTTCTAATTATCAGAAAGATATTTTAACTTCTCTTACTAATAAATTTATTTTAATGTTAGATAATGATGATGCTGGTAGAATAGGAACTAAAGATGCGTACTATAAACTTAAAGGAAATAAAATTTCTGAAATAAAACACTTGTCTAATATGAAAGACGCGGGAGATTTAAACAAATTAGAATTATATAATAAAAGTGAATATGATTGGGTAGTATCTCAATATAAAAATAAAATTGAATTGGAGTTATATTAATGAAATATGCAATAAAATATTATAACAAATTATTAGCTAAGATTGGTTTTGTTGATTCTATTTATGATAGAGATTTATTAGAATTTGATAGTTTTAGTGACGCTGTAAAACATATTGAAGAAAATTTTGGAAGAAATTGTCAGGAAAGTCATAAAATTAGCATAATAAGAATTATAGATAAGTAAAGGAGTAAATATGAAATCTGGAGATTCAGTTTTGTTCTATTATAAAGGTAAGACTTATTCTGGTAAGATTACTTCAATAAATTTACAAATAAAAGATAAGATTGTTTATAATGTAAAATGTGGAGAAGATGAATATGAATTACAGAAAGATAAATTAACAGGAAGAATTGTTGAAACTATAAAGTTATAAGGAGGAGATTAAGGTGATTACTCAATCGTGTAGGCCTCAAACTTTTAGAGAAGTTAGTGGACAGAGTCTTCCAAAAGCAGTTTTAAAAGCTATATGTAAATCGCCTGAAACTTCACCTAAAACTATAATTTTAGAAGGAGAATATGGTACTGGAAAAACTACTTGTGCTAGAATTTTTGCTAAAGCTCTAAATTGTAAATATAAACTTAAAGATGGAGATGCATGTGGAGTTTGTGAAGACTGTTCTAATGATATTTCTAATTCTATTTATTATGCAGAATATGATTCTTCTATTATAGGAAATATTTCTGACATTAAGGAATTAAAGGAGACTTTTTATTTTAATAAATCTTTAGGATATAAAGTAATAGTATTAGATGAGGCGCATTTAATAACACCTCAAGCTCAATCTACTCTTTTAAAACTTTTCGAAGAAGGCTTAGAAGGTGTATTTTTTGTTCTTTGTACTACAAATTCTTCAAAAATTTTAAACACAATTCGTTCTAGAGCTTTGTCTTTACAATTTGATTTGTTGTCTATAGAAGATATTGAACAAAACTTAAAAAATATTTGTGAAAATTATTTACAAATCGAAATAGAGAGTGATATAATCAAATTAATAGCAGAACGAAGTAAAGGTCATCTAAGGGATGCTCACATGTTATTAGAACAATATAGAATGTTAGGAAAAGACGCCTTTGTTAATCTTTATAGAAGTTGTGCAGAATTATATAAACTTTTAATATATGCTATAATATTAAATAAACCTCAGATTATTTCTAATGTTCTTGAAAATTTATTAAGACATAGGTTATCAGAATTAAAATCAGAATATGAGCTTTTTGTATTAAATATAATTAAATTATATTACGGTTCTATTCAATCTACAGACAAAACAATGAATACAATTTTATTACATTATAAACATAAAAAGAATAATTTTATTGATATTTTAAATGATTACAGAAACTATGATATGTTTAATTCAGATACTAGATTTGCTTCGTTTATTTGGCTATTGGCTGACCGTTTAAGACAACTAAAATAAATAGGAGGAAAGTTAATTGATTTACTCGTCTGTAGAAGGAATGATTGATAATATTGTAGAAGTAGTTCAAAGAATGTTTTTCTACTATGTCTATGATAAAGATACTTTAGATGATTTAAAACAAGAAGGGTATTTAATGGCTTATGAATTATTAGCAAAAGGAGAATATGACCCTAGTAAAAATTTACGTAATTATTTATTTACTGGTGTTCGAAATGCTATGACTAATTATATGTATAAAAAGAATAAAACTAAAAATGATATTCCTCATGACATGCTAGACAGTGCTCAATATCAAGATTATATTGGAGCTACAGAAAATGACTATTATGTTGGAAAAATATACACAAAAATTGAATATCAAGTAGATTATAATTTTACTGAGGAAGATTTAAAAAATGTTACTGATAAATACAAAAATTTTGGAAAAGATTTATATAAAAAGTCAGTATCTAAATTATATGATAAACTTTCATTAGAAATTAATTATACTCCAGAGAATTTAGATAAAGAAAATGATGTTCCTTTAGTTTATAACGCTATTATGGGAGAATTAATATGGAAAAAGATAATGAGTTTAATTTAGATAAAATACCAGTTTTATCTAATAAAAAAGAATATGAACCAGGATGTTTGGCTATATTTAGAAAGATGAATGATGAACAATATAATATCTTTATTAAGCAATTATCAGACAATGTTAGTTATAAATTAGATATGCTTAGAAATATTATAGAAGATGATATGTTATTTCTTGAGATATTAGACATTTTTGCAGGAGAAACGTTAATGTTTCCTAATAGAAAACAAATATTTCAATATTTAGATAGAACTTTCATGTATACTTATGTTAAAAGAAGAGGTTTTACTGAAGAATCATATAATAGTGTCGCTAAGCATTTTGGAGAAAAATTAGCCGTAGTTAAAAATAAAACTCTAAGAATATCTCAACTTTTAGATGAAGAAGAATATTATTCTTTACAAAAAGCACAGGAAAAATTAAGACAAAAGAGAAAAGCTGAAAGAGAGAAGAAAAAACAAGAAAAAGCTATTGTTAATGGAGTAGAATTTGATGTAAAAGATAAAGAATAAACATATAATAATTAAGGAGGAATTAAAATGATAGTTTGTTTAGAAGGACCAGATGGCTCTGGTAAATCAACTTTAGTTAATTATCTAATAGATAAATATAATATGACTATGAAACATTCTAGTTCAGAAACTAAAAATGATATTGAATATCATTTAGATTTATTAAAAGATGATAATGTAGTTTTAGACCGTTATAACTTAGGAGAGATTGTTTATCCAGAAGTTTATGGAAGAGCTCCAAAAATGAATTGGGATGAACAAATCGATGTTATGAATACTTGCATGGATAAAGACGTACACTACATTATTTTTTATGCTTCAGATTTTAATACTTTAAGAGAAAGATTATTTAAAAGAGGAGACACTAGACAAGTGTTAGAGAATGCTGAAAAAATAAATTTAGTTTTTAAAACTCTAGCTCATATGTTTTCAGAACTTTATCCAAATGTGTATGCTTTAGATATTTCTAAAGAATCTGACCAAATAGAGTTTTTTGAAAATATTTTAAAGGAGAAAAATAATGGAGAATGAGTTTTATGAACATTTAGTAATTTCTGGAAGAGATGAAAATTTTCAAAATGATTTAACTAAGGCTTCTATTGGAGGATGGGAAACTGTTCATATTAATTCTTTTCCAGTAGAAAGACCTGATATGTTAAAAAATAGTTATACTGTAGAATTGATTTATACTGCAGTTTTAAGAAGAAAAAGAAATAGAGAGGAGTTGAAAAACGATGGATTTGAATCCAGAGACAAGGAGTAAAACTTGGACTAAAGATATTGTTGAAGAAGCTAAAAACCATGACTTATTAGCTCCTGTTGTAATAATTTCATATAAAAGAGGTGGAGAAGCTCAATCAATAAAATTATTAAAAAATTCAGGGGTAAAAGTATTTTTATTTGTATATGACGATGATTATGAAAATTACAGAAGTGCAGTAGAAAGTTCTAATAATATCGAAGTTGTATTATGTCCTTCAGCCTTATTTAGAGGAGCTGCTAAGAAGAGAGATTTTGTTCAAGAAACTATGTATAATAAAGGATTTGAAGATTATTTTGTACTAGATGATGATATATCTATGTTATATCATACTGAAGAAGGAAAAACTAAATTAGGTAAATATAAAGCGCAGAAAATAGAAACAGACCCATTATCTTTCTTTAAAACTTGGTATTATACTATTCATAATTTAATTGATTATGAAGTAACATTAGGAGGAATAATTCCTGAATTTATTAGTTGGAGTCAGGATTTATATAAAATTCCAGTATCTAATAAAACTGGAAGAGTTTGTCAAATAGTTTATATAAATGCAAAGAAATTTCATGACTATAATATTAAATATACTGAAGTTAAAGCATGGGATGATTTTGATGTAATGTTACAAGTATTAAATTTAGGACTAAATTTATCTATCATTCCTTGGTTAACTTATAGTGGAGATACTATGACTCCTAAAAAATCAGTTGCTTCAGGAGGAGATTTTACTTGGACTAAAAAGTCTATGAGATTATATCAAAAATGGGGAGAATGTGTTGGCTTTAAAGCAGATAAAGGTCAATTAAATACTACAATTAATTGGTCTAAAATAAAGAAAGATTTAAAGATTTTAGGAAGATTAAATCCTACTTTTAAAGAAGAATGGGATAAATATTTTTCTTTAGAACCAACTGAAGAAAATCCTTATGGATTAGATTATTTAGGTTTTACTGAGCTATGGAGACCAAAAATAGATGAATGGTTAGAAAAGCATTCTCCAAAGTCTCAAAAGAAAGAAGAACCTATAAAATTAATAGGAAAAGATGGAGAAGAATTAACTAAATCAGAATTTGTTAACGAAGTTGTAGATATGGTTAAAGAAAATATAACTCCATCAGATAGAGAGGTATTAGAAAATAATGTATGATTTTATAATAGTAGGAGCTGGACTAGCTGGCTCCACTTTAGCATATTTATTAAATAAAGATAAATACAAAATAAAAGTTATAGATAAAAAAGACCATATAGCTGGAAATTGTTATACTGATTTTAAAGATAATATTTATGTTCATCGATATGGACCTCATATTTTTCATACTGATGATAAAGAAATATGGGATTTTGTAAATAAATTTGCAGATTTTAATCATTTTATAAATGAACCTATAGCTGTAGCTCCTGATGGTAGAGCATATAATATGCCTTTTAATATGAATACTTTTTCTAGAATTTTTAATGTAGTACATCCAGATGAAGCTAAATTTAAAATAGATAGAGAAATAGAAGAATATAGAAAAGAACATCCTAATATAGAAAACTTAGAAGACCAAGCTATAAATATGGTAGGAACTACTATCTATAAACTTTTAATAAAAGAATATACAGAAAAACAATGGGGTAGAGATTGTAAAGAATTATCTCCAGAAATAATAAAAAGACTACCTCTTAGATTTACTTATAACAATAATTATTTTAACGATAAATATCAAGGAATACCAGACGATGGATATACTAATATGATTAGAAGAATGTTACATGGAATAGAGGTAGAACTTAATTATGATTATATGGCTCATAGAAGTGAAATTTTAAAAAATACTAAATGTTTAATTTATACAGGTAAGATAGATGAGTTTTATGACTATATGTATGGAAGATTAGATTATAGAGGTTTAATTTTCGATACACAAGTAGTTCATAGAGAAAATTTTCAAGGAAATGCAGTAGTAAATTATACAACGAAGAAAGTACCTTATACAAGAGTAGTAGAGCACAAATATTTTAATAATGATAAATCGGATGTAACTTATATTACTTATGAGTTTCCTAGTGATTCAGGAGAATCTTTCTATCCACTTTCAGATGAGAAAAATATAAATCTATACCAAAAATATAAAACTTATTCTGAGCAACCCTCGAGGATTCCAGTGATATTTGCGGGAAGATTAGGAAAATATAAGTATTTTGATATGGATGATGTTATTAAAGATTGTTTTGAAATTTATCATAATATTATTAAGAAGGAGGTATAATTATGGCTACTGAAGAACAAATAAGAAGTTTTCAGGCTACAGGTTTAACTAGAGAAGCATCTGAAAGACTAGCTAGTAAGGCATATGATATGGATTTTGGAAAAGCAATTAGAGCACTAAAAGAAGGAAAAAGAGTTGCTAGAAAAGGTTGGAATGGTAAAGAACAATATATAGAATTAGCGACAAATATAAGTTATAAAAATACAAAAGGAGAAATAATAAATGTAGAACATCAAGCTATTGGAAATCAAGCAATAGCATTTGTAGGTACTTCTGGAGTTCAATTAGGTTGGTTAGCAAGTCAAGCTGATATGTTAGCCACTGATTGGTACATAAAGGAGGATTAGACATGAAAAGAATTTTAAATACAGACTATTTTGATGTTAATGATATTAGAAATACTTTAGTAAATAAATGGTATAATAAAGATTTTGATGATACAGGAAATGTAGCAATAATTTCTGCATCATTTGTTGCAGATGAAGCTTATATAATAAGACCACCTAATGTAGAGTATGTAGAAAGAGAACTTAAATGGTACTTATCAGAAAGTTTAAATGTAAATGATATTCCAGACGGTGTTCCTACTATATGGCAACAAGTTTCTGATAAAGATGGTTTTATTAATTCAAACTATGGATGGACTACTTTTTCAAAAGAAAATTATAGTCAGTTTGATACTGTAGTAGAAGAATTATCTAAAAATAAAGCTAGTAGACAAGGAGTAATAATATTTATTAGACCTACAATGCATGAAGATAGTAAAAGAAATGGAATGCATGATTTTATTTGTACATATTGTTATACTTTTAAAATAGAAGATAATAAATTGTATATGATAGTAAACATGAGAAGTAATGATTGTGTATTTGGATATGATAATGACTGGGCTTTTGCAGATTATGTACATGAAAGAATGCTTGGAGAACTTAAGAAAACCTATCCAGATTTAGATAAAGGTGTAATGTTTTGGAGAGCAGATAATTTTCACTGTTATCCTAGACATTTTAAATATTTAGAAGAGTTGAGCAAAAATAAAGCATAATATAAATTATATTAAGAAAATTTGAAAGGAGCAATGTAACTATGAGAATAACAGACATTAGAATTAGAAAAACAAACAGTGAGGGAAGGAGAAAAGCGATTGCTTCAGTTACTTTTGACGGAGAATTTGTAGTACATGATGTTAGTGTAATTGAAACTGATAATGGATTATTTATTTCTATGCCTTCAAAAAGATTACCTAACGGAGAATATAGAGATATAGCACATCCAATTTCTTCAGAAGCTAGAGCAAAGATTCAAGATGCTGTTTTAGAAGCTTATGCAAATGAAATTGGAGAATAACTAAGTTTATAGCGTTTCCATAAATTTAATTTTTAGAACTATCTTTTGTAGATAGTTCTTCTTTTTACATAATATAAATAAGGAGGTAATAAATAATGGAAGATTTTAATTTAAAGTTTATTAAAACTAAAGAGGTAAAAAGTCCAGTTAGAGGACATGATACAGATGCGGGTATAGATTTCTTTGTTCCAGAGGATTTTGAAAGAGTAAAATTAAATCCAGGAGAAGATGTTCTTATAGATGCTGGTATAAAAGTAATAGTACCTAAAGGATATGCTTTAATCTTTAAGGAAAAATCAGGAGTAGCAACTAAAAAGAAACTAACTATAGGAGCTTGCGTAGTAGATTCAGATTATAGAGGAGTTGTTCATTTACATTTATTTAATAATGGAACTGAAATAGAAACTGTAGAAGCTGGAGATAAAATTACTCAAGGTTTAGTAGTACCAGTTTCTTTATGTAAACCAGAAGAAATATCAGAAGAAGAATATAATTCTTATGATACAGAACGTGGAGAAGGTGGATTTGGTTCTACAGGAACAAAATAATAGTATAATTTATATTATTATAAGAGGTGATTATTATGGAATTAGATAAAACTTATGAACATTTCTTATATTTAATAGACTTAAGAAGAAAGAGAGACGATATAAGAGATAAGGCTATGAGAGTATATGTATATATTTGGTCAGTGACTGCAGGAATGATAATATTTTTACAATTTTTGCACGCATTTACTAATTATTCTATATATCTTCATTTATTTTTTAGCTTAGCTTTATTAGTAATGCAATTTATATCTTTAGCTATAGTAAGATATAAAACTGAAAAAATGATTAGAGAGAATGATGAATTTAAAAAATATGACTTAAAATAGTTTACAAATTAAAAATAATATGTTATAATACAGCTATAAAGTAATTTTTAAAGTAAGTTCATTGGAGGACATATCATTATGAATGAGTTAAAACGGTTACAGCAAGAGGTTTTAGAAAACAAAAAGAGGCACGGTTTTAATACTACAAACGTTGAACAGGAATTTTGTTATTTATATGGAGAAGTTTCAGAGGCATATGAAGCATATTACAAACAGAAGGAATCTCTACCTGAAGAATTAGCAGACGTGGCTATCTTTCTTTTGGGAATCTCAGAAATTTTAGGAGTAGACCTTTATGAAGAGATAAGAAAGAAGGTAGAGATAAATTCGAAGAGAAAATACAGCTTTAATGACAATGGAAAACCTATAAGAACAGAAGGCTAATTACTTGACTTAGAGGAGACTTTCTCCTCTAAGCATATTATAAATAGGTGGTAGATTATAATGGAAGATTTAGAGAAAGATTTACAAAGACAAAAGGAATTTTTTCACCTTTTAGATTTAAGAGCAGAAAGAGACCAAATTAGAGCAAATCAAATAACTTCAACTATAGTTGTTTGGGAAATAGTAGTATTTATTATAGTAGCATCTCAAATAGCTAAAGCTTTTAATTTAATACCAGTAGCTGTTCATGGAATAATAACTTTAGTTACACTTACACTTCAAATAATTATATTACATTATATAAAAGTAAAAACAGACAGAAAAATTAAAAATAATAAAGAATTTCAAAAATTTAATATAAAATAGTTTACAAAATTAAAATTATATGTTATAATACAGTTATATTTATAATTTTGTTTGGGTTTGACTTCACAAAGCTCATTGTTTAATTATTAGTCATCAGAATGAGTACCTGGCTGTAGTAGTTCTACAGAAATTTGCCCATAGAATTAAGATAGCATCAGTTTATGGGGTGGCTCTAAGAAAATCATAACTTAGAGTGCGATATACTAAAAATTCTACGTTACCTTTATAGGAAGGTATTTATATTGCACTAGTCGATATAAGTGCTTTGTAGAAGTATATTTCGGTTAGAGATAATACATAAACTCTAATAAGGTGGCTTTAAATAGTTGTGCCCATTAAACAACTATATTTTTAATCAGGAGATAGTGTAGAATGCATATCAGTAATCCCACGGAGGATGAGAAGGTGTTGGTTTAAATCCAACTCTCCTGACCATTTGAGTAGGTCAGTAAACAACCTATTAAGTGCGATAATATATGGACGCATATATGAGTCAATGCCTACTCTTTAATTTTAGATATTAATAGCAGGATAGCTAAGAAAACCACTTGGAAGGAAAACCAAGCAAAAACCCTTAGAGAAGATTAGTACTATTCCGCCTAAGTAAAAATGAGGGGCAAGTACGATATACTCTTTTAAATCATAATTGTATGGTTTAAATAATCCATAAAGAGCGGGAGCTACATCTGCTCTTTTATTTTGTCATTTTAATGTTAGTTATAAATTATATTAAGTATAGAAAATTTATAGGAGGTTTGTAGCAATGTCATTAAAGACAAATACAGTAGAAGTAGATTATAAAAATAAATTAGAAAAGTCTATTCAAGAGGCTCTTATTTTTGCAAGTCAGAAGAATAATAATTTACCTAAGAAGAAAACAAAAAAGAAAAGAATGACAAGGTCACAATACAAAAAAGTACATGCTTTAGATGGAGTAGTAGATGAACTGTTACAAATGAAAGAAGGAGAGAGAAAAGCACAATTAATAAGACCTATTGTACCTATTAGAGAATGGTTAAATAATGAATATTATTGTGGTTCTGAAGTTTTTAATTTATATCCTTTTTGGAAAGAACATCTGATAAGAATATATGAGTCTCCAGTTTTAATAAATGAAATAATTTTAACTGGTGGTTTAGGTACAGGAAAGACAACTTTTGCTAACGCAGTAATTCTTAGAAAAATATATGAACTTAGTTGTTATATGAATATACCAGCTTTATTTAATTTATTACCAACATCATTAATGCTATTTGCATATTTTAATTTAAACTTAGCTCAAGCTAATTTAACTGGATATGGACAACTTAGAAATATGATAGATACTTCAAAATATTTTCAAGAGGTATTTCCTAGAAATACAAGAACAGATTCTTCAATTAATTTTACACAGGCAAATATGATGGTTAGATTTGCTTCTAATGAAGGACACATTATAGGAACCAATCTTTTTGGAAGTATATTAGATGAGGCGAACTTTTATAAAGGAGATGGACAAACTAGTACTGAAAAAGCAGGAGAGGCACAATCTCAAGCAAAACAAATTTATACTGCAATAAGAAATAGACGGAAAATCTCGTTTTACTAGTTCTGGAGAAAATCATTCTCTTTCTATATTAGTTTCTTCTACAATGTATGATTCTTCATTTACTAATGAAAGAATAAAAGAAACTGAAGGAGACCCACATACTTATGTTATAAATGCTAGAGTATGGGATGTAAAACCAGAAGGAACATTTCCTAAGGAAAGATTTTATGTTTTTGCAGGAAATTCTGAGCTCGACCCATTTATTATAACTAATCAAAAGGAAATGCAAAATGTCTATAATTCTATGTATTTAGATTTAAAAGCTACAGGAAATATAAAGGAAGATATTGAAAAAATTCCATCTCAATTTCAAGATAGAGTTGTAGCGTTACCCATAAATTATAGAAAAGATTTTGAAACTAATATTATAAAATCTTTACAAGATATCGCAGGTACTTCTGTAGCTCCAGAAGGAAGACTATTTAGTAGTAGAATCCATTATAAAAATTGTATTTATACTGAAACTAATCCTGTATTTACAAAGGATGAAATAGTTATATCTACTGCGTCTGATATTTTACCTCAGGATTATATTAGACAAGATTATGTTCCTGACCAACCAGAAAAGAAACGATATATTCATTTCGACCAATCTTTATCTGGAGATAGCTATGGAATAGCTTGTACTTATGTAGATGATGTAATTTTTGATAGTAGTGGATTACCTTTATTATTTTTAAAAGTTGAGTGGATGTTGAGAATAAATCCACCTAAACCTCCTGCAAAAATAGATTTAGCTAAGGTAAGAACTATTATTAAATACTTTGAAGAAACCTATGGAATTACATGGGGAATGATTTCATATGATACTTTTCAATCAGCAGAGGCAATGCAAGAATTGGAAAAAGCTGGCTATAATGTTCAGAAACGTTCTGTTGATATAAAAGATGATGCATATTTAACTTTATGTCAATATATTTATGATGGTAGAATAGAATTTCCAAGGCATCCTATATTTGAACAAGAACTTTTTGGACTAGTACATTATAGGTCTAGACATAAAGTTGACCATTTACCAGGAAAATCAAAAGACGTTCGGAGATGGTGTTGCTGGTTCAGTAATGAATGCTATTGAGGACCCTAATAATTTAATAGATGCTCAAATGGAAGGAGATTTAGATTTATTATTTACTTAAGATAAGCATTTAATATATTATAATAGGTAATATAAAAGAATAGAGGTGTAAAAATGGCCAATAGATTTTTTGGAAGAAAAAACACAAAAATAAATCAACCTTTACAAAAATTAGAGGAAGGATTAGACTTTGGTTATTTATTAGAGAGTGACCAATCAGCTACTATTAATGGACATCAAGCTTATAATTTTTTACAAGGTATAAGAAATATTGACGGAAATTATGTAAATAATGATTTGCTAATGGATAAAATGTGTCAAGATTCAGTTATTTCTGCAGCATTAGATATATGGACAGAAGATGCATTACAAAAAGACCCTTTTACAGGAGAAATGTTTATAGTAGATGTAGATACAATAGAAGATGACCCTGTAGCTAAAAAGTTAGCAGAAGGCTTATCAAAGAGATTAGATACATTATTAAAGAAGGATTTAAGGGCAGAAAAATATTTAGCAACATGGTGTAAAAGAGTATTAAAATATGGAAATTGTTATATTAGATTAGATTTTGCTGATAAATTAACTGATGAAAAATTAGAACTTAAGGAATCTGTAGAAGGAAAAGAGAGATTTACAAAGATAGCAATAAAAACTTTAGCTATGATAAATAATAATGAAGACTCAAAATTAGATTATGCATTTGATAATCCTCAAAAAATGCTTCCTAAAGGAAAACTTAATGAGGCCTATCGTGTTGATTATGAATCTATGATGAGCTCTAAAATAGATTTACCTAAGTCAGAGAAATTAACACCAGAGATTTTAAAAGAAGAGGTACTAAATGGAAAGAAAGATGAAGAAAAAACTGTTAGGGGAAGATGGTATAGCGAAATTATAGGACATGGAACTAATATTTATGAATTATCTAGTAAACAGAAAACTGTTGCTTATATAGATAGAGATGCTCCTAACAAATTTATAAAACCAGACAATATTATTAATTTTGCTAATAACACTGGAAAACATAGAGTATCATTTGAAGTAGGAGATATAAATGATAAAGTTAATCAGAAGGAATATTATCAGCTAGAAAGAGGAGAAGGATTTCTAGAGAATGCAATGGTTGCATGGCAAGTTCTTTCGGCCTTAGAAGATATATTACTTCTTACAAGAATGACTCGTTCTATATTATATAGAATATTCTCAATAGAAGTAGGAAATAAAGGAAATAAAGAAACTGCACAGATATTAGACAGACTAAAAAATAGATTAAAAATGGAAGAAACTATAGATATTAGAAGTAGAATTTATAGTAGTACTTTGACTCAAGTTCCTTTAGCTGATTCAGTATTTATTCCTACACATAATGGAGTTGGAGTAACAGATGTTAAAACTGTAGGAGGAGATGTAAACCTTAAAGATGCAGTAGATTTAGACTATTTTAGAGATAAATTACATTCAGCTTTAAGAATACCTGCTCCATATTTATCCTATACAGAATCTTTACCTGGAGGAATTGGAGATAGTTCTTTAACTAGAATGGATATAAGATATGCAAGAACTGTTGCTAGAATAAAAGCTATTTTAGCAGAAGGATTAAAAGACATATGTATTAGATATCTACAGTTAACTATAGGTGAAAAAGCTTTTGAAGAATTACCTAATTTTAGAATTAAATTTGCAAGTACTAATTCAGCTGAGGATATTTCAAGAGCTAATTTACAACAAACTTTTATGGAGACTCTACAAAAATCTTTAAATGGATTAAAAGATTTAGGAATAGATATTGCTACTAATCCAGAAAGATATAAGAAAACTAGAGAAATATTAATAAATGAATACTTTGGAAATACTATTGCAGATGCTATAAAGTCAGATGAGTTATTAACAGCAGTTTCTGCTCCTGATGAGTTAGCAAATGATAAAAGTTCTGGTGGACCTTCTGATGATATGGGACCAGATATGGATATTAATATTGATGGAGGACCGTCAGGAATGGGACCAGAAGGGCCTGAAGAACCTGAAGAAGGTGAGGCTCCTGAAGAAGACTTAGGAGATATTGAAGTAAATCCTGAAACTGGACCAGCCCCTGATACAGAAACTAATGAGTTATCTTAGGAGGTAGCTTATGAATATTCCAGATTATAGTCAAACTCTATGTCCATTCTGTAGAAAAAGAGAAATTTGTAATAAACAAAGATTTAAAGAGAAACAAAGAATAAACATAAAAACTTTTAAATGTGATTACTATGAATTAGATAAGGAGATACGTGATGAAGCTAGTAGAAGAGCGAATTTTCTCTCTTTTAGACAAGACTGAAAGAGAAACACCAAAATTAGCTGGTAGAGCTGATTTTATATATCCTAAATATATAGGTTTAAGCAAAAAAGGAATTTTTCATTTTAAAACTAATTCTCAAAGTAGACCAGGATATGCATGGTATCAAACTATAGAAATTAAGAATTTAAGAACATTAGCTCAATCAGTAGATGAGATAACACCAGAATTAATTCAGAAGTGGTTTGAAATTGCAGATGTAAATATATATTGTGGATGTGAATCTTATCTATATTATGCTTTTCAGTTCATGGGAACTCAAAGAGATTATAACGACCCAGAACAACCAGAAAACAGAGCTCCTCAGAGAAATAACACAAAACTAGCAGGAGGTCTTTGCAAACATATAGTTTCTATAGTTGAGCATTTACAAGCAGGAGAATATTATGAACAAATGGCTAAAGACGTAACTAACTGGAATAATTATGTTTTAGGAAATGCTTATAAATCATTTAATAGAGGAAGAAATATGGGACAATATAATAAAAGAGAGAAAGAAATTGATTGGAAAAAAATGGATAGCTTTGTTAACGATGTTTTATGGGCAAGACATAATTTTGCACAATTTCTTCGTTCAAATAATATTAAAAGAGACATGCAAGCTGAAATAAATAGAATACGACAATCTGGTGAAAATCCTACATTAGATGATTTCTTAGAGGATGAGTTTGGAATGACTTTGCAGGATTTAGCAAATGAAACTGGGGTAGAAGAAAAATCACTCGATGATTATTTTAAGCAGACTTATGGTTTAACAAATACAAGTGGAGCTGGAAGAAGTTTAAATTAAAGGAGGTAATTTTAAATGCCGTTATTTACTAATTATGGAAAACCTAAGGGATTGATAGTAAATTATATGAAAGATATAGAACAAAAATATATACCCGCCTTAAATCAACAATTAAATACTAATATAAATAATTATCCATCTTTAACTAGAGAAACTTACGCTGTATATGAAGATGATGAACAAGGAGTTGGTATAGAATTATCTAGCAATCATATAGATATAGAAAATAGAGGAGATTTATTTGTTGCAGTATCTTATGATGGAATGAAAGAAGACGCAGGAATTATTAACTTAAATAATGTTCAAGATGCGGTAGATATAACACAATATTCTCTTCAAGAATTAGGTTTTAAAACTCCAGATGATATAAGACAGGACGAAATAGATGCAGAAGCTAGAAAAATGGGAGATAGAGTTAAAAAATCATTAGAAGATGAGGAAAGAGCAAAAAAGAGAGAAGAATTATTAAGACAGGCAGAAGAAAATAATAAAAATGTAGAAGATGGTCCAGTTGAAGATACTGAACCAGAAAATGATAATTATGATGAAGAGAAAGAAAATTATCAATCAGATTTATCTAGAAGACTTAGTTTTTTAACAGGAGAAGATGAAGGAGCGAGATTAGAATTAGAATGGTTAGTTCTTCCAGAACAGAGCGATACTACTGCAATGCAATTTGTTCATATAGAAATGATATTTACTCATGTTTCTGGAGAAAACTTTTTAATAGAAACTAAAAAAGTAAACCCTAAAATACAGACTATTTGTAATATTCCTGATTGTATAAAATATGCAGATAAAGTTTCAGATAAAACTAGAGTTATACCAACAATGATAATGAAAGATGAAAGAGGTAGAGATTTAGATTTACCTGATAGTTTTAAAGGAAATAATTCTGATGAAGATGAGGAAGAAGATGAGTACTCTATAAATATATAATAAAGAAAAGAGGTGCAGATATTGAATAATATAGAACATTATAAGCGGATTTCAATATATAATGGACCGTGATTTTCCAGAATTTAGAAGAAAAATTTATGATTATTTAAAATATACTTTATCTGCTGTAATGACTGAAGATGATTTGGATGTAGTTGTAAAATTAATTACTGAAATTTTCGGTGATTTATATATGAGAACTGGATTGATGCCTTGGCAAATAGATGCAGATAAGTGTCCTGAAGACCAGTTAGAAGCTTTAGGCTCTTTAATTGGATATAGATGGAATGATAAACTAACAGCAGATCAACAAAGAGTTGGAATAGACATGTTTTGTCTAATTAGAAGACATAGAGGAACTATTTTTGGATTAGAAAATTTAATTAGAACATTTGGACAAACAGTAAAAGATTTTTACTCTAAGTCAGACTTAAGAGGAGTAGAAGTAGTAGAGTATGGAAGTGGAGGTCCTGAAACTTTAGAACCAAACATGTTTCCAGGAGATATATTAGTAAGAGCTCCAGAATTTTCTAGTATTTTGAGAGAAAGTATTTTTGATACAAAATTAGCAGGAACAAGAATATTTTTTCAATATTATATTTTTATTGGAATATTTCATATGGGAATGAAATGTGATTTTGGATATGCGATTATTATTACTCCATCTATGATGATACAAGGATACGACCCTACTATAGATAAATTAGGTATTTTTGGATGGAATACAGAATTAGGTCAAATACTTGAGCATCAGCTGACACACGGTATAAGAGGTAATATTGCTCAACATGTTAATCCAATAGGACATACTCCAGACTCATTAGATGATTTGCATCATGGAAATATGGTAGCTGGAATACAAATTTTAACTTTATATAAGAATCCTTGGATAAACGGATGGATTTTAAATGTTCCAGGATTAACTAATTATAGAGGATTTGTACAACCTACTGAAACTATTAGACCAGATGAAATACTTTATAAATAAAATATTAATACAAATTTTAGAAAACTATTTACAAACCTAAAATAATATGATATAATTAAAATAAGAACAGGGTTATTTTTATTGAAGGAGGTGAAAGTTATGGATGATAAAATTAGAGAATATATCTCAAATGAAATTATAAATATAATGCGTATGTATAAAGATACTGATGTATCTTGGTCACATCTTTTAGAATTAATACATGAAGTAGTTACTGATTATGAAAATGCGACATCTCCTACATTACCATCAGACATCGAATCATTTTTAAATAACTGGACTACAGACTAGTAATAGAATTTTAAAAATTTTAAAAGAGTAGAGTAAAATCTACTCTTTTACATAATATAAAATAAAGAAAGTAGGTAGAAATATGGAAGAAAATTTAGAAGTAACTCCTTTAGTAGAGTTAGATTTAGAAAAAACTGACATGGATGGATTATTACAAACTTATACAGAGTTAGATTTAGAAATTTCAAAATTAATAATAGCTCAAGAAGAATTTAGAAAAGCTCATTTAGATACTTTTAAAGAATATGAAGATTTTTCTAAGAAAATGGATTTAATTAGAGAACAACAAGATGCTTTAAAAGGAAGCTTAAAGCAAAGAATGAGAGAGGAAAATCAAAAAGAAGTCATAGGAATTAGATTTACAGCTAAATATACTGCTCCTTATACTAAGAAGAAATTTGAAACTGACAAATTTTATGCTGATTATGCTCCAGATACAGCAATGTATAAGAGATATGTTAGTACTACAAATGTGTCTGATAGCATAAAAATATCAGAAAATAAAGCTAAATGATGTCTTTATTTACATTAAATATTATAATTTATGTTGCTGGAGCGATAGCTAAGCAGATAGAAGTATATGTGCATAGAGATTATTATATAGAATTTACTAAAAATTATATTAGAGAAAAATTGAAAATGAAACCTAATAAGGTATTAGTTTCATTTTTTCTCGCTTCTTTAGCAGTAACTTGGCCATTAGATATTATTTTAGAGATTTATTTTAGATTTTTCTATAAAGGAGATTAATATGAAAAAAATAATTACTGAAGATTCAACTATCTTTGTAAATGCAATTAAAGAGATTAGAGTAATTAAGTTTCCAGGAGTAACAAATTATGCAGTAGTAGCTATATTATATGATAATGTTAGTGAAATTACTATTGAAAATCCTAATGTTATTATTTTAAATGATGATGAATCAGGAGATTTAATTCATTCAAGACAAGAGGCTATACTATTTAAAGATTTTTTAGAGAGAAAATTAGATAATCAATGGGAAACTATATTTGCTTTAGATATAATGAAAGACGTAAGAGACTATGTAGATTATCAAAAATCAGAACATAAATCTACGATGGTAGATATTAGTAAATTAAAACTAAATGAAAAAGGAGAAGTTATACGATGAAAATTTTATCAGAAAGAGACCCTATTGAGGTATTTTCAGATGCATCTGAAATTTTAAACAAAGCTGTAGAACATACTTTAGGACCAGAAGGAACTAATACTGCAGTTCATTTTCAAAATTTTTATAACATTATAAATGATGGTAAATCTATAGTAGAACAATTAACTTCTACAGACCCAGAATTAGCTCCGGCTATGGAGACATTAAAACAATCTGCTTTTGAAACTAATAGAAAAGCAGGTGATGGAACTACTAGTACTATAATAATTATGAATCGTCTAATTAAAGGAGCAAGAAAGTATTTAAGTGACCATAAAGATAGAACTAAAGTTTATTTAGCAAACAGACTTTTAGATACTGAAAAGAAACTACAAGATTTAATTAAGAAGCAAAAAGTTTCTATAGATGATAAATTATATGAAAGAGTTGCTAAAGTGTCTCTAGGTTCATCTGAGCACTCTCAGTTAGTAGCTGAAGCTTTTACTTTTTTGGATGGAGATGGTGCTCCTGCTTTAGTAAAATCTGACATTCCGGGAGTAGAATTAGAGAAGATAGATGGAGTAAATTTAACTAAAACTAGTGTAGCAAGTTCTATGTTTATTGATTTATTACCTAGCAAAGAACTAGAAAATGTTCAAATTATTACTTTATTCCAAGTTATAGATAGATTTGAAGAAATGTTTCAATTAGTAAAATTATTAAGTCAGAATAAAGATAAATATACAATACTTTTATATAATGAAATAAGTTCTTCAGCTTTAGAAAATTTATTATTTAATCTTTCACAAGATAGAAGTAAAATAATTCCTATTTGCATGAAAAATTATGGGAAAGATATGAATAATCTTTTAGATGAGATTGCACATTACACAGAAACAGACATTATAGATGGAGGAAGCTTAAAAACTACAGATGTTTCTAGAATTAGAATAGGAAGTGCTAATAAAGCAATACTTTCTCAAGAATCTTTAGTTTTAATTAGAAATGAAATTCCTGACTATGATTATAGACTTATTTCAAGAAAGGCATGTTTAATTAGAGCAGGAGGAGCAACTAAAATAGATATGGAAGATACTTATAGAAGATTAGAAGATGCTATTTACTCTCTTGCAGGTGCTATAAAAAATGGAGCATTTTTTGGAGGATATGGACTTCCATATAGAAGCTTAGCTAGTGATATTGACGATGTTGATGTTCCAAAGTTTATAGTAGATGCATTATCATATATTAATAAAAATATTTTTAATGAAAATGCAGATTCTGATGCGGTAGATTCAGCTTTAGTAATATCTGAAGTTATTAGAAATTCTTTTTATACAGCAGCTCAAGTAATTACTACTAATGCAATAATTTATGATAATATTAGATAATTTAATACTAAATATTTATAAAGCCAACTATTAAATTAGTTGGCCTTTTTTATGCAAAATTTTTACTAGTTTAAATAATTAGTTTACCAAAAATTTTGAAAAAAATTTTGTATTTAGAGGTCTAAAACTTCATGACAGTTCTAAGAAAGATTATCCGAAATTTGCTGTTTACAAAATGAAAATTTTGTGTTTAAATAGGCTTTAGAAAGGAGGAGTCTAGAGAAAAATCAAGAAATTTTTACCTTAAGAAAGCAAACTTATAGTAAAATTTAACTCTCATACTAGAGCTGCTTTAATTATAATTTTATGGAGGAATTTAATATGAAAAGTGAGAAGAAATCTTTTTTAAAAGGCTATGATTTATGGCTAAAAAACTTAATTGGAGAAAGAGAGTTATTTGAGGAACTTACAGATGAAGAAATTTATAAAATAATTTTAAAAATCTCTGAAATTACATTTAATCGTGGTATATTTTTTGCTGATGGAAGTACTTTTGAAGATATTGCAGATGAAATCTATAGAAACTATTTAATAAGAGATTATGAAAAAAATTTAGAAGTTTTATCTGATGTTAAAACTGAAGAGTTCCCTTATTATGATGAGAAATCAAGAAAATATTTTAGTTCTTGGAGACCTAGAAGTGAAAAGAAAGGTTTTGATAGAATGAGAGAAAGAAAGATGACCATAATACATTTTAGTAATTTAATTTATAGAGAAATTAAAAATTGTGCAGTATGGCATACTAGAGATAATTATTTTAAAATTTCTCAAAATTCTATTTCGTTAGATGATACTTTATATGAAGGTGAAAATTCTGTATTATCGAGTATCGAAGATATAAGACAGACAAGAGGATTAGATAATACTTTGATAGAAAATTATATTTCTGAATTAGCTAATGACATGAAAAACACATCTGAATTAAGCAACTATTTTATAACAATAAATAGACAGACTAAAGTTTTATCATATGGAAATTTATTAGAATTATATAAATACTTAGATAAAGGAAAGAGAGTTGTAGCAAATGAGATTTTCGAACATATTATATATAAAGAAGATGATTTAGTTGAAAAAGTTGCTTCTAATAATAGTCATTTAAGAAAAGTAGGAAATTTTATTGCATCTTTTAGAAAATACTTAATTGATTCTAAGATAGTTAGTTTTTCAACTTATAAAGATAAAGGAAGGGAAATAAAAAGATATGGCTTTGTTAAATAATTATATAAAAGTAAAAGAATTAACTGATAATATGATGATAGATGATATGTTAGAGAAGTATGATGATACTTCTCCATATATGTTTTGTAAGATAATTGATATAGACAAGAACGTATTAAATAAAATCACATTGGATTTAGGTATAGAAGAATTTCAATTATACAATCTTGTTTTAGTAGTTAAAAGAGTTACTAAAATTAGAGGCTTTAAAGGGTTATACATTCAATTATCAGACGTTATTGAAGTAGTTACTAAAGATGAGTATGAAAAATATGTTTATAGATAAGGAGGTGAAATAGATGAACGAAGATTCTAAATTAAAACAAGAAATAGCAGATAATATGATGCTTCAAAAATGTATTAAAGTAATTTCAAATATTCCTTTATATGATGTAGATGAAAATAATGAAGTTGTAGATAAAGATTATGACTATAGTTCATTACTAGAAGAATATAAATCAGAAGCGTTAAATAATAAAGAGAAATTTGAGTCATTAGGAGAACCAGGACAATCAGAAGTAGGTTTTTATTATCAATTATTTCAGATGGGGTATAGAACTTTTGGAGCAAAATTTTTTAAACAAATGTGCATGAATGACATTAATACTGTTCAAATGTTCATAGGAATATGGTCATTAGTTAAAGGTTTAGAGGAAATGTCAGAAGCTACAGTTGAATTAGAAAATGAACTTAGAGCTTATAAATCTTTAAAATTAACTGAAAAACAAAAAGAGAATTTAGCTGAAGAATTAAAGAAAACTCCAGCTAATTATATGAAAGAACTTATGGAAAAAGCAGATAAAGAAGAGAAAAAATCAGAATAAAACATATTATATAATAACCGATAGCGATTTAGCGATAGGTAATAAAAATTTATTTTAAGGAGGAATTTTATTATGGATGAAAAAGACATTGACTTAGAAGAACAATTAGCAATTTTAGGAGTGGATTTAGGAAGTGGAGTATCTGCAAAACCTGAAGCAACTGTGCAAACTACAGGTACTGCTACAATACCTACTCCATATACACCAGAAAATCCTACTAATGTAGGTGTAGTAACAAATAATATAGTACCAGAACCAATACAACAGGTAGTTCAAAAACAAGTAAATGAGCAAGCTCAAGCACAAGTAGTTCAACAAACTGTAACAAATCCTCAAGTAGGAATATCTCAATCTACTATTATTCCAGTTGCTCCAAAACAAGTAGTTCCAAAGCAAGTAGCTCCACAAGAGGATGAAGTAGTATTTATTGATTTAGCGAAAGCAGTTTATAGTCAAAAAACACCTTGGATGAGATTAAAAGATAATGAATGGAGTAGAGTACTTATAGTTGATTTAGCTAAAACTCAACCTATGAAATTACATTATATTAAAGGACTTGGATGGATTAAATGTTTAAGTAAGTTTACTCCAGAAGGATGGTTAGACCAACCTTGTCATTGTTGTAGGAAACTAGTTAGAACTCCAAATGGATTAGTTTGGGAAACTAGATTAGACGAAGATGGAAATGAAATAAAAGCTAAGAATAGATATTTAGTACCAGTTATTGAATATCCAGTAGATAAGAATAGTGGCAAGAAAATAGTTCCTGGACAACTACCACAATTAAAAATGTGGAATATGAACGCAGTAGAATGGGGAGATTTAGTAAAAGCCGTTCAAGCGATTGCAGATGACCCAGATGATTTATATTCTGCAGATTTAACTAATGTAGACTTTTTATTGCATAAAGACCCTTCTTCTAGATTTAAAACTATAGATATTACAGCTATGCCTAAGTCTTTTAGAAGTGATTTTGAGGCTAATATAAAAGACGAAATAGGAAAATTAAATCAAGAATTTTTCTCTGTTGCATTAAAAGAAGCTAGAAAAGTAGTTTCAGAAGAAACTATTATAAATGCTTATAATAATATGGAACAAACAGCTCAAGCAGTAAATACAGCATTAGACGATATGATTCAAGGAAGTCAAGATTTGTCAATTTAGCAGGAGAGGATTAAATTCCTCTCCTTAATTTGTTACGAGGGAGGTATTAATAGTGAATATTTTTCTTTTAATATTAATTTTTCTTTTAGTATGTATACTTTTGATTTTATCGAAAACTAATAAAAAATTATATAAAGAACGTAATTTTTTAGCTCGTGAATTAGAGACAAAAAAGTCTGAAATAGAGGTTAGCGAAGGAGATATCTTGAAAAGAAATTATGAAATATCTGAATTAAAAGGTAGAATATCTGAATTAAAGAAAGATAAAAGTAATTTATTAGAATCTTTTAATATACCATCAAAGGAAATAGAAGGTACTTTATTAACTATAGAAAAATATAAAACTGTTTATAATAAAAATAAAATTATTTTATTAAAAGCTTTAGTGTTTTATTTTTTAAGTAATCCAGAAATTTCTATGAATAGCTTATTTGTGAATAAAATGTCTATTGCAGAAAATATAAAAATTATTAGAAAATATTTTGTTTATAGTAATGTCACGGTTACTGAAAAAGATAAATTAGACTTAGGAAAAGCCTTATTAACTTTAATATGTTTTAATAACAGAAAGTAGGAATTATTAATGACAAGTAAAAATATTAGAGAGATGTATTTTATAATTGATAGTAGTAGGAAATGCTTAGATAAAAAATATATGCATTCATTAGATGATTATGTAGATAAAAGATGTAGTGATTTTTGTAAAGAACACAATATTAATATTACACATGGAAATGCTTATAAAGAGCTAGTACATAAGTTTAATTACTATAAGATAAAATGTATAAACTCGATTTTAAATGATGGAATTGATTTATATGAATTGAGGCAATTTAAAATAGTAAAAGATAAAGATATTGTTGATAGATATATTAAAATGAGGTTAAAACATAAGATATAGTGTTACCAGGATAACCCAGGAACTATTTATTATCAATGCATATATAAATTATATACCTAAAAGACATAAGTTATTTAAGAGCTTGTGTCTTATTTTTATTATTGGAATTGGTTTTAATATATTATATTAAGAGAATTTTAATGAAAGGAGAATACGACATGGCATTACCTTCTTTTAACTTTTTATATATTACTGCTGGGCAAGGTCGTACTGGAACAACTGGACAACAGTTAGCTGATAGTTGGGAGACAAACTTTGATTTGCTTAAAAATCTTTTAATGTCTCTAGATGAAGATGTTCAAGCAAGAATTATATCTCATGAAATTCAAGAAATAAAAGTAGAAAATGGAATAGCATATTTTACTACTGATAATGGAGAAACTTGGGTTTCTTTAGGACCATCTTTTGCTAATATTACAGGTAGACCAGAAGACTGTCCTGCTTTAGTAGCTAAATTTGCTAATTATGTTACAGTTTCTACATTTAATAATACATTAAGTAGAATTTCGACATTAGAAAATAATTTTGTAATTTTAGATGGAACAGTATCAGATATGGGATTAGATGTTGAAACATTAAAGTCTCAAATGAATGATAATACAGATGGTGTTTTAGTTAGATTAACTACAGTGGAAACTTCTTTAGATAATAAAATTTCTAGCACATCTGTAGCAGAAATTAGACAAAATTCTACTTCAACAGAAATAGATGGTGAAACTATTACTGAATATTTTCTAGAATATAGGATTAAAGGTCAAACTGATTGGGCTCCTGTATCAGGAACACCTGTGGTTGAATGGGGTCAAATTGTAGGTAATATTAATGAAAATGAACAGTTAATGAATAAATTTGATGAAGTTATTGATGCTATAAGTGATATAGAATCTGTAATAGCAACTATTCAAAATAATATATCAGAATTACAAGGCAGAATGACTACTACAGAAGAAAGTATATCAAATCATATTAATGATACTAATAATCCTCATCAAGTAACTGCATCTCAACTTGGTTTGGGAAACGTTGATAATACATCTGATGCTAATAAACCAGTTAGTGGACCTCAGCATGATTTTATTCAACAAGAAGATGAAACTTTGTCTTTAGACATAAGAACTGAAATGTATACAAAATTTAAAGATGAGGTTACAGTAGTTGCTTTAGACCATGAAGCTTATGAAAATTTAGAGACTTTTCCAGCAGGAACTGATTATGATAATCTACCTGCTACTGAAGATATTACAGAGACTGACCCAGTGACTGGAGAAACTATTACAGTAACAGTACCTATTGATTATTCAGGATATTTATTTGAAAATAAAGTATATATGATAACTGATATAGACCAATAATAGGAGGTTGGTATTTATGATAACTGAAATAGGAAAATTTAAAACAGATTCCTGTGGAGTAATTCACATTAAGAGTGAGGCTGACGAAATTGAATTAAGAAAAGAAATTGATAATATGTCTACAAAAATGTGGAAAGACTTGCCTTTAGTAAAGTTAGATTATATAAAAGAGAAAGGAGAGAAATAAGATGGCAGGAAAGGTTACATTAGCAGCGCGTCAACGTCAAATGAGAGAATTTATGTCTGATACTAAAAACTATAGGTTTATTGCTTTAGGAAAACAAACTCCTTGGCCAGTAGAATCTGAACCACCAGAGCCTGATGAAACTGCTACAGAATTAGAAGAATTAATTGGATTACAAAGAGTAGATTTTTATAAATATGCAAAGGTAATTCCTAATCCAACTTCTTTACAAAAAAGAACTGGAATTTATTATAAAGGTTTATATTATTCTGTAACTCAAGACGTAAATATTGCAATGGCAGAAGGATATACAGATGTAATGATAGGAATAACTTTTGATAGAGATACTATAGAAGCAATTCCTGTAGATGTACAATTTAGACAAATTGGATTATATGATTCAGTTAATGCAACATCAGATGAAATTCAATATGGAATTTCTGCAGAACAATGGGCAAATAAATCTACTGCAGATAAAGGAATGCTAGTATTAATTGATAATAGAGAAGTTATTACTAGACAAGATGACCAACAAGAACAAGTTTTATGTTGCATTAGTTTTTAAAAGAAAGGAGAAATTACGGTGAGAGATTGGGAATTATTGGGAATTAACTCAACAACACGTGAAGTAATAGAAAAATTTAACATAAATTCAAACAGTTCTAGATTTATGGACCATGTTACTGGTTCTATAATGAGCAATGGATTATTATTTACTGGAACAGAAACTGTTGCTGGAGAGTTAGTAGTTCCTTTAAGAAAGATAGGTCTTAGTGGAATAGTAGAATCTGATACTTTATTTGATAATTTTAGAATGTATTTTAGAGAATCAAATAATATAGTAGAACTAGATAAATTTCCAGTAGATTTAACTAGATATAATGATAATAAACCACATTTTCTTTACTTTAAAGAAGATTTAACTTATAGAGTATCTGATTATATTTTCGGACAATCAGATGAAGTTTTAATATGTAGATTTATTATAAATCTAGATAGTACATGGCAACAAATGTATATAATGGCTCAGAGAGCTGGAACTCCAGCCTATGATGCAGGAGAAGAATTTTATAAATTAGATGGAATAAATGTTAAAAGTCCAAGAGGATTAGAATTATCACATACAGACGGTATAGTTCAACGTTCAGGAATAGAATATACTGATAGATTTTCTCCTGATTTATATCATAGCTTTAGTAGTCCTGATATAAGAATGCCTTTAAGATATTCTAATTTATCTAATGAAATAGATTATACTCAAGATGTAACTTATAATGTAGACCCTAATCATTATATGAGTTATGATTCTAATTCTAAGAAAAAGAACGCAGCTTCTGAAAGAATAAGAAATATTTATAATTCTATATATGGAATAGAAGAATATGCAGAAACTATAGCGGTAGCCTTATCTGAGGCACTAAGTCAATCTTTGGGACAATCAGAATATAGAAGAATATTAAATATATATAAAGCACATATGAATACTATATATGCTTTAATTGGTGAATTAGGTAATTATATGCAAGATAGTTATTTTAGTACAATTAATTTAACTAACTTAAATCAAAATATTGCAGATTATTTAGTATATGATGAAACTTATTTCGCTGACACAGTTAGAATTACATCAGACACAGTAGTAAGAGTTAGAGAGTCAATATATTTTTTAATTTCTGGAAATTCTATGGTTTGTAACATACCTATAATAGAAGTTCTTGAGGTTATTTATAATGCAGTTAATGATTTATCTGTTGGTACTGGAACATTAAATACTGTTCCTACAGATAAATTTACTTTACAAAGAGTTTTATGGGATATTTATGAAGATTGTTTAATAGTACAATATGGAGATACTGTATTTGATGATGTTGAGGATGCGATAGCTCAAGTTGGTAGTATGTTATATCCTGTTCCATTTGGAAGATTAATGTATATTCCTTTAGCAGTTTTAGTTTTAAAACAAGGAACTACTGATATTAATACAGACCCTGAATCAGTAATATTAATAAAACAATATATTTATGCAGATTCAGAACAAGAAGGATTTGCAGACTATATTGCAAGGTCTTTAGCAAATAGAGCATTGAATTATATTTACGGAATTTTTGATGGAACTTACCCAGTAGCTAAATCAGACACTTTAAAATATTTAAACAATGGTGTAGCTACTTATGTGAGTGGAGATTTTTATTTAGAATATGACAATTTAAGAAACTCTGTTCAGGTAATAAATAGTCTTAATGAATCAAGTTATGATAGCAAGAAAGCTTTATCTGCAAACCAAGGAAAAATATTAAATGATAATAAATTAGCTAGAGATGGAAGTCAAACTTTTACTGGAGCTCAAGGTGCATTACGACCAGAATCAAATAATTCAGTAGATTTAGGAACTTCTTCATTAAGATGGAAAACTTTATATTCAACTGGAGTTAATTCAGCTGGAAATATTAATCCTTCTGCTTCTAATTCTTATGATTTAGGAACTTCTTCATTAAAATGGAGAAATTTGTATGTAAATGCTATTTCAGGAGTAAGTTCATTTTCAGCTACTACTATTAGTTCGACTGGAAATACTAGTGTAGGAGGAGATGCTACAGTTTCTGGTAAATTAGTAGTAAATTCTAATGGAAGTACTTTAAAAAATACTACTATTCAAGGTACATTAGGTGTAACTGGAGCAACTACTTTAGGTGGTACATTAACACTTACTTCGAAGCCTACTTTTAGTACTGCTTCTATGGGTGGTTTTGTATTATCTAGAGGTGAAAATGGAACTGGAGTTACAGTTGATTATTTAGAAGCTGCTTCTGGAAAAAATTCAGGAAATGTTTCAAATTATTCAAATAAATCAGTAATAGTAAGTTGGTAGGAGGTGTAAATTTATGGCAACACTTAAAATGTATTGTAAGGACCCAGCTACATCAAGTGGTTCAAAAATTAAATGGCATGAGGCCCCTACAATGTATATAAAAGGAACTCTTACTTTTGAAAGAAAAGCTACTAATGATAAGAAAATATATGTTACAGGTAAACTTACAAATTCTATATATTCAGGTTCTTATTATGGTTATAAAATAACTGCAGCTATCTTCGTAGGCGGTACATCAGATAGTCATAATAAAAAAGAGATAACTATATGTAGTGCAAGTGACAACGGTAGTGGTAGTGGTAGTTTTAACTTTAACTTTGAATATACTGGAACTGGGAATGCTTATTGTTATATATTTTGTAATGGTGGTGGAAAACATAAGTGTAGTTCAGATGCTGGTAATTTTGCAAAAGTTAAAATAGGAACTATAGACTTAGGTGATTTACCTTATAAAGCAGAAACTGACCCTACTAATTTTACTAGTGGTAAAGTATTTAATCAGAATGGAGTTCAAAATGGAAACGAAAAACCAGATAGAAGTATTAAAGTAACTTGGTCAGGAGAAAAACCAGGAAGTTATTCCTTTGATGCATATAGTATCGACCTATTTTTAACTTCAGGTCATTATAACGAATCTAATTATAGAATTGCTTCTTTTAATAATGTTTCTAAAGATACTTTATATAATTTAAATAATGTTTCATATAATACAAATTCTATATATTATCCTCGTAGGCTCAGACCAGGTGATACTTTATATGTATGTATTAGAGCTCATAGTACTAAAGGTGGTGGTAGTTGGTTACCTAGGTACTTTGTAGGTACAATAAAATTATATAAGGATGGAAGAATTATATATAAACAAAATGCTAGTAATTCTTACGAGTGTACTAAGCTTTACTTTAAAGATAGTAGTGGTTCAGTTAAAAAAGGTAGATATGCAATTTATAAAAATGGAAGCACTATTAAAGTTATAGATATGTATACATATTGTTATGAATAATATTTATAGGAGGTTTGCAGTAATGCTTAAAATAAATACAGAGATAATTTTAGATAATGGAATAGTAATTAATTGGTTGTTATTAACTTTAGTCTCTATTAGAAAAAATGAGATTGAACTAACTTTTGATACTTTTAGTTCTAAAGATTTATTAGATAAAGTAGTAGAAAGAAAAAGAAAGACTATAGAAAATTTAACTTTAAGTGAAGAATTTAAAGATTTAATGAGTGATTTAGATTCTAATAAAGATAGATTAGATGAATTACAAGATAGAATTAATAAATTATCCGATGAAGTGGAGAATCTTCCAGAATATGAAAGTGTAGTTATCTCTAGTTTTTCTGTTACTATTCCATATTCTCATTCAGAAATAATAAACAAAGATTTTATTATAAAACAACTAAAAGAGTATAAATTTTTTAAAATAAAAAATTATGAATAAGGAGGAGAACAAGACTATGATACAAATGCTAGGAGGAAACAGGATATTTGATTCTTTAATATTAGAAGATTCTAATAGTACTGCGACAGAAAGATTAATTGATTTATATGGAGTTGAAAGCTTAAATGAATTAATTAATAAACCACTACTAGTACAATCTGCTAACGATGGAGAAGAAGATGATACTGTTATAAAAATAGTTCATATAACAGACGATGGTCTAGGAGAACAAACTATTACTGTAGTAGGAGAAGCTGATTTATATGTTTTTGATAATGATAATAATGTTATTTCTCCATTTGAAAATTGGATTAGAGCTAATCAACCTTACTTTTTAGTATATGATGGAGAAGAATTTAATGCATATCCAATATCAAATCATAGCAATTCTGGAGGTTCTGATGGACCACGTATATTAGATATACCTTATACCGTTTTATCTCTTCAAAATAGTTCTACACAAGCTCAAATTACAGAAGCTTTTGGTGGAGCTGACGAAGAGAGAAGTTTTCAATCTTGGCTTACTGGAAATATAGGTCCAATTAGAGTAACAGATATAAATGGTACATCTGGAGAAAGATTTTCAACTGAAATAGTTGATTACAGATATAATAATTCTGGAGCTAAAGGTATTTATATTATTTCTTTAATAGTACCAAAAATAAATAATTCACATTTAGAAATACAAAATATAGTATTACAATTTGAGAAAGTTTTTGACTCTCAAGGTCAAGAAATTCCTAATTTATTTGATAAAGTTACAGTTTATAATGCTACTATTTCTGATGGAAATGGGGTGGCTTATTAATGGGACAAGTTTATGTAGATGAAAATAGTTTAAGTTCTATAGGAAATGCAATAAGAAATATAACTAATACAACTAATAATTTTTATCCTAATCAAATGGGACCTACTATAGAAAATATTAGTATGGGTCCAGAGATTACTGATACTAGGTATTTATTTAAGGATGGGGCTAGAACTTATAATCTTGATGAATTTAATACTATAGTAAGTTGTATTAAGAATAATGCTACGATTAAAAATACATGCGAAATGTTTTTTAATTGTAATCTTAATACGGAAAATGGTATTGTTCCTAACTTTGATACTTCAGCTGTATATGGTATGAATTATATGTTTTCAAATATTTCTAATCATAATTATAATTATATAATTCCTAATTTTAATACTTCTAATGTTATATATATGGCTGGAATTTTTAGTTCTTCAACTCTATTTTTAGATTTTTCTCAAGTAGATAATTGGGATATATCTAAAGTTAATACTATGAATAATGCTTTTGCTATGTATACTTGGAAAGACCCTAATCCGAATATTCAAGTAAAGCTTCCTAACTGGAATTTTTCTGGTGTTAGATATTTTGAAAATTTTCTTAGAGGTGTACGTTCTCGTAACTATTGTGACTTTAATAGCATTGATATATCTGGTGCTTCCTCAGTAAACTTTATGTTTTCTGGTTGTAATGCATTCAGTAACATAAGTAACATAACTGACTCAAGCATTAGCAATTATCTTGGAGCTGATGAGATGTTTTCGAATTGTGTTACAGATGAAATTAAGGATATAGATTTACATAGGGCTAATGGTTGTAGAAATTTATTTAAAAATAGTAGAGTTAATAGGATAAGTAATATTAACTTATGCAATATAAAAAATACGTATAGTATGTCTGAAGCATTTTTAACAAATAGTAATTCAAATCTAAATATATCAAATATTGATTTAAGCAATATTGATTCTAGTTATCAAATTTTTCAAGGTGTTTCTGCTTTAAAAAATATTAGTGATATAAACCTTGTTAATGTAACTAATTCAGCTAGTATGTTTGCATATTGTCACAATTTAATAAATGTAGAAAATTTATATATAGAAAAAACTCTCTCTTGTTTTAGTATGTTTAGTGATTGTGAAAATTTGATTTCAATTTCTAATTTTAATACTTACATGACTACTAATATGGTAAGTATGTTTTTTAATTGCAATAATTTAACCAATGTACCTAATTTTGATACTTCTAATGTCATTAATATGGTAAATATGTTTTTAAACTGCTATAGTTTAACAGAAGTTCCTAATTTTGATACAGGTAAAGTAATAAATATGAGTAGGATGTTTTATCGTTGTTTTAATCTAATAAATATACCTCAATTTAATACATCTGAAACAAATGATATGTTAAGAACATTTACATGTTGTAATAATTTGTCTAATGAAAGTATACAAAATATAATAAACATGTGCTTAAATAGTAATGTGACTAACTCAGTGCAAATGAATTTAAATAACTCTAATTCATATAGTCCATTTTTACAGACTAAATTTGATAATTCATATTATCAAGATAGATGGCAAGAACTTACAGATGCTGGTTGGAAATACTAAAAATATAATACAAGTAGGAGGAAATTTTATGGCAATATTAAAAGACATTATTTTAGAAAATGGCATTAAAACTAATTATCATAGAATAGGAGAAGCTCATTTTAATTTAATAGAAAGTCAAGCATTAATAAAAATTTATAGCTATATTTCAGAAGAATACAGAAATGAAGAAAAGAAGATAGATAGTTTAAATAAAATTATTAATGCTTTGACACTTCAATATAATCAAGCATTAAGCAACAAAGATTCTCAAATGATAGATTCATTTTATAATAAAATAGAAGAAACCAAGACTCAAAGAGATAATTTAGTATCAAAGCAGTTTTACGCAAGTTCTTCTATTATAACATTAGATTTAATTCCTGACGATTTAAGTTTAAATAACTTATATAGACTAATTACTACATTAGATACTTACTCTAATTCAAAAGAGGTGTAATTATGAAAGAGAGAATGCAAACTAATATCTTAGGATTATTAGATACAAAAAACAGTATTTTAGAATTAGAAATAGATACTGTTTATATAGGAAATAAAAGATTTTTAAATTTTAATGCTGAAGCAAATATAATTCCTAATAGACATAAAGAACCTATTTCTTTGATAGAAAAATTTGCTTTAAGAATGTATATAGATGAAACTTTGTTAGAACAGAAAGAATACGAAGTTGATTTATTAGACGGAGGTTCATTTAATTTAGACGCTGATTTAGAATTAACTAATACTCAATATGAAACTAGATTAATAAAATTAGAATTAGTAGATTTATCAGGAAATAATATAAACTATACTGCAATTAGAGAAAGTATAAATATAGAACCTATAAAAGAGAGCAAAACTTATATTATATTAAATCATTCTATTGATAATGACAGCCATAATTTCAGTTTTAGAACAAATAGTCCAGTAAATCGAATTTTTATGAAAATAAACAATAATTCTTGGAAAGAAGTTTTTAAAGATTTTTCTATTAAAAATGACGACTTAGAAGGAAAAGTCAATTATATTCAATTATATACTACTGATAAAGAAAACACTAAAATATATTCAAATATGATAAAATTTAATAAAATTGAATCACCAGAATGATTCTAGGACTATTTTTAAGTTATGACTAATATAATTACTATATTAGAAAGTGTAGATATCCTGCTTAATCTACACTTTTATTAACTTAATAATTGTTTTTAATATATTATATTAGAAGATTTAGTATAATTTTGAAGTAAATACATCTTTTGATAACCTATTTTATAGTAAATTTTATTTAAGAGTAATAAGGAGGAAAGTTATGGATTTTGCAACTATTTCTAAATTAGTAATAGATGCTGGGGTGAGCTTAGCTTGTTCTGCAGTTATGATTTTTGTTTTTTATAAGCTTATTGATAAGCATATGAAAGATGAGGAGACTCTAAGAGATGCTCAAAATGAACAAAATAAAAAATTGCTAGAACATATTTTAGAATATACACCTTACGCCATAACTCCTAAAAAATATGACGAAAATGTAGCGATAGATAAAGAAATAAATTCTATATTAACTAAGTTAAAAGATTCATTAAATCCTACTAGAACATATTTAGTAACATTTCATAATGGTGGTAAAGATTTAAGTGGGCTATCTTTTTTAAAAATGAGCATGCGAAATGAAGTAACTTCGCTTAATATTAAACCTTTACAACCAGAATTTCAAAGTATTTTTAGAAATACTTTTGCTTATTGGTGCAATGAAATTTCTGAAAAAGGTCAGTGCTATATTAAAAACATAGATGAAATTAAAGACAGAGATTCAAGTCTCTATGACTTTATGAGTGTAAGAGACATTACTAGTCTTTATGGTAAAGCAGTAAGAAATAAAGATGGTCATATTATAGGATTTATAGGTGTAGAATATATGTCAAAACCAACTGTTACTATGGAAAGAATAGAACACTGTTTAACAGACAAGAAAAATAAAGTAGAAGCTTTATTAAATTTAGTAAGAAATAATGAAGAGAAAGGAGATTAATTAAATGTATGCAGAGATAAAAGATAGTGAAAGAATTTTGATAAATAGATTAGCTGATAGTGAAAGGATTTTATTAAAACAAATTGCAGATAATTCTAAAACAGCTGATATTACTTTCTCAGAATTAAATGGAGAAACTGGAGATTTTGATGGAATAATGATAAATGTAAAGCCAATTGCTCCAAAAAAGATTGAAGTTACTGAACCTATATTAACTGAAATTACAGTTTTTGTTGGAGAAGCTAAAGAATATGTACTTCCAGTTGAAGAAGGAGTTACAGTTTTAACTTCTTATAGTAATGAAAATCTTAAAGTAGCAGCAAATAACAATGAATTATTATTCTTTACAGATGGAGTATTTGAAGATACAGTAAAATATGAAATAACTAAAGAAGGGTATGAGTCTATATCTGGAGAAATAAAAGTTATTTCTAAAGAAAGAGATGAGGTAAGATTAACTATATTAACTAATCCAGAATCACCAGATGCTATTGTGGTACTTGATGAACACGACACTAAATTATTACCAATAGAAGATATAAATGTGTATATATTAAAAGCTGGTGATTATACAGTAAAAGTATCTAAAATGGATTATAAACAAGCAGAAAATACTATTACTATAACAGCAGAAGATATAGCTAATAAAACTAAGACTATTACTATAGATTTAGTGCCTGAAAATTTAGAGGAGGGTGATTAATTATGAAATTATTCATTGAAACTGAAGCTGGAAAACTACAAAATTTATTTCTTTTACAAGATGTAAGAGCCCTTCCTTCAGAAATAGAACCAGAAAAATTTGCTTTAGCCTATATTCAAGAAAATGGTACAATAATTGAAGATGTTTTATATGATACTATTGAAGAGGCTGAACAAAAAGCTGAATCTGTTAGAGAAGAATTATTAAGTGAGTAAAGGAGGAACATAGATATGGCAGAACAAGGATTATTTGTTGAAACTTTAGAAGGAAATCCAGTGAATATAACGTTAATTCAAACCATATTTATTGACTCTAGCGACTCTACTAATATAATATGGTATTTTAAAAACGGAGAAACTTATGAAGAAGATTTAAGTACAGAAGAAAAGGCTGAAGAAAGATTTAATGCTTTAAAAAAGTTACTTCTAGGAACAGATATTGCAGAGTTAGAAGAAATAATTGCTCAACAGCAATCTACTATTTCTGAACAAAGTGATGAAATAGATACTTTAAATAATAATATTGATGAATTTGTAGAAATGTCTAAAGACATTCTTGGAAATTCGTAGTGAAAGGAGGAATTTAAAAAATGCCTCAGAATAATAGTGCTTCTGAATTAAGAGATAATTTAATTAGTATAGAAAATATAAAAGGAGATATTAGAAATTCAATTGCTAATAAAGGACAGAGCATAGATATTAATACTCCTTTTGCAGAATATTCTAATTTAATATCAAATATTACTACTAGCGAAAATTTAGACACAGTACTTAATTCTCAAGAACAAAAATTAGAAGAACTAGAATCTGCTTTAAGTGGAAAAACTAGTGATGTTTCTTATATAAATTTTAATGCTATTGTTAGACCTGGACTTGGTGGCGGTGGTCAAGTTAGTACTTTAATGTGCTCTGACTATGTTGAAACATTACCACTATGGAATTTTGGAGTTAATCCTAACTATAAGTTAACTTTAAATCGTTCGTTTTCTGATTGTAATAATTTAAGAACTATACCTAATTGGAATATTTATTCAATAACTTCATTTGAATATACTTTTGCTAATTGTACTAATTTAACAGAAATACCTAATTGGGATACGTCTAATGTTACAGGAATTATAGGTATATTTTATAATTGTCATAATTTACAAAGCATACCAAATTGGAATACTTCTAAAGTTATTAATATGTCTAATGCTTTTGCTGATTGTACTAATTTAACAGAAATACCTAATTGGGATATGTCTAATGTTACTAATATGTCTTATATGTTTTATAATTGTAGAGCTTTAGAAAATATGCCTAATTGGAATACTTCTAAAGTTATTAATATGTGTAACATGTTCAGTCATTGCAGTAATTTAATATCTATACCTAATTTAGATACTTCTAATGTTACTAACATATCTGGTTTATTTTATTTTTGTTATAATTTACAAAATGTACCTAATTTGAATACTTCTAAAGCTATTAATATGTGTCGTGCATTTTGTAACTGTTCTAACTTAGTTAATGCTCCTAATTTAGATATGTCAAAGACTAATACTATTTTAGGTATGTTTTCTAAGTGTACTAATTTAGTAAATGTTCCTCAATATAATACTTCTAATTTACAATCAACAGCTTTTATGGGAACGTTTGAAAAATGTAATAATTTATCAGATGCTAGTATACAAAATATAATAAACATGTGCTTAATGGCTAATTTAATTAATAGTTCAACATTTAAAAATCTTAATGTATCTTGTTCATATAGTCCATTTAATAATACAAATATAATGAATACTAGATATCAAAATCGTTGGGCAGATTTAGATGCTGCTGGATGGGTATATTAGAAAGGAGTGAGATAGAATTATGGAAGAAAAAACGAATCAACAGAGAATAGAAGAAAATAATGCAAAAATAGATTCAATAACAGCTTTAGTTAATGCTTTACCAGAGAATCAGTCTCACTTAATTGAAGAGGCTGAAACTTTAACAGAAGAAATTTTAAGTTAGGAGGTAAATAGAATGTCGAGTTTAACTAGATTACAAAAAAATAATGAAGATTTAGAAGAAATTACAACTATGGCTGAAGAACTTCCTAATGTAGACCCAGATACTACTGATGCTACAGCAACAGAAAATGATATTATAGCAGGTAAAACTGCTTGGGTAGCTAACGAAGAATTAACTGGGAATATAGATGATTTAAGAAATGCAGAATTTATTTCTTTAATAAATACTTCTTTTGATACTACTATTACTCCATCTGGAATTACTTTAAAAGGAAATCCAGATATTTTAAATGAATCTGCTGCTATGGCAAATGATTCAGTTTTCCAGGTTTTATTAGGATATAATAAACTTGCATTAGTTATAGGAGCTAGACCAGAGCTAATTAAAAAAGGTTCTACTATATGTGATATTACAGGAACCTATGAAGGAGTAATAAGTGAAGAAGATTTATTAACTGCGGAAACTTTATTATCAGAAATTTTATCTTAGAAGAAAGGAGAGACTTAAATGAGTTCTAATTTAATTACTGATTTAGTTCAAGTTAATCTTATAAAACAGAATATTAAGAATGCTATAATTAATAAAGGACAAGTCGTAACTAATTTTAATTCATATTCTGGTGCTATAGAGAATATACAAGCCGGAAAAGGTGATATTTCCCTTTATGAAAATATAACAGATATGCAAAATAATTCAGCTAATATTAATGAACTAGCATTGGTATATAGTACTAATAATTTACAAGGACTATTTCAATATTCATCTGATGATGTTTGGAATATAGCTCCTACTGGATTAACTGCTAATAAAGAATATGTAAACTCAGCTAAATTTATGGGAGTTAATGGAGTAGAAACTGGTACTTTACAAGTAAATAGTAATTTAACTACAGACCAAATAAAAATAAAAACTCGAGTGTTCAGTGATTTAAGTTATTTAGAATTAGACCCTAGTATTACTAATTTAGCAAGATTTTTTCAATACAAAAGTAATTTAAAATGTATACCAAATATAAATGTATCTAAAGTTGTTAATATGGTCGGCACATTTTATTTTTGTAGTAATTTACAAAATGTACCTAATTTTGATACTAGTAATGTAACAAATATGTACGATATGTTTAATTATTGTAATAATTTAATGTTAGTACCAGAACTTGATACAAGTAATGTAACAGACATGCATGGTATGTTTTCTAGTTGTGGCAGTTTAACAAATGTTCCTAATTTTGATACTAGTAATGTAGTAAATATGAGTAATATGTTTTATTATTGTAATAGTTTAATGTCAGTACCAGAATTTGATACAAGTAATGTTATTGATATGTGCAGTATGTTTTCTAGTTGTAGTAATTTACAAAATGTACCTAATTTTGATACTAGTAATGTAGTAAATATGAGTCATATATTATCTAGTTGTTCACGTTTAGAAAATATGCCTAATTGGAATACTTCTAAAGTTACTAATATGTCTTATGCATTTACCTGGTGTGTACAGTTTAATAAAGTACTAAATTTAGACACAAGTAATGTTACTAATATGTCTGGTATATTTTTTAATTGTAGAGCTTTGACTGATGTTTCATTAAATACATATAAAGTTGTTAATATGAATCAAAGCTTTTCTGGTTGTTTAAACTTAGTAAATGTACCAGAACTTGATACAAGTAATGTAACAGACATGCATGGTATGTTTTATTATTGTAATAATCTTTCAGATGCTTCTATAGCAAATATTGTTAACATGTTACCTAATGCAAGTCAACTAACTAATCAATATATTTCAAGCATAGGATTAAATTTAGCGAGATTTGATGATGACCAACTTAGAATACTTAATAATAAAGGATATATAGATGCTATTCCTAAGCCAGTAGGATTAACATATAATATAACTTATACCATATAGGAAGGAGGAATAATTAATGCCTTATATAGAACTTGAAAAAGGAGCTAATTATGATGCGGATGGTTCAGTTTTAAGAAATTGGATAAATACTGTAGGTGATTTAAAAACTATAAAAATAGAAGATATAGGAGCAGCTAGCTTAGAGAATTTATCTAATCTTTTTCAAAATAAAACTAATTTAACTGAGATAGATATTTCTAATATGAATACTTCAAAAGTAACTAATATAGTAAATATGTTTACTGGCTGTAATAATTTAGAAAGTCTTTCTAATTTTAACACAAAGAACGTAACTAATTTAACTAATGCTTTTAGAGGATGTACTAAATTAGTAAATATACCTAATATTATATCTAATAGTATAAACTCGACTAATTATATGTTTTTTGACTCAGGAATAACTAAGTCTCCTTATATAGATACTACTAATGTAACTTCAGCAATAAATATGTATGCTAATTGTAGAAATTTAAGCACAATACCTAATATAAATTATGAAAACTTACTTTATGTAGAAAATATGTTTTCAAATTGTACTAATCTTAAAAGAGCTGAAAATATAAATCTTGCTAGAGCTCAATATGCAAATAATATATTTACCAATTCAGGTATAACAGATATTTATAATATAAATCTTGGTTCTAATAAAAATCAAGTACATTCACCTAATATGACAATAGGTACTTGTAAAAATCTTATAAATATAGAAAATATTAGTATATTTGGTAGTGATTGTGGTATGTTTTTATTTCATGGACATTCAAATTTAAAAACAATTAAAAACATACATCTATTTTGTGCAACCAGGACACAAAATAATACATTTGGTTCTATGAACAAATTAACAGATGTAGATGGAGTTTATTTATCTAATTTTAAAGTAAGTTACTCTTGGGAATATCCTGGAATTTATTATATGTTTGCTGATTGTAATAACTTAGTAAATATATCAAATATACATTTTGATAATACCATAGCTACAACTTTTGGTATGTTTTCTTATTGTAATAGCTTAGTAAATGTTCCTAATTTTGATACGTCAAATATTACTAATTTTGCAAACATGTTTTATGGAGCTAGACGAATAAATACGGTGCCTAATTTTAATACTTCTAATGTTACTAGCATGAGTAATATGTTTTCTTATTGTGGTAGTTTAATAGAAGTACCTAATTTTGATACATCGAATGTTACTAATTTTTCGAATATGTTTACTAGTTGTCATAGTATAACTAATATACCTAATTTTAACTATAGTAAGGCTAGTAGTATAACAGATATGTTTTCTTATTGTAATAACTTAATAAATACTCCAGAAGCAGATTTTTCTTCAGTAAAATCTGTGGCAGGTTTATTTAGAAATTGTACTAATCTTAAAAATGTACTTAATTATAATTTTATGAATGCTACTAGTATTGCTTCAATGTTTAATGGTTGTATTAGATTAGAATCAGTACCTAATTTTTATATACCAAATGTTAAAAGTATGAGTGGTACGTTTACTAATTGTAGAAATATAATAGATTTTCCTGAATTTAATACTAGTAATGTAACTGATTTTAGTTATGTATTTAGCCAATGTAATCAAAAATTTAATATTCCTAATTGGAATTTTGATAATGCTCAAAATTTATGTGGAATATTTTATAGATGTACGAATCTTACAGAGATTCCTAATTGGGACACACCTAATATAACTAATATGAGCTATGCATTTGCCGAATGTCCAAATTTAATAAATGCTCCTAATTGGAATTTATCTAAGGTAACTCAGGCTCAATATGTATTTAGAAATTGTACTAACTTAGTTGAAGTGCCTATATATGATTTAAGTAATTGTACTTCAACAACATTAATGTTTGCAAATTGTCCTAATTTATCTGCTTCGGCTATATCAAATATTGCAAATATGGTTCCAGATGCAAATAAATTACCTACTTTATATAGAAATATATCTAACATAGGAATAAATATAGATAGATTTAGTGCAGATGATATAGTAGTATTAAATGCTAAAGGATATTTAGATGCTATAGTATAATTTCTCTAATACAATAAAGATAACAAATTTAGAGATACAAAAGATAAATTCTTAAACTATAACTATAAGAAAGGAGAAGAATAATGAGTTCTAATTTAATTACCGATTTAGCCCAGGTTAATCTTATAAAACAGAATATTAAGAATGCTATAATCAATAAAGGTATGACAGTAACGGACTTTAATTCATATTCTGGTGCTATAGAGAATATAGAAACTGGTGGTGGAGCTTATCAATATAGTAATTTAGAAAATATGTATGCTGATATTCCTAATAGATATAATGGAGATATAGGAGTAATATATAATAGTGGTAATTTAGATGGAATATATCAATATAATGGTATTAATTTTAATTCTATAAATACTGGATTAAATGCAATACAAGAACAAGTTTGGGGAAATAATTTTTATGGAAGAAATAATATATTGAATGGAACTTTAAATAAAACGACCAATCTTAATTCACAACAATTAAGAGATAGAGTTAATTTATACAGTAACATTAGTAATTTAAGTTTTGATAGTAGTGTCACTAGCTTAGCAAACTTATTTGCTAATGATTCTAATATAGTGAATATACCTATTTTTAATACTGTTAATATTACTAATATGGAATCTGCATTTTATAACTGTAATAATTTGTCTAATGAAAGTATACAGCATATAGTAAACATGTGCATAAATAGTAATATTCCATCAGAAAAAAGAAATATAAGTAACATAAATTCTTATAGTCCACTTTATAGTACTAAATTTGATAACTCATATTATAGTAATAGACTTTCAGATTTAACTAATGCAGGATGGTCTTATTAAACATAATATTAATATAAAATAAATTAAAAGGAGATTGAAAGAAATGATTGATGTAATTATTCCAGCTTATAATAGTCAAGATACTATTATTAGAACACTTGCAAGTATAGCAATGCAATTAAATAGAAACGAATTAAAGGTTACGATAGTAAACGATGGAGGAAAAGATTATAAAGATATAGTTAAAATATTTGAGCCTTTAATCAATATTCAAGAAATAGGATATGAAGAAAATAGAGGACCAGGATATGCAAGACAATATGGAATAGATAATACAAATGAAGAATTTATTACTTTTATAGACGCAGATGATACTTTTTATGAGGCTTGCTCTCTTGGAATGTTATCTAAACCGCTTAAAGATACCTCAGCTAAATTTATTATAAGTCCATTTATCCAAATAGGAAAAGATGTAGGTCAACAAGCTCCTATGCAAGCAAATTTAGTGTGGGTTTTTGGACATATGTATAGAAGAAGTTTTTTGCGAGAACATAACATTAGATTTACTTCTACTCGTGCTAATGAAGACGTAGGTTTTAATAATATGTGTAGTTTAATAGCTCAGAAAGAAATGGGACCAGAAGGTGGAAAAATTCTAAATGTTCCAACATATGAATGGCATTATAATCAAGCTTCAATAACTCGTAGAGGAAAAGACGAATATGAATTTGGAATTTGTACTCCTGGATATATTTTTAATTTGCATCATGCCTATGATGTTGCTCAAAGAGAAGGAGTTCCATTAAAGAATATAGCTCCAGCAGCATTAGAAACTGCTTTTAGTTGCTTTATTTATTATAATGTAGCTTTAGCGAAAGAAGTTCCACCAGAAACTCTAGCAGCTATAGAAGAATTAAGTAGAAAATTTTATTATAGTTATTATAAACAAATACAACAATATATATCTCAAGATGAATATAAACAAATGTATACAAATTCTTATAATTCTAAAGGCATTCATTTACAAGGTATAATTTTTAAGCAAACATTAGACCAATTTATAGATTTAATGTTCAGTAAAGAGCCTGATGAGAGTACTTATAAAGAATTAGAAGATAAAGTCCAAGGAATAGCAGAAAAACTAAAATAGAAGAATAAAGGTTCTAATATATTATAATAAGAGAAAACTTCGAAAGGAGAATAAAATGAAGATTTTACCTAGAAGAATTTTAAAAATGTCTACTATTTCTACTCAACCTAATAATACTTATGGCTTTGTAATAGAAGCTACAGATACTAAAAAGAGTGTTACTCTTTTAGGTACTAAATTAAAAGAAAGTGTAGATGAAACAATTTTAAAAGATTTAGTAGATAAATATGCATATGCATCAGCCTTATTATATTTTGTTGAGAATTTTAATATAGATAATAGTATAAATAAAAATGATTTATTAGAAGATATAAATGTTTTATTGCATTCTAGATGCAGAGTAATAAAAGAAAAAGCTCCTGAATTAACTAAAATAGGAAATTATCCTTTATATGAAGGAACTAATTATATTCTTAGAGGAGATGGAGAATTAAAGATAAAAGAATCTTTTAATTTAAATGAAGATATAGAAATGAAAAATATAACTGCAGACTATCTTAATAAAGCTAAATTTGATGATATTATTAAAGGTTTTATAGTATGTCCAAAATGTAAAAATGTTTATGAGGAAGACGTTCTAAAAGTAAATTATCCTGATATTCCAGATGATTATAATGGACCAACAGATGATGAACCTTTAGGATATGAATGTCCTTACTGTGGATTTGAGTCAAAAAATGAAGAGACTTTTTCTGATGCTTGGTTAGATGATTTAAAAGACGCTCCTAATATTGGAGAATATATCAGTGAACCAATTACAGAAGATATGGGAACACAGGCTTCAGATATAGCATCAAAAGTAGATTATAGTTTTCAGTCTTCTCCTACTCCTGCTAATCCAGGAAAAAAGAAAAAATATGAATCTATAGAAATAAAAGAATTAGATGAAAGTACATATTTAAATTTAACTGGTTTTATAAAAGACGTAGATGGTTTGTATAAAAGAGGAGACTATGTTATAGTTAGAGAATCAGATACTGGAAAAATTACTGCTATTCATAAATCTAAATTAAATGAAGAAATAGATGTTGCTGATGAATCTGCAGGTCCGGAAAAAATAGTGGAATACTTAAAATCAAAGTTAGATAAAAAATTTCCAGGAAGATTTGAAATAAAATCATCACCTGTAGATGACGCTTTTGGATTAGTAATTACTGATAATAGTAATCATGAAGCAGGTGATTTAATAGATGTTACAGATGCAATAAATGCAATTATGACAAGCTTGGATTATAATAGTAAAGATTATGAAATTGATTATAAGAAGAATAATTTAATAATGGCAATATATAATCCAAAACAAATTTATAAATCTGACATACAGAACAAAATATAATAGATTATAGCAATATAAGAATTTCTTCCTTTATTCTTATATTGCTTATTTTTTACATAATATAAATAGGAGGAAGATACATATGTTGGAGATTGAGTTACTACAAATATCAGAAAAAAGAAAATTATATGAAAATACTAATTTAATAATAAATCCAGGAATAACTGCTTTAATAGGAAAAAATGGAAGTGGTAAAACTTTTGCTTGTCATCAAATAAAAGAGAAATATCCACATGCCTATTTAGTTGATATAGTACAAGAGACTAAAATAAATTATTCTAGCTTTAGAGAGGATAAATCTATCGGAAGATGGCTTAATGCTTCTGAACGGACAACGTGTTTATGATAATTTAGAATACTTAGCAAAGCCTATAGGACAATACGTAAGACTTTGTAAAGATACAAATCAAAATCCTATAATTATAATTGATGGAGCAGACTCAGGAGTTTCTATAGATTTAATTTTTTACATTAGAGACTTTCTTGACTTAATAATAAGTGATTGCAAAAAAGATAATATGACTCCATACATAATAATTACTTCTAATAATTATGAACTAATAACCGAATATGAGGTTATATGGATTTCAAATTTAAAAAGATTTAATTTTTCTATAAAGAATAAAGAAGACTATTATTTCTTTAGAAATCTATATCTGGATAAAAAATAGTAACACCAGGATTAATTCTGAGACAATTTTATAAGTAAGATATAATATTACATACCTAATAGGTATGTAATTTTTTAGTAAATTTTCAAAAAACTATTTACAAACTTAAAATAATATGATATAATTATAATAGAGTAATATGTTTAAACGAGGAGGTGATTTTGTTGAACAAACAAATTGTACATATTATTAATAGCAAAACTGAAAACGCAATATTGATAATTGGAGACGGAAGTCATGAGTGGAGAAGATACCCTAAAGAGAATTTTGCAAAAAATGAAAACTTAATAAATATATTCTACGAGGATTTAAAAGATTTAAGTAATACATCAATTGTTTTATTTGATTAAAATAAAGGAGGTAATTATTATGTTAAAGAGATATTATGAAGAATTAGTGCATAATAATTGTTGTAATAAAAATGAACTTTTAAAATTAAAGAATAAATTTATTGCAGCATATAAGGAGAAAAAATTGAATTGGATAGAATTTATTGACTTATACAAGATGATTGATTTAAATGTTTATTTAATAGAAAAAGTAGGTGATTAATATGAATAAATATACAAGAACCGAAATTAAGCATTATAACAAAGATGATGTTTTTGTTTTACCTGAGTACATAAATAAATGGGTATGTCAAGTAAATATTAATTGTTTACATCCTGAATATTTAAGAAGATTAGAGAATAATGAGTGCACTACTATTTGTGTAATAATTGGAGATAGCTGGGAAGAAGTAAATAATAAATTTAATGAAATGAATATGGAAAGGATAGGTGATTAATATGAAGACAAGAAGGGTAATCAAAATTGGAGAAGAAGAAATTAAATCATTAGAAAATAAGATTAATGATTTAATTGAAAAAGCAAACCATATATCAGATTATAAGGAATGGCAAAAACTTTCTGTTCAGATAGCTTCATATAGAGAAGATTTAAAATTTATGAAAGAATTTATATAATGTAAAGAAAGGAGATGATTAATATGATGGAAAAATATGTTAAACGTAATAATAAATGGGTATCTGTAGGTTTACATGATATAGTAGCAGAAGTTTGGGCAACACAAGTTAAAGAGGACTCAAAGTTTATCTATTTATTAAATAAGTACAAAGATAATAGCACAGAAGAAGTTAGATATCGTAAAAATGGTTTAAAGGTAGGTGGCTAATATGATGATAAAATCATTGAAAGTAGATTTAGAAGGTTATTTATATTTACAAGAACAGTGTAGATTACAAAGATTAGGTGAAAAATTGACAGACAATCAAATTAAGAGATTAACTAGAAACTATTATAATAATTATCCAAATGGAGTTAATCTTACAAATGGGCAACTAGGTGGAGCAAAAGACAATAAATGGATTAGTTGGACTATTGAAGATATGAAAAATTTATTAGATAAAGCTGGTTTACAATATGAACTTAGTGAAGTAGATGAAATAAATGTAAAACATAGTATTATATAAAGGAGAAAATTATGGATAAAATTTATGTAATAAAAAGTAAAGAAAAAAATTGTCCTAAAATAGAATTAGTTAAAGTTATAAATGTAAGTTCAAATGTTGTTAAAGTTAAATCTATATATGATGATTATGAATTTGAATATGATAAAGAATATTTTATGAAGGTAGCGAAACCTGCTACTCAAAAAGATATTGCTAATTATGAATTTAGTTTAAATAAATAGGAGGTGAGTTTATGAACGAAAGTTATGGCAGAACTGGAATTTGTTGTGTATGTGGTAAAGAATACACGCATTGGGGAAATAATCCTTGGCCTTTAAAGAATGAAAATGGAGAGGACTTTAGAGAAAATGACAGATGTTGCGATAAGTGTAATGATTTTAAGGTAATTCCAGCTAGAATAGAAAGATTACAAAACAAAGCTTAGAATTGTTCTAAGCTTTGTTTATTATTAGATATATAATTTATTGTCTAATAATAAATAAAAGTTTCTGGGATAACCTGGTGAACCTGGAGTATAAAAATTAAGTATATTAGAGGAGATATTTATGATAGCAAAGTTATTAGGAATAGAATTACAATATAATGCAGAGTCAGATAATGCAGAAATTATAATAGATTATGGAAAGATATTAGAGCATGAAGATTTTAAAGATTTAAAAAGTCAGATTGAAGGATTAAAGGAAAAGATAGTAGAAATAATTCTAAAGGAGATAAGTAATATATGAAAATTGAACAATTAAAAAAGTATTTAGAAGATAGAATAAAATCAGTAGACGAAACTTATGAGAGAGAATTACCATTAATGGATGTAGGAGAAGGACATAAAGTAATAAATATAAGTTATCTATCTAAAAAAGAAAAAGAAGATGTGATAAATAAAAGAAATTGTTTGTTAGTACAAAAAGCTACATATCAAGAAATATTAGAAGTTTTAAATGAGGAGAGAAAAGATGCAGAGGATAATTGATATTTCAGGAAATAAATATAACAAATTGACTGTTTTAGAATATAGTCATACTATAAAAATAGGTTCTAAAGTTAGAACTTATTGGAAATGTCAATGTGATTGTGGAAATATCGTAACTTTACGAAAAGACAGCTTTATATATCCATATAGTAAAGTTAAATCTTGTGGCTGTTGGCATAGAGAAGAGAGCAAACATAGACCTAGGGATAAAGAAACAGGAAAGTATATATTAATACAGAGGTGATATTTATGAACAAAACAGTACATAGAGAATTAGCTAGAAGATTGGTTATAAGAAGTATTGAAAATTATAAAGAAAGGTTTTTATTAGAAGAGGATTTATTAAGTGGAGTAGATAGACAGAGGATTTTAGATGAGATTGATGATATTAAAGAAAATGTAAAGTTAGATGATAGAAGAAAATTATTGGCTGAAATAGACATGTATAAGAAATTAGTTGAAGAACTTGAGAAGAAATTGACTTTATATCATTTAGCAGATGATAGAGATTGTGATGAAGAGTTTGAAATATAAGGAGAAAGAAATGAATATTAAAGAAAAACTAGATTTATTGAGCATAGCTAAAGATAAATTTGAAATCAAAGAAGACAGAAAAGATAATCATACTATTACTTATGAAGTATTACATTTAAAAGCAGACTTAGCAGCATTAATTACAATAAATGATAATGAAAGTAATATTAGCATAGGATATTATAGAACTGATTGTTATAATAGTGGTACAGAATGGTTAAATATAGATATTATAGCTTTAGAAGAATTAAAAAGTTTCTGCGAGTTTTTAACAAAATAGGAGGTATAAAGATGATATTACATAAAACAGTTATAATATTTAGAGGAGATACCATAATATCTCCAGCAGTAGGATTAACTACTGGTAGTGGTAAGATAATGCTTGATGAATTAGAAAAACCTGTAAAAATAGGTTCTATTGTAGATGTAAGAGGAGAAAATTTGCCTCATCCTGTAGAATTAATTTTTGAGAAAAAAGAATCCGTTGATGCTTTAATAAAACAATTAAAAGTTGTGAAAAAAGACATGATAAAATTTGAGAAAGGAGAGCTAAAAGATGAGCAAAGTGAGCAAGAAGATTAATGAAATCAAAGATAAATTAGACAGTATTAGCGGCTTAGATGATGATTATGTATATAGTTGGATAGAGTCTATAGATAAAATAGTTACTCCTATAGTAGATATCTGTAGCACTTGGTCTGAGGAAGAGGATGAAAAAGGAACTATTTTCTATAAGAAAAGAATAGAAGAACCATTAAAAAGTATAATTAAATAGAAAAATCCTCCTAGTAGCATATTATTACTAGGAGATTTATTTTGTAAGGAGGAAAGAAAATTGGCACAGCTTGATTTATTGCGTAAAAAATGTGAGAAATTAGGTATAGAACCTGAAAAAACTCGTAATAGAGTAAATAAAGAAACTGGAGAAAAATACAGAGAAAGCACTATAGACTCTTGTATAGAGGCTTTACAAAAATATTATATAGAAGAATACAGAAGTAAAGGTATTTTAAATCCTTTTGTAGAAAGAATTTTAAAATTTAAACCTATGTTAGCTGCTCAAATGAAAGTATTAAAAGACAATGAAGTTCCTATTTTATGGGAGAAAAATAATAATTGGATAGCTACAGAAAAGATAGATGGAAATAGAATGAGATATTGTTATAATGAAAATTATGGAGTAGAATATTTTTCTAGAAATTTATCAGAAGGACAGGATGGAGACTATTTACCTATTAGATATTCTAATAAATTAACTATTCCTAGACCAGATATAGAAGAGCTTAAAGCTTTAGATATCCATGATTTTATTATAGACTCAGAGTTAGTTCCATATTTTGATACTATTAGAGAATTTCCGAATAGAAAGAAAATCAATGGAGTGTGGACTGAAGTAATGGAAGTTCCAGTAGCAGATACTCAATTAAATTTTACAACCTCAGTACTAGGAGCACTAGAAGATTTATCGCATCGAATGCAAGAAACTAATCCTATGAAATTAATGGCTTTTGATATTATATCTTTAAATGGAGAAGATTTAACTCAGAAACCTTTAAAAGAAAGGTTATTACTTTTAGGAAAAATAGTTACTAGAGTTAGAAATGCTGGAGTAGGAGATAAATTACAATTAGTAAAAGGAACCGTAAATGATAAAACTAAATTCTATCAAGATATAGTATCTAAAGGTGGAGAAGGATGTGTTCTAAAAGATTTAACTAAAGAATATATTCCAGGAAAGAGAGATAAATCTTGGATAAAAGCAAAACGTTCTGTATCTGGAAGTATACTAGAAGAAAAAGCAGGAGACACTATAGATGCATTTATTATAGGTTATAAAAGAGGAAATGAAGGTACTAGTTTTGAAAATTATGTAGGAGCATTAGATTTTGGATTATATTTATTAGATGAAGAAGGAAATTATTTTACTGATGATATAGGAATGCCTTTAATACATCATATAGCAACTATTTCTGGATTAACCTTAGAAGAAAGAGAACAAATGACTGAAATAGGACCTGACGGAAAGCCTAGACTAAAGAAAAGTTGGTATAATAAAGTAGCAGAAATAGATGGACAAGATGTAAGTTCTAAAAATTTAAGACTTTCTCATGCTTTAATAAAACGTTGGAGAATGGACAAGAATGCGGATGATTGCTCTATCAAAAAGAGTTTTATTGAAAGTTTAATTTTATAATATATAAATTATAATATGAGAGGTGTTTAAAAATGATATATTATACTAGTGATTTGCATTTTGGTCATAAAAATATTATTAGATATGAAAATAGACCTTTTGAAGATGTTGAAGAAATGAATCAAAAATTGATAGAAAATTGGAACTCGACAGTAAAACCTGAAGATACTGTTTATTGCTTAGGAGATTTTGCTGTTAAAAATAAAGATATGAATTTAGACAGAATAATAGAAATTTATAATAGTTTAAATGGAGATAAACATTTATTAATAGGAAATCATGACGTAGATTGGATAGGAAAAGTAATAGATAAATTAGATAATAAACCAAAACTTTATACTGAAATAAAAGATGGTGATGACATAGTTTGTTTAATGCACTATCCTATAGAAGATTGGGATGGTAAACATTATGGTTCTATTCATTTACATGGTCATATACACGGTAGAGATATTATATCTCATTTACCTAATAGATTTAATGTTGGAGTAGATATTAATGATTATAAACCAGTTACTTTAGAAGAATTAAAAAATTCAGCAAGTATTTTCTAAGGAGGTATTATATGAGGTTATATGAAGCTATAGTAGAAAATTCTAAATTGGACCAATTACATAAAATGTTGCATAAATTATTTATAGATTATGATAATAGTATATTGAAATATAAACAAACTGCTTTTGATAATCCTAGTCTTGATAAAGATAATATGGAAGACGTACAAGAAAGAGTAGAACAACAAGAAGAGTCTAAATTAGCTTTAAAGAATGTAATTACTGTTCTTAATAAAATTCAAATAGTTTTTGAAAAATTAAATTATTCTTCTAATACTTCTACTGCAGATGATGTAGATGAAGACAATTATATTTCTCAATTAGATAGATTTTCTGAACAATGTTTATTATTAGATGAAGATTTTAATAGAGAATCATTTACAGCATTTTTTAATGATTTATCTTATTTAACTTCTTTATCAGAGATTCATTTTAATAACAGATTTGGAGAGTTAACAGAGAATATAGAAGTATCTGAAAAAGCAGATGATATATTAGAAGAAACAGACGAGTATTTAGAGAATTTACCTGAAATAGATACAAACGAAATAAAATAACATAATATAAATAGGAGGTATTTTAATAATGTCTTATAGAGATGAAGTTATTGACTTTATGCAAGATATAAAAGGAAAAACTCCTATTTTATTATTGTCTAAAGCTGCAAAAATTTTTAAAGATATTTATCGGAGGTAGAGTTTATGACTTAAAAAATGAAGACGACATGAAAGATATTGAAAACATGAGTATTAGTAAATTATCTAACTATGCAGTTTTGTATGATTTGTCTAATATTTATAATGATGAGGACTTATTAAAATTAATAGAAGAAAGTTCATTACAATTAATTTTATTAGCTAGTAGAGATAATTTATCAGATGTTTTAATCAGTAGATGTAAAACTATATTAAAAATTCCAGATATAGATGTAAAACCTTGTAAATATATTTCTGAAATTTCCGCATTAAGCACTATATCTACTTTAGATAATTCTTCTAAGTATTTAATGGAAAATTGTCCACAATTAGAGTATGACTTGTCTAGAGTTCAGTTTTTAAAATATAAAGATAGATTAGCTAATATTATAGCTAATATTAGAGAAGGAGAAAAACAGAATGAACAATAGTACTTATGAGTTTACTAAAGTAGATTTAATAAATCATAGTATAAAACCAGCTAATTTAGATTTATTAAGTTTCTTTTATCCAGATTTTAAAATTATAGAAGATAATCCTATGATAGTAAATACTCCAGTAATTTATAAAGGAAGTCCAGAATATTTGATTAGAGTAAAAGAATTTGGTTATCCTGTAATTTCTGTTACTACTTTAGGAGAATTTGATTTATCAAGTAATAGAACTTTAGTAAATATGACTTTTACTAAATGGAATAAAACTCCATCAGCTAGACTTTGCAAGTATATTGATAATATAGACTATGATGAACTATTACATTATGTAAAAATTCATTGGGTTACTGGAAGATGGACTATGAAAAAGTATAATAAGAATGGTCCTTTTATGAAGATAGCTGAGGCTTTTAATGAAGATACTCCATCATTGTTAACTACTTATATAGATTTATTAAATAATAATATTACTACTGGAGCATATATGGAAAGTTCATTATTAAGCTTTGTAGATAAAATTGCTTCAGGAGCAAAGGTAAATACTTTTTGGTATACTAAAATTTTACGTCAATATAGAAGAGGCAAAAAACAACTTTTAAAGCAGGGTATAGAAAAATATATTAGAAGTAATATATGGAATAAAGACTTAAAAGTCTTTAATTTATTGCAAGATTTAAACAGAATTGATAAAACTTGGACTCCAGACTGATTTCTGGAGTCTTTTTAAAATCAAATCAATATATTAATATGTCTAAAAAGGATGAGATTTTATTTATTATAATAGGAAATTGTAATTTTATGGAGGTAGAAATTTTTATGGAAAAATCTGAAATAGTTTTTAGAGTAGCAAAAGAAACTGACACTAAGAAATTAGCGTCTGCTATTTTTTCAAATTTAAAGAATACTGATACTTTAACTCTAAGTTGTTTAGGAGTCCCTGCAGTAAATCAAGCAATTAAATCTATAATAACTGCAAGAAGTTCAAGTATTAGTAATGGTTTTGACATAGCTAGTTATCCACATTTTTCTGAAGTAACAATTGAAGGAGAAGAAAAAACTAGCATTAGTATAGTTCTAAAGAAAGAAATGGTTTAGAGCTATTTTAAATTTTAAGAAAGGAGTAAATATATGAGACAATTAGATGGAGAAGCAAAGAAAACAAGTGCAAACATATTAAAAAGTTTATATGAATCAGCTGCATCAGTAAAGAAACAAATAAATACTGATAAGCCAGAAGAAGCTCCTAAAGAGGAGAAAGAAGCTTTAGTAAAGAAAGTTCAAAAACCAGAGGTTCCTCATAAAGAACATATAGTTGAGGCTGTTGAAGAAACAGAATCTACTGAATCTTTACGAGACAAAGTAGCTGAATTACAAGCTTATTTAGATGATACACCAGAAGTTCCAGATGATGAGAGAGCTTCTATACAATCTCAAATAGATGAAATTTTAGATGAAATTAATTATAATGAAAATAGATTAGAAGAGTCTTCTTTAAATGAAGCTCCTAATCTAGAGAATGCAGAAGATAATAAAAAAATTAGAGATGTTATGGTAAAAGGACCAAATTCTAAATTTTATAAAGATGTTTTAAATATGGGATATAACGTAGAAAAAGACAAATATAATAAAAATTCATATATAATTGTTAATCCAAAAAAAGATGCATATAAAAGAAACCATACAGGAAAAGGTAGTATTTTAAGTGCTTATCCTGATGAAGATAGAAACAGAGGAAAAAGAGCTATAGGTAGAGAAATGATAAAGAAAATGAAAGCCGATAAGAGAAATGCAATAGATTATAAAAATGCATTAGATAAAGATTACTCACCTAGAAGTACAGGAGAAAGACTTAAATTTGGAAGTGGAAAAGAACCTGGTGCTCATACTAGTAGTCAATTTGTAAATACTAATGTACATACTGAAAATACTTATGATGATTATAACCAAAATGATAATCTTCATTATCCAAACTCTGGAACAGAAAAAATAAGAGAATTTAGAAGAGCCAAAGAAAATATGAAAATATATGAAAACCCTAAATATAATTCATATAATCACCGAGAGATATATAGAGATGCTGGAGATTATTATGTTGATTCAAAATCTTCTTATGATGATGCAGTTAAACAAGCTAAAGATGAATTGAAAGATTTTCAAAATAGCATTGCAGACAAAATAATGAAATTACAACAAGAAATAGATTATGCTAAATCTGAAAGAGATAAAGCTAGAAAAAATTATAATAATGAAAAGAAGAAAATAAAAAAATTATTAAAGAAAGAAAGCGAAGAATTAACTGAAGCTAGAAATCCAGAAAACGATGAAGCTAATGAGCTTATAAGAACAGCATTAAACGACCCTGAATATGCTAAAAATCATACATCAGAATTAAGAAAACACGGAATAAAATACATTCCACCTGAAGAAGGAAGGGAATGGAAAGGCGGAGCATTAGAAGGAAAACAAGGAAGAAGATTAGCTGTAAATAATGATGCAGACTGGAGAAGAGACGACCTAAGACAGATAGTAGATACTTCATATAGTCCATATGATTCTTCTTATGCTAATGGTTATAGCCAAGAAAATAGAGATAAAGACTATGAAGATTTACGTCAGAAAACTTATGCTAAATCAAGAGAAGAATATAATAGAGCAAGAAAGAATATAAATAGACAGAGAACTAGAGTAAGAAATTTAGAAAATAAAGACCAATTTGATTCTCAAGTTTTAAAGGCAAGAGATACTCTTCAAAATTATGAAGATACGTTAAAAAAAGGAATTTCGGCAGATTATAAAGATACACGTAAAATTCATCCAGATACAGACTTAAAAGGATTTTTAAATGCGAAAAGACACTCAGATAGACCTTTAGCTAGAGAAAATGACCCTAAATTTGCAAAAGATTCATATAGTTTTAGAAATAGACGTGATAAAGGAGATAGGATAATAGACCCATCTAATAGAGATTTACAAGATTATAAATGGGCTAAATCAGAGAGAAAATACTTAGATAAAGAAAGAGAAAGAATAGACCAATCGAATCAAGAAGACCAAGATAGAATAAAAGAGATGAAGAAAAGATTTGCTGATGATAAAGCAAGAAGAGAAAAAGGATATAAGGCTCAAGAGAAGAGTTGGAAGGATGTAGACAGTAGAATACAAAATAGGTTAGATAATTATAGACAGAAAATGTCTAAAAAATAAAATTTTTAAGGAGGATTTTATATTATGAGTAGATTAGGAAACGAAGATGTTAGAAAAACTGCAGGAGGAATACTTGCAAATTTAGTAGAAAGTGAGAACTTAAAAATTAAAAAATCAGTTCTTACAGATTTAAGAGGAACAGTAGAAACTAAAATTTTAGAGGAAGCTGTAGAACCAACTAAAGAACCAGAAGGAGCAAATGACCCAGTTCCAGGTGAAGGAAAAGAACCTTTAAAAGAGGAAGAACCAGTAGAAGAAATAGAAGCTGGAGAAGAGATTACAGATGAAATTCCTGATGAAACTGCAGGAGATGACATGACAGATGATATTGCTAAAGCTACAGAATTAATAGCTAAGATTTTTGCAGGAGAGGTTACTCCAGAAGAAAAAGAAGCCGCTAGAGCAGAACTTACTGATATGATAGCTGGAGAAGCAGAACCTACTGAAGAAGTTCCTGAAGAGGAAGTAGAAGTTGGAGAAGAAGTAGTTGAAGAAGGAGCTAGTTGCAAAAAAGAAGGATGTAGCAAAGATAAGAAACTAAAAGAAGAAGATGGAGATAAAATAGATGAAAAGATAGTAGAAGGATTAAGAATATTAGATACTGCTAATAATGCTTTCCTATTAAAAGAATCTGCTGGTTTTATAGTAGGAAAAAATTTCAATAAATCTACAGGATTAATTGAAGAAGCTGAAACTTATAAAACAGAAAAGATTGCAAGAAAAGCTTTTGCTAGAATATCTAAATAGCTAATAAAATTCCATGACTAGCATATTATTTAATAGGAGGTGCTAGTCATGGAATTAACTAGTGTGAAAACAGCAATTAAAGAAAGAATAGAAGAAATCGATAATTTTATAAGTAATTTACCTGAATTAAAAATTTCTTTAGACTATAATCAAAGACTTAATTCAAGGCATATAGATGAAGAATGGATTAAATGGGAAAATCTTCAAGGTGAACTATCTAGAATTTTATTAGCTTCTAAATGGTTACAATCAAAAATTAAAGAAGCAATATCTGTTTTAGGTAGTAATTTAGAAATAGAAATAAATCAGAAAAATATGCTTAGAAAATCGCTAGAAATTTTAGAAAATAGAACTAAGCCTTTAGAAGAATTAAAACTTCCTATTCAAAATTTTGTTTATTATTGTCAAAGTAAATCTAAAGAGGTAAGATAATTTCGGTAGAAAGGAGACAAAGTGAAATATAAAATTTTGAGATTAATTGAATCAAAAAATACTATGAAAGAAAGTACAAATTCAGATATAAAAAGAATGAGACAAGATTTATATGCTAGAGAAAGACAAGTTTTAAAAGACTTAGGAGACCCTAAATGGGAAGATTTAGTTGGATTAAAAAATAGATTACCTGAAGACCAATTTAATGCTTTTATGAAAGAAGAAGCTAAAATTAATACTATAGAAATGATACACTCTATTTTAACTTATACAGACCCAGATTACTGGACTGTTAATAATGTAATGTCTAATAAGTATATGAAAAAATATATTGAAGAATTAGGAGAAGATGTAGTATCTGATATAGTAAATCAAGAAGTAGAAGAATATAAAAATAATGCTATCATAGATAGAGATACCTATACAGACAGTGAAGGAGTAACTTATAATTCAGTAAGATTTAAAAATGAATCAGCTATGACTGAAAATCTAAAAGAAGATAATAAAGCAAATCATGTAGCAGAAGATTGGGAAAGACTACAAAAAGACCCTATGATAAGTGCAAGAGAGCATTGGAGTGATGCTTATTATTTTGAAGTCTTAGAATATGGAGAATCACTAGAAAAAAGTCCTTACTCTGAATCAGCTATGACAGAAGATGTAGATACAGGTAAAGATTTAGAAAATGATACTGTAAATCAAGTTGTTGATGATATGCAAGATGAAACTACTGCAGAAGAGGAAGAAGAAAGTAATTCATTAGACAGTCAATTAGCAGATTTAAGAGAAGTTCTTCCAGATTTAGACTTGAATCTTTACCAAGTAATAGATAAAGAAGACACTAATAAAGTATTTTATTTTATAGGTAAAGTAGCAGAAGATAGTGATGATTTATTAATGTTAATTGATAATAATCCGTCTAATGATATAGATGAACCTTCTAACATTGATAATAAACTTCCAGAAGATGAAGACACTGATGAAGAAATTAATGATTTAGAAGATAATACTGAAATTCAAAATCAACCTCTTGAAGACGAGTCAAAAGAAGAAAGGTTTGACTTTATAAAAGTTCCATTAAAATATGAAGATTTTATTACTTTAAATCCTAGATATGGTAATGATATAAATCCAGACCATGAAGCTATAATGGAATACTTAATGAAGTGTTTAGTGGAAGAAAATCCAGAAAGAGCTGAAGAGCTTTCTGATGATAATCTAGTTAGTGAAGAAGATAATACTAAAGTTCCACTAGACGATAAAATACAATCACAAATAGATGATAAGATAGAATTTTATGCAAATAATTAAAATTAAGAAAGGAGAGAAAGATGAAATTTAAACTATTAAAGTTAGTAATGAAAGAATCTTCTTTAAAAGAAGGCACAGTAGAAGACTATATTGGTAAAAAAGTAAGAATGATAGATAATTGTACTTCAGAAGATACAGATGGAAATACAGAAACATTATTTAAAAAAGGAGATATATTTACTGTAGTTGGAAAAGGTATGGGCACAGACTTAGTTAGATTAGCAGATTCTAATGGAAATGAAATTGAAGATGCCGAGTTTGAAATAAATAATTTAGAAGTAATAGATGAGTCAGTTCTTAGAAGAGTAGCAGCAGAAGAAACTTTAGAAGAGTCTAAAAAAGAAGAATTAATATCTAAGATGGAGGACCCTAATAACTTTAAAGATTTGCATTATTTTTCTACACATATAAATGATATAGAAAAAATAATAGATAATTGTAAAGATAAGAAAAAACTTAAAACTTATAAGAATGTTCTAAAAGCTGCAAGAGCATTTGAATCGGGAAAAAAGAAAAAGAATATAAATGAAGAATCTAATACATATAAAGACAAAGATGAAGCAGAATACTATAGAAACAAAGAATTATACAAAAATTCTAATTTAGCTAGACATAGAGATGCTATGAATAAAGCTAAAAAATCTTGTGACAAAAAAGGCATTAAGTTAAAAGAAGAAGAAACTTCATTTGAAGAAATAATAAATGAAATGGAAAATGCTACAGAATACGAAGAACTATATAATGCAGCAGAGAAAATAGCTAATGTAGATTTAAAAGAAGACGTAATTAAATTTATTCAACAATGTGAAGATGATGGAGATAGTGTAGAAGAAGCTTATTCTATAGTTACTTCAGATTTATTAGATGATAAAACTCAAGATTTAAACGAAGATGCTTATATTACTATAAATGATGGTGGACAAGAAGCAGATTACATGATTCAAGATGTTACAGAACTAGAAGACGTAGATGATGATACTGTAGAAGCTCCATCAGTAGAAGGACTATTATCTCTAGTAAATGAAAGTTTAAATAATAAATATGGAACAGCTTGGGGATATATTAAATCTAAATCTATTTCAATGAAAGAGAATTTACAATATGCTATAATAGATATAGTTACTCCGTCAGTTTTAAGAGAAGCTGAAGAAAATAAAATTAAAGACAAAGCAGTATCTAAAACTATAATTTTAGAGAACGTTCCTAATTCAAAATCTTTAGTAAATCTTAAAGTAAATACTTTAGCTGGAACTACTAGATTTTCTCAAAAAACTAGAGAACCTGCAAAAGTTTTAACTAGATGGTTAGAATCAGAGTATCTATACGACGAAATGGTTAAAGATTTCCAAGATAAATTGGCCGCTAGACAAGCAACATTAAAAGATTCTACAGAAAGTTACTTAAAACAACACCCAGATTTAAAAGTTAGAATAGACGTAATAAAAGCTCAAGAAAAAATGCTAAAAGATGCTGGAATGCTAGAAAATAGTATGGACGATTTAGCTAGAACAGCTTATGGAATAGCAGCAGAATTTCCAGCTAATATAAAAGTAGATGGAAACAAAGACAATGAATATAATATGGAATTTGATACTATAGATGAAATAGTAAAAATCTTATTTGGAGAATCTTATGTAAGAGATATTCCAAAAGAAGAGAAAGAACTAGCTAAGAAAAATAAGAAAGTTCTAAAAGATAATCTAAAAGAAGAAGCTCTCCCTAATATCAGCAAGTTTATCTACAATTTAGATAAAGATAGTGGAAATGCTTGGTCAGCTCAAAGCTACACAAAAGATGGAAATGGTAATAAAATAATAATAGTAAGTAAAAATGGAACTTCTGATAAAACTGCAGAAGATATTAAATCAGAAGTAGAGAATAAATATCAAAATCTTAAAGGAGAAATTACTGAAAACGGAAATAATGTATGGTTTTATTTACAAGAATCTTCTTTAAAAGAAAGTTATGAAACATTTAATATTGGAGAAATAGAAGGTACTTTTAATACTTCTACTGGTGAAATATTATATTCTATACCTTCTAAAAATATAACTGATAAGAAAGTTTCTTTAGATAAAATACCTTCTACAGATACTCCTTATGATACAGATACTATTATTAAAAATTATATAGAAACTCATTATGGAGTAATAGATAGAGAAACTCAAGTAGATGACAAAGAAACTTTAAAAGAACCAGATGGAGATGAAACTGAAGTAGATACAGAGGTTACAGAAAAAGAACCTATAGAAAAATCTACTGATGTTAAAGCAATGGATGAGTCTTATACTTCTGTAGAAGATGCAAAAAGAAAACTAGGAGATAATTGGCCAACATATCAAGATGATGTTGAAGGAGAATATTTACCTATACCTACTAGAGATGAATATGAAAAAATGTGGAATGGTAAAGATAGAAGCCAATATGCTGATACTTCTTATGAAGGATTTCTTAATGCTTTAGTAGATAGTGGAGAACTTACTGATGAAGAACTTTACAATATATTACTTAATGATAATACAATGGAAGAAGAATTAGAAGATACAGGAGAAGACGCAGGAGTAGATATTTCAGATGATTTACAAGAAGATGCTAAATTAGAGACTGGAACTTCTAGTTTCTATAAAATAAGACAGAGAGATTCTGTAGATATAGATAGTTTATTAGAAAAAGCTTCTCAAGGAGTAAATTCTCAAGAATCAGAATATATAGTAGTAAAAGAAGTAAATCTTACTCCAGAAGAAATGCAAGAAGTTACTTCAAATTTATCTAAGCCTCAAGCATTTTTACAAGGAGTAGAACCAATAGATAGAAAAAATTATCCATTTAACGTTGTAAAAGTTACTTCAGAAAGTTCACCATATACTTTATTAATAGACAACGTAGGATATAATTATCCACGTTATGTATCAGTAATTCAATAAGAAAATTAGTAAAAATAGCTAAGATATTATATGTCTTAGCTATTTTTATTGTCTCTAAAAGCATTCTGGTGCTTTAGTTTCTTAATGATTTTAATGATTTTATATTTGAAAATATATACTATATTAAGGAGGTAAGAATTATGGAACAATTTAGTCAAATTTTTATTATGTCTTTTGTAGTTGTATCTATTTATGATATTATTAAATCATTTTATAAAGATAATAAAATAGATATTAACTCAATAGTAACTGCAGTAATAGGTATTTTATTAGCAGTAGCAGCTTCATTAGATGCATTTGCTTTACTAGGAATTAATTTTGCAATTCCTTATTTAGGAAAGGTTCTTACAGGATTAGTAATAAGCAAAGGGTCTAACTATGTTTATGACTTTATTACTAAAATCATTTCTCTTATTAATGGTAAAGCTATTGCAGAAAGAGATGAAGACGAAAACGTTGGTTAATTTATAATAAGGAGGAAGCAAATTATGGAGAATGAAGAAACAAATAATTTAGAAAACGAACTTATGACAGAAAATGGAACTTTTGTAGATTCAGTTATAGATTCTTTAGAAATTCCAGGAATGACAGAAAAAGAAGCTGATGAATATAGAGAACAAGAAGTTATAGATACTGTACAGGAAGGAGGTCTATAATATGGGAAAAACATATTATTCTCAAATAGACTCTAGATGGAAAAACCATCCTTATCCTGCGGATGCTGCAGGATATAGAAATAAAACTGTAGGAACTAGTGGATGTGGACCTACTTGTGCAGCTATGATAATTTCTAGTTGTAAAGAAACTATTAGACCTGATACTATGTGTGATATATCTAGACAAAACGGATATAGAATTGCTGGTGGAACTAGTGATGGATTATTTCCTTACGTAGCTAATAGATGGGGATTAGAATATAAGAGATTATCTAGTTCTTATGAAGCTCATAATTATTGTAAAAAAGGCTGGTTTGTAGTTATATGTTGTCGAGCTGGTTTATGGACAACAGGAGGACACTATATATTAGCTGTAGGTGCTTCTGATAAAGAAATAGAAATCTATGACCCTTATCTATATTCTGGAAAATTCGATAGAAGCGGAAGAAAAGGTCTAGTAAATTTAGTAGGAAATTCTGCTTGGGTAAACATTGATAAATTTAAAAAACATTCAAATGCACAAAGATTCTTTGCATTTAATGTAGGAGCAATTAAACCAGCTCCTAAGCCAGTAACTACTAAAATAAAATATGTAGGGACTGATGCTTCAGCTTTAAATGTTAGAAAAGGTCCAGGAACAGATTACAGTGTAATAGGATGCTTGAAGAAAGGTACTCAAGTAATAGTTTATGAAGAGAAAAATGGATGGTCTAGAATAGGTGATAATAAATGGTGTAGTTCTAAATATTTATCAAATACTAAGCCAGTAAGTACTAAAACAATGTATGTTAATACTAGTAACTCTAATTTAAACGTAAGAAAAACTGCAGGAGGAAAAGTAATCTCTGAATTGAAGAAAGGTACTGAAGTTAAAGTAGTTGCAGAACAAAATGGATGGAGTCATATTACTAGTCCAATAGATGGATGGGTAAGTACTTCATATTTATCAAATACTAAGCCAAATACAGTTCCTAATAGACATACAGTAGGAAAAACTAAAAAACTTAAATCTACTACATATTTATTTTCTAAAAAGGATTTAACAGGAACTAAATACACTTATAAAGCTAATACAGCAGTTAAAATTTTAGAAAATGTAAGCAATTCAGTAGATAAGATTATAGTACCTGCTACAGGAAGAGTAGCCTATGTAAATATTAAAGCATATAAGTAATAGAAAGGAACTACTAGTAATTTATCAGTAGTTCCTTATTTTTTATTTACAAACATAAAATATTATGTTATAATTAATATAGAAAGGTGGTCACGAAATGCAAGCATTTATAAAAGATAAAAATGAACTAATTATCAATTCTCAAATTATAGAAAATGAGAAAGCTGATTTAGTAGAATTTACAGAAAAAGCAGAAGAAAGAGGAGTAGAGGTAGTAAAATTATTTGATACTGAAGGTAATACTGCTGGAGTAAAATTTATAGTAAGATAAGGAGTAATATTATGAGTAATGATGATGTTGTAATATGTGATAATTGTAAACAAGCAGAATACTGGGATTATATGCACTGGAGAGATGGAAAAATGTACTGTAGAAAATGTATGTATGAAATATGGGATAAAGAAAATCCTAATGCGAAATATGAACATATTACATTTCCTGATAAAGGATAATTCATTGAAAGGAGTACGATATGAAGACAAATTTTAAAGATATGCAACACCAAAGGGTTTATATTACTAATTTTATAAATAGAAGATTTACAGGAACTAGAGCATGTACTATATGTGGAAATACAGAAAATTTAAGTGTAGTACATAATAAAGTAGACCCATACAAAATTAGTTTTATATGTAAAAATTGTAAAAATAAATTAGATAGAACACAACTAGAAAATTTACCTAAAATTAATATTTTAGAACACATAGAAATAAATAAGAAATTTTCTCACTCAAAAGATTTAATATTAGATGATAAAATGAAATTAATTATTGAAAATGCTTTAGTAACAGATAAATCATTAGTAAATTATTTGAAAGAAAATGATATTTCATATTATAAATATAAAGTAGCAATTGAAAAATATGAAAATGAGGTTAAACCTATAAAAATTGCTCTAAAAAGACATTTTAAAGAATTAAGAGCAAATAATATTATGAAATCTAAAAATTCTAAATAACAGGAAGTCCCAGGATAACTCTGAGGACTTTTATTTTGCTCAGTAATATAATTTAATTACTAGAAAACTACTTTGACTAAAACTAATTCTCGTACAAATTTTAGAAATGTTAGAAATCTTATTTACAAACATATAATAATATGATATAATCATAATATCAGAAAGGTGGTGATTGATTTGAGTAGATGGACACATTTAGCTGGAGCACTTATGGTTGAAACTTTTGAAGAAATTCCCGTAGAAAGTGCTAATACATATTTTACAAATAAACTAGAAAAAGCTCCTAAAATTACTGGTTCTGAAAGAGATGCAGATTTATTTTTAAATGTAGTTCCAGGATATAACAGTTGTACTTGGAATGAAGACGGAGCTAAGGTAACATTCCAATCTAGAATAATAATTACTCTAGCTGGAAGTTTAAGAGACAAGGACCAAGGAAAAACTCTAGAAGAATTAACAGAATTTGCAAATTATATTGCAAATGATTTAGGTTGGATGATTGAAGAAAATGCATTTACAATAAATGATGAAGGACTTGAAGATACTATAAATATAAACCTAACAGATTTAGTAGAGGAGGTAAAAGATGAAGACTAGAAAATTTACTTTAGAAGAATGGAAAATGTATGAAGATTTAGTATTATTGCAAGGTGCAATAGAAACTTATGAAAATAGACTTAGTAGAGCTACATTATCAGATGCTAAAACTTATTTTTCTAGACAGCTTAATAAAATTAGAAGAGAATATAATCAGAAAGTTGAATTTTTTAATGAGAGTATTTCTCATTAAGGAGGTAGTTTAAATGTTAAATATAAATAGTACTAATAGAAGAATTAAAAATTTATTAGATGCAGAAATACTTTTTCTTAGAAAAAAGATAGAAGATACTAAAACTTTTTCTATAGAAGACATAAAAGAAATAGACAAAAGATATAGTGAAACTTGTAAAGCATTAAATAGAATAGATAGTAATATGACAGAAAGTTCTCTTAGAGTTAGTGGAGAAGTATTTTTAAGACAAATGATTGATGAGGGAGATTTAGAAATAAATTTAGATAATATTTCTTCTAATCAAATAAGAAGAGCTATAGATGGATGGACAGAATATTTAGTAAATTCTAAAAAAGAAGGAGACGATTATTATAGTGAAATTTTTCTTATAATACAAATATCTAGTATATTGTGTTCTATTTATTTAAAGCAAGTAGGTACGACTAATTCAAATGTAGATTTTAAGGAGGTGGAGAAAGATTATGAATGATGATATTTTATTATCAATTTTATTAACTATTCAAAATGATTTATATGATAACAAGAAAATAGCGAATACTATTACTAATATGAATGAATATATTTCTTGGTTGGAAGCAGGAGAAAAATCATTTGCAAGAGATTATTCTAAAGAAAAACATATTTTAGAAAATATAAGACACGAAATTTTAATAAATGAATTTTCAGAAGCAAAAGAAAGTTTAAAAACAATTATTAAAAATTTAATGTAATAATTTTGTAGAAAGAAGGTATTAATAATGGGAGAAATTAAAAAAGATTGTTTTGCTATAGAAAGAATAAAAAATTCAAAAACTCAAGAGGTTTGTCTTAGATGTTCAGCTTTAAGCGAATTTTTATGTGTATCTAAAGGAAAATGTGGATTTTATATGTCACGACAAGATAAATTAAATAAAGATAAACTTTTAAGGGAGAAAGGATATAATGTATAAAATAGTAATAAAAGATGAAAATGATAATATAATAAGAGAATTTAAAACTAAGAATGCAATTATTGGTACAGATAAAGATTATTCTATAATGGGAGAAATTAATAATTATAACTATATTTTATCAATTTTAGATAAATTAATTGAAATAATAGTTTTAGGTTCTTTATTTGATAAAAATTATTCTAAGACATATACTTTTAATAAAATAAAAGAAGAAACAAATGACACAGAATTACTAAAAACTAGAGAAAGAGAGATAAATGCTGGATTAGATTTTGTGTTTTCTAATATTATAAAAAGATTAAAGAAAGAATTTTATAATGAAACAGTATCATTTCCTAAAAATTTCAAAACGAAAGTATATAATAAATCTGGTATTTGCTTAAGTAGTCAAGACACAGACAACGCATTATTATCTACTGATTCTGGAGTTATTTTTTATAACGATAAGTTTGATAATATTGAAGATTATACTAATGAATTATTTACTTTACTTTCTAATTCAATTGAATATTTAGCTTTTAGTTTAGTGGCTCAAGAATTAGGAATTGATATGAAGGAAGTTGATAACAGAATTAATAAAGCAGATAGAGAAATATACAATAAAATACGAGAAAGTTTTAAGTCTATTTTTAATAATGTAATCGATAACTATAAAATGTTTTTTATTGAAAAAAGACTTAATAATGGTGAAAAATATGTAGTAGATGAAGATTACGCATTTAATTATTTAATGACAAGAAAAGCTGATGATTTTATGAAAAATTTAGGTCTTCATGATAACGATGATAACGATAATGACAATGACGATGATTATGATGACCCTACAGAGAGCAAATTTTTTAGTTAATTTATAGAAAGGAAGTAGTAATTATGAGAGCAAAATGTAAAGATTGTTTACAACCTATAGAAGTATGGGGAAATAGAAGAGAACATTTATGTAAAGCATGTAATGATAGAAAGAATAATTTTAAATATAGAGGAATACCTTATATTCCTATTAAAAATTTAAGTGAAGAAGAACAACAAAAATTATTTAATAGAAGGAAAGGAAAAAGCACAAAAAATGCTGAAACAAAGAAAACAACAAAAATAATTAAAAATAGTGAGATAGACCAAGAACAAGAAAGAATAGAAAGAAACAAAAAATTAGTATTAGAAGATATAGAAAAGACACTAAAATCAAATAATATAGATTTTAAACCAGAAAATTATGATATTTATCCATTGATGATTTCATTTAAATCATTTTTAGAAACTTATTTAGAAAATAAAGATAAAATGAATACTGCAAAAATAGTATATAATAATATGTCTACTGACTATAGTCATTCTAAAGAAAGATGGAGTACTGATTATTTAACAAATTTTATGAATTATTCATTAGAAGAACGAAAAGAAGCAAAAGATAAAAAAGAAGAATGGGAAATTAGACACAGTTGGTTATTATATTTTAGAAGATTAGCAATGTATGTAATAAATCAATTTGAATTAGTTTCAGAATTTTTCGATTCTCTTACAGAAGAACAAAAAAATATTTTCTTTAATATGTGTGATAAATTAGAACAATATAAAACTGCTTATGATAATAAAAAGTATATAGCAGAAAATTCTAGTTTGGTTGCATCTGAAGATTTTGTAATGGGTATCAAAGAAAATAATGGAACAAAGTTTATTTATAGAATAGATTTAAAAACATATGGTTATAATCAATTAGGTAAACGAACTATGGGTACATTTACTAGAACAGTAGATGCAACTAGTGAAAGAGAAGCTTTAGACAAGTTAGCAGATTTTTATAAAGGTAAACAATTTAGTTGGACATATGTTGAGAGTGAAGCTGAGATTACTAATTTAGGTCCAGTTTTACAAACTAAGGAGAGTTCCCAGCAATAAGGAGCCTGAAATAGAGGCTCCCAGAAGTCAAGAGCCTCAAGAACTTTGCGAAATAGAGACTCCTGTCGCAGAAAAAGAATATTTTTATAGTTTTAAAGCTATAAAAGATAAAAAAGAATATACTATAGATAAAATATCTAAAGATGAAGACTGTGTAATGTTACAAAACAAACTAAAAGAAGAAGGTTATACTGATATAGAATTAATAAAAGCTAGAAAGATGAGAAATAAAGACAAAGAAGATATTTCTTTGATAAGAGTTATACCTGATTTGTATGAAGTAAGTTTTAGAATAAAAATGAATGATAAAAAATACGACAAAGTATTTCTTATAGAGTCTACTAATAAAAATAAAGTAGCTGAATTATTAAGACTTAGATGTAAAAAAGAATTTAATAAAGTAAGAAGTATTACTAAAATAAAAATAAAACTAGCAGATGAAAATTCTAAAGAAAGTTCTGTGGAAGTTAAAGAAAAACTAGTTAAACAAGAAGATATAGATAAAGAAGAAATCAATGAGATAGAAGGTAAAATAAGAGAATTATTATCTAATATAGCAGATAAAATAAGTGAACAAACAATAGCTGAAGAAGCTCAAAATAATAAAGTTACTATAACAGTACAAAATAATTTATTTGAAAGCTTAAGTGCTAATCCTCAGAATTTAGATATGGAAGCTTTAAATAATTTTTCTGTAGATTTTGATAGAAAAACTGAAGTAACTACTATAAGACCTAAAAATCCTTTATTAGATTATTCTAAATATCAATGGTATAACTTAGTACCAATAATAAACAAGAATACTCATATTAATAGAAGTAGAATTTTAGCTAAAACTCCAGCAAATGCTGCAATATTATTTGCAAAAGCAGCTATTACAGTAGATGCTGAAGATAATAGTTTTGCTAAAACATTAATAAATGCAGTAAATTACTATATATTATCAGAAGAAAGTACTAATAAGTCTAGTAAATTTCCTGGATTTGTACTTAATAATATAATTAAAGACTTCTTAGATGAGTATATTGAGAATAACAAAGAGTAGATTTTTCTACTCTTTTATTTTGCAAAATTTTTAAATATACATAATATTAATTATATAGGAGGAGTAAAAAATGAGTAGAAAACTCACTAATGCAGAAGCTATAGCGAAAGCCCAGAAAGAACGAGACTTAAGAAGAATAGCTAAATTTTTTAAACCTTTAATGAGTGGTTTTAAATCTGAATCTATCACTATGAAAGAGACAAAACAGAAAATGAGAGGACATAGCTATAAAGGTAACATAATAATAAAAAGTGATGAAGAAATTTATAGACATATTTGTATGTTAGCATTATCTAAAGAATTTGACATGAATACAGAATATTTAATATATCCAATAGATGATATTATAGATGTTTGGTTTAATAATCATAGCGAAGGTGGATATAGTATTAAGAATAAATTTAGAAATGTAGACGTTTTAATATTAATAGGAAAAAATTCTACGAACAGAGTTCGTGGTCCTATTAATAGAGTTTTGATAGAAATAATGGAAACTAGAATTAGTTTTGGAAAAAATACATGGATATTTATAACTACAAAAGATGAAACTAGAATATATGACCAAGAAGAACCAGAAGATTATTCTATTATAAGTTACGCAACAAATATTTATAACTATAAAGATAAAGGAGAACCAAATGGATAACTCAATAGAATTAGATACAAACCCTCAATTAGAAGCAATTTTAAAGAGTATAGAGTTAGAAGATAAAGCATTATTAGACCCTATATTAAAATCAAATTCTGTGGATATAACCGATAAAAATGTAATTAAAAAATATTTAAAATTGTTTGAAATTTCTGGAAGACCTAGTGTACCTTTACTAAATAAAGAAATTCCAGGAAGAAACTTTGAAGTAGAACCTATAGATAAATCAGTTTTATCTGAGAGTATACAAATATTTTTATACAATAGAAAAAATTTAGAAACTTCTAAAAATTTAATGGATTTAAGTTCAAAAATTAGAACTGAAGGATTAACTGAAGAAATAATAGGAAAACTTTCTGAATATACTAAAGTAGACTCAGTTCAACATAAATTTATCAATATTAGAGATACTTTTATAGAAAGATATGAAAATGCAGATTTTAGCGTAGGAATACCTATAGGAATTGGTTTTATAGACGAAATGGTTGGAGGAATACATAAAGGAGAAATTACTACTATATTCGGATTTGCAGGACATTGTAAAACTACCGCGGCAGTAAATGCAGCATATAATGCATTACATCAGAAACAAAATGTTTTATACTGTTCTTTTGAGGTAACTAAAGACAATATTTATAATGACTTTTTATCTAGGCATTCAAATATGAATAAATTTAGAATGAGAATAGAACATTATGCTTTAAAGAAAAGAAAACTAAAACCAGACCAATGGAAATTTGTAAAAAATGATTTAAAACCAGATTTTGATAATCTACCAGGAAAATTATATATAGTAGACGAAGCAGATTTTGATAATTATTCTAAATTTAGTTTTGAAGCTAAATTTAGAGAAATAGATAAAATAGCTATTAAAGAAACTGGGCATGGAATTGATGTAGTAGTTATAGACCATGTTCAATTATTAAAATTCGGACAGAGTATGGGAAGAAGTAACAGTACAGGAGATGTAATCAATGAATATGTATCTTGGTTCAGACAACAATGCATGAATTGGTTAAACACAGAAAGACAAGTTGCTTTTATATGTTTATCTCAAGCTAATAGACAAGGATATGAAACTGCGAAAGCAAACAATGGTAGATATAGCGCAACTGCTTTAGCTGAAGCGAATGAATTAGAAAGAGCTTCTACATTAATATTAACAGTTTATGCAGAGGCCGAAATGAAAGATATGGGAAATATAAGAATGCAAATACTAAAATATAGAGATAATAGAAACGAGGATGACCCTACAGATGTTAATGTAGATTTGCAATATTATTTATTAGGAGATATCGAGCAAGGAGCCTCAGCAACTACAAGTAAAGTATCAGAAGAAAACGTTGACAACTTAGCAGGAATATTAGAATCAGACTATAATGATAACGCAGAAGAAGCTTTAGAAGCATTTGGTGATTTAGCTTCAGGTGAATTTGATATCGGTATAGGAGGAATATAATGAGTATATTTAGTAAATTACATAATAAAGAAAAATGGTGGAATTATAGATTTTTAGAACGACCTATTTATGAAAAGAATAATGTAGTAGATTGTTATTATGAACTAATAGAAGTATATTATGGAGCAGATGGAAAAATTATAGCTTGGGATGACGGAAATAATAAAATACAAGTTGATTCTAAAGAAGATTTAAAAGTCTTTTTAGAACAAATTAAAAATGCGGCTAAAAATACTGTAATGACTATTAGTAATCGTAAATTGGTTGAAACTAATAGATATATAAGAAAAGGAACAAAGTTATGGAAATAATTATAGATAAAAAATTAGAAATTAGAATAATAAATCACTATATTAAAATGACAGATTTATTCAATAAATTAGGAATAGAATACAGTGAACATTCTAATATGTTTTGTCCTTTTCATGGAAATTTCAATACACCTTCTGCACATTATCATACAGATAGTAATTTATTATGGTGTTATAGCGAAAATAGAATGTATGGAAGTTGGGATGTACTAAAACAGTTTTATCCTAATATAGATACAAATAAATTAGCAAAAGGAATAGCAGAAAAGTTTGGAATAGAGGAAATAGAAAGAACTTTAGGTGCCGTAGAAATAGATACTAAAATTCCTTTTGAGACTTCATTAAAGAAATTTAAAGAAGGAAAAATTACCTATAAAGATTTATGCAAAGAAATATCAGAGTGCTATGAATAGTCTCTGATATTTTTAGTAATTAACATAATATATTATAAGGAAAGGAGAGGTAAAAATGCCCGAAGGAAAAGCAAAATTTAATTACAAATCATGGATAGACCCTGTTCCAGAGTCTAAAGATTTTCCAGAAAAATATAATTTTCATTTAGTTGAAAGTATAGAAGAATTAAAGAACGTTTTAAGCGCAAAAACTGCTACAATGGGATTCGATACAGAAACCACAGGATTAAATCATGAAGATATTTTTATGGTAGGATATTCCTTTTGTATGAATGGTAAAGATGCTTATTATGTTCCTGTAAAACACGAAAAAGGTGGATTAGGTGACGAAGCTATAGATATAATTTATGATAAAATGTGTAATACTCCCATAGTTTTTATGTTTAATATGAGATACGACGTTAGAGTAATGGAATGGCATACTTTTAAAGAATCTATAGAAAAAATAGATTCTGCAAATATTTCAGAAGAACAAAAATTATTATTGAAAAAACAATTACTAAAAAGACAAGTCATGAGTAAATATGACATGACAAAAGTTAATACAATAGACGTACAAGCTATAATATTTGATATAGATACAAATAATAAATATCCAGCTTTAAAGAAATCAGAAAAATATTTTTTAGGATGGGCTGGAGATACTTTTGAACAAACGTTAAATGGAGCAGAGAATTTTTACTACTTAGACCCTAAAGATGCTTATTTTTATGCTGCGACAGATGCTTTAGGAACTCAATTGTTAGGATTAAAATTAATTCCTTTCTTAAAGCAAGCAAAGAAATCAGGAGAATTAGACGTAAAATGTTTAATGCCTTTATCTAGATTCGAGTGCGAATTAACTAGAATAGATGTAGATAAATTAAAAAATTATTCAATAGATTTAACAGAACAAATAGAAGCTTGTCAACATAGATGTTGGGAAACCGCAGGAGAAGAATTTAATTTAGGAAGTCCAGTAGATAATAATAGAGTACTAACTAAATTAAATATTCATACAGGAGTAACTACTACAAGAGGAATGAGCACTAGTAAAGCAGCAATAGAAGGATGCTTGCAAACATTGTCTAAAGACGACCCTGCTAGACAACTTTTAAAAGATTTAGTTGATTATGCTAGTTTATCTAAGCAACGTAGTAGTTATGTAGATAATGTTATAGAGATGTGTAAAGCTGCTAAAAATCATCCTAATAGACTTAGATTTAGTTATAAAAATACAGAAGTTCCATCAGGAAGATTCGCTGCAGGAGGAGACAAAAAGAATCAATTTTTTAGTACATTAAATATTCAAAATATAACTAAGCCACATGTAACTATGCATTACATGGTAAAATTTGAAGACATTAAAGAACAATATCCTGAAGTTTATAACAAAATTCTAGAAAGTGGAAGCTTAGAAGAATGTGATGTAGAATTTACTTATACTGATGAACAATTAGCAGAAATTTCTAAAGTTACTGGAGATATTAAAGCACAAGAAATAATAAATAATATTAAAGGTAAAACTTTTAAGAGACATTCGTATAAAATATTAGATTGGGTATTTAGTGACTATCCTTGGTTTATTCCTGGAGTTGACGAGGAATTAATAGAAGGATTTGACGAATACTTAAATATTAGAGCTGCATTTTTACCAGACCCTAATTATTACTGGGTATCTATAGACTTTAACGCTGAGGAATTAAGAATACCGTCTTTAATAACACATGAACCAGTATGGGTAGATGCTTTTAAACATAATAAAGATATACATAAGCAAACTGCAATCGCAATATGGCGGAGAAGAAAATTATGATAAAAATAAAAGAAAAATTGCTAAATCGGCAAATTTTGGTATTTTATATGGACAAACAGGAAGAAACTTTGCAGAAAGATTTGATATGACTTTAGAAGAAGGAAATCAATTTGTAGAAGACTTTAAAGCTTCATTACCTGTTTTATTTAGATGGGTTGGAATATGGGAAAAAGTAGGAGAAAAGAATGGATATGTAACTACTGTTTTTGGAAGACCTATTAGAGTTAGAAGTTATTTTGAATCAGGAGAATGGAAATGGAAATCTTATGCTAAAAGACTTTGTGTAAATGGAACTATTCAAGGAACTGGTGCAGATATAATGAAATTCTGTTTAATTAGACTATTTGAAAGATTTTATAAAACGAATAGAACCAATGAAGTTAGATTTAAGAATATGATACACGATGAAATAAATTATCAAATGAGAAAAGATATTTTATTTAAAGTTTTACCTGAAGTAATGGACATTATGAGATTTCAATTACCAACTTGGGAATTTCCTATGGAAGTAGGATTAGAAATGGGAAATAGATGGGGACAATCGGTTCCATTTAGATTTACAATAGAAAAAGTAGAAGGAGAAACTAGTAAAATTTCTAATGTAGTTCCTAAATCAGACCCTATAGACAAGAAGACTGTTTGTAATACTTTTAAAGTATCAGACCAAGATTATATAGAAGAAACTAAAGAAGAAAAAGTAGAAGAAAAAGTAAAATTTAATTGGGAGGAAAATAAAAATGAGTAAAGGAATATATCATTTTTGTAATAACTATGATGAATGGGTAGATGATTTAAAGAATATAAAATCTTCAGATAAAAAAATAGAATGTGACTTAGATTGTGATGACTGTGGTTATAATGATAATATTTGGGTAGAGGAGGATGACTAAATGTTTAAAATAATAGACGAAAATGGAGAAGAAATTTTAGATACTGATGTAGTGAATCTTAATTCTAACGACATAATAATATTAAAAGTAGAAACTTCTATCTCTACAGATATGATGAAAGAACTTTCTAATAGATTAAAGAAAGTATTTAAAGAAAATAAATATTTAATACTACCTAAAGAATGTGACATAGGAATACTAAAAGGAGAAATAAATCTTTTGCAGGAAAATTCAGAAAGAAAGGTGTTGAAAGGATAATGTACATAAAATTATATATTCACCCAGATAAGCTAATAAATCTTAGAAATCACGATGCTGTTTTAGCAAAACAAATGCCTAATTCTCAATATGAAATAGAAATATTTGTTAATATAGAAGAATATAAAATTTCTAATCAGCAAAATGGTGTTTTAATACAAAAAAAGAAATTATTACAAAGAATTTTTAAAAGGAAGTAGAATGATATGATAGTAGAAAAATTAGTACCAAAAGACAGATGGCCTATTCCAGTTCCAGCAGAATTTTCTAAGTCAATAGGTCTTTATCCAGGTAGTCCAGTCTTTATAGAGTTAGAGTCTGATAATAATAGAATTATAATAACCTCTTCTAAAAGTGACTCTAAACCTATTCTGGAGCCTCAATTTGAATACTCTAAAGAAGAAATGCTTAATTTAATAAAATATGCAATAGAAAAATATGATTTAAAGTCTGATTTAGTTGATTTTATTTTATCTAAAAAAGAGCCAGAAAATCAATTCAAGAGAGTAGAAAAGTGTGCTCACTGTGGAAAAGAACTACAAAACCACGAACAGCTTAAAGTAAATGGAAAGAGAATCTGTGGAGAATGCAAAAAACTAGAAATTCAAAAACTTTTACTTTATATAGAGAGGAGAAAAGTAAATGAAGAAGCAAGAAGACAACAAAAAGAAGAGGAAAACGATTAAAAAGAAAATTAATAAAAAAGAAAAAACTCCTAAAAAAGAAGTAAAAGAAGAACCTCAAGCAACAAGCAATTTTAACGATATAGACTTAAGTAATTTGAACATAGATTCTTTAATAGATTCTACTCCAGAAAATTCTTCCGCAATAGAAGTGAATGGAATAGCAGAAAGTATAGAAAAATTAAATCAAGCTACTGGAATGGATGATACTAGTGTAGCAACAGATTTAGTACGATACGCTTTTGCAAATAATACTGATAAACCTATAATATTAGAAAAATTGTTGTCTGATGGAGATGCAAGAATAAAAGAAATATCTACAATAAACGCTCTTCAAACACAATTAAATATTACAAAACTTTCAGCTTTAGAACAAGCTGTATTAGATAGTTTAATAAAAGATGTTCAAAATATTGCTTATATGAGTCATTCAGATAAATTAAATACTTATATTACTATTAGAACTGCTATAGAAAAGGCTCAAAAACAAATATTTGACTACATTAAAATGTCTAGTGATTTTAGCTCTATGCCTACGATTTATAGACAATTAGTAGATAGATTGATGATTATGCCTGACGATAAAATAGGTCGATTAAAAGTAATTCCACAATTGATGGATGTTCCTGATGAATTATGGAATAGAATAGTAGAGATAGTTAATCTTTGGAATAAAACCTAAAACACCAGGTTTTATCCTGATTCATTTTTCAAATAAAGTAATTAATTTATATATTATAAAAGCTAGAGAGTCTAAAAATGATTTTCTAGCTTTATTAAAAGTTAGCATAATATAATTAAGGCAGGTGAAGAAATGAAAGATTTTACATTAAATAAAAAATATCCATTAAGCGATGACCAAAATGAAATAATAGAATTTTTGTTACAAAGAAAATATGCTGTAAACGGAGCTCAAACTGGGTTGGGAAAAACTTACATGACATTAACAGGAGCAGTAATTGCAATGTTGCAAAATAAAAATTTAGATACTATAGTTTTATGTCCTCAATGTGCTGTAAAAGCGTTTAAAAGAGAATTATCAGAAAAATTAAAAATTAGATTTAATTTATTAACTAGTGCTAAGCCTAATTTTCAATCAGGAGCTAGAATACATGTTATTACACATAGTTCAATGAAGAAATATTTACAATATATAGATAAATTACATGACGATGGAAAAGAACTTTTACTAATGATAGATGAGTGTCAAATATTACATGATAGTAAAAATCAGCTTTATCAAATGTTAGCTCAAAGAAGACATTATTTTAATATAGTATGGGAAATGACCGCTACACCTTTAGGAAATCATTTAGAAGGATTATATTGGTTATTATTCTTCTTAAATCCTAAAATAGTAGGCAGTCTAGAAGAGTTTAAATCAAAATATTTTATAAGAGCTTATAATAATATTACTAGATGGTGCGGTAAATATCCTCATAAATACAAAAGAACTGTTAGAGAAGAAGTAATTTTAGGTTACAAAAATTTGGACCAACTAGCTGAAATTCTAAAAAACTATGTAGTAATAAAGCAAAAATCTTATAATTTAAAATGGCATTATCATAGATTTAATATTACCCCTGAAGAGGAAGAACAATATTTTATAGCTGGTCAAGGATTAAAAAGAGAAACTTCTGAAAAGAATTTTGCTGTTAGAATGCATGATTTACAGATGGTAATAGATAATTTAGTAATTCCTATAGATAAACAAGCATTAGAATATAACATTAAAGAACAAGCTATAAAGTTAAAGAAAGATATTTCTGAAGAAGAAATAAAAGAAATAACTAAGAAGAAAATAGAAGAATTAAATACTCATAGAAAAACTACAATTATGAAATCTAGCTTAAATAGTAAAGAGAAAGAATACTTAAAAGTAGTAGCTAGTGAAATTAAAATAGGACATCCAGTTTTAACTTATTTAGATTATTCTGATGCAGTAGATAGATTAGAGATGATACTTAATAAAACTAAATCTATTACAGGAGTAAAGCAAGTTCTTAAAGTCACAGGTTCTATTAGTTTAAAACAGAGAGAAGCCGTAGAAGAAGCCATTGCTCCAGGAACTGTAGTACTTATTACTAGTGCTGGAACTGAGTCTATAAATCTTCAAAAGTCTAATAGTATGATATTTTACGATGTTCCATTTTCTGTATTAACTTTTATTCAAGCAGTTGGTCGTATTACCAGAATGGATAGTAAATACTCAGAACAACATATACATATAATAGAAGCAACTGGAACTATAGATAGTTATAAAAGATTACTTATAAATATGAATGCAAATCTTATAGAAACTATTTTTGGTGGAATAGAAACTCTTCCTATAGAAATGTTAAAAATAGATAAATCAGTACAAGGTGTTTTAAAGAAAAAGTTGCTTTGGTGTTTTGACAATGAAAAATTAATAAATGCTGAAGAACTAGATAAGTTATTGTTAGAAGCAATGGAAGAAAAAAGACTAAAAGAAGAAAGGAGAAAGAAATTATGACAAAAGAAAGTTTAATACGACAATTAAGGTCATATAGTATGATACCAACTCCAGATGAATGGGCTGATGACATAGAAAAAGCTCTAAAAGAAAATAACTTAGAAATTAAAAATCTTATTACAGTGTTAATATACAATAGAGATACAGAAATTGAAATAAGTTTATTTACTACTCCTGATAAAGACATAAAATTGCATTATACAAAATAAATTTTAGAATAGTTATATATTATAATAGATGATTTATAGTATATAACTATTTTTATTTTATAGAAAGGAGAAAAATAAATGAGAAAATTAATACAAACAGGTGTAGATAATAAAGGTGTTTTCAATGTAATGGACGGATTATCTTTTGCAAGAGCAATAAATGAGAATGCAGATGAATTATCTACAGAAACAAAATTAGATTTAGAAGTACACAACACACCTGAGGCTTTAGCAAAAGCTTTCAAAGAACAAGCAGGAAAAATTGGTTTCCACACACCTGGTGGACCAGATGATTTACCAACATTTGAGGAAAAAGGAGCTCCTATTGATTCTCCATCAGAATTAGTTGGAGGAGTAGCTCAAATTTATAATGAAGCTATTGAAGGAGGAGACGACCCTGAACCAGAACCTGAACCTGAATTAGAATTTCCTAATCCAATCCCTTGGAATAAAGAAATAAAAGACGATGATTTACGTGGGTCTTTTAATAATCTTATCAGTGATTATATGGAAACAGAACAATCTCAAGATTTTACACTAAAGCAAGGAAATAATACTTTTAAATGCTATTTAGAAGCAACATCTAGTAATTCAGCTGATATATTTTTAAAAGATAATCCTGAAAATAATTACTTTGATATAATATTAGAAGTAGATGCTGAGACAGGCGATTCTATAATAACTATAGGAGAAATCACAGGATTTGAAGACCTAATAATAGGTAGATAATTTTAGAAAGGAGAAAACTAAATGAAAAAATTAGTACAAACAGGAGAAGACTCAAATGGAGTTTTTAACGTTATGGATGGTCTTAGTTTTGTTCAAGCTTTTAATGAAAATGCAGACGAATTAGGAACTTCTACAAAGTTAGATTTAGAAGTACATAATACACCTGAAGCTATTGTTAAAGCTTTAAGAGAACAAACAGGAAAGGGAGGTTATTATACTCCAGGAGGTCCAGACGATTTACCTACTTTTGAAGAACAAGGTGCTCCAAAAGATTCACCTTCTGAATTAAAAGGTGGAATAGCACAAGAATATAATGAGGCTATTGAAGAAGGAGAAACTGGAAGCAAAGTAGTAGAAGTAGGAGAAGAAGACCTTACTTTAAACTTTAAATCAGAAATAAATTCAGATTTAGTAGATATACATGCTAAATTAATAAATGATGAAGAGTTAACAGAAGAAGAAGCTGAAAAGTTACATAATGCAACTGCAGTATTAGTGAGAGACAATGGTGAAGTACAAACTACTGTAATAGCAATAGCAAATCCTAGACAAGAGTCTTTTATTGAAATAGATAGTTCTGATAGAGGAAATCCAGAAACTGCATTATATGTATCTACTAAAACTAAGGACGCTTTAGAAGATGGATGGGATGCTGATGTAACTGCTCTTACTAAAGATGGTTGGTATACTATTGAACCTGCAC
>OCTX012054950.1_pt1 | contig 129802 bp, 186 predicted proteins | sample 1539691 | NCBI WGS metagenome assembly OCTX01 (sample SAMN02144231, study PRJEB22623) | gut metagenome | biome: sheep rumen | host: Ovis aries | place: New Zealand
GACATTAAATTAAAAGACGTTTTATGTATGTAATCTTTTAATCTATTGACTATTAAATTTTCATATTCTATTTTATCCATAATTTTTAAATAATTTTTAAATATAATTTAATTTTTATATTAAATATAATCTTTTCCGTTTTCTACCATTTTGTATGGCATATGATCCAATTTATTATATGGTTTAACACTTAATGCAAAATGGTAATTATTATTTTCATCAATTAATAGGTAATATATTTCATCTATAAAATGCGCAACACCTTTACAAATTCCGCATGTTTCAACTTCATGTTCATCTTGGAATTTCTTACCAATATCATTATTAATAATATTTAATGCATGCACATACCAAGATGATTTACTGTTTTTTGCTTCTTCATCATCACATATTTTATCTAGTTCTTCTTTAGTTGTAATTACACAATAATATGGACATTTAAAATAACTTGTATATATTCCATATTCATCGTATAATGTTTTACGGCAATTTTTGTATTCTTTTACTTTTTCTGGATATTTTTCTTTAAATTCATCCCAATTATTATTGCATAATTCTTTAATATCTTTTTTCTCAGATATATTAATAGATGCAAGTTTATCCATATACTCTGCATATTTTTTCAAAAAAGCTTCAGTTTTTTCTTGATATTCTTCTATGCTAAGTTTTATAAATTTCATTAATATTAACTATTATTTTTCTAATAATTATAAAATAAAATACGAAATAGTTTCACAAATAAACTAAATGATATATTTTTTTAAAATTATTAAAAATATATTTTATTTTATATATGCATTTTGTACACTCTTTATGGACTAAACCACTAATAGTTAATAGACGTAATGTGGAATTCAAAACTGCATTATTGACTACTATATTATGCAATGCAACTTCTGTAGCATGGATTAATCATCTTGGAGGCAAAATCAATTTATATACAGATGGATTTGGAAGAGATATGCTAGAGTTTCTTCCATATGATAATATTTATGATTTGACAATTCCTATTCATATTCCGACTTGTACATGGGCATGCGGAAAATTTTTGGTTTTAGAAAAAATGCCATTAGGTGATGTTCATATTGATGGTGATGTTTTTCTCAAATCTAATAAATTATTGGAATTATGTGCAGATGATTCATATGATATGGTTGTCCAGTCTATTGAAAATGATAAAACTACATTAAAAAAATACTATTCTAATGTTCGTGACATATTAAAAAGAAATGGTATTAAAACCTGTTCTTGTTCTTTAGATGAATTACCTTCATATAATTGTGGAACTATTGGATTTTTTAATCAAGAATTAAAACAAAAATATTTAGTTGAATATTTTACAACATTGAATAATATAATTAATAATAAAACATGTTTATTAGAATTAAATAAAAATTTAAATGCTATTCCTGATTTAATATTAGAACAACAATTTCTTTATGAACTTGCAAAACCATATAAAGTTAATAATTTATTAGGTGATACAGAAACTATGTATAATAAAGCAATTGAATTAAATTATCAACATATTTTAGGTGGATTTAAAGAACAACAATTAAATAATATAATAGAAGAACTAAAATATGTTGATGAAAAAATTTATAAAGATACAATGAAACATGTTAATTTTCTTTTATAATTTTTTATAATTTAATTAAACTATAGAATAGAGACAGTATCGGTTATTGTCTCTTTTTATTTTTATTATGTTTTAATTAAAATAAATATAAAAATCGAAATGATAAAAATAAAAAATAATTTATATATAAAGTATGATTTATAACAACTTAAATTTGCCTGCAACTCTTGTGCACAGTGTTAACGGCAAGAAATATACTTTAAATGGAAAATTATTGTCTATTAATGAATCTACTAAATTAGCTACTATGCAATTTGGTGATAAAACTAATTCAAATATTCCATTGAATGAAGTATACTTAAATGAAGGTGCTCTTAAAGATATGATTAAGAAAACTGGAAAGAAAATTAAAGATGTAGCAAAAAAGGCTTGGGAAAAAATCAAAGGAGTTCTTTCTTTAATTGGTGGGTTTCTTATTCCAGTTGATGAAGATGGAAATGAATTAACTGAATTTATTAATTCTCCGATTAACTACCCATTGATGGACTTTTCAGAAGCAATTAAAGTTGTTCCTTCTGACAAAACTCTTCAATTATGTGCAGCATGTGGAGGAGATGTAATAAATGATTATACTATTGATGAAGCATTTGCTGATAGTATTGCTAGAGAAAAAGAGGAAATTGAAACATATTGGACTCGAGTAATGAGAGAATATGCAAAACCAGAAAATGAAAGTTTGACACTTTCTGAAACTGTTAAAATGGTTAATGAAACATATTATCATGAAACTGCTAGTAGTAAAGTATTAAATGAAACCGTATCATTATATAGTGGAAGTACTGATCTTTATGGGGATAATGTAGATACTGAAACGCTTTAGCGTATGATTGAAACCAATATTTATAACCAATTGATAGAAGATGAAGAAGGAAAAGACTTTTCATTATTGATTTGGGGTGCTCCAGGTATTGGTAAAACTGCTATTATTAAGAGTGCTGCTAAAGAAATAAAAAAGAGCAAAGGGTATACATTAGATATGGTAGTTGTTGCATGTGGTGGTTTGCATAATGATGACTTTGATTTACCTGATACAGTATATAATTATGCAGATGAAAAGATTTCAATTGGCGCCCCACAAACATGGTTACCAGTATTTGATAGAGAAGGTTTAACTCCTGAAGAAATTGCATGGAAAAATGAATTCTATAATAGTGGTAAATTCCGTATTAGGAAAAAACCAGGAGATAAAAACAGTATATTCAATAGGGTAACTTCGAATAGTGATGGATCTACTCCTGTTGTTAATTGGGACTCATTACCAGGAGAAACATTTGATGGGGGTATTTTATTCTTTGATGAGTTAGCTCGTATTGCTGATGAACAAACTATAACTATTATGATGAACCTTATGGGTGATAGAATTTACAAAGCTATGAAAGTTGCATCTAGATGGTCATTAATTGCAGCTGCTAACCGGTTATCAGATAATAACATGTCAGATACAAATAAAGATTTCTATAATATGTGGGATATTCCTAAATATAGTCGTTATACAATGGTTAATTATGTTCCAACTAAAAAGGAGTGGTTAGATTGGGCTCGTGAAGTTGATGAAGAAGGTGGTGTACAACATGTTGACGAAATTATTTGTAAATTTATTGAAAGTACTGAAGGTGATGCCGTGTGGTATGATGCATTTGGAAATGGTTCACGTGGAGAAATAAAAGATGCAAATATTAAAAGAATTGCTGGTGATTGGAACTCTGGGGTAGATTTACCAATAGAAGATATAAATGATATGGGTTCATTCATTTCAAATCCACGTAAAGCTTTATTCTTAAGTTCACGTTTAACATGGAATGGTCGTACATGGCATAAAAAGATTGGTAATGCAATTAGAAAATTATTAAAAAATGTAATATTTATAAATCATCCTGAAAAATATGAAGCTTGTTTCTCTCCAATAGTACAAACTCGTAAATCTGAAGATGGATTTGGAACTGAAGAATATACGGCATTAACATTAAATCAAAATAGTATCGAAAAACAACTTAATTCTTTACCAACAGAAGAATGGTATAAAATAACTGCTAAATATAGTCGATTAGATCCAAATGGTAATTTTAGAAAGAACGACCGTTTAGGTATGTTTATGAAAATGGTTCAAGAAATTATTGGCTTTGAAACCGGGCCTAATAGTATACCATCTAAAGCATGGGAAACATATAATAATGTCGATGCAATTATTAGTAGAGATGATATTAAGGCCATTTATAATACAGGTGCAATGAAAGATGCAAAAATGCGAAAAGCTGACAATATTTTATTTGGAAAACAATCTGATTATACGTCTAATATGGATATTGCTTGGAAATCTAATGCAGGTGGAATTAGTAAGGTTGTAATGAAAGTATTAGATGCATTTGATGATAATGTTAAACCAAATCAGATACTTTCAGATATTGAAGCAATAACAAAAAATGCAGAAAGATATGAAGTAACTCCAGCAGAAGTTGAAAGATATAGAAATGAATATACTATTCATTTGACTGATGCCAATGGTAAAGAAATACGAACAATTCAAACTTTATTAGCACACGATTCTATTTTAGATGAAGGGTTAGAAGAATCTATTGTTCATGTTTTGAAAAATTCAAAAGTTGCTCAAAAAATGGCAAATCTTGCATTCTGGATTGCTAAGATAACTGTACAATCATCTACTAATGCTCCATTAATTGCAGCACTTGGTATAGATGATGATTATATGGCAGAAGGTACTATTGTTTGGAGATTTACACAAATGGTTAATAAAAATCCACAATTGGCTAAAGCATATAATGAGGCAACAATTATAAGAAAATACGGATTATTCAAACCAGCTCTTAATATTCTTGAAACTATTAAAGACTTTTATGATGATGAAAATTCAAAATAATTTAAAAAATATTAAAATAAAAAATGAAGGCAAAATATATTTAATAAAGTATTTTGCCTTCATTTTTGTAAAATAAATATAAAAACAATAATATTAATAAAATATGGCATATATTTATTAGGGGTCTATAAGTCAAAATACATCAGCTGATAAGCTTAAAGCATATAAAGAAGCTGGAACTCAATAGCATAAAATACGTGGTAAAGATATTAGTAAAATTGATAGAGATGTTATTCCTCTTGAAAATGGTGGAACAAAAGTCATACATCCACGACAAATTGCCAATTTGGCAAAAAGAATGCTAGATAATATGCGTTCAAATCCATAGTATTCTTTTATTAGACCATTTATTACAAAACCGATAATATGGACATATGAAGCTAAAACTGCATTTACTGATGGTATACGTATTTATATGTCTCCTGCTTTTGCATCTACATTAATTGGAAAAAGACGTGGTTTGGGAGAAGCAGATGCTTATATGGATGATGTCGCAAAAACCTTAGGAAATACTCACTTAAAAGACAAAGATGTAGTAACAAAATATTATGACATATATACAAAATATATGAGATTTGTAGTGGTTCATGAAATATATCATATGTTTTATAATCATGTTAGACGAGCAGCATTAAAATATGGTTCAAATCCATCTCAAGAAGAACATCGTCGTGCTAATATTGCAATGGACCTTGAAATTAATAGAGATATTGAATCTACTTTTCCGGATCTTAGAGGTGCGACAGAAACAATTGAAGGAATTTGGTATTTAAATCCAAAATTTTACAGTTCTAAAGGCAGAATATTTAAAAAAGAAATATGGGAAGAAGTTTGGGATGATTGGACAGATAATGGACAGCAAGAAGATTTTGGAGACAGTGATCAATTTAATAATGAGGATGTTAATCCAGTTCAAGAATCTAAAGCACAAGTTAGCCCATTTGCTGATGGTTGGCGTAAGGCTATTGATGCGATCCAAAGTGGACGTATAAATCCAGAAACGTTTAACTTTTAAAAAAGAAAAATAATTTAAAATAATTAATACATGAAAAACGATTTAACTAAAAGATTGTATGAGGCATCTGTTATTGAAGTACCAGAATAGTCTGCATTAACAGAATACCAATTAACTGAATTAGAAAAATTAGTAAAGCCATTATTGACTTTAGACGAATTAAATAATTATAATAATTTGTCTCCAGTTCAAAAAGGAGAATATTTAAATGGCTTCGCGGCTAATATTAATGAATGGCGTAATGCAAAATATGCAGCAAACCATCCAGAACCAGATAGCAAGAAAAAAGGCGGAGGAGGTGGAATGCCTCAACCGGATGATGGTTTAGATCATTGGAAACCTGTTAAAATAACAGATAATGATGATCCTAATGGGCAAGATAAATAGGATAATATGGTTTTTCCTGATATTGAACAAGAAATGGAAAAATCAGAAAAAGAAGCACAAGAAGCTCAAAAAAATGCCAATAACAGCAATTCTCAACAATCTAATTCTAAAAACCCTCAATCAACTGCCGATAATGCATCAGATATAGCTAATTCTGCTAGAAAAATTGCAGATGCTGCACAAAATGCTGCACAACAAGCTCAAAATGCAGCTAATTAGGCTGCTGCAAATGCTGATGCAAGTGGAAATGATACAGATATTGAGAATGCAGATAAATCTCAAGCAGCTGCTGATGCTGCGCAAGATTTAGCTAATTAGGCATCGGCTGCAGCAGAAGCAGCATAGCATGCAGCAGAAGCAGCATAGGAAGCAGCTGCTAATGGAGACATGGAAACAGCTGCACAAAAAGCAAAAGAAGCATATGATGCTACACAAGAGGCAGCTAATAAAACTAGAGCTGCATAGGCAAATGCAAAATCTGCTATACAATCTGCAAAAGAAACTAGCAATTATGGTGATAGTTCACAAAATGCCTCAGAAGAATAGATAGATGGAATGAATGGAAAAGATGCAGCTCAACAAGCACAACAAGCTGCAAATGCAGCTAAAAAAGCTGCACAACAAGCACAAGCTGCGGCTAATGCTGCACAAACAAAAGCAAATAATGAAGGAACCGCAGAATCTCAAGCAGCTGCAGATGCAGCTCAACAAGCAGCTAATGCTGCACAACAATCTGCTCAAGCAGCTCAAAATGCGGCTAATGCAGCTCAACAAGCAGCATCTCAAGGAAATACACAAGGTGCACAGCAAGCTGCTAAAGATGCGGTATCTAATGCAAACAACTCTCAACAATCTAGAAATGAAGCATAGCAATAGGCTGGTCAACAAAGCCAATCTAATAGTAATACTAATCCAACATTAGAGAAAGCTCAAGGAACAGAATTTGATCCTAATGGAGAATTTACTCATGAAGCACCAATTGGTGTAGATATGCCTTTTGATGGAAATGACTTCTTTGGAAATGATGAAGAAATGAGAAAAAAATGTAGAGAAATTGCAGAACGTGCTGGCCAACCATTAGATGCAGATGATTACCAATCTCCAGCTGAATATGCAACTAAAAAATTCCAAGAAGCACAAAATGCATTAAGAACTTGGCGTCCTCATGGAGAACCAGGTAAAGATGGAAATCCTCCTACATTTGTTTTAGACGTATTGAAAAAACTGTTTTCAACAAAATTTGATTGGCGATTTATTCTTGAACAATTCTTAACTGAAAAATTGCCGCAAGGAAGCAAAAGAACCTGGGCAAAACGCCGTATGGGTCTTAGTTCAGATCACCCATTATATAAAGGCCGTTATTTGCATCCAAATACTACTCATTTTGACAAACCAGTTGGAATGACATAGGTATTTTTCTTAGTAGATGCATCTGGTTCTATGGGTGTAAGATGCCCAGATGGCATAGATATTTTTGAACATATTATGTCAGAAATGATTCAAATTGAATTAGCAGTTAATATTGAAACATCCGCATTTGCAACATTTAATACTGGTGCAATACATAGAGATGATATTTTTGAATGGACATCAGATGATGCTAATGATGAATCATCTTTAATGGATGAGCTTAAAAATAAAATTCCAGTTGCTGGTGGTGGAACATCTGCAATTGATGGTATTAGGTCTATTCAACGATATGATGATGTATATAGTACACAAGACCCATGGACACTCTTAGTTGTTATTACTGACGGCGGTGATAATTACAATGGGTTAAAAGACATATGTAAAGACTATGAACAAGTAGAACATATGATTTGGATTATAACTGCTACTGGTGAAAATTGGTTCAATTCTAAGAAAACTGAATTAATGGCACAAGGCGTTCCAGAAGATCGTATTTTATTTGTAGATATTAATAGAGAATGGGGTTGTACTGAAGATATGGTAAAAGCGCACAATAAATAATTAAAAATATCAATAAACTAATATTTTAAGTTATTTTTATTAAAATAAATAATAAAATAGATAACACATAATAAAAATATATAATATTTTAAAATGAGAAGAAAATTAAATGAAAGTGAGGAATTTAATGAAGAATTATTGGATGGCGTAAAAATTTGCGTATCTGATATTCGTAATGATGATTCTGAAATGGACTGCAATGAACTTAGAGATATTTTTGTTGAAGCCGGTGCTGAAGTATTTGGCAGCCATGGTTTAAAAGATGGTAAACCAGCAACAATTATGACAGTTAAAGGATTACCTGAAGAAAAAGTAATAGAAATTCTTCAAGATTTCTTAAATAATTCAGATGTATGTGATGATGCCGAAGCATATGAAGTTACCGATGAAGATGCTTATCTTAATGACATTGATGGTGAACCTATTGATTATCCAGCTTATGATGATATTGATTCAGAAACACAATCATATTTAGATGCAGATGAACCAGATTATCCAGAATATGAAGACGTTGATGTCAATGATTTAGATCCAGAAGAAGATGCTTTAAATGATGACTTCTTAAATGAAGGAGAAGATATTCTTGAAGATGCTCAAGAAGAACTTAGAAGTTTATTATCTAATTTAGGAGAAAATGATAATATCACATTTGATAGTGTTGTTGAATTAGAAAATTATACAGTTATTTCTATTGAAGCTAATGGTGATATGGAAACTGAAGACGGTGATATTATTAATGCATTTGATTTAACAGATGCTGACGATATTTTTACATTATGTGATGTTGTTAAAGATGAATTAGATAATGAAGCTGCATATCCTGATTATGATGAAATTGATGATGAAGATGAAGAACTTCCAAGATTTGAAAAGATTCATAAAGGACGTCATCTTGATGAAAAGAAAAAGAATAATTGCTGCCCTGGAACAAAAACTATTAATGAGTCGGCAATTGATACGGTTTTAGCTGATCTTGATGCTAAAATATTAAATGAAGCTAAAGAAGAAGAAAAGAAAAATCAAAAAGAACTTGAAAAGAAAACTCTTAAGGCATTAACAAAGAATAAACACTCATTGCATGCAAATGTAAGATATAATGGCAAATCATTTGCTAAAATGACTCTTAAAGAATTAAAATCTATTTATGAAACTGTTAAGGCTTCCATAGATGCATTATCTGAAAGAGTATTAAATGAAAGTGTAGTTGATACCAAAACTACAGAAACTATCGATAGAAAAAAACAACTTCTTGAATTCTTAGATGAGGAAATCACATATAGAACTACCAGAATGGAATGTTTACACAAACTTAATGAAGACGGTACTGAGATTTCTGATGAAGAACTTGCTAATTTATTTGGTCCTGCTCAAGGAGAGGATGAAGCACCTACAGATAATGGAGGTGGTGACGCCAACGGTGAGACTTCAAATGAAGAAGACAAAGAGAATAAAGAAGGCAACGAAGATGAAAATAATGAAGGTGAAGAGGTTGAATTATCTCGCATTGAAATAACATTAAAAGATGTAGAAGCTGCTAATGATTTGAAGCAAGCTTGTTTAGATGCAGATATTCCAGAAGATGCATTTGAATTAGAAAACGTTGAGGATGAAGATGCATTTAAAGAGGAAGGTGAAGAATCTGAAGAAAATTCCGAAGAAGGTTCTAAAGAATCAAACGAAGAAAATCCTGAAGAAGAAAATTCAGAAGAAGGCACTAATGAATCTTATGAATTTGCTAAATATGTAAAAATGTTAGGCGAAGGCGAAGTTGCTGATGAACAACCTACAGAAGATGCAGCCGGTGAAGAAAGTGGTGAAGAAGAGAATGGTGCAGATAATGCAGAGGGTGAAGGCGACGAAGAAAACTCTGAAGAAGAGGAAGAAGATAAACAACCTAAATTCATTTTAACTAATACTGATTATGCTAGCAAATTGGCCAAAGTATTAGAAGATGTATATGGAATTTCTAAAGAAGAATTTGAAGATATGATTGGTGGAGAAATCGTTGAAAAGGAACCTAAGGAGGATGAAGAAAATTCAGATGAAGAAGGTTCTGAAAATTCAGGAGAATCTAAAGGTGAAGAATCTAAAGAAGATTCTGAAGAAAAGAAAGACGATGAAGAGGATGAACTCGATCCATCAGACTTATTTAAGAATCTATGATACATGAAAAACTAATAAGCGCACTGGATTTCAGTCCAGTGTTTGCTCGTTTTTCAATTAGTTTTCATTTTTGTGGAGGGATGGCTTGTGAAAGTCGTTCCTCTTTTAATTATAAACAATTAGCAAGATTTATTTTATAATAATTAATATATAGATTTTTTAGTAATAAATAATTTGAAAATGAAAACTAATTAAAATAATGCAATTATTTAAAATATGTAATAGTATTAAAGAACATATTATATTATGGTATAGTATGTTAATTGATTATTTTAAAAAGTTGACATCTAAAAATTCAAAAATAAATAATCAAAATGTTGACCAAGATATTCATATTATTAAATACAAGGTAAAGCATGTTAAGATAAAGAAGAAAAATGAAAACTAATATATTATGGCACAAATTAGACAAATTAGATTTTTTCAACATTTAAATGAGCAAGATGACAATTTTCAAAAAGTAACAACTTTGGATTATATTGATAATTCAGAAGGTTTTACTATGTATTATTTTAAAGATGGCTCAAGATGCAATAAACAGTATATTGCTCCAGTAAATGCAAATTCTATTGAAGGATATGAATTTGCAGAGGTTTCAAGTCAATATAATATTTGGAAATTAAAATATATAGTTCCTAAGGTAGAAAAAGTAAGGACTGCGACTAATGCAAATGGAGAATTAGTTGAAGCACCTACTTGGGAAGAGCTTACACATAGCACAGCTACTAGAAAACCTAGAATTGATGTAATGGGTAAACCACAAAAAGTGGAAAATTATAAAGCTCCGGACGATAGTGAATATTTCTTTGATTATGATGCATATGTTGCACAAAAACAAAAAGCAACAGATGTAAAAGAAGGTAAAGCCTTTGATTTTAATAATAGTACTACTATAGTAGAAGCACCTAAACCAGCATCCAAATTTGAAGTTGTAAAAGATGAAGATGCAATTTCATATGCTTATAGTTTAGATAAAAATGGAGTATTGCATATTAATGCTGATGAATTTTTAAGAAATATTAAATCAGTTCAAATTGATATTAATGGCAGTATTTGTGAATTATCTACTGAAGATTTTATTGAAAATGCTATTACGCCAAAAGAAGAAAAGATTATTGAAAAAGTAGTTGAAAAAGAAGTATTAGTTAAAACATCAGATACTGATATTGAATTAGGAGTAAATAATGATCAAAAAAGCCTTATTGACAACATGATTAATATGTCTAATAAGACTGAATATTCTATTGATATTGAATTTGCATTAAATCTTCCGCCATCTTCAATTTATAAATTAATCAAAACAGCATACCCAGAAGAAATGTCTAAAGGCTTTATTAATATTTTAGCAAATAGAATGCAAGTTAAAGAACTTAAAACATCTGTTGCTGAAGGTTTATTAGCATTTTATGATGAAGATATTGCTGAAGATTTCAATACTGAAGTTGAGGAAGATCAATCAAAATCAACATTCAAAAAAGCAGCTCGTACAAAAAAGACTGCAAATAATTAATCATATAAATAATAAAATTCATATTTGTAGTAATATTGATGGGAACAATATATATGACATCTGATAGTGAAACTAAATTACGGTCAATATATTCAAATTTAAAAAATTATTATATATTAGATGTGCAGTCTTTTATAAAAAGTTTGAATTTGGATATGTCTAAACCCAGTAGTATTTTTATTATCAATGATGAAATTTAGACATTAATGACACAATAGTTAAATCTCAAAAAGTATAAAGGTGTTATTTATATTAATAAACATTTGTCAAAAGAATTGTTTTAGTCATTTAAATACTTTTTCAAAAAACATGGAGAAGATGTTAAAATAGTTCTTATTGATAATGGTTAGTTTCCGAAACATCAAGATATAATGGAAATTTTCGATGAAGTTATTTTCTATGAAAGATTTAGAAAAAATAAAATTGTAGAATTTGGTGGATTTGAAAAGAACTCTAATAATGTTATTGATAACATAAATATGGATGAAAACGATTTGTCTGATTAATGAAATATTTTAAATTTGAATAGTGGGCAGTTTCTTCAACAGCAAAATAGAAAGGAATAGATAATTCAGTTCCTCCGAATTTTTAGCCTAGAGTAAAAGAATTAGTCGAAAAAATATTAGATCCTTTGCGAGAAGCATGGGGATCTGATATTACTGTGACATCTGGTTATCGTTGTGATGCATTAAATAGAGCAGTTGGTGGTTCTAGCACATCTGCCCATTCTCAAGCTTATGCAGCGGATTTAGTTCCAGTTGGCAGAAGTACTAATGAATTTGCTTTATTTGTAATGCATTGGTTGCATGATAACAATATTGTGTTTGATTAGTTTATCGATGAACATAAGCCTAATAGTGCATGGGTACACGTTGCTATTAGAAATGGAGGTGGACAACAACGAAAACAATATCTATTATATAAAAGTTGGTTGCCTAAAGGACAACAATATACATCAATAAATCCAAATCTTTATACTGGAAGTGGAGAAAAAGATATTAAAGGAAGTTCAGCTACAAATGCAGGTGGAACTACATAGGCTGGACAGGCAAATAGTGCAGGTTTTACAACTGGCGGTGGAAATACATAGACTGGTAATACTGAAAATATTCTTCAAGGACATTCTGTATATTATAAAGATTTTGATATTGAATACATTAAAAATAATGCAGTTTTTGCCAAAGATGATAATGGTGAACCATTAACAGATGCCAATGGTAATTATATTCCAGATGATAGTTATTTAATAGGTTCTGCAGAAAATGAATCAGATGAAATTACTGATATTACTGATATTCCAGCAGAACCAATTGAAATAAATTTAGAAGCTATTGAATCTGAAGAAGTTGAGCAAGTTAAAGGAATTTCATTTAGTGCAGATGGTTCATATGTAGTTAGCCATAGTAAAACTATATAGGAAATATTAGCAATGGTTCAATAGTGGTGGGAATTAGTTCAACGACTCAAGAATACAGATTTTCAAAATCTTATTAACTAGTCAAAAGTTGAAGAAACTACTGATGAAGATGGAACTGTTTCTGTTAATGCGATGCTTTATATGAAAGCTGCCTTTGATATGTATGGGCATGCATATAGAGAAGGAATGATATGCCCTGTTTGCGGAAAGAAAGCTAGATTTTTACCACCTGGTGGATATTGTTCTCCAGAGTGTATGTTAAAAGCAGCTAAAGACAAATCTCTTGCATTTTTAATGTCTCCTAATGACAAATATAAATGGTTCCAGGATTTAATTGCTTAGTTATGTGCAATATTAGATTAGACAACATTAATGATTAATGCAATTGTAATGATTCCGGACATTGTTAAAGTCTTAGCTAAACTTCCAGATGAATATAAGCAATATGTATAGAATAAAATAGCAGAAGGTTTTGCAGAATTATAGGAATTAATTCAAAAGGCATTGGTTTATAAAAATGAATTATTAGGAAAAATATTAAAACCTATTAATTTTGGAATAATAGCAAAACCCGTTGCTGCTGCAATGGGTGCAATTCAAACGGTTCAACAATCTTTAGAAATTGCTCAAGAAGCATTTTAGCTGGCATTTGATGCGGTTAAAGTTGTTTTGGATTCATTATCTAAAATTCCAACTTTACCGCCAGGATTAGTTATTCCTGCAGAATCATTTGCATGGGCATTATCACCTAGATCATTTATAAGTCCTATGCCATATGCCAGTCCAGATACCGGAAAAATATTTGTTGTTTTGCCAGGTGGTTCTGGTGTTCCATTAGAAACAATTAAACCAACACTTCCATCAGCAATTGAAAGCATAGATTTCTAGGCAATAGATGGAGTTATTCAAGAAATGTTTCCGCCATTGACTCCGGCTGATTATTATTTACCTCCAGAATTATTCCAAATTAGATTTTTATTCAGCGATTAGAGCGATTTAGTTTCACAAGTCAGACAACAATTAGAAGATTTATTAAAAGGTGGTCCAGATTATATTCCAAATTTTGAAAATCTTTTACCAATTAAATCTCAAAAACTTCCTGTAGTTGGAGAAGTTCCGATGCCAAATATTGGATATTTATGGTTCTTATTAGGGTTAATGGATGCATGGGCGCCACATAGTCAAGCTTTAGTAGGAAGTTTAATTCACCCTGAAGTATAAGAATCTTCAGAAACAATAAAAAGATGCCGCCTGAGACATCCTTTTTCCTTTTTAATATATTTTATTATCATCGTGATAACTCAGCCCCTAATGCCCCTAGCACCAATGAAGAAGTAAGTAACTTGCCTAAACTGCCTTGCTCGGAAATTCCAAGTACTCGGCAGACAGCTTTCATAATTGCTGGGCCTATAGTAGAACCGGCAACACCGCCAAGTAAAGCAGTAAATAGTCCTTCATCCATTACATCATCAAGCGATTTCCCTTCTTCAGTTGCAATGGCAGCGGACTCGACTATATAGTTAAATAATTTTTTGCTAGCTTGAATTTCTTGTGTTGAAACATTAGTTAAATCAACACCTTCAAATAATTCATTAGTTGCATATGAATGCTATATCATAATAAAATATATTATTTTTATTATTTATTTTCAAAATAACCCTTTCTTAGATATAGGTTTTGTTCCAATAATTGTGATTTTCTTTGTTGGTTCCTTTTGTTCTGTCTTTATAATTAATGATGGTGCTGATTTCAATTCTAAATTTTTATGTCCACACCCAGGACAGAATGTTGCTATTTTTGGAGATAATTTCATTTATTTCTTTATTTGTTTTATGTTATCTAAAGTAAATTTCTTTAGTTTGAATTCATTTGCTCCTTTAACAGATGCATTGAATATATAAGTATTATTATCAAATTTGTGAACTACACAACCTTCATATGTTTGGCCGTCTTTTAGAGATTCCCATAAATAAATAGGACGAAGTTGTTCTACTTCAATACCCAAATCCAAATCAAGATTTTTTGTATTTATAGTTCTTCTAGTTTGATAATACGTTTTTTCTGTTTCTTCTTGAATTTTTTCTTCTTCTTGCTCTTCAGCTTCATCTGCAATATCTTGTTCTTCTTGTGCTTCTGCTTCTAAATCTTGAATATACATTTCTCGTTCAATATCTCTATTATCAATATCGTATGTTATATCATCTACTATCATTTCTTTCTAATATAATTTTTTTTACTATTTATTAAAAATATTTTTAAAAATTATTCACTGAATTTTTCATGCCAATATTCATGACTTGACTTAAATAATTCATACATATTTTGAGTATTATAATCAATATTGTCATTTTGTTTATCACGAATATCAGACGGGTTAACATCCTTGTCTTCTTGAATAACTAAAGGAATTGTGCATATATATGTATTTAGTTCTGGTCTGTCAATTGGCGCGCGATATAATGGGCCATCAGCAACCCAGAAAAATTTATCAATAAACTCGAGATAATATTCCATACCTTTGCGGGAAAGTGCATACATGGAAGCATTCCATATTGGAATATTTGGATGCTTTACCCAATATTCATCTTTGTGATTCAAAACTTCTTCAACTACTTGTTTATCTGCAGTAAAACCACCAAATTGAAGAATATCAAAATCACTAGGAATATTATCTAAATATTTTTCCCACAGTTTTTTATCTTCAATAAAAAGAATATCATCTTCTATTATTAAACAATATTGCCACCCTTGGTCATATGCTTGTTTTACCATAGAATAATGATTATGTGTACAATCATATTCATTAGGCTTTGTTAATCGTCCCAATTTATTTTGATTGAGAACATGCATCATTATAGTATTATATTTCTTAAATGGAACAGTTGTTCTAATATCAAGATCAGATTGTCTAAATTTTGTAGGCAATCCGAAATCAAATAATTGCTGAATCATTTTATATCGTCTATCTCCTCGAGTTGAAAGATTCAGCATAAAAATATGCTGGAATTTCTTTTGAAGTTTTTCAAATACTTTCATTTTAGAACACTTTATTTTTATTTTAATGATTTACATATTTTATTATTTTAATTTCACCAGGTGGCCTCTAACTAACTCCAGATTTAATTAAATACCGCCTTTTTAATATACTTAAATATTTCTTTATATGTTTTTACTGTTTCCTTTGTAGATTTTATAAATGCATCTATTGCTATTTCACCTACACCTTTATTATCATCTTTATATAATCCATTAGCTGCATATCTACCACCTGCCATATATAATTCTTCTTTACTCATATCATCTAATGGCATATTAGCCATTATTGATTCCATATGAGTCTCGCCATATTTCTTTACTAAATTATTCCATTGTATTTCTGTAAATACTCTGGTGCAATTATTATAATGCATACTATATGTATCTGAATATTGAATATTATATGGAACTTTAGTAGTTTGTTTACCATTTGTAACAATAAAACTTATACATGAGTGATATATATCAATCTCAACATCCTTTATTGTCCATTTTGCATAACTTTTATCATAATTGATAGTTTCACCAGTATTAATATCTTTCTCAAAAGTGGGATAATATGTAGTTCCTAAATCAGGTGCATGTTTTGAAGAGGTCCCAAATACAAGTTTTGAACCAATAAGAGATTTACAATATTTATAGTGCTTTTCTGTTATAAATGGAAAATCTTGAAATATACTGCCATCTGTAATTTCAGCATAATAAATAAACTTAAGATTTTCACCAGTATTCAAATCTGTCAAATGGAATGTCCAAATCATATCATCATTTGGATCTTGGACGACTTTGCTTACATAAAATCTATGGCCTTCTATATGACGTTTATGTGTGCCAGTTTTATTGTCTCGACAATCATATGGATTAAATTTATATTGATACTCCATACCAGAGTTTGGTCCTGCATATACATCATAACCATCTTGATATATAATAGATTTGAAATTATGATAACGTTCTGATATTTTTTCGCCATACCAAGAACCAGTAAGTGGAAGAAGATACAAGGTTTCGCCGACATATGCTTCGGCATTGTGTCTTTGATAATTGATAGTTTTGTCAAAATTTGCATTTGCAAATACTATAACTGAATTGACGATAATTGATAAAATAATAACGAGCCGTTTCATTGGTGTTCCTCCTATTTTTAATTTGATATACAAAATTAATACCTTTTATTTAAAAGAAAAAATAGAAGTTAATTTTTTGTTAACCTCTATTTTCTAATATTTAATATCTTCTATAATTATTGTGCCTTTTCAAGTTCATAACTGAAAAAAGCTTTATACTTACGAATTCCAGATAATTCAACTTTATAAAGTTTTCTGGTTTTTCCATCATTAGATCTAGTATTAAAAATCTCTACAACATGCCCATTAATACCCATTGATTTAATATATACTAAATCACCTATTTTGAATTTAGCCTTGCCCGACCGTGGTTCACACAGAGTTTCATCTTTAGTCCTAAACTGGCAGAACTGAATTGGATTTGTTTTCTTTGGTTCTTCTTTTATGGTCTCAATAGGCTTCTCATCAAAAATCTGATTACCAAGAATATCCATTACTGAATTAAATTTCAATCGTCCTTCAGCTTCCTCATTCAAAATCTCATAAATATCACAAAATTGTTCAAATGTAATATCAAATGATTTATTTGTATCAAGTGTCAATTTAATAATATTTACAGTATATCGAGATTTCCCATTTCTTTTGCGGTGCTTCAAAAGAACTGCATATTCATTAGTAAGTTCTTTATATAACGCAAAATCTTTTTCATCTTTTACATATTCAGGTTTTTGTTTAGGAATATCAATATCATCCAATTCTTTAATAAGCCGTTCAAATCCAGATTTTGTGCAATCTTTTAATTTATTAACTGTGCTTTTAACTGTTTCTTTTGAATCGTCTACCGTATTTTTAAAAGCATCAATTAATTGGCTAATATCTTTATCAAAATATTTGCGTTCTTTACAGGTATTAAATTTATCTTGCAACCATTTAAAATCGAAATTACAATTAAATTTAGTATCTGGAAAATACTCACCAACATACTCACTAACATTTTCAGCATATTTATCTATACTATCAATAAACGCCATTTCTTTTCCAGCAAGAATAGCTACATTATAATCAGAATAAATGAATAAATCATGCTTTCCTTCATAACGTTCAGAGTGCTCATTTACAACTTTATTTACACGAATATAACTATGTTCAAGACGGTTTCCTGAACAATTTCTCATATCCAATGATATATAAACTTTTACTGGCTTGCTTGGATGAGATTTACTAGCTGCATATCCAACCAGCATTTTAACTTTAGTATCATAAATAAACATATCAAATTGAAGTTTTTTATAATCTTCTCTATTCAATGTGTCACCATAATAAAAACCTTTATTTTCATCATATACAACTACATAATCTGGTTGTACCATCATTCTGTTTAAATATTTGTTACTCATAATTATTAATTTTTAAATTGTGATTAATTTTTCTTTTTATCTGTCCATGTCCATGTAGCACAATGCTTCATAATTTCAGGGTCAATATCTCTAAAATCATTAAAATCGATTTCAGAGATAGGCATTTTAAGACCAGTTCCCATGTAATTACAACTAATCCATGCATAATTTGGATCAGTATTATATGTATTAACACAAATAGGATGTGAAATTCTTACATTCATTTCTTTCAACTTACTTACAATCTTTTTATAAGTTGGATTTGTTTCTTCTTTTACTGTTTTTGCCATAATTTTCAATATTTTTAATTTGTTGGTGCAAAATTACTATAACTTAATTAAACTAAAAAATAGAAGCTTCAATATTGTGCAAATAAAAACAAATATCCGCAAAACCTCCAAAGCCTCCATTATGCTTAGCAGTATATTGAGCATATTCTTTAACTATATCTGGAGCATTATTTACTGTTGCACCAAAATCTGCTTCTCTAAATAAAGCAATATCAGATAATGAATCACCAATATAAACTACAAAATCATATATAGATTTTTTATCTTTGATTATATCTATTCTTGTATTTACATCTGCTTCACTAAATACACATTTTAAATCTAGTATTCGTTTTTTAGTTATTTCTAAACCATTTTTATCTTTACTGACAAATAGAAATTCCCATCCTTGGGTTTTCATAAAATTTATCATTTCGGTATCATATGCACCAAATTTCTTCATTACTTTTCCATCTGCAGTATAGTATGAAGAACTTTCAGTTAAAATACCATCTACATCAGAAATAATTATCTTCTTTGTATTTAGATATTTTTCATCTTTAGATGCTATTTTATCAAAATATGATTTATATTCAGATTCAAGAACTTTTCCTATTTTATCCTTTGTATTCATTTAAAAAATCTTTTAATATTTTTAATCCATGTTCATATGCCATATTAGCTTTGATAATATCTTGTGAAATATATCCAGCTAATGCTATCCATATTACACCTAATAATATAATATGTCTTTTATCTAAATATGTTTCAAAAAACTCATCAAAATAATCAAACTTATTAATTGTATCATGTTTATAAATTTTCGGATTCAAATTAAAATCATCATATCCAGATAATGCATATAATAGTTTTGCATATTCATATGATTGTAATCCATAATTTTTTGTAAATCCAAAATATCCACGTGGATCTATAAATTTGATTTCTTTTGTTTTTGGATTAACCATTATATTAGACCCATTCAAATCTCCATGACATAATGTATAATTGATATTTGACATTATTGCTGTATCTCGATTTTTAGAATATTCTAATTTAATAAAAATTTTAATTATTTTAGCTAGAATATCTTCAAGTTCTGATTTATTATAATTTACTAAATAATGTTTAATTTTTTCACATCTATCAATTACTTTAGTATATAATTCTTTATCTAAATCTTCTTCATAATCTGGTTGATATATTGATTTAGATATTTTACTAAATTCATTTAATGCAGAAAAAATATTCTTATAAACTTCTTTAATATCTGAATTTGAATGTGTTCTAAGATATTCATGCAAAGGAATATAATCTTCAAGATATTCCATAGTGAATGAATGATTTTCTGTATCAATATTATAAATAATTGGAGTAAATCTTTTTACTGAATTATTTTTATAAATATTATTTTCAACAAATTTATACCAAGCTGCTTCTCTATCAATAATATTATAATAATCCGGATAAATAGCTTGTTTAGTAACAATTTTATTTTCTTTATCAATAATAAGTTTATTAAAGAATCTAGTTTGTGCCAATTCTCTTTTATGATTTTTTAATATATCAATATAAGTATCAAGATCACGATATTCTGTTAATTTTTCAATATTTTGTTTTTCAAGATTACAATCTGTATGTTCAAAATCATTAATAATAAAATCTAATAAATCTAAATTATCTTTCTTTTGAAGCATATTCAAATTATTATACACATATTCAAAATTATTAATATAGTAAATGCCAGGAATGTTTCCATCCTTTACATTAGCTTCAAAAACTAAATCATCAGTTAAATTATATCGGTATTGTCCATTTTCATAACAAAATACAATATAATCTTTATTGGTTTTTTCACATGTATCTAAAATAAATGATGAAGTTTCTTTATCAAAAATCAAATCAGACCAAATAAACAACACATTCTTTTTTGGAAGTTCATTATAAACATCCATTATACTGTTCAAAGAACCATTAATCTTTGTAGATTTAATAAGATTTATATTTTTAATTCCATTGACTTTAATATAATTGTCAACCATATCATAAAATTTCTCATTGATAATTAATGATATGGTTCCTGTATAATCACAAAAACTATCCTGAATTTCATTCAAGATAGAATTATGTGTACTTGTTGGCAATAAAATCTTTGGAAATACCGATAACTCATTAAAACGAGTTCCAAGACCGCCAGCCACAATAACGATATTTGTCTTACTCATATTTTCAAATTAGTTTCTTAATATAATAATTATATTGATAAAATTTAAAATGTTTATGTTTTCATTTTATAGAATTTATAATTTTATCACCACCAAGTATTTTCCCATTATTACCAGCTAAATGGTTATATTTATAATTTTCTATTAATTTTTTATCTGCTTCAAATAATGCAACTCCAAGAGAATCCAGTGTCAATTGCATAATATTAATTGATAAACTTGGAACCAAATTTCTGGAATCAAATTCAGAAAGATGCATACCATTATATTTAGTAATATCTGGATGTAAACAAATATCATATAAATCATTATACTTTTCAGCAGCTTCAACATTCAAATAAAATGATACAAACAAACTATTTTTAATTCTATTTTCATTTTTAAGATAATTGCAAATCTTTACAAGCTTTATAAGTTCTTCTGTTGTTCCTGATTTAGAAATAAAAATAATGATCTTTGGTTCATCTGTCAAAGTAATTAAACCTAAATCACCATGTAATGCATGTGTGCAATCTAATGCTGTACATTTCAATCCCATAGAAATAAATGTCTTTTCTACTTTTTCACAAATATACCAATTCTTTCCTACACCAGCTAAAATAAAATGAGGGAATTTTCCAGTTTCTTTCCAAATATTAAATGCATAATCTTTAATTTGATTGTATTCCTTACTATCAATTAAATCATCAAGCATTTGAAACATTGTATTAATCTTAATCTTCAAATTAGTTTCCATTTTGATATTTTATTTCTTTTTCTAACTATTATAGAGTTTTTAAATGGATTTGTTTTTCAGCAATTTCCAAATTTTATATGACTTTAATGCTTGATTTTGAAGCATTGTGTACCCATTTATTATTTGTTTTCCTAAATCTTTAAAAGTTTTTAAAAATTCTGTTTCCCATGGATTATAAACTAAATCAAATGCAATATCAATATTTTTAAATTTTTCATATGGAATATTTACTTTGCCTAGATAATTTATTGTTCCTACTGGAGTTGCATTAACAACAATATTGATATTTTCGAAAAACTCTGAATTGCATTCAAACAATTCATCATATGTTATACTAAAGCCAAAACATGAAATTGGAGTATATTCACTTCTAGTTACCACAATATATTTTATATTATTACTAGTAAAATAATATTGAAGTGCTTCAGATGCTCCTCCATTTCCACATATTAATGCTTTTTTATCAGATTTGATAAATTGGTCTAATGTTTTTTCTATTCCATATACATCAGTATTATATCCAATCAATTTTCCATTTTCATTAGATATACAATTAATTGCATTAAATTCAACTCCATTTATTTTTGGGATTCTAATTTCATCAAGAAATTGTCCTACCACATTTTTATATGGAATCGTTACATTCAGTCCATTAAACTGATTTAAAAATTCTTTAGTGATTTCATCTTCTGAAATGCTATATAAAAAATATTCACTATCTTTAAAACAATTATTATCAAATATTTCTTTAGATAATGAATAACTAATATTTTTTCCTATTAAACCATATTTCTTCATAATCAACTAATTAATTCTAATATTGCATATGCTGTAATGGCTTCAATAATTACCGAAACCCGTCTTGCAAAACAAATATCATGACGTCCAGTTATTTGTAATGATTCTATTTTATTATCTTTGAAATTAAAAGTATCTTGTGGATTATATATAGATGCAGTAGGTTTTACTGCTACATTAAATTCTACTGGCATTCCATTACTGATTCCGCCATTTATTCCACCTTCATTATTTGTTAATGTTTTTCCATCTTTATCAATAATCAAATCATTTCGTTCTATTCCAGTTTTTAGAACTCCACCAAATCCATCTCCAAATTCTATTCCTTTAATTCCCGGAATACTAAATACTAAATGAGATATAATACTTTCTAATGAATCAAAAAATGGTTCTCCAACATATTTTGGCATATTAGAAACTACACATTTGATAATAGCACCCAATGAAGTTTTTTCTTTAATTGCCTTTGAAATAATAGATTCAAAATTATCTGGATTGGTTTCATCTTTGATTTGAATAATATTTGCATCTATAGAAATATTTGGATATTTTTCTTTTAATAGTTTTTTACATATTACTCCAAGAGCAACTAATGGCAATGTCATTCTTCCACTTGCCATTCCTCCACCATACATATTATATTCTGTTCCATATTTTTTATATTGAACTAAATCTGCATGAGATGGACGTGGATGATCCACAAATTTCAAATATGCACTATCATCAATGTTTTCATTCAAAAATTCTATCTGTAAATTATCATCATTCCATATTAAACACGGAATGTCTGATTCAATTCTATTAGTGGTCCCTAATGCACCTGGACGCCGCCTGCTTAAATCAAATTCAAATTCTGATAATTCTATTGTAAAATCTTTTGGAAGTCCATATACTTTAATTCCTAAAGTTTTAGTATGTGAACCTCCATAAATTTCTATTTTAATATTTTGTCCAAAACTATTATGCATTTTTGTATTCAAATAATTTTTTCAGATCTTCCATAAAAGATGGGTAGCTTTTATTCAGACATTTTTCATTATCAAATTTTATTTTGTCAAAATTATTAGTTATTGACAATATTAATATTGCTAAAGCCATTGCAATTCTATGATCATTATATGTATTAATTATATAATTGTCTGGAATTAATAATTCTTTGTTTAATGGTTTAATGATAAAATCATTATTTTCAATAGTACAATTAGCACCAAATTTATTAAATTCATTTAATATAGCTAAAGCTCTATTACTTTCTTTATTAGCTAATCTATCTATATCATGAATTATATATATGCCTCTATTAGATAATATTGCAATAGTTGCCAAATATGGAAATAAATCTGGGAATTGTTTAATTGATATCTCAAATGGAGTTTCATTCTGTCCATTATATGTTATCTCCATTTCTGTTTTCATAAATCCATTAAGTTCAATATTTAATAAATTATGTTCTTTTAAAATTCCTAAAAATATTTTATCTGGTTGTTCACACATAGATAAATCTGGCAAATATCCTATAGATGGGTTTTGAGTTATTTTAAAATTGTCAACTTTTAATCCATATGCTGCTGTAGTAATTGCCGCTATAGAACTAAAATCTGGATTTATTATAATTTGTTTGTATCTTGATTGAGCAATTGATTCTATATCAAAACGCAAATATAAATTCATATCATTATTATCACTTTTATCAATATTGATGATGTTATTATTTGTTTGCAACATTGTCTTTGTTATATCAATATATTCTCGAGATACTACATTTTTGATTGATAAATTTATTTCTTTGAATAAATTACAAAATGTAAATCCAATTAAAATTCCTGAAATGTATTGAGATGATTTTGAACCATCTAATATAAATTCATGTTTAGATAAAATATCTCCAAAAGTACTTTTATTCTCTTCATGTTGTAAGCCATATAATATTACATCATCTCCATTATATTCTAATTTAGCTCCAAAAGTATTTGCCAATGTTTCTGCATATGCAATATTTCTTTTTGCCAAAGTTCCTTCACGATGAATAGTAATTTTAGATTTAGAAAATATCATAATGCCAATTAGCATTCTAAGAGTTGTTCCAGATTCTCCAACATTTACATTATATTCTTTTCCGCTATTGATAATATTTCCACCATGAATTACAATTCTGTTTTCTAATAAAGCAGATTTGCAATCCATATTTGATAATGTATTTAAACATGAATATACATCATCACATAATGGAAAATTTATATTTAATGCTAAAACAGATACTTTAGTATTTTCACAAGCTCCAATTAATAATGCTCTTTGTAATTCACTTTTAGATGTTGGCATTACTAATTCAAGTGGTTTATATATTTTCTTATCTATTTTACTAGCTAAATACTCAATTCCTAATTTATATGAATCATAACCAAATCCAGTTATTGTTCCTTTACAAACATCAGACAAATAAGAAACCTTTCTATAATCTTCTCTGGCTGCTACATTAGATATATGAACCTCAATAACTGGAATACTAATTGCCTTTATACAATCATGAAGTGCAATTGATGTATGAGTATATGCTCCAGCATTAAAAACTACACCAATATAGTTTTTAAATTCATTCACTTCATAAAGTTTATTGATTAATTCTCCCTCAATATTATTTTGGAAATATTTAATATCTATATCTTTATATTGATTTCTAAGATTATTCAAATAATCAATAAAAGATCCTTTGCCATATATATCCGGTTCTCGTTTTCCTAAATAATTTAGATTAGGGCCATTTAAAATTAGAATTTTTGGTTTCTTCATATGTGTATTTAGCTTTTTTATAATACTTTTCTCGTTTCTTTAAATCATTTTTGATTTTATTCATAAGTTCTTCATCACTAAGATTTTTTAGTAATGGCCTTTTGTTTAAATCATCATTCTTTAAATTATTATATATTTCTTCTGGGGTTAGTTTTATATAAATTGTAGTTCCTATCTCATTCATTAAATCTATATTTTTAATTGGTGCTCCACCGCCAGTTGCCACAAATATTATTTCTTGTGGTTTAGATCCAATTAAAGATTCTATAAATTTAGTTTCTTTCTTCCTAAAATATTTTTCACCCTTTGTTTCAAATATTTCAGTTATTGATTTTCCTTCTTGCTTTTCAATTTCTGAATCCATATCAATAACTTTGGCATCTTTAAAATCATTAGCAAGTTTATTAACCACATATGATTTTCCACAGCCCATATATCCTATAAAAAAGAATATCATAATGAATTAGTATCTATTATTTTTTCTTTACATTCTCCTTTTGAAATTGGAATTATAAAATTAACCAAATGATTATCTATTTTCTTTTTGTCATTAATCATATATTTAATAGAATCTTTGTATAATTGTTCTATATCTTCAATTTCAAATCCAATTTCACTAATATATTTGTTTAATAATTTTATAACCTGTTTTTTATATGTTTCGTCTTCAATAAATCTAGCAATATAATATAATCCTAATATTACTGCATAACCATGATGTTTTAATTCTGAATATTGCTTATTTTCTGAATAGAATTTTTCAAGTGCGTGTCCCATTGTATGTCCAAGATTCAAAAGACGACGCCCATTCAATTCATGCTCAGTTTCATCTTGTTTAACTATATTTTTCTTTATATAAATGCATTTATCTATTAGTTCTGATAAAAGTTCTTTGTCATTTATTATTTCAGTAATAGTATGTGATTCTAATATATCAAATATATCTTTGTCAAAGCCAATTCCATATTTTAATATTTCTCCAAAAGCCGAATATATTTCTTCAATTGGCAAGGTTTCTAAAAATTCTGTATATACAAGAACATCAGATGGTTGGTTAATAGTTCCTATCATATTTTTATATCCATTGAAATTTACGCCATTCTTTCCTCCAATTGCCGCATCCACCATTGCTAATAAAGTAGTTGGAATAAATTTAAATTTTATACCACGCATATAAGTAGAAGCTAAATACCCAACCATATCTGTCACTATGCCTCCACCAATTCCAATAAAAGTTGATGCTCTATTAGCACCAACTTCCATAACTTTACTATAAAGTTCTTCAATAGTTTTTAATGTTTTATTTTCTTCAGATGATTTTATAATTATTACATTATTCAATTCTAATCCATCTTTCCAAAAATTATAAACATTTTGATCCACAAATACAAAAGTATTTGGTTCATTTATATATTTCTTTATTGTTTCTTCAAAATTCATGTTCTAATTAATTATTTTAGATAATTGCATTTCCAATATATATTCTTGCATAACCATGGGTTTTAATTACATTAATGTCCCATTCTGGCATTTCAAATATATTTCCATTAAATTTAAATCCAGCTTCCTTTCCATTTATTATATTTCCAAATATATAATTGTCATTTGTACAAATTTCTGCATTTGGAAATTTCATTTGCCATATCTTTAATGCATCTTCTTCATTGTCAAATTCTATTTCTGTACAGGAACCAGTGGCAGCTCTCAAATTTATTATGCGTCCAATTAGTTTTAATGTATGAAATCCAGTTCTCAATTTGTTTCTGCTTGTATATGGTTTTGAAAATTGAGAATATATATGTGGCTTTAATACAATTCCATCTAAATAACCAATAATTGGCAAATTATTAGCAGATGTCCAATCACCAATAGCTAATTTACTTAAAAAATCTAAAATAGTTTTTTCTGATAATTCTCCATCAAATAATTTTGATCCAAAACCATGATGGCCATATGTTCTTACATGCATATTATCTACTTTGCTTTTGTTATTAAATCTTCACGAGTTGTATTTGTTTTTACATAAATAACAACATCATTAGGTTGTTTATATTTTAAATATAAATTTTTAATTTTATTAAAATCTTCTTCAGTATATTCAATATAATCATCATTAATCATTTTTAATCTATCCAAATAATCTTGATATGTATCCCATAATAAAATAATGTTTTTGATTTTAAAATGATCCTTTAATATACCATTAATATAATCTTCAAACAAATTTGGTCGATTAAATAATTCAGCATAAACATATTCACTCAATTGATACCTTGCAATATATAAATCTTTTACATTTAGATTAATCATATCATTAGTTTGTTTTTCCAAATATAATTTTAATGCAGCTCTAAATTCATCAGCATTATGATAATTTGGAAGATAACTTGTATCTGGACTAAATATTGTTAATCCTATTTTTTCTAAATCATGAAGTAATGTATCTTTACCGGCTCTATCTTGACCTTCTATAACAAATAAATTTGTCATTACTAATTTAATTAATTTTGTATATTTTATAGCAAAAAGAACCATTAGTTTTAATGGTTCTTTTTAATTATTCAACATCTTTTTTAAAATGAGAGTTCCAAAAATTTTCGCAATATTTACATGTCACTCCACACATTTCATTTTCACATTCAAATCCATCGCCTTTGAACCAATGATCTATAAAACCATCTAGTTTTTTATTATCAATATATTCTGGATGTTGATATGTTAATTCTGCTTCTTTTGAGAAAATTGTTTGAAGAGGCTTCCATAATGTTAATAGATTTCCGTCAAAGTTTTCAGACATGTATGCCTCTAATACGGTTTTTAAATATTCAGTAGTTCCAGTTCTTCCGCTCACTTTGAAATAATTAATTCCAATTTCATTATATACTTTTTGATCTTCTGGACGAATCCATCTCATTCTTAACCAATTTTGTTCGTTCTTAGCTCTGGCCATCATACAATATCCCATTGGATAATTATTATATGCCATTGAATCATCTTTAGTTCTATTAGTTGCATGGCACAAATAACAAGAATCTCTAAAAGCACAATGTGTTGCATATGGTACACCATTTTTATCCTCGCCAGCAACTCCACAAAATTCTTGACAAAGCAGCTCAAATATTAAACCATTATCATTACAATATTTTGCAGCATTCTCTAAGAATTTTTTATTACGATTCTTAAGAATAGAACAACAGAATTTATTAATTCCAAAAGTCTCATGATAATATTTTAGTTGAGTAACAGTATCAATATGCATTATAGTTGAACATTCCAATTCAATATTAGATACTTCACGAATAAACAATGCCATCATTGGATTTGCAATTGTAATACGATATACACCAATTTCTTCAAGCCATTTAACAAAATTTTGAATATCTTGTTTATGATTGATCATTTCAATTTTGCTTCCATATGGTTGAATACTATTCATTGTATAATTAAACAATATTCCAGCTTCTTTAGCTTCTTTTACAAATTTTTCTAAATCGGTCATTGAAATATCTGGAAGTCTCCAACCTGGTCTAGCTGTGATTTCTTCATGTGCCGCATCAGATCCAAAAAATTCTTTTACTTGGGCTTTGCCTTTATATTTTTCATTTAGATTTTTGACTATTTTAATTAGTTCAAAATCAAAATTACATCCTACTTTATATAAATTCATATATTAATATTTTTTATTTTTGTGTTGATTGAATTTTAATAGATTCCTCATGAATAATATTCCAAATCTTTGAAATAAATTCTTCATCTAAATTATATGTTTTACCTAACTCAATATTTTTTGATAACAATTCTTTCCATCTGTCATATTGTAAAGCTGGCATATTATGTTCACCTTTCAATTCTCCAATTTCTTTACTAATTTTCATTCGCTCACTAAAGAATTTAATTAGTTGCGTATCAATATTATTAATAGTTTCACGATATGAACTTAATAATAATTTATCATACTCATCCAAAGAAATTTCTGGTTTTTCTTCCAATGCTGAAATTAATGTATTCATATCAGATGGAACCAATTGTTGTTTTGCATCAGTCCAAGCTGCTTTTGGATCACAATGAGATTCAATAATAAATCCATCAAATCCATAATTATATGCTTGATTTATTAAACTTGGAATCAATTGAGAATTTCCAGATATATGTGATGGATCACAATATATTTCTAATTCAGGCATTCTTGATTTTAATTCAAGAGGAATTGTCCATATTGGACTATTTCTATAAATCTTTTCATTATAATCAGAAAATCCTCTATGAATTGCTTTAACTGTTTTTACACCGGCATTTTTGATTCTTTGAATTGCACCAATCCATAATTCTAAATCAGCAGAAACCGGATTTTTAACTAAAACTTCACAATCAAAATCTACTAATGAATTAGCAAGTTCTTGAGTGGCAAATGGATCTGATGATGTTCTTGCACCAACCCACAAATGATTAATTCCATATTTTTTACATAATTCAACATGAGATGGATTTGCAACTTCAACATATGGAATAATATTATATAGTTTTCTGGCTTCTACCAACCATTTTAATGCTTCTTCGCCATGACCTTCAAAACCGCCTGGTTTAGTTCTTGGCTTCCATACACCAGCTCTAAAATTATAATATCCTAAAGATGTCAGCTACATAGCAGTTTCTAAGATTTGTTCTCTAGTTTCTGCTGAACACGGTCCACAAATTATTTTATTCTTATTCATTTATAAATTTCTCTAAATTTTTATAAAGGTCTTCGAAGTCAATATATAATATATCTTTTCGTTTTATATTATATGCATGATATTCAGTATTGTTTAATAGAACTGTACATTTAGATTGCTCATTATTAAACTCATGAATTGATGCATGATTAACATAATTAATATCTTCAAAATATGGAATCAATACATTTTTGGAATCCAAATATGAATAATATGTATCTCTGTCTGAAGATATTTTAAAATATAAATTTGGATTTTTTGTTACTCTCTCGAATTTTGAATTATTTGGATCCGAATAAACAATAACAAATTTATTTGGGTATTTAATAGATAATTGTTCTAAAATATCTAAAATTTGTTCAGATTTGTAACCTTCATCTGTAAGTCTGAATGGAAGATATATTATTTTCTTAGATGATATTGTATCTATATGATTATAGCGATTAAAAACTGGGAGACTTCGATCCATCAATTCATAATAATATAATATTTTTTCTGAATTGATTCCTAATTCTATCAAATAATCATATTGTTCTGGAGATACAACAATTATATAATTTACTTTATTAAACAGTTCTTTATCTATTTCTCGATATTGCTCAATAAATGATCTAGATTTTTTATTAGTTACTGAAACTGGGCACCAATATATAATGGTTTTATTTTGATTATTAGACAATATCAAATTTGCCAATCCTTGACTTTCAACTATTATAATATCAGAATGATCTATTATTTCTTTACTTGCATTATATTGATCAGTAATAATATCTTTATTTACTCTTTGATCTAATGCATGTTGTCCAAAATTAGTATTATAAATTGTTGTAATATTATTTTTAGATTTAGTAAAATCTGTATAATATTTGCAGCTTTCTTTATTAGATGGAAGTGTAATATATAATTGTTTCATTGTGTTGCATTTTGAAAAAAATGTAATAAATCTATTAACATTTCCATCTTGATCTAATTTATAATTTCCAGTTTCTCTGTTTTGCATAGAAACAATTGGAAAATATACTATAGATTTTCCATTAAACAAATCATTTATTTTGTTTCTTGATTCTTCTATATTTGGATAATTATAATTCATATATATCTTATTAGATCATAATAACAAAGTTTTTAGCAGAATCAAGATCATTATCTTCACAAACAAGAGTATGTGCACGATTGATAGTTTGAAGTGAAAGAACCTCAAGAGTTGGATTTACTGAACCTATAATAAACAAATCATAGTCATCTAAACTAGTTGCATCTTTCAATTCACCAGTAATAGTATTGTAATTATCGGTATTAAGATAACGTGTACAAATAACTGCATCTTTAATTTGACGGTCTGCGTATTTTTCTAGTTTTTTAATAAATGTAGTAATTTTTTCTCTGTCTTGTGTTGTCGCTTTTACAATTAATGTTTTCATATTTTCTTTAAATTATTTTTTGTGTTTAAATATTTTATAAGTAATAATAAAATTGTTTCATTTTTTAATAAATATATTGAAAAATTATTATTAAAATTATGAATAAAAATATATTATATGAAAACATAATGAGGTCAGTTGCTAAGCAAGTAAAAACCGCTCTTAATGAGTATAGAACTGCCACGCCTGAACATAATATAGATATAGCAGATCTTAAACAATTTTTAAAAATGACTATACAGGAATGGATTTATAAAAAATTTACATCTATTCCAAATTTAACAAATAGATTTTATAGTTTTACATATGAACCTTATGGCAAATTGACTCTTTATATTGGTTCGGTATATTCAAATCAACCTATAAGACTAACAATCTCTCCTTAGTTTGGTTATTATAATATTAGAGAAGATTTATAGAAAATTCAAGAATATATTAAAAAACATAAAGAATTTAAAATTATATCTTCTAAAATTCAAACAATACAGCAAATACAAGTTGAATATAATTTTAAAAAGGATGATGATTTACAACTTGCACTAGCAGATGCCGAAAGAAAATTTGATATGGAAGTTGATGCAACTAATACTGATGAATATGCCCCAACTGTAAGAGACTGGATGAAGATGATTGATTATAAAAATAGACATTCAAATCCAGAAAGAGTTGCAAATTCATGCAAAGATAATAATAAAATAGTTGCCAGATATATTATTGCAAATACATTAGGTTGGAAAGAAGCAGTTAAAGCATTTAAAGATAGAATATATGAGTTGAATATATTAAATGATGCACAGCTTGAAGCATATAGAAGAAAATATGCAACATATAATATTCCTGAAGATATAAAAGAATTAATAGATGATCTTCAAGAATATGACGGAAAGGGTGGATTTAATGAAGCCGCACATTCTGAAATATTCCCAGAAAATCTTAAAAAATATATACATTAGAATAATAAAATTAATTCTTATAAAATTGAATTAATTGATTCTGCACCAGTAAAAGAATATAGAACTCAAAGATATAGATATAAAATGGTTCCTCAGGGAACTATAGATTAGGCTAAAGTAACTTTTGAGCTTTTTGATAATTCTGAAGTAGAATTATATTATGTATATAGACAAAAAGCTGGAAACTTTGTTGGACGTTTTTATAAAAGCAAAATTACATTATATGATTTTGATGATTATAAACGGCTATTTAATGCAACATCTGCTGTTCATACATTAAAATGGTGTTTTGATGAAGAAGATTAAAAAACAAAGGTTGGAATTAATTTTTCAACCTTTTCTTACGCACTAAAACTTATAGTTTCATATCCATCATCTGTCAATTTTTCTAATTCACATGTAGAATCCGTGCATGGTTGCCAACTTCCATATTTTGAAGATTCTTGCAATGCATCTACAGTAAATGTTACTCGATCAATATTTGTATCTCCAGTTTCTTTAATATAGTCAATACAACATTGAACCAATCGGTTTTGAAGTTCTTTTGCTAGTTTATTTTGGTTTGGATCTGCTAACAATTGTTCTCTCTTTTCAATATTCTTAGCTTCTTGTTCAAGTCTTTCAAGATGATGTTTTACAATTCTATCTTTTTTATCTTGAGATAATTTCTCGAATTGTTCCATTGTTTTTTCTGGCTTTGTCATAACTTACTTCACCATTATTACTTTAATTGTTGTATTTTGTTTTTGCATTTCTTCTAATAAAACAATCTTATGTTCAAGTGAATCTACTTTATTTTGGTTTTCAATAGCAATATTATGGCTATCTATTGCAATTTCAAAAATCATAAATAATAGAATTCCAATTATAACAAATACAATACCTAAAAATATTTTCCAATTCGTTGACATAATTTATTACTTATTTAAATATGCATAAAGCAAAGTTAAACCTTCTTTTTTAGCTTCGACACCAGTACCTTCCAAAACTCTAGTATCAAATGGATGTGTAATAAAATGCACACCATGAACTGTTTTTACACATTCAATAATATTATAGTCATGTCCGGATTGTGCACGATTTACTTTATTAATAATTTCAATTTGAATTGTTTCATCTTCAGAATCAACATCAATAACCCAAAATTTGTTTCCGTTCGAACCGGATTTCATAACAGCAGAATCAAGCATTCCTTTAAGAAGCATTGAAGAACCGCCATTAACCTCATTCTTAATATTTTCCATTACAATAGATTGCAACGAAAAAAGAACATTAAGAATTGGTTTCGGATTAACACAAATATATGCCCGGCACTGATAATGCTTACAAAGTTCAATAATCTCATCTTTTTTATAATCAAAATCCTCAAGACTTTGAATATGATAAGATTTAATAGTTCGCTCTTTATGTTCTGTGTTATCCTTTGCACGCATAACAACCCAAATCCAAATAATGGATTTCTTATTATCTGCTACAAATGTAGTGTCATCACAAAGGAATCGTCTTAGTTTGTCAAAGTTATTAATTTCTTTCATAATTATTTAAGATTTTGTAATTCGCGTTTTCTACGTTCTGCACAGTATTTACAATTGCCTTTGTGAGCCAAATATCCATAGCCAGTACCCGGCTCGTATCTATTACCAATAAGATACTCACAACTATCAATAACTACAGTTCTAAGACAAAGGTCTCCGTATTGTTCATTTACATTAATAATATCTGCTTTTACTTTATATACATCATTTGTTTTTTCAACTTCATGATATATATTCGTATCAGGTTGTTCACTGCAAGAAACCATTGCAAATAAAATACTTATTAAAATAAAAATTTTCTTCATATTATTTTGATTTTTTAGTTCTTGTTTTCTTTGGTTTTTCTTCAATTTCACCTTTAGCAATCTTTTCTGCTTTTTCTTTAGCCTTAGCTTCACGTTTCAACTTTCGTTGTTTATCACCCCACTCCTTTGCTCTTTCTACAAGTTCTTTATGTTTTTGTTCAGCTTCCTTAGGATGTTCACGTTCCCATTGAATTTGGTCCCATACAAAACTTCCATAACCAAGTTTCCAACTATGATAGTGCGGGCACATTAAAAACCAATGCGTATCTTGCCCCTCTTCAATGCATTTACCTTTCATTATGCATGTTTTCTTACAAACATCCTCTTGAAATTGAGGAACATCTTTCATATCGTAAAATGATTGATTAGCCATAATTATTTTAAAATACGTTCAAAAAAATGTTTCTTTATATCTTCATCACTGTTATAATCAATGAAAACACATTGAACCGTTGTTCTTGCTCTCAGATTTCGTTCACCTATGTTTATATTTGAGTCATTTTTAAAGGCAATTAATTTTTCAATATCATTTTTATTAATATGCACATATCCTTTATTATCTTGTACACCAAATATTCTAATAAGTCCTCCATAGAACATTATTTTGAAATCATCATCAGAAAGATGTGATAACACTTCCGGAATATTATATTGGTCATCTGCAATAAATGAACCATCTTCATACCACTTAATTATCTCAGACAATAATCTAAATGAGTTATCAAAAAATATGTTTTGTATCATTTTATATAAAATTAAAATTATTTACTTAAAATAAAAAATACAAAAGCCCAAAATAATGTATTTGCTGTCCATGCGGCTGATTGCCATTCTTTATCTATTAAAAAACATCCAATAGCAAAAATAGAAATTGCAATTGTTATAAGACTTAAAAATTTAAGGGTTTTCATACTTTTAATATTTAAATGTTAATACTATCTTTTTTAATTACGATGCAAAATTAATACTTTTTTCTTAAATTAAAAAATAGAAGTTAAAAATAAAAGGTGGAATTACCCACCCTTCATTTAATTTTCTTCAGAAGAATCGTCCGTGTATCGTTCTTGCATTTCAATATCATTAGAACGTCCTTTATCAATATCTTCTGCTTCTTTTCCGAGGAACTTTAAGCACTTAAGTTTAAATGCCTCTGCCATTGGATCATCATTAATTCGAAGAACAATGCCCTCGCGAGGAAGTTTGTTTTTACACAATGGCTCATCCATTTCCATACAGAATTTCTTATCGGATTTCATTGCATTCAAAATATTTTCATGCCAATGATTTTTAATATCAATTTCAGGATACAAATTCTTCATATCTCCATTATACAAAATCGGAATAGGAATAATTTGATCTGCATAATGAGTTCCATGCATATTATCAAGCTCTTTAAGAGTAAAAATAAGTGATCGCTCAGTATAATCATGAACATCTTGAACGTTGAACTCAAATACTTGTCCATCTTCCATTACTCGTTTGATACGATAAATCATAAGTTTATTCTCACCTGGTTTGCAACCATAATCGTAAACCTTACCTCCAAGAGATTGAATACCAGAAGTACTGTCAGGAAGATAGCCTACAATTTCACCATATAAAGTCATTCCTTGTGGAATAATACCTTTAAGGATATCATAGTATTGCTTCCATACATCAACTCCATAAAAACCGTCTTTTTTAGATTGAATAGGATTTTTAAACAAATCTTTAATTTTATCCCAGAAAGTTTTAGGTGTTCCGTCTTCATTCAATACACGTTTGTTTTTCTTAAACAATGAATGCAGCGTACGTGTAATATGATTATACCAAGTATAAATGTATTGATATACAGTTGCAAGCATATTTTGATTTTTAATTACACTACGAGAACTATAAATTACATCATAATCTTCAGTAGTAAATTGCAAGAACTTTGGCAAATATACAAATAGTTTTGAATATAACCCTCCATATTTCGGCTTATTAACTTTTACATTACCAAAAATTGCTGATGTTCCATGAAGCTTTACTGAAATTGCAACTGAAGTTTCAGGCTGCAATCTTCCAATCTCACGTTGAAGTTGTTGAGTATCATAGTGGAATGCAAATTGTCCAGGAATCATACGATCATATTTTTTAATTTGTTTTTCATATCGTCCAACTCGATTTCTACGTTTTTCTTCTTTAACTTCAGGAACATATGCCTTTACAAATAGTTCTCCATCAATAGTATCAAAATCCTCACCGATATGTTGAGCCCAATCAAAATGCTCTATAAGAAATTGTTCATTATATGTGCTCATTTGATCAGGTGAAATAAGATAACCCATTGACATAACACCTTTAATTCGCTTCATACGAACACGGCATTTCTTATCAAAGTATCCACGATTAGCTGCAATATATGATTTAATATCATCTTCAGATGCACCTTCAGATTTCATTTGCTCAACATGTTTTTGGACTTCAGAATAATTTGCATTAAGCTCTTCATCCTGGAACTCATTGTTATAATGCAAAAAAAGTTGATCAAGCTGACACTCATTAGATACATAAATCATAATATCGCCCTCTTTAACGCGATCTTTACGAACTACAATTTCTCGACCTTCAACCATTACAGTGGCGAGAAAATCAGTTTCTTCAATTGGAGTCAATTCACCCAATTGAACAACAGTGGCACAATATTCATGTGACATGTCTTTAGATTGTGATAGTAAATTTCTCATAATTTTAAATGTTTTTAATTGTTAATTTTTATTTTCTCCGCCACCAACGATATTTTTATCGCAATTTATTATTATAATTATTATTTATATTTTGTTTCAATCGGTTTATTACATTCATTAATCGACAACTCCTAAAATTTTAGTATTATTGCCATACCAAAACCTCATGCAAGCAGGCTTATCATAATCATCAAGATAAAATTTATAACTATGAATAATTACTTTTGTATCTTCTGGATATTCTGGTTCACAAAATAAATGTTCTTTTTCATAATCAAAATCATAATCTTTGCCTTCTGTCAATGTTGATAATTTTTCATATACAAGAGACATTGGTTTAGTTTCGAATTCACAAAATTCCAAATATAAATTATTATAATCAGTTAATGTCATATCTTATTTTCTCTTTTTATAATTATTATTATGGTACTATTTTCCATTGATAACACCACCATTTGATATTGTATTTTTCTTTAAGCCAACTCCAATGATTTTCTACTGATTTAAGAGTTCCTATCTTTTTATTTGCAGTACAATAAATAATGGGTTCATTTTCTAATTCTGGAAAATAAACATCTGCATTTTTCCATTCTATTGTTAATATAAAATTATCTTCCATAATTTTACAATCAAAATATTTTATATCAGCTTTCGGACAGTTTTCAATATCAATAGGTAACAACTCGGGTTGTCTTGTTGTCATTGCAATACCTTTTGTAATTGCTTCTAATGCAGCTTTGTCTTCACTATGTAATCCATCAAACCAATTCTTTATGTCAGGATTTTTACTTATATCCTCAACTGTTTTATCCCAAACAGTATTTACAAATTCTTGATTTTTATTTTGCATACTTAAAATTTCTTCAGGTAAATTAACTTCTTGCCAATATTTTGGTTCAATAGTTTCTCTTTCACCGAGCAAGTTTATCCAACGTTTATCACCAAAATGATATTCTGCAACTGTCCAATCATTTCCTGTAATTGACACTAATACTGCATTTGATCGTATTCGTCCATTAACCTTTTTTTGGTAATTGCTCTGATGTTTTTAACCACTTTTGTTCTTCTTTCATAATTCTTATTCTCTTTTTTAGTTTCTTAATATTCAAAATTAATTGCCCAAGTACTTACTGGTTCACCATCAAATTCAGGTATTTCACAATATCGCGTACGTTCACATGTATCTCTTTTATCTTGATTACACCAAATTTGATAGGCCGGCCTCCAAGTCTCAACAACATCAGTATAAGACCCATCTCTAAACCACATACGAACTAAATAATCTTTATTGGGTTCTGGTTCATCTATTGCTGGGTTTTTCCAATTCATAATTTTAAACTATTTAAATTGTTAATATTTTTTAATTACAACGTAAAAATAATAAAAATGGAAGTTAATAATTTCTTTGTTTTCTTTCAGGTTTTAAACTAACATTAGTTTCAAATAATTCACAACTACAATTTTTTGATTTTTTGCAGTTATTAAATAAGTTGCATATTTTACAATACTGAGATTCCATAATTAATTATTGTATTTTAATTTTATTATTTACGTATTCTGAGCTCAGCAAAATCCCATATTTCTTTAATACATTTTTTATTAATGTATGATTCAGGATCTAATCCTAATATTTCCTTTTCAGCTAAATCATTAAATACCACTGTCAAAAAGTGTGCGGTATCTTTATGCATTTTTGCAATTTTCTTTTTGTTTTCCCACCACTCAAATTCGCCTTTATATGTAAAATTGTTACCAAGATATGCTTTTGCCGCACCAATATAATCGCAAACCATCTCAACTGCATATTTATAGGGCATTTTTATGCAAACCGTGCCTTCATCATATCTATCTGTCCAATATTCATAATGATGAGGATTACGGCCTTTATGATGCTGCCATGCTAATGAATACCCTTTATCTGCCTTACATACATTGATTGGCGAACTTGTTCCTTGATAATATCTTACAGATTCCCAAAATTCAACCCATGAAAATTTAGACAAATCGTGAGTAATACCTTGCCAATACAATCCAGCCTTAAAGCAATAATATGCTACCCAGAATTTATGTACACAAATTTTCTTAAAATGCGCTAATGTATTTTTTAATGTAATTTTATGCTTCATAATTTTTATTTATTAGGCCCTGTAATTTTCATATAGCTTTTTTCTTCTTTTAACTTTTTTTCAAGCCATGTAGCATAATCAGTCCACCAAACATTAAGAGTTGTAGTTTTTCCACCAATAACAATAGTATAACCAACTTCTTCACCCTCTGCACATGGTATAAATGTAACATCACCGATAGGATGAATATTCATTTCTTGTTCAAGATATTCAACAATATATTTCATAACTTTATTAAATTATTTTAACCCAAAAATAAACCCACAATTACACCTAATATTGCTCCAATTGCCCCGCAACCTAAAATATATAGAATTGCCAATACCCACACAGGGAATTCAAATTCAAATTTTACCTTTTTCATAATCCATGTACTTTAATATGCATATTCAAACATTTTTCTATTCCGGATTCATATAATTGATTTTGATTTCCATATTCAATTTTCCCATTAATTTCCAAAATGATTCTATATAAAATATATCCATCCTGTTTAACTTCATCCCATACATAATCAGAATCAACTAAATAATCATAACCACAAATAGAACCTTTATGAGTTTCATATTTATTAGAGATAATATCTCCCCTTTTCAGCGTTTTAAATTCTTCTTTTGTCATGGTTTAATCATCATTTGAACGTTGTGTACCAAAATAATTTAATTTTTCTTTAAATTTTTGATTCAAATTAATAGACATATCAAATTTACTGTTTATTATTTCATTAAGAATTTCTTTAAATGCAAACTCTGCATCAATTTGTTCTACCTTCATATTAATTGAATTTTTGAAGTTTGTTTAAAATTTGTTTATATGCCAATGCATCATTAGATGTAATAGGACGTTTAACCTTATTTTTAAGTTTCCACCATTTAATGGTTTCTTTAATAAGCTCGTCACTTACATTAGGAACTTGTCCCTTTAATAATAGTATAAAAGATTCCTCTTGTTTCATTTCTTCTAATAATTGTTTATGAACATTTTCCAACATTGGCATAATGCTTAGATAATCTGCACGATTAATTCTATTATTAAGGTAATATTCTACTGTTTCAATATCTAATGCATCATAATTAAGAACTTCACGCGCATCAGTATAAACCTTAAATGATATACGGTTTTTTCTATCTGGATCATAATGCCATGTTTTATCTGGCATGTATTTAATTACAAAATCACCATGCGAATTTTTCTCTATCGTATATAAACCGGTGTCTGGAACATTCGGAAGACCCCATGTGTCATCTTTATCACGGTTCCAAGAATAATATCTTTCATCAAAACGATCTTGAACACCCATTACATAATTTTGTAAAAATAATATACGAGAACCAACTTTAATGTCTTTATTAATTTCTGTTACAAAATGCCAATAATCAGGATGTCCATCGCTAACACGTTTATATTCGGCATCATACACAAATTCAACATATGGAGATTCTAATCCTTCTTTGAATAGGTTAACTGGATTATGCGGAGCCAAAACATCTGAATGATCAAGCAAACCCTGAAGTAAACAGAAATTAAATTTATATCTGTCTATAAAATCTTCAATTTGTTCTTGTTTATTTTTTCTTATATAGTGTATACCTTCCTTCTCCAATTCATCTACAAGTTTTTGAAGCTCATCTTGCTTTGGAAACAAATATGGATGGATAATTAAATCTGCCCAAATTCGATATACGTTATCGCCGTTTCTAACAATAATATATGTTTTTACATCATTCTCATCTAATTCATTTATTAAATATGGATTATAAACATAATGATGTCCATATTTAATTTCACCGCCTTGTTTTCCATTTCTGCGAACACGGAATACGCGAACACCTTTCTTAGATACAAATAAATCAAGGTGGTTATTTCTAAGAAGCCATTCGTCAAATTGCTCAATTTTTGTAAAATCAAGACCGCCATCTTTCCAATCACCAACCTCTTCATCCATATAAAGAACCTCTTGGAAGAATTGAATAGGTTCATCAATCGGCGCAGGCGTACCTTCTTGAATTTGAATAACATCTTCATTGACACCTGTATACAATTCAAGCTGACCAAGAACCCTGCGAATACGTGTCAACTTACGTTCAACAACCATTATTGCATCTCTATATTTACGTTGTATTGCTTCAACTTTTTCACGTTGTTCTGCAATACACATTTTAACAATAGCGAGCTTTCGATCCATTTCTTCTTTAAGAGCAAGTGTAGTATTTTGTGCATTTAAATATGTTTGTTTTGATGCAGACATACTAACAAGCGCTGTACTTTCCTCGTTGGTGTCATCATCACTTATATTATCTGTTTGTAAAAACTCATCATCTTTACCATTAATTGCATCCATACCTCGATTTACATATGCAACTAATTCCTCTTTATTTTTAAAAACCAAATAATTTCTTCCATAATCTGTGCCATTAATTGACAATGCTCTAACTTCGGTTCTTTCAGGATTATAACCTCCAGAACCAACTTCATATTCTTTATCTATAAATGGATCAAATCCTACACCCTTTACATTAAGGTGATATGTATCTAATTCAATTTCTTTACGTTCACCATTTTCAAATTCTAATTTGATGTCTTTTTCTGGTTCAATAGATACAATACGATAACAACGCGGATCATGCCAAGACATATCAATAATATAATTGCCAGGCTGAATATCCTTCTGCCAGTCTTTTGGATGAGTTTCAAGAGCATTTGCAATCTGCGCGTCTCTTGTAACTAATTCTTTACTTTGATATTTTTCAATATTGTTATCCATAAAATTACTTTATTTTTAATTTCGATGCAAATTTAATACATTTTTCTTAAATTAAAAAATAGAAGCTTAATTAGTTTCCATTAAATATGCTTTAATAAATTCATCAATATGCCCATTCATTACTGAACTTACATCAGATGTCTGATAATTTGTTCTATGATCTTTTACACGTTTATCATCAAAAACATAACTTCTAATTTGTGCACCCCAGCCAATTGGCATCTTTTTATTTTCTATTTCTGCTTGAATTTGACGTCGTTTTTCAAGTTCTAATTCATACAATTGACTGCGCAAATGTTGCATTGCAATTTCTCTGTTTTTAGGTTGATCTCTAGATTCTGTACTTTCTGCTACTAATTCATCTTCCTGTCCTGTTAATAGATTAATAAACTTATAATGAAGTCTTACTCCAGATTCAACTTTATTAACATTCTGTCCGCCTGCGCCAGAAGATCTAAATGTATCCATTGTAATATTTGCAGGATTAATATTAACTTCAATGGAGTCATCTACCAATGGACACACAAATACACTTGCAAAACTTGTCATACGTTTTCCTTGTGCATTATATGGACTTACTCTTACTAATCGGTGTATTCCAGTTTCGCTTTTAAGATACCCATATGCAAAATCTCCATATACATTAAATGAAACAGTTTTAATTCCTGCCGTATCACCTTTTTGATAGTTTGTTATTTCTCCTGTAAAATTATGATTTGCAAAATAAGATAGATACATCCGCATTAACATTTCAGCCCAATCTTGTGCTTCAGTTCCACCGGCTCCAGCCACAATTTTTAAAACTGCCGGCATCTTATCCTCGTCCTTATTTAGCATGGTTTGCATTTCATATTTAGAAATTGTTTCTATACATGTATTATATAATGTTTTTGCCCAGTCTTGAGATAATTCTTCATCAGATAATAATTCTAAATATGTAATGTCATCATCAGTTAAATTAATATCACATATCAATTTAGATAAATTTTTCCAATCTTTCGAAATTTTTTCTGCCATTTTTGCATCATTCCAAAAAGCTGGATCGTGCATTCGCATATTCAGCTCATTTTCTTGATTCTTTTTATCTTCAAATTGGATACAATTTTTTAAATATTCAAATCGCTTTCGAAGTTCTTTAACATTAATATTTGAATTTAACATTTTCATTCCCATATACCATTTTCTTCAACCCAATCTATTTTAACATTCGGACGTTCATTACTATTTACACAATATTTCATATAATATTCATAATCAGAATGAACACCAAGTGATTTTATTTCTTCATCATTTGTCCAATCAATATCCTCTATAAGTCCATACATTATAGTAATACGATTCTGCATATTTATGTAATTTATCCCAACAATATGTCCTGAATAATTACTATATTTTTGTGCTAATGGTTCCCAAATATGATAATTTACATGTTGGTTAAAATCATATTTATTATCTATTTGTATCATTTTATTTAATTTTATTTTTTATACTTGTAAATGTTTTCTTGTAAATATGCATTTAATAAACATTTAAAATGTGTTAATGCATTTTTATCAGTAATATTATTTTCTAAATGTTTAAAAAATTTGCAATTTAGCTTTTCAATAAATGCATCTCTATAATAATGTCTAACATTTTTCGGAAGGCAATTATAATATATACCCGTTTCATGAATAATTTTAGAAAATATATTAATAAACCAATATTGCATATTATCATCTCCATTAATAATAATATCTTCACAAACATCTACAATATTTTGTAAACCATTATGCTTTTCAGGAATTAATGAATGCAACTGAGCAAACAATGATTGCTTTGTTTTTTCACTATAATGTTTAATATTTGTTTTCATTTTTCTGTTGGATTTGTTTTAAAATAATTATCAAATTTTTCCTGTTCCCACCAATTGATATTATCAATTAGACTTTTAACAGATTTTTCCATTGCTTTATAACTTCTAAATGGCTTTTTACTTCGTAACCAAAATAGATATGAAGGATAATGATCTGAATCATCTACTAATATTTCCCATTTTCCATCACTATAATTTCTATTTACACACCGAGAAAGTTTTCCAAGTCTAACAAAATCATTACAAAAGAAAAATATCATATATCTTTCTTTTAAATGTCCACAACAACTTTCCCAAGTTTCAATACCATCTAATGAATTAAGTTTCTCACACAACTCAATACATTCTTCATCCATATCTTCAATAGGAAGATTTATCTTTTTTCCATTAATCATAATTAATTGTAATTTTTTATAAAATATGTTGAATATACCGGGTATGGTTCCCCAAGCATTGCATTCATATAATCAAATCTTCTATGATTCATTTCTGCATCTTTCTTAAGATAATCAGTATAAGATATTTCTGGATGAATTTTGTTCCATTCTTCAATAAACTTATTATGAGAATCTTGATAAATCTTCGGAACTTGGATAGGTTCAAAGTATTTGTCTTGAATCATTTTAGAAAATTCTCTAAATTTATCAGTAAACTTATATTTTTCATAAAATTCACCTGCCTTTTCAACAAACTGTGCATATAAATCAGCAATGGTAATAATCTCTCGTAAATCATTTGTTCGTTTAATACCCATATTTCCAGTATAACTAATACCCCAAGTATCAATTAACCAAATAACCTCAAAATCCTCACCAAATTGTATGGCAAGTTGACGAATTTCTTTAAGCATTTTATTATACGTCATAATTTACAATATTTTAGTTAACACTCCATATTTTTCTGTTATAAGATTTCCATTTTCATCAATGGTTCCGGTTTTTTCTAAATCTCCACAATCTTCAATCAAGTTATGTTTTTCATCAAACCACTGATTTGGTTTAATTTCATAGTTATTTAATTTTTTTATTTCTATATGCAAACATGCAGGATCATTTAAAAACATCAATACGTGTTTTAATACTTCTAATTTCCCGTAAAGCATTCTTTTCATACCAGCATGATATGAGTGTAATTCTTGATAGTAATATTCATTTTCTTGTTTCATATTTCATTATTAAAATACCGCATTCTATTAAAATTAAAATATCCAATTATATTGCTATGGTTTATTCCATCATTATTTAACATATTTACCCATTCAGATAATGGAACACCGCTTTCTAAAAAATTATGAATCATTAAATTAAAATATGTTTCATATTGAGTAATTTCTATATTAATGTCATCGTATTCACTTTGTGCAAATGTTATTCCGTATTGTTCTGCTTCACTTTTATTTGAAATAAACATTCCAGTAAAAAACCCATGCAAATGATGTGTTTCGGCAAAATCTGCTGCATAACACCATGAACCAATAACATTCCGTGCATGAATTAAATGCACATTATTTTCATGAATAATGTATTGTCCTGAATTCAAATTTGGATGAAGCAATCCTTGTGTGGTTCCATGTCCACACATAATTAATGTATCATTTTCTGACATAAGGGCCGCATCAACAATATCCTCATAATCTTCTGTGTCATGAGTTATTTCAATAATTCGATCAGGATTCAAACCCTCCCATATTAATTGAAGAAGTTGAGTATCTTGATCGCCAAAATTTGAATAAATTATAGTCATTTTTCTTCATTAGTTTCATTAAACATCGGAACTTTTGCTAATCTTTCTATCAGTTCATCTGAAATATCATGCCAATCAAGCCAATCCCATTTTGCAATATAAAATACTGCTCCGTTTTCTGTCGGTTTCCAATATTCGTCAAAAATTCCATTCCAAACTTTACTGCGTTGCCCCCATTGTTTCCATGATAAATTTGGGTCGGGATCTCCAGAATCACCATACCAATAATCATCAACAATAGTCATTAGTAAATCTTTATTTTCTTGGCAATGATCACATCCAAAATAATTTCCATATAAATTTCCATGGTATGGATATATCATTACTTGGAAAGAATAATCTAAATCACCATTTAACCGTGCTTCATCATCTTTACGACTACCCAGATATCGAATAATTTCAAACTTTGCTTTTAAAAGGTTTTGTTCAGATGGATCATTTTTATATGCAATAATATCTTCTTTAAGGTATTGATTCATTTTATAGTCAAGTCCCACAAGAAGACTGATATAATTACCATGTAATAATGAATTGGCCATATTTTTTAAGGCCTGCTTTCTAATAGATTTCAAAGAATCTACTGCCTTTTCAAAACTCTTTGTTCGGAATTTAATTCCAGTGTATACATTAAAACTCATAAAGCATGTTTTCTTTTTAATATATTGTATTTTTTATTTTCCACAAATAAATTTACAAAATTTTTTACAAAATTTTTCTTTGCGTTCTTGACTTTTTCTATATTGTTCAGCACGTTCTTTATTAATTTTATTATGTTTTTCAATTAATCTTTTTCTTTCCTCATCACTACAATGTATAGTTATTTTTCCAATAGGGCCACAATATTTCCAGCCTTGAATTTTATATTCTTCTTCATACCATATATGATCTTTAATAGTAGTAATACATATAATAATAAAAGTTATAAATCCAAGTATTGCTATTAATTTTTGTATTATCATATTTTATAATTTTTTATAATTTTTATGTTGCAAAAATAATACTTTTTATTTAAATTAAAAAATAGAAGTTTATTATTTTAATTATTATAATTTAAAATGGGAAAATGTTTCACAACATCTTCCCACCCAATATATAATTAAAAATAATATCATTTTTCACTTTTTGATATTCAAATCATGAAAACATTGTTGGATTTCTGTTTCATCTCCCATTACCTTTCCGGCATCATCACTCACTTTAATGCAATGAACCCATGGACTATTTGCATTCATTCTGCATTGCATTAATTTCATTACAATATTCTGGCTTGGCGTATTCGTATCACATGTAAGATTTGTTCCAATACCGGCAGAACATTTAATTTTACCTTTACAATAATCGGCAATCTCTTTATATTTCGGGAATGTCAATGCATTTGAAAATACAATAGTTTTATCTTTAGGATCAATTCCCTTAGATTTATATGCATCAATTACCATTTGTGTGTATTCATATTCATCCCCAGAATCATGACGAACACCATCAAATAATTTTGCATGTTTCATTGTAAATGTATCAAAGAATGCTTTAGAACCATATGTATCAGTTAATGCAATTCCAAGATTTCCATCATAAACAGAAACCCAATCTTCATATGATTTATAATTCGCATTTCGATAACCAAACTGTGCTGCATGGAACATAATCCATTCATGTGCAACAGTTCCAATCGGTTTCATATCATACTTCATTGCAAGATGAACATTAGATGTTCCTACACAATAAAGCGCATTTTCTTTAAGACGTTTTACTACAGCATCTTGAACATTATAACTAAAACGGCGGCGGGTACCAAACTCGCTAAATACCAAGCTATACTCATTTGACAATGCAATCTTTGCATCAAGCCGTTTCAACATATCTGCCATATTAATTATATGAACACGATTTGATACTTCGGAAACAATAGCAAGACATGCAATTTCCCAAAAAGTCAGACGATATAATTTATCGGTTGCCTCGATATGAAGAATTTTATTATCATCAAGATATACCTTAACTTTACTTGCATCAAATCTAAAACCACGAAGCCACTCCCAGTAAAATTCAGGAATATAAGGAATATGTTTTACACACCAATTAAACTCATCTTCTGTTAAATGCAAATCCTCAAGTTTTTTAATTTCATTAAGGATTTGTTCTACATCAGATTGCGTCCGTTTAACTCGATTACGATCACAAAACTCAAATACTCCTTCAGCTTCAGGATAAAGCTTCATATATGCATAACTCATACTGAGTTTATACAAATCTGTGTCTAAAATACTTTTAATTACTCCCATAAATCACTTTATTTAAATTATTTTTCTTTTAATGCATTCAATTCATTTTCAACTTTTTTAAGTTGTATTTTTGCATTCTCAGCTTTACGTATAATTTTATTTAACTGCTTTATTTTATGTGTTAATTCATCAACACGATATTCATATATTTCAGTTTTTAGTTTATTAATATACTTATCAAACTCATCAAGTTTGTATCCAACAACCTGTATATTTGCATTAATGCCCAAATCACATGAATGATCCAATACAATATCTTGAAAATACTTGAATTCCATCCGTTCTATATAATCACTGCCATATAGCCATTTATTTCCAAAATATTTTTCAGTATAATAATGGCCAACAAAAATTGGTTCTGTGCATTCAACATTTATAAATTTATATGTTGTGTGCAATTTGTCAGCTTCATTATTGCTATTTTTATATATTGACCATATATCACTTGTTAGATTATTCTTAATAATATCTGCTGAAATACCAGTAACAAGACTTACATATTTGCAAAATGCATTTACGTCATTTTCTCGTTCTTTAATATATAAATCTATATGTTTTTTACCACTAATAATAAATCCATGTCCACAAACAGGAGGCATGTAATTATATACAAACTCTTTAATATATGGACATAAATCTTTTGGAGAAAATGTCGCAAAATTTTTAGGATCAACTTCAATTAAATTTTCCATTATTAACTTTAATTTTTAAAATTTATAATGTTTACCAATGTTTTTAGATTAAACCAATATGTTCACCGCAAACCAAACAATCCCGACTATAATATCCACATCCGGTTGGTGTATCTTCAAAGATATGAAATTTACATTTGCCGTGTGTTGCGTAGTAATCTGCGTTTTCAAACATTTCTTCATATGTTGCCTCCCGCACATCAGACCCACCGCATTGACAATGTACATACATATCATCTTCTGAACGTTGTGCGGAAATAATTTGTTTAGTTCTATTTGATATTTCTACAAATCCTCTAATCATAATAATATTATTTTTAAAAATTTACATAAATTACTTTATATATCATATGCCAAGTTTTTCTCCGCGTCAATACATAATATTTACGACGTTCTTTAGCATAATAACAATCCTTAATATAATGTGCATCTCCATCATTAATAACGGTGGTTTTTCCATTAACCCGAATCATTTCACCGGGCAATGGTATTCGTGTTGCATATGTATACCACTTTTCTCCTTTATTAAAAAACTTTGCAATTTCTTTTGCAGTCATTACATACTTTGCAATTTTTACAGGAATAACTTCATAACTCATACTTTTTAAAATTTGTAATATTCATCAATATACTTATATAATGCATCTGGAGTATTTTCAACTACATTATCAAGAACAGCATCTTTAATAAGTTGTTTAATTTCACCGACTTGCCGACTTGGTGTCAAATGATAATGAATCATAATATCATCACCTGAAACACATGGCTGGAATAAACGTACATAATCTTTTTGTTTCAACTCTTCAATTCGTTGTTTCAATTCGTCATATTGCTTCCAGAAGTTTTTCTTTTTATCTTCATGCTTTGTTGTAATATCAGCCTTAGCTAAAATAAGTAGCTCATCAATATAACCATTTGCATCATGAACAAGACGACGTACAGCAGCATCAGTTACGCCTTCATCACAAATAGCCTGAGGTCTCATGTGCATACGAACCATAGTCTCTACAAAATCCATATTTTCATCCAGAGGCATCTTCATACGACTAAATATAGATTTCATCATCTTAGCTCCTACATATTCGTGGTTGTCAAAAGACCAACCTTTATGGACATTCCAAGATCTGGTTTTCATTTTACCAATATCATGGAATAAAGCAGCAATACGAAGCCATACATTATCAGACTGTTTGACAACATTGTCAAGTACAAATAATGTATGCCAGAAAATATTTTTATGGCCGCGTACATACTCAGATACGGTTGAAGCTCCAGTAGTATCCATTTCTACCAATTCTGGTAAAAACTTTTTAAGCAAACCAAAATTTTTCAGAATTTCAATTCCGTCTTTTGCATGGTCAGATGCCATGATTTTCATAAACTCCGTAGTAATTCGCTCAGCGGAAATAATATCAAGACGATCTACATTTCGTATAATTCCATCTTGAGTTTTCTGATCAATTCCGAAATCAAGCTTGCACATAAAGCGAACTGCCCGAAGCATACGTAGTGGGTCATCGCTGAATGTAGTATCAGGATCTACAGGAGTCCGAATAATTTTATTCTTCAGATCTTCAATTCCGTTAAATGGATCAATCAACTCACCAAAATGTTCAGCATTAAGTTGAATAGCCATCGCATTAATTGTAAAATCACGACGAAGCTGATCGTCTTCAAGAGTTCCATCCTCTACAATAGGTTTACGAGAACCTCGCTCGTATGATTCTTTACGCGCACCAACAAATTCTACTTCCCAATTTCCAAAATGAACCTGGGCTGTACCAAAATTTTCAAATATTGATAATTTAATATTGTCAAAATTTGATTCTCTCTTCAAATATTCTGTAAAATCCTCTGCAATTTTCTGTCCCTTTCCAACTACTACAACATCAATATCATCATTAGGCCTGCCAAGAATTAAATCACGAACATAACCACCGACAACATAACATGGATATTGTAAAGTGTCAGCAACCTTTCGGATATTACAAAGAACCCCAAAAATATCTGGAGTTTTTTGAATTTCTTTTAGAATTGTATTTTTATCAAATTGTGTTAACATATTAAATTATAATTGAATTTTTTAATTTGTTTTCTATAATGTTTAATATTTAAAAAAATCTATTGATTTTAATATGTCCAATATTTTATCAAGTTGTTCTTTTGCAATTTCAGTTGATTTGATATTTTGTCCATCAACCCATATCTTTTTTTCTATATCGTATTTTATACCATCAAAAGATAACTCTCCATTGTTTACACATATCCAAGTAATTACAAAGTTAGGAATTACATCTTGTATGTGTATAGACAGTTTATGATTAAAACCATTACTCTTGGTTTGTAAAAGTGCAATGTTTAGCACAAAATTTTTAATTTGATACTTTGATTCCATATGTGTTTCACGATTTATATTCGTTAATTAACTCGTCAAGATTATAGAATACAACTCTCCCTTCACAAGGTTGATAAAATTGTACATCAATTGAATGTTTATCTTTTAATGTATTATAGATATCGTTCATTTCATCTGCGCATATGCTTGAATATAATGAACCAGTCAGCACATTAAATACCTTGCCTTTTTCTTTCAATTCACAAAGTAAATCGTAAATCTCTTTTTTGTTTTCTGTATTCATAATAATAACATTTTTGAATTTAATACATATTGTGATTTAATGGAAGCTTTACAACTTTAGGCAATTTTTTTACATTTTCCTGATCATATCCAGTAAATGCAAAATGTTTATAATAATCAGGTTCATTACCAAAACCGCAAATAATATTAGTTATTTTAATTTCACTGTCGGCAATCATCATACAACCGTCTACACCAGTTACATCTACATATTTTGTACCAACAGGAACTTCTACGATACCGATTGCAGGATAATGAGAGGTTTTGGTAAAACGCGCAATATTATAAAGAATATTACTAAATATATTTGCGCTATCATTGGTCATTTGAAGGTCAAATACCAATGGCATCTCTTGCAAGCAATTTCCACATTTGATAGTAATTGTATCATTACTATTATTATCTTCATCATACAATTTCAAATCATGAAATTTAACATTGCCATGCAAATATTTAGCATTAACCGTTCTAAACATTCCAGTTGGCCAATAATGATGAAGAAGAATATTTCCATAAATATTAATTTCCAATGGAATTACATACTTACGGGTTTCTTCAGTTGTTTGAAGTTTTTTAAGTTCTTTTGTAGTGAAAACTTCTTGTTCTCCGAATGTTTTAATTGTTGCCATAGTTGATATTATTTTTAATTACAATGCAAAATTAATACTTTTTATTCAAATTAAAAAATAGAAGTTAATAAATTATCAAAAAACACTACCTAATTTTAGGTAGTGTTTTATTATCTATTAATTATTTCATTATCGTCTAATATTCCACATATGTTGTGAAGAACCATCAAACAATACATCAATATTTGCGCCTTGCTTTTGTTCGATAATAGACCATGCACGTAATTGAATATATTGATCCGGAGACAAATTCATTTCACGCATATACGCTTTATCAGCTTTTGCACGTTGTTTTTCCGCTGATTCTCGAACAGTTTCCATTTCTTTTAAACGTTCTTGAGTTTTAGTTTTCTGAATAGCAGCCGCGGTAAGATTCATTTCTTTCTTTTGTTCCTCATTAGGACTAGCTTTTCCTGTTGTGACAGAAATAATTCTAATTGGCATATCAGCATCTTGTGATTTATACTCGACATATTTGCGCATATATTCTAATACAATAGAGTCAATTTTTGCATTTACTTCACGATTAGAAATCAAATCGAATGGGCTATACAATGAAACACAATCCCTTACTTTATTTCGATAAACCTGTTGAATATTATTTTTATACCAATCGCTTCCATAATTTTGTAATAGAATTGGTGTTTTACCTTTCTCGACCTGAATAACAATATAGGTACTAAAATCCAAAGGAGTATTATCATTTGAAAAAATATCATCAAATGTTTCATCATATTGTACTGGAACAATTTTAAAAGGAACACCATATGTAGTTACTGCACACCATTCCAGACCAGTACTAACAGGTGATTTATCTACACCGCCATGGCCAAAAAACCAGGGTTGCATAACAAGTACAGCTTCCTCATCAGCATTAACCTCTACTGAATGACATGAAGACAAAGTAAATATTGCAAATACTGCAATACTGAAAAAATAAAAAATTTTCTTCATAATTAAAATAAATTTTATTGTTTTTAAATAATATTAATTTGACATGATTTCATTACTTCAAGTGCAGCTTCATGTTTTTCTGGAGTAACTCCAGCACAACATTTGCTATCCACTGTAATCTCTGCAAAATTATATGTATATGCTTTAAGAATAAGTGCATTAGAAACTACACAAATATCTGTACAGAATCCACACATTTCAATTTCCATTGGAATATAATTAATATGCCCATTATTTTTAATAATATGATTAATAAATCCATTGTTTTTAATATGTTGAAATGTTCGGTCTTTTTCAAAATTTAAAACGGCGTCTTTAAGAGTTGATGCAATTTCACCATCTTCAATATAAACTGGATCAACAGAACCAAATGTATTTTTACGAATATATTTAATTTCACATCCTTGTTTAGCTTTTACTAAGACTGCTTGATAAATAGATTCTTCAATTCGCCACCCTTCACTATTGACCATACAATGTTCAACCGGAAGTTTTTTACCTTCAGATGTATTAAGATAATCAAAATAATGAGTGTCCATTGTTAGATAAATTGCATCGCCATCAAATGATAAAATTTTGTCAACAATATTTGGAACAGCCTGTTGAGCCTCTTTATTTGCTAATGTACCAGTAATAAAATCATTCTGTGCATCAACTACTACTAAAACTTTAATCTTATTTTCCATAATTAAATTAATGTTTTTGCTTTTTCTAACAAATCTTTAAAACAATTCATAAAATTCTCTGCCATTTCTTTTGTTGGAAAAGATAATGGTTGTGATATTGAAGAATACTGCATAATATTAATTTTGTTGAGCCGATAACCAATACACCAGTATACTTCAACATTATTCCAAACAGGCTTCCAATCACGAATCCATGCTTTACGTAACCTAATTAAACGTCCAAATGCAATAAATGCATCTGCATCATCCCCATCAAAACCATGTGCAAATTTTGGAATATAATGCATATGCTTTTCATATGGATAAAAATTATCGCAGTAATCATCCCATGTTTTTGGATATTTTGGCTTTAATTCATCTTCGGTAAAAACTCTAAGAGCAAATTCACGAAGTTTTCCACCAGCATTATACATTTCTTGTGCTTCTTCCAATGTAAGTTTAAATGCCCGTGTATTTTCATCTACATCACCATATCGATTTTTAATAACTACTCCATCTACCATAACTTTGTTTGCACAATTTTTAAATTTATTTGTAGCATCAATAGTATTTAATGTAGTTTTATCAAACTCCAAAGTTACAGTAGAATTAACAGTTCCATTATTAGATTTAGGTATAAAATTATCTACTTTCTCTAGTTGGTATGAATAAATGAAATATATATTTGGGAACCCTTTAAGTGTATATACATTTCGTTTATCACCATTATCATATTTTACACAACCGATTGTGTATATTTTACCTTTATAGCGAACTTTATCGCCAACTTTGAATTTGGATTTTCCCATAAATTTTTAAAATTTTAAAATTTATAATTAATTATTATTTGTAATATCTTTTGTTTCTCCGCATTCATTGCATTTAATACTTATGCAATGTCCTAATCCTCCGAGAGTAATTTCATATGTAAATTGCTGTTTCGCTGCAGATAAAAATGTTTTACATTGTTCTGGATCTTTAATATGACAATGTGCATTTTCAAATTCCATGGCTGCTTTAGTTTCATTATCAGTCAATTCAAATACTTTATTAGTTTTACCATTTTGATAACATGGTTCCAAATCAATATTTTTTCCGGTATTTGGATGCCCACATATTGGGCATTTCCATACATATTCATCATTTGCAACTTTTGGCATTCCAAATTGTAAAGCAGACTCATGCATATCATCAATGCTTGCAACAAAATCTCTATTACAATATTCACAATGACATTTATAATATGTCATATAATATTCCTTTTCTGCCTAATCTAGTGTTCTAATCATATATTTTTATTTTAATTTTTATTTATTTTTAGTCCCACCAACCTTCAATTCCAGATCCATCAAATAATTCTACCTGTGCATCATAAGAACTAAAGTTCTTCTTTTCCTCTTCAGATAATGATTCATATTTTTCTTTAACCATTTGGCCAAGTTTATCATTATCTTGCCCGAGAATTAATTTAAATATTTTATCATAATGAGCTTTACGTGCTTTCTTTAATGCATTAGCATGACGTTCTTTAGCTTTTGCAACGGTTTCATCATCTTTATAATTGAATGATACTGAACCATCTGAATATTTTATGATTTTTTCAAGATATGTATCTCGAGGAAAACGCTCATCTACTTCTAATTCATAATCTCGCTTAATTTCGGCAATTAACTCTTTAATTGCTGCTATTTTTTTATTACGAGATGTTTCTTCTTCATAACCATAATATTCAATTGTATTTGCAAGTTGTTTAAGTCCAAATACAAATAAATCCAATTGGTATTCATAACTCCATGAACGCCATGATTTAATCATTGGTTGAAAACGTTTCAAATTACTAAAATACCATTTTGTATCAATCCACCAATCTCTTACATTCCAACCAATACTGAATACAAAAAAATCTTTTATCTTTTCATACCATTTTTTATTATTATGACGATCTTCAAAATCATCTTTAAAATAATCATCAAAACTAGTCCATTCCTTAACCGGAACAGCCTCTTTAGCTTTTTCAATTGATTGTTTAGCATTTTCAAGATTAAATCTTTTGATGCCTTTTTCACTTAATACTTGACTTTTCATGTTTTAAATATTTTTATTTTCAAAATATGTATTTATACTTGGAAATAATTCCCCATCATTTTCATTGTTAATATTTTTTGCATATTTTTTAAATGCTTCAATAAATGCATTCACATCTTCATAATATGAAGTGTCTGGATCATACCAGTCAAAATTAGGAAATCTTTTGCATATAACTCGAGATATTTCATCTGAAAATACTTTATGATATAATTTTTCCCATGCAGTATCATTATATATTTTACTATAATCATGATTATTTTCAAAAGCTTTATCACGTGCTATATTATATAAATATTCCAAATATTCTGCGATTTCTTGTGCAGATGTGGTTTCAATTGTTTTCATGAATTTTATTGTTTATAATTTTATTTCAAAATTCAAAAAAGTTTCTAATTATTTGAATTCCCAATATCCGTAAACACAACGCTCACCATCACGGCCACAATCATATGTATCATTAATAACACCATCAATAACCGCGGTCAAGTGCTTACTGACACTACATACGATTTTTCCTTTCATAGGAACTTCATTAACACGAAGGTGTGCTTTACAACCGGTTCCAATACCCATTAATGGATGCCATGTACCGCCGAGTTGTTTTGCAATTTTTTTACAAATAGTCCGTTTGACGCCATTGCGTGGTGTTTCTTTTGCAGTCTTGAATATAAGATTATATACTTCTTTATAATCTTTACCAGATGCAATTGCAAATGCGCGAGTTACACAATCACCGACTTTTTGTGCTTTAAAATACTGTGATCTGCCTCCATCATTGTATTGGAATGCAAGATTCTTTCCATCACTGTCTCTTTGAATTAGTTGTGCCATATAACTATAAATTATTTGCTAAAAACTTCTTTAAATTCATTAATTGCTTTTATTTCATCTTCTGTTGCAAGACGATAACAATGATCTGTATGAACAGTTTCCCATTCTGGCGATAGATTTGCAGTGTTTACTGCATATTCTAAATAAGATTCGCCCATAATAGTTAATTTTACAATTCCTGCCAAACGTGCATTTGCAACATAATCACCTTTTTCAAAACCTGTTGACAAACATATAATTTTATCACCATTTTCAAGAATACCATCATTTTTGCATAACAATAAATTAGAATCATTTTCTTTTTTGAAAATAAAATATTCTATTTTATTTTCTTCAAAAATTCCAACACACCGAAGTTTAGAATCATCTGACTCTAATTTAAATTTTCTAATATATCCGAATCGTATATCTAAATAAATATATTCATTATTTAAATATATTTCTTCATAATCTTCTTTATTTAAAACATTTGGTAGAAGTGTATAAACTGTTGTTCTCATAACTATATTATTTTTAATTACGATGCAAAATTAATAAAATTATTTCAAACTAAAAAATAGAAGTTAAAAAATAAAAGAGGAAACTCTTTCGAATTTCCTCACTATTTTTTGAAAATATAAAATTTTTCATCTAAGTTTTTCTTTCCACCATTTAAATATGTTTTATGAATTTTCATATCACGTATTTCATTTGGTTTAATATCTATATAATCTATTAAATCTTCTCTCAATATAACTCCAAAGACTCTAGATGAACTATTTTGCCATAGTTTAATAATTTTATTTAAGAATATTTTATATTCTTCTAATGACTTAAAATCACCGCATTCATAATGTTCTAAATTATAATAAGGCGGACACATAAACCATCCATCAACCTCTTCTGGAATATATTCAGTTCCATCTCCATAATGAACTTCTAAGTTATCTATATTAAAATAATCTTTTATTTGTTGAACTCCTTCAACGGTTGATTGTGAAAAATCATTATATATTATTTTATTACATGAAAGCATTCCTAATAAGTGATGCCCCCATCCACCACAAGGATCATATATAGTTTTAATATTATATTTGTTAATAAACCAATTTGTCCATTTTGGATTAAAATGAGAATAACCATAATAAATCCCAGATTTTTTAAAGCCGGTTAAAATTTCTTCTGGTGTAAGTTGTATTTCTTCTTTATTAAGATATTTTACACGGTTTTGAATAAGTTTTCTACGTATGATTGGATCATTAACAAATAATTCTATTTCATGTTTAAAGAAATTATTGCATTGGAACTGCTTAATAATCATATGATATTTTCCTACAGAATTTGATAAATTTTCAGTTTTTAATTTTTTATAAAAATTAAATTCATTCTGTAATAATTCTTTATTATAATTTAATATATTTTCATTATATAAACAACATAAATAAAAATTTAATTGGTATTGTAAATCTTCTTTTGAATTACATTTATAAATTTCCAAAAATTTTATATTATGGGTTTTTGCATAATTTCTTTTATTTACATCATATATTGACCAAGTATCTATAATAGATTGATATTGTGATTTAGTTTTACCACTTTCTAATATAGATTTTTCATTCTTTTGCTTTAAATTTTCTAATTCAATAAAATCATCTTTTGTTCCGAGAAAAGAATATCCATGATGATATTGAGAACCTTGATATTCAATATATAAATCATATTCTTTTAAATAAAAATCCACATTAAATGGGAATTTTTCAGATCTTACAAATCTTTCTACATTATATCCAAGCTCAATTAACCAATTATATACATTATCTTCAGCATTAGATGTTCCAAATCTCATTGATTTTTTGATAGCCTCATAAGTTTTCTGTTTAATTTCTGGATTTTGCATTGGATTATCATATCCAAATTTTTCTCTATTAGTAGCAATTATTTTATTTCTAATTTCTTCTACTTGATATAATTTTGTTGTGCCATAATGTTCTATTAAACCTACTTTTCTTTTTTCTTTTATATCTGAACGTTGCCAATAATAATCAACACCATATTTCTCACGCATTTTTTGTTTATATTTTTCTGATTGATAACAACATTCATTTCCCCAATTTTCTAGTTGGGTTTGTTTCATTTTCTTATGAGTTTCTTTATTTTGTGCTCGGCATTCATTACAACAATAAGTTGTAAACATTTTAGATTTTTTACCTACCCACACTACAGGTTTTCCACATGTTGGACATTTTGGTTTTTCTTCTATTCCAAATCTAATACGTTGAAGAGATTCTAATCTAGATGAGCTATCACTAAATCTATTATCGAGATATTTTAAAATATTTTCATTTGTAATTAAATCTAAAAATTTATCATATTTCAATATGTCTTTTATAATATCATCATTAACTTCTTCTATTGCTGATTGTTTAATAATAAAATCATTATCTCTATTATTTGATATAATTGTTTTTCCTTTATGAACATCTGCTAATTGTTTTGTACGACATTCTTTAGAATTACAAATATCTTTATACCCATTATTTATACGTCCTGTCCATATTGCTTTATTATTACAATATTTACATTTAACTACTTCATTAATATTATTAATTATATAATAAAGACGTTCAAGAATATCTGGATTATATTGATCTAGGAATTTAGTTTTTTCTATAATTTCTCCATAAATGTTATTATCTGATTTACAATATCCAATAAATTGGCGTTGCGAAATTTTACCTGCTTTTAATTCTTCTAATGTTTCTTCTAGTATAGTCATAATTTAAATTATATTTCTTTATATATTATATTATATTTATTTAAAAAGTTTTTTAATAAATAGATAGAATTATATATTAACAAATACATAAGTTAAATAAAATCATAATAAAAAGAGGAAACTATTTCGAGTTTCCTCTTTTTATTATCGAAATTATTATATAATTTCTTAAGCTTTAACTTATTAATTAAAGACCACGACAATCTACGAAGAATGTAATATATTGTGTTTCTGGATAAAAACCTGCATCTACAAGTGCGTAACGAGATTTAATCATAAGTTTTGGAGCCATTGTACCTTCAGCGATGATACGTACAACCTCAGCCATTACGTATGGGCAGAAGTGAACACCTGGTTCATCTTTAGCACCTTTACGTCCAACTAATACACGAGTATCATTAGCCTTCATCAATGGATCAACGTAAACAGTTAAACCGCATACAGTACCGATTGGGTAAAGTTGACCAGCAGTTTGTTTAACAGTATTCTCAATTGGTGAGAAGCTATAGTGCGCATCAGATTGTAACAATGTAGCAACACGGATGTTAGTTACAACGAATGTAGCAGCACCGTAACGACCACGTTGTTGGATCCAGTTAGAAGCAGCTAAGATATTTGTAAAGATTCTCTTGATAAGAGTGTCACGGTTCTCGAAGTTAGCGCCTTCAATAACACCCATAGGCATTAAAGGAAGTTCAACTAATTTTTGAGATTCATAACGTTGTTCAGTTTCAAGATATTGTCCTTCAGGAATTGCAAATGCACGAGTTTGGATTTCTCCATTATCTACTGTACCATTATCATTTTTATCCCAAGGTTGGAAAGTCATATTCAAGCAAGCTTCAAGACCTTCAACTTCTACCATCTTAGCATGGTTCTTCCAACCAAGAGCAAACAAACGAGATGTGATGTGACGGTTGATAGTTTGAGAAAGTTCGTTTACGCCAGCGTTCTCAACGATCTTCAATACATCAATACCCCATTGTTTTTGAAGGTCAGTAACTTGTTCTTGTGTAACAGCACAAGCAACTTGGATTGTACCAACTGCGATGTTCTTTGTGAAGAGTTGTAATGAGATTTGACGGGCAGGAGTTAATTCACCTGTTGCACGACTCATTGGTTCATAAAGAACAGTACCATCTTGATATGTACCAGCCCAAGCATCTTTATCAACTTCACCAGCACCAGCGAAACCAAGAAGTGAATCTTCCAACATAGATACTAATTTAGGACCTTGAAGTTTCAATGTAGCAATTTCACTAACGGCTTCAACTGTACCTTCCATGAAATATTCACCAAGAGATTTAGCTCCATTAACAACTTTGAACATTGGGCATCCATCAATACGGCTCCAACCAATGAATTCAACTTCAAGAGCACCAGCGCCAGATTGTCCACCACCAATTCTAAATGCTACACCAGCTTTCAAACCTGCTACTTCAAGATCATGTTTATATTTAACCATTGGATCTGCATTGCTGTTAGCAGGAAGAAGAGTAGCTTTGAACGCATGAGGAAGACCATAAAGAGCAAATGCAGGATTTTGGCCTACACCACCTTCTGGAACACGCGCACTATGAGCATATGCAGGATTTGCAGATTTTGGATCATATGCAGGAGTTGCACCATATGGTTGTTTGCTACCACTGTATACATAGTCCATATAAGGAAGAACACCGCTAGGACCTGCAAGAGGAGTAGTATTTACAAGTTCAAAACCAATAGTTTTAGCAGCAACTTTCATTGCTAATGGAAGAAGTGCAGGGAACTTATCGCCAGAACCAAGAATTTGATCATCTGCCTATGCAGAACCAGACATAGCAACACGTGATGGAGCAACTACGTTACCAACACCAAGAGTGTTATAAAGGTTATTATATGGAGCATAAGCACCGCCAAATTCAGAGAAGTCGTTTGCACCCATTACAGGAGCAGATTCATTTAAGGATTTAGCTGTATTATGAGCAAGTTGACTCATCCAAGCAAGCTTTTCTGGATCCTTAACACCAGTTGTACGAGTAATCATTGGAGCCCAAGCTTCATTGATCATTTGCTCTGCATTTTTAGCAGTAGCTTTTTGATTGTTTACTTTCATATTATTTTTTCTAGTTATTTTTTATTTAATGTGTTACCTATAATAAAGTAACGGATAATCATTTTTCAAATCTTTAATTAATCTTAATCATTTAATATGTCTATTTCGTAAATTTATTTTCTCTATACTAATAAATCCCTAAAATGAACGAGATGTGTTTTTGTTTCTTACATTACTCTTTCATATTAATTAAGACAGAAAGATAATTATATTTGTATTTTATTTATTTATTTTCTTAAAAAACGTTAAAATTGCAAAAATGCATATTTTTATTCTTCTTCATCTTCAATACCACCATTATTGAATATATTCTCTAAATCAATAGCTAATTCACGAACAGCTAATAAATTTATTTGTTCATCATCTGTAGAAATGCATAGAATAGAACCAAAGGCCTTACCATGAATATCTTTAAGATTTAATACTGCATATGATTTAGCATTTACATAATCCATTTGTTGTGCTAAATATCTATCTGCTTTTTCAAATTCTTCTTGTGTATAATAAAGCAATTTATTTTTACCTAAATCTTCTGATAACAAAATATCATAACGTGCAACAATATCATCACGGAATTTTTCAATAGCTACATATTTTGCATTATCTGTTGCTACTTCAAGAGTCATATCAAAACGACAGAATTGAACACCAGTCATTACGTTTTCAGAACCATTATGGTATTCAATTAAAAATATATATTCTGAATTAGTCAATGAAATATATTCTTGCATTGTATGTTTTGCTAATGCATATGCCTAACGAGATGCTTCAAAATTTGCTCTATGTGAAGCTTTATTTCTTTCATCTCTGTCATCTAATGAATTAGTTACTGCTTCAGATACAGATTTTTGTTGCATTGAATTATTTATAAAGGAAGTTACTACTGGGCCCATTAAGATCCACACCACAGCAATAGTGAAAAGTGTTTTGAACCACCATTTATCACCCCATTTATCAAACACTTTTGTTAAAAAATTCTCAGATATTTTTGTTTCCATGTGATATTGATATTTTGTTGATTAAAATATTCTTTCTTTTATTATTTATTAAAGAATAAAAAATGAAAAAATATAAAACAAAAAATGACTGAATTTCTTCAGTCATTTTCATAATAATATAAAAATAATATTTAATTATTTAATTCCGCTATGTCCAAAAGCTCCATCCCCACGATCACTGGTTTTTAAATTATTATATTCATTTACTGAAATTTCTTCAAGGTCTGTATGAATATAATACTTATGAATAAATTGAACAATTTTCATTCCAGAAAAAACTTCAATATCTGTATTTCCAGTATTAATTAAATTAAGATGCACTTCACCTTGATAATCTGCATCAACTACACTTGCGCCAACCACTAAATGATATTTAGTTGCTATACCAGATTTGTTATTTGCTTCAAGATATGTATTTTTATCAAGAATATTAACTTTGATTCCTGACGGAATATTGATTTGTTCGCCAGCTGGAATAATAATTCTTAAAGTATAATTTGGATTTTCTCCATCTTCACCATCAAGAATATATTGAAGGTTATTAGCTTTATTCTTTTCTTTCAAATCATTCAAAAATTCTTCTGAATAACTAGGAATATAAAAATCCATTCCAGCATCATTAAGATTTGCTCTGTTTGGTGTTTTCACATCACGAATTTTAGTAAATTGAATTTTTCTATTAGTTTCCATTTATATATTTAATTTTTTATCTATTTTATTTTAAATTTTTCTTATTGTTTTTTAGTCAGTAAACATTGAAAAACTCATAGTTTTGCAGAAATTTTTCAAATTCTCTTCAACTCTTGGTTTAACAATTTTATAATGGCGTTCTTCTGCCTCTTTTTCTGGCAATGGTGAATTATCATATTCGGGATCTTCCCATAAAATAACACGCATATCTGCAATTTGTTCACATCTTGCACTTGCAATTTCTAAATCTTCTGGCGTTTTTACATTTTCAAAAATATAATGTGCAACACCTGGAATACATGGCATTATATGTAAATCTGAATAATATCTGCCAGAATAATCAGATTCATTCAATAATAATTCAATATCAAACACTTGATGTTCTTTGTAAAAAATTTTATAAATAATCATAACTTTAATTAATTTGTTTTAGTTCTCCTATTTCTAAACTAATACACTTAGTTTTATTATATTGGCTTTCTATATGTTTATGATAATGTCCATATATCAAATATTGAATATGGTGTTTATTATTCAGTTTTTCATATATACCTTTAAGCAATAAACGTTCTTTATAAATATCATTCTTCATTGTTTTGTCATATAGTGCATATGAATTGACAATAAAGGAATTATAAAATTTTAATTCATCTGAAAATTCAAGTGGTTGTGCAAATAATGGTGCAGAATGAGAAACAATAATATCTATATTGTCATTTTGATTAAAGAAATTATCATCTGGCTTTTGAATATTCTCATTTTGAAACCAATCTAGATTCTTCACATTAAAAACTCTGTCAATGGATCTTGCACCGCCTATACATAATATATTATAATTAGCAGTTTTAATAACTGAATAATCCGGAACTAATATAATATGCGATGTATTATTCTCTAAGAATAAACGCATTGAAGAATTCTTTTTGAAATATTTTGGATTATCATGATTACCTCTAATAATTAAAAACATATTATTATGAGATGCCAAAATATATTCAATATTTTCAAACATATCTGTATCAGTTTCAAATGGCTTTACTCCAATATTGCAATCTCCAGTAGAAATAAACAAAGTATCAGAATAATTAATCATTTGTTTAACTACATCATTTAATTTATGATGAATGTCCCCAATGAATATTAAATTCTTATATGTACTAAAATCTAATGTCATAATTATTCAAATTTTCCAAATCGTTCTTCATATTTTTTAATTAATACTTCCATATCTACATCTACACTTTTTCGATCTGCCTTAGCTGCTTTACGTTTAGCAAAATAGTGTCTAAGAATAGCTGGAAGAATAGCATCAGCTCTTTTTTGATAAACTGCCCCAGAAATTGTTTTGATTTCATTATCTTTTGGAACATATGTTGGATCTTTAAATAAAAATGATTCTGGCGATATTTGAAATTGGATCATCGTTGAAGGATAAAGTGAAGCGAAATCTAGCCCACCAATATATTTGTAAACTCCAGGTTGTGTTGGCCAAACAAAAGCTCCTTCATAATCTGTATCAACATCATCGTTATTATTAATCTTTTTTGGAACCACTTTATATTGTGGATAAATAAAGTTAGTCATAACAACTTCAGTTGGCAAAATAGTTGAAAAAGCATCATTTAATGATACACGAAGTTCACTTGCCAACATATACCAAATTTGTGCGGTTTTAAGTTTCTCATCGATTTTTTCAACCAATATAGTATCAACAGCATTATAGAAAACATATTCCATATAATGATCTCTATAAAATTCCTCAAACCCCCATTCATGTTCAACTTTCTTAATTCCAAGAACTTTGTTAGAAACCCAGTCCAATGTATCACTTTCTTTAATTTCTACTGATCTGTCCCATTGTCTATAAACTAACATATAGTCATATATGATTTTATGCAATGGAACTTGAACATCTATTACATTTTTTCTATTTAATTTAAATCGTGTATATGCTTGTGTTGGACAAATTTTAATTAAATCCGTTATTCCAATATTTTCACAACGATTTTTAATATATTTCCAGTCATATCCTAAAAAGTTCCATCCAGTTATAGCAGGAATATCCTTTATAAATTCTATAAAGGCTTCAATCATTTGATATTCAGTTTCATAATATCTATATTCAAATTCATAATCTTTTGTTAAATCTGAATAATTTCTAAGATTTTCTTGAATACCATTTATTTCTTTTTCAGATAAATGCTTACGTCCAAAAACAATAGTTTTTGGAAATTTTGTTATTGCTATTGTATTAATTGGCATAGATGCAGAATCTGGATCCGGAAATCCTTCTGGAGAAACATCTACCTCAATATCACAAAACCATGTTATTGGAGTATTAGCTTCAAATAAAGGATCTGCAATTTTCCCCCAACTATTAATAATTTCATTCAATCTTCCTTCTGAAAGATTTTTAATAGTTGGATTTCGTCTAACCCATTTATTGTCATAAGATTTCCATTGTACTATTTTTGGTTGTCCAGTAACTTCATCAATAATAGGTTGACGAGTATTCACATCATATGCTGGAAATGGTTTATCTGCATTAGCCCTATTTGTATAAACCCATTCAAACATTTCTGTTGCTGGAATTTGCCATTTCAAATATGAAATCTTTCCTTCTTTATTGACATATGAAATAACCAATAATTTTATTGGATTTCCATTAGAATCATTGCTATCTATTTGTTCTTTACTAATTATCATGTATATTTTTTATATTTCTTTTTCTATTTGTTTTAAAATAATGATGAAACATAACATAAATCTGATGTAAATGGTTGATAACCTAAAATCTCAATAACACGATTTAATGGTTTCAAAACCAAATCTTCAAATTGTTGATTATAATCCATTGGAAGTGCAAACTCTAAAGAATATTTGCCCGGAATAAAACCAAAGACAGGATAATTTGGATCTGTTGTTTTATAAAATTTAACTTTATCACGGGTCTTTATTGAATTATATTTCATTTTATATTTTTTATTCTTTGGATTATTCAAAATATAATTATAAATTCCAGCTGCTCTAACATGAATAGGACATTTATCAGCAATCACTAATTGATTTTTATCATCAAGAATAAATTTGTCATAATCAGAAATTGATACACTTTTACAAATATCTTCCGGGTTTTGTTTAATAAAATCATCTTTGAATTTTTTGAGTAATGAATAAATTTCATCAAATTCCGGAGATTCATTATGATTTATATACCAATTCATAACATATTTCATAAATTCATCTTGGCATTTTCTTGCAAATGGAGGTGTAGATCCTTGAACTAATTCAAGACCTTTATATGCAACTTCTTCACCTGGATTTAAATATATATTTGGTTCTTTCCAACATTCAGACATTGCATAATGTTTTTTTGCTATTAATATTGCGGTATCTGCAATTTTTTCAAGTTCAAGATTTTCTATATTTTCATCACAATTATATTTTTGTGCATATTCGTCATATTTTTTATCCATATATGGTCCGATTCCATAATTCCACATATCAACAACAAAACGAGTAGCCTTATTAAAATCATGTATTCCTAAAAACGTAGTAACCCTCCCAAACTCGACATAAATGGAGTCAGTATCCCCATTCACCGTACAACTACATGTTGGATCATCTTCCAAATATGTTGTTTTACCCATATATGCAAATGGGTTTTCTTTAGAATCTAATGGATTCTTAGCTTTTAATGCCAAAGAATTAAGTGGTTCATTTTGAGTAATCTTTCCTTTATTGATTTCAAATTCTTTTATTTTTTCATATGGTGCTCCAAGATACTCGCCAAAAGTGGTTTTAACCGAAACTTTTTTAAGTAAAGCCTTCATTTCTTTTGACAAATTATCTTGATCTTTAATTTCATTTTTGCTTAATGGCAATTTAACTAAAACCCATTGTTTATCCGGTGTTTTAGCATAAAATTCATCAGTGGTTTCAATATCATATTTTTCCATCCACTCGAATAAAGGAACATAAATAACTCTATTATATTCCTCTTGTGATTGAAAAATTCCTCTAAAATACTTATTGACACAGTTTTCTGAATAGTGATTCAAATCCTGTCCTTGAAGTGTAATTGATTCTGCAACTGCCGTATTATGCCCAACGAAATACTTACTAGCGCAAGCTCCATATACTGAATTAATAAATGTTTTAACTGCAAGCTGTTTGGTTTCATAATATCCAGAAAGATCCTTACACTCTTTAATTGCATTATAAAGTTCTTCTTTAGAACAAGTATCTGGATCAATTTCTATAAATTTGCTCTTATAAACTGCCATGTAATTTTATTAATTTTTTATTTTATAATTATATGTTTTTATTACTTTTTGTTTTAATTAAATATTCAATAAACTTCCAAAAACGATGTTCAAGTAAAACTTCATTATATGTTTCGTCTATTTTTTCTAAACTAGATTTTGGAACTCCAGAAATCTCATATATTTTTTGTTTAAAATAATCTAAATCAATTGTTTCCATTATATTTCTCAAAATAAAATTTTATTTCTTGCGGATGTTCTTCTACTAAACCATACTTAATCATCATTCGATATGTAAAATTTCGCTAGCAACATATCAATCCATGTTGTAATTCTTCTCTAAATCCTTCTATATCATTGGAGCCTTTTCTAAAATTACATGCTCTGCATGATGGATTTAGATTTTCTATAGAATCATCACCTGTATAATCTTTTGGTAATAATTTTTCTTTATCTTTTTCAGACCAATTATGAAATACAGGTTTAATGTGATCTACCTGCATATCTTTATAATCCAATTCGCATCCACAATATGCGCAGTGTTTATTGTATTTGTTCCAAATTTGTTCCCTCTATATTTTGTTTAGTTTCATTATTATCTTCTGCTAATTTTTTAAGTGCAAATAGAACAATAGATTCCATTGAATCATTATATGTTTGACATGAACATTTATATATTTCATTTTCACTTACCCACCATATTCCATGCCAAAGTGGAAAAAAATATTCAGTAGTTTCTATTTCTTTTCTTTCAATAAACCTATGCGGTTCAACCCATATTTTCATATTTTTATTTTCTCTCAACCAATCACATATTTGTGATAAAGTTGGTGCAGACATTACTGTATTATAGATTGCATTTTCACATTCTTCATTCCAGTCTCTATATTCGCCTTCTTCATATAATTCATATTCTGCATTTGATGTTTTTGCTAAATAGAAACTATTGGTTTTTTCGTGAAAACCAACTTTTTGCAATAATTTAGCTATTTCGATTGATACTTTTTTCATAATTATTACTTATCTGTTTGTTCTAATTGTTTAATTTGTAGTTTATCCCATAATTTAATTACTTCATGTTCTTTTTCATATTTTAAATCTAAATTATATTTAGATTCATCTTCAACACGATTCAAAATATCCGGATTATAACCAAATTCTTTCATAGCATCACGCAATGCGATATTCCATACAATATCTCCGTTTTCATCATTATTAAGAACTTCAACTTTATATTTAGAAAAAGCCTGAGAAGATGTGTCAAGCATCATTGCAGAAAGCTCAATTGTATCTTTTCCCATTTGTAAAATTTTTCTTGAACTATCCCATAAATTTTTTGTGGTGATGCTTAATGTATCAATTCTATACGGGTTTTCAAAATTGACAATTCTGGCCAGATTTGCAACATACATATCTTCTGTATATAACACTGCTGTATATTTTGAAAAATCAATATTATATTTTTTGAAATATTCGTCTCGACTAATATTCGGAAGTGGTGTATCATTATGGACTTCAGTAACTATTAAAATAATATAATCACCAAATTCTCGTTTTGACATATGCCACGTACTATTTACAATTTCGTTAATAATCTCTTCTGAATATCTGGATTTTTCAAAAATTGCATAATAATGCTCACATTCAATATGCTTACATTTGCCAATTTCACCAGCAGTATAATAAAACTCTAAATCTTCTGGATATTTGATAGTTGTTTCACACATTTCATCCCATCCAGAAACTTTAATTTTTTGTTCAATCATTTTTGTTTCCATAATATTTAATGTTTTTAGTTAATTGCTTTTGTTATTTCTATTTTTGAAAAACCGTCTTTTGTTACACTAATGATTTTATTAAAATTATCAAGATACAAATCTGTGTGTGAAACAATAAAACAACTTAGATTATTTTCTTGTGCAAAATGTCTCAAGAAATCAAGAACTAATCCGGATGTTTCATTGTCAAGTGAAGATAATACTTCATCAATAGATAATATATTAATTGATGGAAATCTTCTCTTCAATAATTTAAATAAACTACAAAGAACTATTAAATCAACTCGTGTCTCTTCACCGTCTGACAATGATTCTGGAGTCAATTCAACCCCAAGTTCTTTAAGGTGTGGTTCAAATTTAGTGTCAATTTCCAATTGATACGGAAAATTAACCAAATCCAAATTATCTTCAATTTCTTTATTCAAAATTGGCAAATAATTTACAATAACTTTTTGTTTGACTCCATCAATAGAATAAACAATAGCCAATGTTTGAAGTTCTTTTAATTTTGCAGAATCTTCAGAAAGTTGTTTGTTAATATCTTCAATTTGTTTTGTTGTATTATTGATAATATTATTAATTCCCTGGAACTCTGCATTATTCTTAAGTTGTTCATTCAATGCATTATTTTGTGCAGTTAATTGTTGAATATCAGAATTTAATTGATATATTGCAGTATTTAATTTTCCAATATATTCGGTTATTGCATTATAATCTGCATTTGCTTTTTCTAATTGTCCATTAAGTTCTGTAGTTATATTATCTTTTTCTATTTTAAGATTGAGAAGTTTGGTTTTCAAATCTTTAACAGATTCTGTAGAGAATGACATTCCACATGTTGGACATTTGTCTTGAGAATACAAATCTATTTTTTGTTGAATAACTTGAATATTGTAATTATTCTCATATTGTTTTTGCTTGATTTCTGTAATGCTTCCTAATGCTTCAGTTTGTTTTTGAGTATAAGTTGACAACGCATCTGTCAATTTTTTAATATTCTCATTATCTTTTGAAATCTTTTCAGTATTTGTTCGTATAATTTCTTTATTCTCTTCAGTTTGTGAAGACTGTTGAAGTTTTGATAATTCAATATTAGCATTATTTAATGTTTGAGTTAATTGATACAATGAATTATTATTGGAATTAATCATATTTCCAATTTCACGAGCATCTTTTTTAATTTTTTCAAATGCAATATTGACAACTTCAAGATTGAAAACTCTATCAATAATTTCTTTTCGATCTGCCGGAGACATAGTTAAAAATGATTTGAATTTCTTCATAGAAATAGAAATCATATTAGAAAATGCTTTAATTGGAATATCTGCAATTTCTTTATCAATATAATCTTGTGCAGATGAAGTGCCATATGAATTAATATTGACACCATCTCGGAAAACCTGCAAATCATTGGGTGTGAATGAGCGTTCAATAATATATTCATGCCCTCCCTTTTCAATAACTGCTTTAATCCAGCCGTGTTTATTAATTCGATTATGAATTGCAGATTTTGTCAATCCAGGAGTTTTTCCAAATAATGCTATACATGGAAGAGAGAGAATTGTAGATTTTCCAGAACCAGAAATTCCTTTTAATAAGACTAATTCTCCATCAATAAATTCAACTTTTTGGATTTCTTCCCCAAATGATCTAATATTTTTCCACTCAATTGATTTAAATTTCATATCTAATTATAATTTTACTTAATTATTATATATAAAAATAATGAATTGTTTCTTAAATAAATATATTGTATAAAAAAAATATAATAGAATATGAAAAGAGACAAAAAAGCTTTATATGAAAGCATTATGGCTTCTGTTGCTAAAGAAGTTAAAAAGGCATTGAATGAAGGTGAATATCCAGAAGTTTATACAAATGAACGTGGATAGAAAATTGATAAATCTCCAGATTCAAGATATGAAATTAATGAAATTGGATTAAATATTGCAAAAATAATAAAAGAAAATCTACCAGAAAGATAGTTACAAGTTATGTTGAATGCTATTACTGATGGAGTATATTTGGATCATCATGTATCTCCAATTTTTGCAATTAATGCTATTTTATATCCATTATGCTATAGAACAATAGATAAAGATGATCTTTAATATTAAAAAGAGAATCGAAGAAATTTGGTTCTCTTTTTATTTTGTTTAATTATTTCTTAAATAAATAATAAAAGAAATAAAGTATATATTATAATTATGCAAAAAAATTCTGATTTATATAATAGAATAATGGAGCAAGTTGCCAAAGAAGTTAAACGTTCTTTGAATGAAGTTGATGATATTGCTCCAGTTAGCCAAGAAGTTTCAGGCGAAATTTATTTAGTTCGTTGTGACGGAATGAATAAGAAAACATTAGATGCATTATCTTCTAAATTACCAGCATTTGACAATTATGGTTCTGGCTCTATCAGAGTAACATGCAAAACTCATGAAGAAGTTATTAAAGTTATTTCTTTATTAGTTAATTCAAATGTTTTAGATATTGATAATTCTCTTGGGCAATCTCCTAGAATTTCAATTCAAAAAGTTAATAAGAATTCTGTTAATGATTCTGTTAATGAGAACAAATAGAATATAATGAAACAATATATTCAAATTGATAAAATTAAAACACCACGTCAGAGAGTTAAATTTGAAATAATTCAAAAAATTAATAATGGAGAAATTCCAGCAACACCAGAAGCAATTCGTGCAGAAATTGATAAATCTGGGAAATGGGAAACCCGTTCTGAAGCTCAAATTCAAATGGATGTTAATATGATTTTGAGAAGAACCTGTGAATTTAAAGAGATTACTTCTGTTGAAGAAAAATCTGGAGATTTTATAACAGATTTTGTATATTCTCCTTATAATTATGATGCTGGAGAATTTGCTTCTCCAATGGCTGCAGCAGAAAATCATATCAAATGGTTAAGAAACCATGGTATTAGTGTAAATATTGAAGAAAAACGCTATTCTTTTAAATATTATATACATTATGATAATGGATAGCAGTATGCAGATTTGGTTCAATGGCTTGGATGGCATATGGGCTTTACAGAATCTCCAACTAACAGATTAACTAGAGATGATAAATCTTATATTGAATCTATAGTTAACTCCGGAAAGAAAACAACATTTAGATAATAATTAAAAGGAGCCTCAATTCAAAGGTTCCTTTATTTTTAATCATTCGCAATTTCTGCTTCTGCATCTTTCAAATACTGATCACTTGTTTTTATTAATTGCAATTTGAATTCTTCACTGACATCTAAATCATTAATAGATTCGTTTATTAGTTCAGCTGTCGTTTTTTCTTTATATTCTATATTTTCATCAACATTAATATTTAGTGTTTGTTTGCTGATAACAGGTTTAACAAATTTTGCAGTTGTTCCAATTCCTAAATTATAAATATCAAATTTCTTTTTATATTCTGGAATGTTTTCTTCTTTAATGATAATATAATTATAATTGTTGTTTAGGAATTCTTGTCGTTCTCCAATAGACATTTCAACATATTTTTCCATTAATAAACTGTGATATATTGGGCTATAATGATTTTCAATAAATTCATGTTTATTAGTTTTAAGATTAAGCAAATATAATCCTTTTTGATTTCCAATATCTTTTTTATCCATATGATATGGTGAACCAACATATATACATTTCTTTGTTTCTTGCCGTTTATGAATATGTCCGGAATAAACAACTCCGTTAAATGCATCTGTATTTACACCTTCTGTAATAAGCATTCCGTTATCAAATCTCATTTTTGCTAAATCTGTATGCATAAATGCATATTTGGCTTTATTGTTTTCTATTAAACAATTTGTTTCTTGTGAATGATCGCCTAAATATGGAATTGCAATTATTTTAGTATGTTTTACACCCTCATAATTTATATTCAATATAGTTGGTTCAGTAATAAGATGAACATTATTTATATATTGAATTGCACGAAGTGAAGTATTTCCTGTATTAGTTTTCTTTGCTAAATCATGATTTCCATTTATAATATAAGTTTCTATTTCTTTAGCAATATCTTCAAATACATCAATTGCTAAATTATAAACATTAATATCAGTGGCTCTGCGATCATTAAAAGTATCTCCAAGGTTCACCAGAATCATTCTCTCACCATCTTTTAATGAGGTTTTAAGTTCTTTAACCTTTGGAATAAAAAAGTCATAGAAATAGTTTTTCATATTCTCTTGCCACTCTTCTGAATTAACATGAGTGCCAAAATGAATATCAGAAATCATTAAAATATGTGATGCTTTAATATCTATTTGTTTTGTTTCCATTATTTAATAAAACATTTTTATATTATAAATTATATACAAAAATTTGGAATGGTTTAATCTAAATAAATATATTGTATAAATAAAAAACATAATTAAATATATGAAAAAAGATAGCAAAAAAGCTTTATATGAAAGCATTATGGCATCAGTGGCTAAAGAAGTTAAGAAAGCATTGAATGAGACAACTTCATTAAGAGATTCATTAAATGATATTAAAAAACAACTTATTGAAAATGGAGATGGAATATATTTTGTGTATAGTGATCATTTATCATGTGATGCAGCATACCTTTATGTTATTAAAAATGGAGAAATTATTCATCAAGAACACCCCAGTTGTTTTATGACACGTAATTATTATGGTGATGATAAACCATGCGGTATTATTCCTTCATTAAAAAAATTAATTAGTGAATATTATGAATTAAATTTATATGTAGCAAATAAAGGCTGGTATACATTTCCATATGAATGGAGAGAATGTGATTGGACTACAACACTTGAAGAATATGGTATTAATTCTACACTAATAAATATTGATATTTAATTAAAATAAAAGGAATCATTTAATTTGGTTCCTTTATTTTTAATTTTAGTTTAATTTTAATAAAATAAAAAGAGAACCAAATTTCTTTGATTCTCTTTTCTTTATTATGTTTTTCAGAATTATTGATCCGATAAACGTTGAAGTGTGAACTTTTGAATAATTTTCTCCATTCCGTGATTCATCCACAAGTTGATTTCTACAACACATGCATCTGCTTCAATAACATCTGGAGTGTTATTAGTTTCATCACAAATAATTTCATATTTAACTAATGCTCCAGAAATTTGCATTGCAGAAAGAACTGGAGTAAGCTGTTGAACAATATTTGCACGAACTGCAGGAGTATTGTATTTAAAGTTATATTTCTTAAGAACTTTCTCACATTCAATTTCAGCAGTGTTAAGATTTTCACGAACATGAAGTTTATTAAAGTCTGACTTCATTGCCTGATAAGCTGTTTGATTACCATAAATCATGATAGAACCTTGATCCTTAATAATTGTATTAACACCGAATGGTTCAAGATATTCACGATCTGTTAAATCCGCTAAGAACTCAAGACCTTTGAGATATCTGTTAGATAATATACCATTTTGGTTAGCACTAATTGCGTATGGATCATTGATACCATTAAATTTACGATTCAAAACATTTGCTACATCAGCTGCTGGCGGAACTACAATCTCTTTACCATTCTCTTGGTAAATCAAGTGTGGCCAGAAGCAAGCAGTAAACTTAGCACCATCTTCTTCACTTGGTAAGCTGAAAATAACAGTTGAACCCATTTCAGTATTACCGCCTTCAGGAATATATTTAGTATTCATTGATGGACGAGCTTCAGCACCTGGAGTATAAGTATCGCAGAAGTAAGGATTAGAACTTACTGCAAATTGTTTTGCTGATGGCAAGTTAAGAATTGCAGTACATTTGCCTCTTTCTTCAGCTATTCTTGATAACCATACTTTACCACCAAGTTCTGGTGCAAGACCATATGACATTGAGTCGATAATGTAGCGATAATCAACCATTGCAGGATTCATTAAACCACGTTTGATACCTTCATCATTCAATACTGAATAAACTTTTTCAATACCTTCTTCGATATTAAGATTACCATTAGCATCATATCCAGGACGATGTTTAGAAGTAATTGTCAAACCTTTCATTGGAATAAATCTCAATGAACCTGAAATTCTATCATCAGAAATTGGAAGCTAACGATCAATACTATTATTATCTTTTTTAATCAATACTGGAGATGTACAAGTAATTAAGTAGAATCCTTTTTTATTATTAATTACATCAGTGTACTCTGCATTAAATTTATATTTTTTACCTTGATATGTAATTTCTCCGTCATTAAAAGTAACAAATTGTTTTCTAATTACTTTTGTTAAACCTGGGATAAGTTGATATTCTTCAGTTTCACCTTCATTATTTTCATATGTAATATTTTTTACATAATCACCTAATTTAATTTTGCTGTCTACCCATTCTTCTGCACTATATATGATAAACATATTTTTAGTATCTTCTGAAATAGGCATTTCACCTACCGAACCATTAATAGTCCAAAGTGAAGGATCATTGAAATATTTAACGGCATTAATAGTTTCTTGAATACTATTAGAAGCATTTGCAACATAATTGTATGATAAGAAATTAATACCATTAACAGATCCATCAACAGTTTCTTTTTTCTTTTTTAATCCATTACCATTAACACTATTAATAATATTAGTGCTACCATCAATATTAATAGTAAGTAATTGACAATATTCTTTTTCATTTAATGTAAAGAATACAGAAGCATCTACACCAGTTGGTGTCTTTACTTTATCCACTTTAGTAATATTTAATGCAGAAGGTTTAGAAACAGTACCACTATTAGCAATAACATATATTTTAGACACCATAATTTTATCTAAAATTGCAGCTGCTGAATATTGTACTGATGTATCATCTGCATTTTTTGGAGCTGGATTATAAAATAATGAACTATTTACATAAATACCCGGATTTAGCTTATTTGAATTACCTTCAGTAGATGCATTATATACACTAATATCTACAGATGAATCTGTTATCTCAAATATAAACAATGAAGGATCTACATGAATACGTTTATTACGGGATTTATTAAGTACCCAATTATATTCTGAACTAATTGAAGGATCATTTGCAATTGCAGATGCATCTTCACTCCAATCTTCTCCAGAAATATTATCAGCACCCATAAATACTTGGTGGCCAACCATATCAACGATATATTTAGCTTCAGTTTCACCGCCACCGACTTCGCTATTGCCATCAATATCTAATCCCCAACATCCTTTACCAGGATTTGTAGAAGTAGTATCAAGTCCAGAATAGTCGTATGTAAGAACATTTGCCAAATCATTATTAAATGCCATTAACAAACCGGTTCTTTCAGTAGCAGCATTGACTTTCTTTTCAAGGTTAAGCATATTACCTTGCTTGTCAGTAAAGTCTGGAATAATGCATCCTGTCCATGAACCTAAAACAGTAACACCTTCTGCACTCATGAATTGATTAATACGGCTCTTAATAATACCGTTCTTATTAAAGAATCCTTTCCATATTGGGTCTGTAGAAAGAACTGGATAATTAGACCAGTTACCTTTAACACAAACTACTTGAAGGAAGTAATCAGAAATATTATCATATGGACGAACCCATCCAAATGGAATATTTTCACGACCGCCAAACCATGATTCAGCAGTTACTTCATACCCAGGCATACTAGTTGGTTTAAATACCAAAATAGAAATTTCTTCTGTACCAACATTTACAAAATTAAGCAAGTTGCTATTTTCAAATGAGTATGATGTTGGATTTTCCTATGCATTTAATAAACGCGCAGCTTCAGCATTTAACAAATCTTTATCTGGAACCCAGAAACGTGATCTGTTATATACACTTGCAAATGGAGTTTTACCAACATAAGGAAGATTATCGCCTTTTTTAGTCCCATATACTGAACTGTCGATAGACTCTGCTAAATAGTCATATTCACCATATGTTCCTGCATCAGCAACACGTGGATTTGCAGTTCCTGCATCCATAGACATTGCAGCAAGGTTAACTTGATCTGGACCTGAATATGATTTGTCAACATTTAATAAATTAAGTGCAATAACAGGGCCGCCTGCTACGAGGGTTCTTAACATTCTATTAAAGAAGCAGCCTTTATGCTCTAATTTTGTATCAGCATCACCAAAAATACGAAGTCGGTCAGCATCTTCAGTAAGAAGAACGGGCCTATTGAACGGGCCTTTATTAGAAAAACCGACTAACATGCGTAATGATTCAGCTGATTCATCTGCAACTCTGGCAGTATTATCAATCTCAAGAGTATAAATACCAGCAGCTTTAAATGAATTTAAATCAATAGAAATTTTACCCATATTTTTAAATTTATATTTTTATCTTTATTTTTTATATTTATTTAGATATACAACTATTAAAAATACAATTATGCAATTAAAGCATTATCATACTTTTATTATTTATTTTTATTTGAAAAATGAAAAAATAAAAAGTGATTCAGTTATTTTTGAATCACTTTTAAACATTTAATGCATCTAATAAATTATTTGAAAAATAGTTACTCCATATTATTCGTGGATTTAGTTTTATATCTCTAAAATACTTTTTAATATCTGTTATATCCCATTTCTTTTTATTTCCAGATGATATATATGGATTAATTTCCGGAATATTAAATTCTGTCATAAATTTTCTCCATAAGAAAACATTATACCCCTGTTTCATTTTATCCATTGCATGTTCATTGCCAGTATCATCTTTATCAAATATATACCAAAATGGAAATTGCATTGCAAAGTTTTTTCCAGCACCAGCAAGTGCTATACAATTTGGTAATAAAAATGCATCAAATGGACCTTCGCACACAAATATTGGTTTAAATGAAGTATGTGCAAAATCAACATTAAATATATTGAATATTAATGAGAGCTTGAGAATAGTTTCTGGAACTGGTGTTTTATCACCAAGCATTGTTTGACGCATCTTTTCAATAGTCATTGTCAAATATTTAGGTTGGCCTTGCCTTGGTGTTAAATTTCTAATTTGCATTCCAAGAACTCTGTCATCAACAAGATTCAATATAAGAATTTGATTATATTTGTCTGAATATAAAAATCTCTCATGATTTTGATATTGACACCTATTAATTAAATAGTTATATGCAACTGGTGTTGTTACACGCCCGATATCTTGCAAACCTAAAACATCCCTAATGTAATTTCTGTCTATAGCCCATTTATAAGCTTCCTCTTTATTAATAATGTTAGATGTTATATTATTTGAAAGTTCTTGAGAATTTGCTTCAGGATTAGTATAATTATTTGAAATATAATTTATATCTGTCAAAGAAAGATCTGTCCCGAAATACTTAAAAAACTTTTTTAGAGACATAGATCCACAACTATTAAAACAAGTATAAAGTCCTGCATGACGGCCTCTAAATGCAATATGCCCACGTTTCTTTCTTGGATCAAATGCAGAATCATGACAAATAGGACAAGCAAAATTAATTCCTGTTGTCTCCTTTTTAATATATTGTTTTTGACGAGTTTCTGGAAATTCTTTTTGTAGAATTAACTGAACTTTTTCTTGAATACCAGCTTCAAATTGTTCTTCAGTTATATTAGCAGCTGTCAAACTTGACGAATCAAAATCTATTTTTAAAAAATTATTCTCTTCCATTTTTAATTATTTAGTTAATAATTATATGATGAAAGAGAATTTTGTTTTTACAAATTTATTACTGGACGAATTGGAAGCCCTTTGTAACGAGCGCACTAAGCACAAAAAATTTCAGGTTTTAATTTATTAGTATTAAAATTTAATGTCATGCCATATTGCATATTATTAATTTTAGAATTAATAACTGTATTAGTCCAATAATTTCCATTTGTAGGATATTCATTTACATCTTTTTCTCCACATTTTTTACATGCTGGAAAAAATAATTCATTACCATTTTTCCCTATAAATAACCAGCCATCTAAATAATATACATTTCTATATTTTTCAACTGGTTTATTTATTGTATTTTTTATTAATTCATTAAACTATTCAGGTGTTGGTATGCAAAACTTTAAATTACTATTCTAATACGCAGCATCATCTTCAGATAGTAATGTATTTAAATTATCTTTATTATTATATTTAGTTAATTCTTTTCCAAATTTATATGTTTCCCATGAATATTCTGGCTTTGTCCCTAATTCTGTTTCACCCCAAGCAAAGTAATCACCATACCAATCTAAATATGTAGTATAATAAGGATCTTTATTTAAAAACCTCCAATCACACCCAAGATTATATTTACACCATAAAGTTCCTGATGGCAAACCTAAATCAACAACTTCTTTCATTAAATCTAAATATTCCTTAGTATAGTCTCTATTCTATACTTGTTTAGATTTAATATTTTTTATAATAGGTTCTTCATCATCAAAATCATCTAGTGCTAACTAGATGCCTCTATTAATTGCTTCTAATATTTGTTTATATTTTTTCATAATTTTATCTTAAATTTATTACCGGACGGATATTAAACCCATAATATCTTGGATCTTCATAGTCTCTTCGCTAACTATAAAAAATGCTATTTTGGTTAAACCAATATCTAAATGCCATATGACATGAAATTTCATCAAGAGTCGATGTCCAATAATAACCGCATTGGTTATCATAATATTTTTCCTCAATCATACCACTACCCGGTAAAAATAATGTATTTCCATTTTTACTGATAAATGCCATCCCATTTAATTTATTAATCCCATTATAGTTTTTAATATATTCATGAGTTGTATTAGATATTAGTTCTTCAAACTATTCTTTAGTTGGTATATGAAATTTATAATTGCCAATATGCATATTCTAATAAGCTGCATCATCTTCTGGTAATAATGCTAATAATTTATCAGCTTTTCCAGATTTTGAATAAAAATTATCTCGCATATATTTAAATAAATCAAATTGTTCATTTCCTAATGTGTATGTATCCCATGTATATTTTAATTTATTAGGTTCTGTTTCTCCCCATGCGTAAAAATCACCATACCATTTTTTGGCAGATTTTAATTTATTTGGATTAACACCGAGATTATATTTGCACCATAAAGTACCTGATGGAAGCCCTAAATCAACAACAGCATTCATCAAATCTAAATATTCTTTAGTATAATCTCTATTCTAGACTTGTTTAGATTTTACATGTTGAACTTGTTCTTCATCATCAAAATCATCTAATGCTAAGTTTATCTAATTAAAATCAAAACCTTCATTTAAACTTTTATTTAGAGGTCTAACTGTTACTTTCATCACGTAGTTAATTGCATCTCCATGAATATGTTCTGGAAATAAATGATGTGCTGTTCTAACGTATTCATCCATATCTGAAACATCTAAACTCTCTGGCTAAATTAAAAAATTTGCATATAATTTTCCGTTTCTATAATTAATAATAAAATAATATCCAAAATCAGCTTTCTTTAATTCACTTATATTAATATCATCTATATTTACATTCTTATCTAATAAAGTTCTAATAATTTTCTTATTAATTAAATCATTAAATTGTTTATTAAAATATTTAATAGAGTATTCTATTCTCTATTCTTTTTTATTAATATCCTCAAAATGATTATATAAAACTGTTACAGGATATAAAGCATTACTATATTTAATATATCTTTGTTCTTCTTCATCTGGAATATGGTTTGGATGGTAATATGGATTTTTTTCACGACGCAATTCTCTATATTTTTTAGATAATTGTAATATTTTCATATGTGTAGGAGACTAATATACATAAGTGTCATAACACATATTTATAAAATCTTCAAGTATCTCTTCAAGCTATTCTCTAATTTCATAAGTTTCTTCTGAAAATAAAACTTCTAAATCATATTTAGATTTATTTGTTTCTTTAGCTATATTCTATTTTATTCCATAAGTTTCATCATAATATTTTTTAATAGCTTTATATCGTTCTAACTAAAATCGAACATTGCTAGAACCATTAGTGAGATCTCGGCTAATTGTAATTTTATCTATATTATCTAATGTGTATGGTTTAATTCCAGGACATTTAGATAAAATATAATCATATTGGTGCTTTAATACAAATTCTATAAATGATTTAGATTCTAATTCTAAAAATGGTTTTAATTTGTCATATGAACCAAGATTGTCAGTCAATTTATAAAAATCATGAATATCATCTAAAGTAAATATTGTTTTTTGATTTCTAATTGTTCTTAAATATAATAATATTGCATGTGCAATTGTTTCTGCTTTTGAACATTGCTTAGGGTTAAGACCATATTTCTGACCAATTTCTCTCTTTATAACAATTGGAGTAGTTTCTCTTAAATATGCTTCATTATAAAAACCATCATCAACTATTTTCTAATCTCTTCGTATTTCTTCTTCTGGAATAAAGTTTTGCATAATAATCTTATTTACTTGTTTTTCAATATATTTATTAAAAATAAAGACCCACTTTTATTAAGTGGGTCTTTTATAAATTATTAAAAACAATTATCAGAGAATCTGTCCATTAAGAACGTCATTCAAATCAAGAGCCATAGTTGGTGCCGCATTTGTTTGTTGAGGTGCTTGATTAAGCAAATCATCTACACCAGGGATGTTAGTAGGTTGGAAACCTGCTGGTGAAGTTTGTGCAACACCAAGAGTGTCAAGACCAAATTGTGGTGCTGGTGTAGCTTGAGTTGGTGCTTGAGCAACTTGTGTTGGCATCTGTGGAAGTTGAACTGGTGCTTGAGCCGTTTGAGCGGCCATTGGTTGTGTTGCAACTTGTGGTGCACCAGGATTTTGAGCAGCTGCTGCAGCTTGAATAGATGCTTGAGGATTAGAATAAATTCGAATACACTCATTTACAAATTCTGTTTCCTCAGTAGTCCAAGGATGATATTCATATTTGTCTGTATCAGGAGCGTTCTCCTTAAGATAATTAAATACAGCAGCTTTACCTTGTTCCGTTGCTATAGTAGCAGTAGTTACTACAGAAACTTGAGGTTGACCTTGCACATTAGGCGTTACAATACGCATACCTGATTGTTCGAGAGCTAAATCAAAAAATTGGCATGCGTCATAATTTGGGTATCCACTAACCTCTTTTACCTGAACGCTAAATGGACGTCCTGTGAAAAGATTGAATGGGTTATGTCCTTCACCCATAGGCGGATTCATTTCTTGATTAATCTTTTCAGAAATCTTTACACCATATTTCCAAACCAAAATCTTATTTACGAGGCTTGGGTCTGATTTACAAGAGATAACTTGAACAAGTGACGCAAATTGTTGCTTACGAGAAAATTGTTTAGAATTCTCTTGAAGAACTGGATTAGCAGCATTGCGAAGTGCAAAGAATGTGTTTTGAATTGGGTCTTGTTGTCCAACTGTAGAAGGACAATCAATAGTCTTCTTTACTTGTGAAACCGGGTGAGTCAAATAAGCATAATACTTAGTAATAATAGACTTGTTTGCTGGATCCTTTGGATTAGGGAGGAAGCGAACTACCGCCTCAAAAACTCCATTTTGCCCCTTTTTAGGATTAGGACGAAACTCTGTTAATTGTGTTGGTTGTTGTTCTTGAACAACTGGTTTTGCATTAAAAAATGAATCAAAATCTTGCATTTTAAATATAAATTAATTTTTATTATTTTCGACTTAATAATTATATAAAATATTTCAAAAAAGGTTCAATAAAATTAAACTTAAACTTAAAAATTCTTATTAAAATAAAATTCAAAAAACTTAAATAAAATAAATCACTCAAATCATTAAATCTAAACATCAAAACCAGTTGCAAGAACCAATAAAAAGTTCTGCGTTGGTTTATCTGTTTTATTATTATATTTATTTATAAAAATAAAGTTTATTATCTATTCATTATTCCAATTCGACCGTATTTATGATTGAATTTTCTTTTATCTTCAACTACAAAAAACAGGAAATCTGTAAATTGTCTTTGTAAAGATTCTATTACTCTATCTTTAATTTTTGGTGCTTTTAACATATTCATATATAATTCATCATCTGTATCAATTCTTTCAATATACATAAGCATCTCTTCAAATGAAGCAAAGTCATTCAAATTAATAAATGCATCCGGATTAAATTCATCTATAACATCATTTGGCCCTGCATAAATTGGAACAGTATGTGCATTAAATGCATCTATTAATTTTTCTGTTATATATCCATTAACTATTGAATTTTCAGATGCAATATTAAATTTGTATTTTTGTAAAAACTCTTTCTTGTCATCAACCAGACTGCCTATATTATTCAAATATTTTCCACCACTTGCAACTTGTTTATATTTAGAAATTTCATTAAATATTTTAGTTCTAATAGGCATAGAACAAAAATTATTAGAAACAACAAAAGAGCAAAAATCTCGATTTAATAAATTTCTATCATCTACTCCATTGGTATCTATATCAACATATAATGTATTATTTTCATAATGTAATTGGCTCATAAACCAGTATGGAAGATAAAAATGTCTATTATTGAATTCAAACCTGTTTTGCGTCATTGCATAATCGCAAACATTAAAATTAGGAAAATCATTTTCTCCAGAATAATATAATTTTTTACAATTAGTATTTTTAATAAAATTATATTGGTCTTTATTATAAAAACAAGAATATATTAATAAATCTATTTTAGTATTTTCATTTACTTCAGTTAAAACATTTACATCATATCTTATTTTTAGCACATTGAGAAATATATTATCATTCATATTAAATGTTGGCCAAAACCCTATAAAAACTACACTAATTTCTTTTTTCATTTTTAATATATACAAATATTTTATATTATAAAGTAAAAATAGAGATTGGTTTTTCTATAAACATTAAAATAAATATTTTGATAATAAAATTTGACTTATTTTAGTTACAGTGGTAACTAAATTAACAAAATTATTTTAATTATATATGAGTGGAAAAAGTAAAAAAGTTCACGGAACTAAACAAACTTTAGAATTTGTTGAGGAAGAGAAAAAGCTTCATGTTAAACAAATTAAATGCATGAACCCTCGCCAAAAAGAATTTTTAAAATCTATCGAAACACATGAGGTAACTATTTGTTCTGGTACACCAGGTTCAGGAAAAACATTTTTATCTTTGTATTCATTTTTAAAAATGCTGGAAAAAAATCAAATAGAACAAATTTTATTAGTTAAATCTGTTACGCAAATTCCTCATGAAGAAGTTGGATTTTTAAAAGGATCATTAGAAGAAAAATTATCGCCATCAATGCAATCATATTTTCATAATATTGACAAATTAATTGGTGAAGAACAAAGAAAAAAATTAATAGAATAGAACAAAATTAAAGTTGTCCCATTAGCATTTATACGTGGTTGTCAATTTGATAATGCAGGTTTAATAATGGATGAAGCTTAGAATATTACAATGGATATATTTAAATCTTTAATAACGCGCATTGGATATAATAGTAAATATATATTTCTTGGAGATATAGAACAATGTGATTTACATAATAAAAAAGATGAAGCATTATCAAAAATAATAAAAATTTTTAATGATGATAAAAATATTGGTATTATATAGTTTAATGATGAAGATTGTGTTAGAAATCCAATTATACCTAAAATATTATAGAAACTTCGAGAATATGAAGAGAAAAAAGAAAAGGAGCAAAAATAATTGCTCCTTTTTAATTACTCTGTAACGTTTGGTTCAGTTGGTTCTGGTTTCTTTTTAGATACCTTTATTGTTGGTACTTTTTTAACTTTAATTAAATTTTCGTTAATTAACTTATTTTCTACATCAGCTTTTGCAAAACCTTCATTAATTTGTTTTGGCATTGCCTCATATAATAAATGAGTTGCTACTGTATCATTTGTTAATTGGCTTTTATGTTTAAACCACTTTTCAATCCAGCTGCGCATAAATGGAATATCATATACACCATTAGATGCAAGACCAACTACAACACAAAGACAAACAACTCCAAGCCATACCGGGTTTCCAAAAGTAATTACTTTGAGACCCCATGCAGCACATGAAAATCCAGCACCGAGAACCCATGCAATAAGCTGTTTCAACCAAGCATGATGCTTCTCCTGAACATACTTCTCAACAAGTCCTTGATTAATTAAACCAGCGATAAAGGTAGTCATAGTCACCAAAATTGGTGCGATGTACCAGAATGCTTCACTAAAAATTCCAGTAATATCCATAAACTTTTTATTTAATTTTTTATTATCTTTTTTAACAATGATTTTGCATATAACCATTGATATTTATATTTGTATTGTTTATTAAACTCATCAATCATTGGCTTAATAATATAAAATATTATCTCTCCAGTCGTTTGAGTTGATTCTGTAATTTTAATACTGTTAAATAGCTCATTAATAATATTAGAATATTTTTTAGTATATGTATCTTTCGCAGTTTGATTAGATTCTGTAATTTCAACAGTATTAAATAACTCATTAATAATATTAGAATATTTTTCAGTATATGTATTTAATTCACCATTTTTAAATTTAAGAGTTTCCATTTCATTAATTAATAATGTAGTTTCTATTTTAATAATATCGTAAAGTACATTATTATTTATATTTAATAAATTAGTTATATTTTGGAATCTAATTACAGACGCATCAGTTAAATCATCTTTATATGTTTTAATAATCTGAATTTTTTTCTTTAATTCTTTTTGTTGTTTTTTATTAAGATTTTTAATATGTTCTTCCCACAATTCAAAATGGTAATTTAATATTTTTTCTCTAGATGGAATTGTTTTAATAAAATTCTCAATAAAATATTTTGCATTTTCTCCAAAACCAATTTTTGATATTTTTATTATTTCATTATCATCAAATAATTTAAATTTTTCTACTAATAAATCCTTGTCAAATGTTGGTAATGATAATGCATATTTAATAATTTTATTTTTAGCATCATTTTTAACAAATAATAATGGTAATAATAAATCTTTATCAAAATACTTATTAATTGTCTCTATACAGAATTGTAATGGAATTTTATTAATATCCTTAATTATATTTTGTATTTGACTTTTAGAATATTTTTGTTCTTCTTCTTCCTTTTTATTAATAATTTTCTTTAATTCTTCAGGAGTTACATAAGTTGAAGGATCATAAGTATAATAATATTTAATTCCATATTTCTCTCCAATATACTTTAAATCTGGATCAGCCGGAATATAAAATTTATTAGGATTATCATTGACTACTTGAATATTTTTAGCAACATAATCAAGTCTTTCTTGAATAAATCCAAGTGGATCATTATTAAATCTCCAATAAGTTTCTTTAAGAGTTTTTTCTTGTTGTTCTTTATTTAATTTGCTAGCAGATTCTGTAGTATTAGTAAGAATTTCTTGTATCTTTTTAGTAAATTGAGTAAAATCATTTAAAGTTTCAACATGCTCATATTCTTTAAATAATTGGTCTACTTGATCATTTACTGTATTAATTTCATTTTCACTTATATGTTCACCTGTTGTTCTAAATACAACATCGTCATAAATGCCAATATATCTTCTAAATAATTTTTCAATAGTTTCTTTTTTCATAGTTTTAAAATTTTATTTTTATAACATTCATAATAAAATCAACTAGTTTGATAAAACTGGATAACCTTCATACCGGCTTAACCACTCTATAAACATTAATTCAATTTTAATCTAAACATTACTCACAAAATAAAATTATTCAATAATCACCGGCTTAACCACTCTGAGAACATCCTAAAATTATTCTATAATAATTGTTTTAAAATGAATTTATAACAAACAAATTTTTATCTATAATATTTTAATTATCTTATTCATTTTTGTTTTTTCTTAAAATAAATAATAAAAGTTAAAATATTTTTTAGCTTTTTAACGGGTAAGAGAAATAGTCAATCAGTTCTTGCAACGATTTTATTTATGGCAGAGAAACCAATACAATCACGGCTATCAAACCTTACCCTATTTTTATGCAATAAACTATGCAAAAAACTTTTTTGCTAACATGTCATAAAATAACTAATGTTAGTTATTCCAGTTAATAAATTTATTTTTAAATTAATAAAAAGTAATAAATAAGCTTCCAAAGAAATTAAAATTTTCTGGAAGCTTGTTTTTTAATGTATTAAAACGAAAATAAATAATAAAATAAAACTTTTATTGTTTAAAAATGGGATACATTATGTCAAAAGAACAATTATTAAATAAAGAAGCGATAAAGGCAATAACTCAATAGATAACACCTGAACAAGCAGAATATGTCAGAGGTGTCAAACAAATTATTGTTGATCTTCAAGATGGTGAATATAACAAACCAAAAGAAGATATTTCTAGAGATATTATATTTGTAGCAAAGATAATGGCATTTGCCGATAAGTTTAAACAACTTCACTGGGCAAGTTGTTCTATGTCATATCATAAAACTATTGATGATTTTGGAGAAGAATTAGAAGAATTCAAAGATGCTATTGCCGAGAATATTCAATCAATTATTGGTCAATTTAATGGTGATGAAATAACTAAACTTGAACTTCCTATTCAAAATGATCCATTACAATTAATCAATGAAGTTAAAATCTGTGTTGTAAATTGGTTTGAACTTCATAAAGACGATATGGAGTATGAAGGATGCAGAAATATATTATCAGGGTTCTTAGAGACAGTTCACAGATATATATACTTATTTAGATTGTGCAAATTAGAGTGTAAATAATGAATAATAATCCAAAAATAATAAAAGTCAATCCATAGAATATTCTGCCTGTAAATGAAGCATGGGCAGCTACTGCTGGTTTTTCTACATCTCCAGATTATGGAAATCCTGCATTTTCTTATGAGATTAAGCCATTGTCATTCACTTTATGTTAGAAAGGAAATGATCCAGAATTGTTAGACAAAAACAAATCATTTAAGTTTTTTGTCGGCGACCATATTTCTGGCTATTGCCCTTATGATGGAAAGAAACATGAAGGTATGATTAAATATTTCTATTGGGTTCCTGGAAGTGACGGGACAATGCCAAAATTTGTTTATATTCAAGATTTTTCTAATGAAGATACAATTCCATTAGAAGCAGAATCTATTAAACCAACTTTGACAAGATACACTCCAAATGATTTGGCAGCTAAAGATTATTATAGAGCAAGAGATACTGAGATCGCACATGATTACGGGGCAACCGAAATGCCAAAGACTGTTTTTGAAGGAAAGACTTTTGACTTTAATGAAACTTAGTTTAATTTTAATAGTGTAAAAGAAAATTTAACATTAAATGAACAATATGCATATTTAAATGAAGCTAGAGTAATGGCTAAAAAATTCTTTGAAGATAATTTTGATTTAAAACAAGCTAAAGGATTTTCATTTAAACAATATGTAGACAAATCTACTGGTGCATATGTGACAACAGAACCTTCAGATGGAAAACCTACAGGAACTATGAAATTTTTTGCTAAACATGGAATTTCTAAAGTTTATAAAGGTTCTATTGGTTTTTCTGAAAAAGAACAGAAATGGTATGGGTGGAGCCATAGAGCAATTTATGGATTTGGTATTGGTTCCAAAGTAAAGAAAGGAGATTGCGGATATAAAGGAAAAGATTGGACTGCTAAAACTTTAGATGATGCAAAACAAATGGCAAAAGATTTTGCTGATGCAGTAAGTTGAAAAATAATAAAAAATAATAAAAAATATAATGAAAAAAGATAATAAAAAGGTTTTATATGAAAGCATTATGACTTCAGTAGCTAAAGAAGTTAAAAAAGCACTGAATGAAAGTGAAGTTCAAGGGAATAAACCAGCTCTTGAAGATTTATTATATGATATAATGAAAAAAGTTAATAATGGTGAAATAGTTGTAAGAGATGAATAGAATATGATAGATGCTATTTATTATATTAACTCTGCATTAAGTACTGATAAAAAATTAAATGCAAATAAAGTTTTATATGCAGGACAATTACTTCATGGTATTTTAAACTATAAAGATAAAAAGATAAAAATAGAAAAATTGGATTCAAAAATTGATAATATATTTTTCTCTTATTATAAAAAAGGATAGATTGTAAAAAATTCATTTTTAATTAATAATGAAGAAACTCCAGCAGAATTAAGATTTTATTGGGTTGATAAAGATGGTATAGAACATAATACCAAAGATGATTGGATTAAAAATGCAACATATATAATAGATGACCAGAAAAATAAAGTAATTGGTATCGAATGGAAAAAACTTAATATAAAAGATACAATTATCGGATATGTTAAAAAATGGTATGAATTGACTTAGAAAATTTAATAAAAATAATATGAAAAGTGATAACAAAAAATCATTATATGAAAGTATTATGACTTCTGTTGCTAAAGAAGTTAAGAAAGTGCTAAATGAAGATATATTACACGATAATTCTAGGTAGTATATATCAGATGCAAATTATGATTTTTATATAGATATTACTAGATACTTAATGTTTATTTGTGATAATTTAGCAAAATTGGATAATTCAACTGACCCAGTTTTAATTAAAAATATTAGAATTTCAGGAACTATGCCATATACCGGAGATACTTTGGATGGTGTAATTTCTAATGGCCATATATCTGGATTATTAATATAGGAAGCATTAGTAAATGCATTAAAAGCATATATAAATGGCTATGAAGGCAAACCTGATGATTATGCAGATAAAACTGATATTATTGGTCATTAGGGATTTGATATTTCTGAAAGAATTTCTATTGAAATGGGAAAAGATAATCAGCCAATTTCTGATTTTATAATTAATTATGGCGGAAAATCATATAATGTTCAAGTAAAAGCAGTTCAGGGCATAAATCAAAAAAATCCATTTAATAATGCAATTAGAACAAATAATAATTTAGGATTAGTAGTAATATATGATTTTGTTGATAATGATATTGTGATAAATTAGATATAGATTTATGTTCCAGATGCAGAAGGAACATTTGATTATATTTCTGAACAAAGATATAATACAATGAGATTAAAATTAGATCCATCTAGAGCATTTATGGTGATAGGACCACGTATTATTAAAGGAAAAGTTATAAGATAAGATTTAAAAATATTATTATAATTTTTATTTTAAAGCACTTCTAAAAATGGAGGTGCTTTTCTTTTTAATAATAAATAATAAAATAGTTTTCAATACTATGGCAAAAACTGAAATAACAGCAAAACAACTATATGAGAATAGAAATACTTCTGATGTTTTTTCTCGTCTTGTTATAATGGGAGTTCTTAGAGTTCTTAATCAAAAACTTAAATATACTTAGGTTTGGGAAGATACAGAAGAAGGAACTTAGGAAATCACTGTTCCATTTTTCTTTGATTTTTCTGGTGGTGCTGGAACATCTGAAAAGTTTATTCAAGATAATTATATGAACTGGACTGATGACGAGTGCACTTCAATGGGAATCAAAAAAGTGAATGGTGATTATAAACCGATTCCTTATGGTATTATTTCTCTTGACTCAACTAATATCGAATCTGGAAATATTTCCAACAGATTTGTTATGGGACAATTTCAAAAAAGAATTAATGGCGAATTAAAACCATATGTTGCATGCCTTTATTCTATTCCATTAACTATGAGTTTTACCATTAATGTTGCATGTGATACTGTTAATACAATGTGGAAAATAGAATAGGCATATAGAGAATTTTTCTATAAAAACAAAACATTCCATATTAATTATAAAGGAACTGTTGTTCCATGTAGAATAGGCTTTCCAGAATCATTGACAGAAAGCAAAACTGCTAATTATACTATGGGTGCTCAACAAAAAGATGGTGCTGATGTCAAATTAAGTTTTAGCTTAAATTGTGAAACATACCAACCTGTTTTTGATCCATATACAGAAATGCCGGCTGACAGAAATATTAAAAATTTCCAAGGCGGAATAATACTTCAAGAAAAATCAAGTTTAGCAACAGACAAATATGGAGAAAAACAAATCATTAAAGAAAGAGTAATAGATGAAAATGGTTATATTGAAGCAGAACATATAGACAGATTGAATGTTGTTGCACTTGAAGATATATTGTTAAAATGGAATTTCTTCTATAATTATTCAGATTTATTGCATGTTGATATATTATATAAAGAATACGGAGACGAAGAATATCATACAATATTAAATAATATCGACAACCATAATTTCTGTCATATGAGCATTTCCGGTGAATTTGTCAATGAACCTGAAATAGATGTTATTATTCCTCAAGACGATGATGTGATGATTTTGGGACAACCGGTATTCAAATTCTATTTGACTCCAGACAATACAATAACTGGTGATACTTGCGTAGTGATAGATAAAGGATAGTTCTTATTTAGTCGACAAGCAGAAAGATGTAAAATTGATGCAATATTATCATTTGAAGTTGAAGGAAAAATAAAAGAATATCCTATTAAAATTAATTTATTAAATGGAGCAGTTGATACTGAGAATCCTGTTGAAATGAATTGTATTGTATATCCTAAAGAATTTGATGCCAGAAAGATTCAATTATTTGTTAGAGATCATGACAGACCTGATATTATAGCGGCATTTTAGGATGAAGATGAATTTGTAAAAGTTTTCTAAAAATAAATATATTGAATAAATAAAAAAATATATAGAATATGAAAAGAGATAACAAAAAAGTTTTATATGAAAGTATTATGACTTCGGTGGCTAAAGAAGTTAAGAAAGTATTAAATGAATCTAATATTGAAAATAATATAAATAATTTCATATATACTATGCTTTTAGGTGAATTTAATAAATCCATTAATATTGATAGATTAATACATACTCCTGCATTTTTAAGAAAAATTGCTGGATATATTGTCGAAGAGCGCGTAAAAGACACAATAAGATATGCATTTCCGCGTCATAGTGAAGAAGAATTACCAAGATATATTGATGGTGGTGAAAACTGGTGGGATTTTGAATTAGATGGTGAAAAGGTTGAAATAAAAGCATTTCAAAAAGGCAAAATGTTTTCTAATATGCATGCAACTAAAAATCAAGTTGATCATAAAGATGAATTGGTTTTTATGTTAGTTGAATATGTAATAGTAAATGATGATATAGAAATTACAGGTATTGCTATAGTAGATGGTTCAAAATTAGAATTTGACAGTAAATACAACAGGTTAGTCAATAATGAAAATATTCAATTTGTAAGACAATAAAAATAAAATATATTAATAGAATATGAAAAAAGATAATAAACAAGCTTTATATGAAAGTATTATGACTTCAGTCGCAAAAGAAGTCAAGAAAGTATTAAATGAAGATGTTGAATATACAGAAGATGATGATTATGAAGCTGAAGCTGAACAATATGGAATAATTTATTATAAAGATATAATAAAGTGGTTGTAGACGGAGGATAAATTTAATATAGAATTATATGCTAATGATGTTGATGAAGCCGATTGTGCAGCAAAGTTATTTTTGGATTGGGAAAATCCAAGTCGTCCTGAATATTATTTTCATAAAATAGATCATAGTTGTGCAGTACTTGACGCTATTACTAATTTGTCAAATGAATTATTAAGTGGTTCATCAATTAATGACTTATATAATGAATATGGTGACTCTATATGCTTTAATATAAAGGATTATGATTATTAATTGATTTAAACAAAATAAAAATTATTTAAAATTTAATAATATGAAAAGAGATAATAAAAAAAGCTTTATATGAAAGCATAATGACTTCTGTTGCTAAAGAAGTTAAGAAAGTATTAAATGAAAACCAAAAAGATATACTTAATTATAAAATAACAACACAAGAAAGTACATTAATGAGTGAAACATTTTGGAAAGTAGTTAAAATGTGTTAGGTTTTAGAAATAAGTGAAAGTGATAATACAAAAATACAATATATTGCTGATCATATTTTAGATAATTTATGGGATGAAGAACAATGCAGTCAGATATATGAATTATATACCTTCACATAATGCTCTTATTGCATATTTAATAGATAGAGGGAATGAAGTCTATATTGATGATATAGAAGAAGGTATAGATATTGATGCTCCATTTGAATTTGTATTTAGAGCAGCAGAAGAAGCAGAAAATAATTAATATATAATATTTTCATATAATTTATTATAAATCAATCAGTTAAGCAAAATTTCAATAATTTTGCTTAATTTTTTTATAATAAATAATAAAATACTTTAAAGTATTTAAAATAAAAATAAAAATAAAAAATTTATGGCAAAAAATCAAACAAAAGCTGTTTTAGACAACTTTAAAATTCAATCTTATGTTGATAGTTTATTTGAGTCAAATGCTGGCAAAAATCAACGTTTGCAACATTTCTTAAGTGAATATCAAAAAGTTTTGGAACAAGGCAATGCTAAAGAATTTATGATTTATGAAGAATTCGGTCATGGTCTTGCCAATTTTGCTACTGGAAATAAGGCGGTCAAGAATGTTATTAATGAAATGAATACCAATCTTGCTACTTATGGAAAGGAGCTTAATACTTATAAGTTAATGGAATGCATTTGTGATGATGCAGCTAAATGCGCATGTGAAGATGCATATACCAATTATCTTGAATGCCAAGACGCAAAATCAAAAGCAATTCTTTGTGATGCTTGTGATGCACTTGAACAATCAGGTGATCCGGTTGCTCCTCAATTGACTATTGTTATCGCTAATCCTAATGCACAATTAGAACCTCAACAAATTACTACATTTGATAATGAGGGTAAATTCTCTGAGATTCAACGCAAAATTGAAGCTGATAAACTTCGTCAATCCGTAGAAGCTGCTAAAGCTGAAATTGATGCATATGCAGAAAAAGTTTATCAAGAAAAAGTTGCATAGGCAGAAGCAGAACGCAATGCTAATGTTTATGATAATGTAGTTAATGCTAATGGAATTTGTTTAGGTGAATCTATTAAAAATATTATGAATTCAGAAGCAAAGACTAATAAAAAATTAGTTGAAACTCTTGAACAATATAAAGGTGCATTAAATCAAGGACTTTATGAAGAACGCCTTTATGAAGGATTTATTAAAAACATTACTCCATTTAATTATCTTAAGTCTGTTGATAAAGAATTAAAACGTCTTGAAAAGGTTGCAGAAGATCATCAAACATCTATTAATATTACTAAGATATTAGAAGAAATGTATACTTCTGGTTCTTATCATATTATTCCTTTAATTGAGGAAGATACTTGCAGATTTATTAAGAATCCTACGGATGTTAACTGCAATCAATTAAAGGCGGCATTAGCATCTTTTGCATCTGATCCATATTGTCATGCAATTCTCGAAGAACTTGAGATATTTAATAATGCACCAACATTCTTAGTTAATGACAAGACAATGACTATTAAAGATCGTGCTAGACTTATTAAAGAGCACGCTAATGTTTCTAATGTTTATTCTCCAGTTCAATATATTAAAGAGAATGAATGCGTATTTAATGTCAATGGCCAATTCTATGTAAAGAAAGGTAATACACTTGCAAAGCTTTCTGAAGAATATGTTCCTCAATTATCTGAGAAATTTATTTCACTTTGCCAATTAGTTAATGATCCACGGGTAATTATGAATGAAGATCATATTACTTTAGTTGGTAATAATAAAATTGCAAATATTTATGAAAGCTATATTGACATTAATGGAAATAAAGAATCTATTGAATCTGTTCGTAATTTAGGTGAAATGCAACTTAAATATGATTTTGATAATAACTTCTTTATTATGACTTCATGTTTGGCAGAAAACTTTAATAATATCGCTAATGTTAATTTTGCTAAACATATTGCATTAAATGAAGATGAAGGAATTAATATTGATTTGTTTAATTTAAGCGGAAATATTTTTGTTAATGCTGTTAATGAATCTATGTTAACTTCTACCTTCTATCACAATGTTAATCCTATCCAATGCCGTAATTTAATTAATAACCATATGGGTATTAATGTATCTTACTTATTTGAAGATCTTCTTCCATCTCAAGATAAAATGTATCTTAAACTCAATGAAACCAAAAATGAATATGAAGCGTCTATTGCTAAATATGAGGCTACTATTGAGAAACTTAAGAAAGCTAAAGAAGATGATATTTCAGAAGACGGAGAAAAGAAACTTGATGCTGCTATTGAAGCTGCACAAGCTAAGGTTGACGAACTTAAGAAAGAATATAAAGATTGGCAAGATGATGTTGATAAAGTAACTAATCCTGAAAATAATAAAGATGAAAAATCTGAAAAGGATTCTGAGGCCGAAGATAATCAAGATGATAATACTGAAGAAGAAAAGGCCAATGAACCAATTGATGCTGAAGATGTTGAAGCAGCTAAAGCAGATTTATCCACTCCGCTTTCTCAAGAAGCTGGTGATTTATCAGTATCTGATGATGAATTTGATTCTTATCTTGAAGGCGGTTCTGAAGTTTCCGGTGATGAAATGGATCCAACCGATGTTAATATGGCACATCATGCATTAGCCAGTGACGGTAAAGAAAATGAAGAACCAAACCCAGATGAATTGGATGACCCAATGAAAGACGAAGAACTTCCAGCAGAAGACGGTGAAGAACCATTACCACAAGTTAATACTGATGATGAAGATCCATTTGATACTGAAATTGGTAATGATGAAGAAACACCGGCTGAAGGTGATGAAAAAATTAATCCTGAAGAACCTATTGATTTTGAAGGTGATGAAAATGCTTCAGAAGAACCTGAATCTGATGTAACTAGTGAACCAAATGAAGAACAAATTGATGCTGAAAGCACTAGTGTTCCAACGGAAACTGAAGGTGTTGCTGTTCCAGAAGGTTATAAGATTGCAAATATTAAATTTGATGAAAATCTTAAAACTGGTGAATTATTCAGAACTGGTAATATTACAGTAATGGTTGACATGGTTGATGGTTCTGGTAAAGTTTATACTGAATCTAATAACTATCATTTCTATATTGATGAAGAAACACATCTTCCTATTATTGATGCAGCTGATGTTCCAGTTGCTCTTTATAATGCATTAGTTTCTTCAGTTCAAGCTGATGTACAATTTGCTAAAGCAGATGCAGAAGGCAAAAGTAATGAAGATGGTGGTGAAACATCAAAACTTGAACCAGCTGCCGACGAAATTTATTATAATGCAGATGATGTTAATACTGCTTCTGATGAATTACAAAAAGATGACGAAGAAGGATATTTTGATTTTACTGATGATGGTGAAGGTGATATTACATTTTCAACTAAAGAAGACACACCGGCTGATTTATCGGGTGATGTCGATTCTGAAGATGTTGTTCCAGCTGATGCTGCTCCATCAAAACCAATTAAAGCATCTGATTTATTTAGTGGTGTTGAAGATGAACCTGAAGAGGAAGTTGATTCTGAGGAGGTTATTACTCCAACATATAAAGTTGATGATACCGTAATTGACAAACCTGCAGATAATATTGATTTTGAAGATGAAGAAGATCCATTTGCCGATGAAGATTCTGAAGAAGCATTTGCTGGAGAAGATGATAAAAATTCTTTTGCAGATAAAGACAATAATTCATTTGATTCTGATGAAAAAGATTTTCCTGATTTTGATGATGTAAAAGTTGAAAATGATGATGAGGATGACGAAGATAATGATATTGAGGAATCTGAAGAACTTGCAGAAGAAATGCAAGCTCCGACAGCACCACAAAATGCTCCTCAACAAAATCAACAACCTGCTCAAGTGCAGCCTGTTCAAAATTCTTCTACAGCACAACCTATTCAAAATTCTTCTACAGCACAACCTCAACAAGCTCAACAAGGACAAGCTAATGGACAACAACACACCTAGCAACCTCAACAAAATCAACAAGGGCAAGCTAATGGACAAGCACAACCTGTTCAAAATGCTTCTACAGCGCAACCTCAACAAAATCAACAAAATGAATCAGTTAAAGTTGAAAATAAAATATCATTGAATGAAGCTAGGGCTGCATTTATTAAATTGAAAGCAGAATATAAAAAGAATACAGATAAAAAGTCTTTTATTAATGAAGGAGCCTCCAAACCTTCTAAAAAAGAGGTGGTAAATGAGACTTCTACATCTGTAAAAGAAAAATCTATAAAACCTGCTATTGACAAATTGCATGAATATGCAGAAATGCATGCTTCAAATACAACAAAAATAACAGAAATTAAATCATTTAATGATATTAAGTACTTTGGGATTGTTGATTTATTAAATCAAAATGAGCCTTTGGCAGTTTATGAAATGAACAATAAAGTATATTATGGAAATTATAATGATTTAAATGAAGTTATTGAATGTATTGAAAGTGGTATGAATTCTGAAAAAGATCTTGAATTACTAGAAGGTGAACAACCACAATGTGTTAGCTCTGAAATGATTAAAGATGGTTATGATTTAATTGACACTCTTTTATATGAAAGTGTTAAAATTAAAAAACCTGGTTTAACAACAAAAGGTGATATTAGATTATCTCAACAAAGAGCAGAAATTTTAAATGGTACAAAAGATAGAAGAGATTTTGAAAAGAAAGTTGAACGTCTATCTGATGAAGCAGGCATTGCAAATCCATTAGTTCCGCAACCTCAACAAGAATCAGTTAATATTGAAGATGCCAAAGAATTATCTGAATCAGTTATTGACAAGAATAATATTGAGGTAATTTATGAACCACAAGACTGGGTTATTATTAAACAAAATGGAATGAAGGCTCAAGTAATTAATGTAGTTAATGATGGAGATGGAAATCTTAGAATGTTAACAATCTTAGCATCTAATGGTATTACATATAATGCAGATCCAGATGAAATTGAGCCAGATCCAATATATTTGGCAAATCTTCCAGGAGTTGCAGTTAACAGTACATTGATGCAAGTTCCAAGATTAGCAACATTTGATATTAATCCTGAAACACGGTTAACTGATAAAGTTAATAATGATGATCCTGCTCTTGATGAGAAATACAAAGATTTTAATTAATAAATTAAAATCAAAAAGAAAAAGAGATTCAATTAATTTTGAATCTCTTTTTTAATTATAAAGTTATTTCATTATATTCAATTTCTTTTAGAAACTCCTTAGACATTAATTTATAATCTCTATTGTCAATTATCGCATATGTAAGAGTATATTTTCTATAATTTATATAATTATTATAAAATGCAACTAAGTATTCCCCAGATTGGCTAGAAACAACTACATAAGGCTTTCTGCCTTTATATATTAAATTCTCATATATATTATCAGATCCATGATAGTTATCTTCTATATAATAATTATGATGTATAGAAAAGAACATAAATGTACCAAGATTATATGTTACACCATTAGAAGGCATACATTTTCTAATTAATTCATATGCTTCTTTAGCTTTCCAATATATTTTAGATTGCCAAGGAAACTCACTATTATTTTGAGTTTCATATACAAATGCAGCATGATTATTTATATTATCTGCGACTAACAATCTTGAGAATACTAAATCTCCAAATCTTTTAATAATATTTTTAGTTAAATAATTTTTAAATTTAGTTTGATTTGATTTAACATCTTTATATTCATCTACATTTATTCCTTTTTCATCATCGACTAATTTATTAGTTGAAAATATATCTATACAATATCTGTAGTACTATCTATTATCTAACCATTGATAAAATATAGCAATAAATGCGCCATCATTAGATAATGAAATTTGATTTATAAAAATAACGTCTACTTCTTCATTTAAATTCTTATGTGCTTTTGCTAATTTTATTAATGCATCATGACATTCATTATATTTTCCCTTAAAAGATTCTATCCACCATTTATTATCTTCATAAAAATAACTATATGCGGATTCCCCACGAGGTTTTTGCATATAGTTATAAATACCGCTACGATGATAATTTTTAAAATACCTATCACTTAAAATCCACAATAAAGCATCAAAAATATTTGAACCATTAACAGTTGTCCAACAAACTTTATCAAATATCTATTCATATTTTTCAAGAGTTCTTTCGGCCATTGAATTATTTGTAGAAACTAAATAAGGCCAATCACTATAATTACCGGTAACTTTATAATTAACAAATCCAAATGGAGCAAATAATTTCTTATCTACTCCTGGAAGTCTTTTTAATAATTCATAAATGAATGCGTTTTGAGTAAGTTGTATGTTTGCTGTACCTCTTTGAATTATTGTTGATTCATCTGATATTCTTTGACGCTTTTTTATATTTTGTATTTGAGTATCATCTTCGTCAAAATCATCTAAAGCAAATGAAATTGCTTCACTAATACATTTTAATATTTTATTTGTTAATCTATTCAAAATATAATTGGAAATTATTTTTTATATTTATTTAGAGACAACAAATAAACAAATGAAATTATTTAATGTATAATTAAAAAATTAAATAAATATAATATATAAATTACCACCACATTAAATTTATATAAATTTGAGAAATATTAAAAGGCATTTATAATGAACGCTTCGTGGTGGTAGTTAGTAATTATATTTGCCTTTTATTTATAAAAATTAAACCACCCCAATTATGAAAAAGAAAAAATTAACATTTTTTGATAATATTTCTAATATTGAAGATTTAAATGATACTTTATTATTATAGAATATTTTAGATAAAAATGGAGATATTAATGGTAATAAAGTTACTAAAAAATATTTAGATTCCCATTTAATACTTAAACAATATTTAATTAATAGATATATTGATTCTAATTCTATATCTGAAACCATATATAGAATTAAAAATAATATTGAAATTAGACCAATTTGTTTGTAGTGTGGAAATCCTGTTAATTTTGTATCTCCAAAACAAGGTTTTTCAAAATTTTGTTGTGCTAGTTGTGCAACTTCAAATGAATTAACTAAATAGAAATTAAAATAGACAAATTTAGAAAAATATGGTGTTGAACATAATTGGCAAAATAAAGAAATTAGATAGAAATGTTTAAATACATCAATTGATAGATATGGGAATTGTAATAATTTTAATAAAATAAAATAGACAAATTTAGAAAAATATGGTGTTGAATATCCTATACAAAATGAAGATATTGCAAATAAATTAAAAATGTATAATATTAAAACATATGGTACGCCATGTATTTTTTCATCAACAACATTTAAAGAAAAAATAAAAAATACTTTAATAGAAAAATATGGTGTAGATAATCCTGCAAAATCAAATATAATTAAAGCAAAAATATAGCAAACTAATTTAGAAAAATATGGTTCAATTTCGCCATTATTAAATAAAGATATAAGATAGAAAACTATTATAACCCAATTTAATAAATATGGTTCATTGTATGTTCAAAGTGATAAATTTAAATATATGATTTAGGATAATAAAGAAATTAATAATAAAAAATATAATACACGAAAAAGAAATCATACATTTAATACTTCTAAAATAGAATAGCAATTTAAAGAATATCTAGAACAAAATTTTCCAAATGATTTTGAATATTAGTATAAATCTGAATTATATCCATTTAATTGTGATTTTTATATTAAAAGTTTAGATTTATATATTGAAATTCAGGGAAGTTGGACACATGGAGGACACCCATTTGATGAAAATAATTAGGAAGATATAGATAAATTAAATTTATGGAAATCTAAAAATAGTAAATTTTATAATAATGCAATTGGTGTTTGGACAAAACGAGATATTAATAAAAGAAATATAGCTAATGAAAATAATTTAAATTATTTAGAAATATTTTCAAATAATATAGATGAATGTATTAATATAATAAACAAATATGTTGAAATTAAATATAATTAATATAAAAATATAATAATATATTATGGCAAAAAAGAAAGAAGTTATTAGTGGTGATGGATTAACCAGTGTATTTGATTTAGTTAAAAATGTTGATGATTCTGTTGAAATTATAGCAGAATCAGCTTATAGTAATATTTCCGAATGGATAAGTACAGGTAATTACATTTTAAATGCATGTTGTAGTGGAAATATATATGGCGGCGTTCCAGCTGGACGCATAACGACATTATATGGTCCGACATCAGTAGGTAAAAGCTTTTTAGCAATTTCATGTGCAAGAGAAGCACAGAAACTTGGTTATACCGTAATTCTTATGGATTCTGAAGGCGCACATGATTCTAATTTTGTATCACGTCTTGGTGTAGATCCTAAAAAACTTATTATTAAACAAGTTCAAACTATTTCAGAAACTGGAAAATTTATTGCTAATGTATGTGCTGAATTGGAAAAACAAGATAGTCAATATGGAACACACCAAAAAGTAATGTTTATTCTTGATTCTCTTGGTAATTTAACATCTGATAAAGAAAAAGAGGATATGATGGCTGGTAATAATAAAGTTGATTTAACAAAGGCAAAAGATGTTAAAGCAATGTTTAGAGTTATTGCTACTCCATTGGCAAGGATGCAATGTCCAATGGTGGTAACAAATCATAGTTATGCAAATATCGGTGCATATGTGCCTGGGCAAGTAATGGCATCTGGAACGGGTCTCTCATATAATTCATCTGTTACACTTGAATTAAGTGTTGCTAAATTAGAAGATAAAGATAATGATGCAGCGGCAGCTAAAAAACAAGGTGCTGATACTACAACCAAGAATGGGGTATTGGTAACAGCCAAGCCAGTTAAATCAAGATTCTGCCGTCCTTATAAAGTAAAATTCCAAATTCCCTATTTTAAAAAACCAAATCCATTTTGTGGATTAGAAGCATTTATGAATTGGGAAAATGCAGGAATTGTTCGTGGTAATTTATTAACAGAAAAAGAATTTAATAAATTATCTCCAGCTGAACAAGAAAAACTTGTAAATTATGCATTTGAATATAATGGTGAAAAATTATGGGCAAGTCCCCGTGATACAGCACGTGGAATTATTGTTAAACACTTAGGATGTTCTATTCCAATCACAGAATTCTTTACGGAAAAAGTATTTACACCTGAATATCTTGAGTATTTAAATGAAAATGTAATTAAACCTGCATTCGCACTTCCAGATCAATCTTCATTTGATGATATTAAAGAGATTGAAGATTTAATTGAAACCGGAACAGAAACGCCAGAAACATCAGAAACAGAAAATTAATTTTTGTATTTTTATATTTTATATGTTGAGAAGATACTAATTAAAGTATCTTCTCTTTTTTAATAAATATATTGAATATGATGAATTATAAACAAATATTAGAAGCAATCAATAGAGGAGTCCAGCTAGCTTTAGATGACTTTGATGATGAAAATCAAGTATAGAATATTAAATCTAGATAGATTTAGAATAGAGATTATACTAAAGAATATCTAGATTTGTTAAGAGACGAAGTAATAGATTTAGGACTTCCTTCTGGCACTTTATGGTGTAAATATAATTTAGGTGTTGATTTAACTCAATTATCTAAAGCCGAAGATTGGTATGGAAAATATTATGCTTGGGGTGAATTAGAAGGAAATAAAACAAATAAAGACGGAGAAATTTATTTTAGTTGGGGTAATTATAAATTTGGAAAAGATTATAATAAATTAACTAAATATTGCAATAATCCAAAATATGGCTTAAATGGTTTTACTGATAATTTAACAGAATTATTACCAGAAGATGATGTTGCATATTAGAATAAAAAATTATATAATTTTAAATTTCATATTCCAACTAAAGAATAGTTTGAAGAACTAATACATTATACTAAAAGTTATTGGGTTGATAATTATGATCCTAATAATGTAGTACATTACAAGTGTGATGATGGAATTAAAGAATTAAATGGCAGAGTATTTGGATTGAACGGTAGAATATTTGAAGGAAATAATGGAAACCAATTGTTTATTCCGGCGGCGGGGTATCGTAGTAATTCTAATAATTATAGCGTTGGTTCTGACTGTGGCTTGTGGTCTTCAAGTCTTAGTTTAGATACTCCAAGCCGTGCTTACTATTTGTACTTCAGTTCAGGTAGTATCGGTATATATGGTAACTGCCGTTATTGGGGTCTTTTTATTCGTCCAGTAATAAATTTATAAAATAATTATGAAGAATTATAATAAAATATTAGAAGCAGTCAATAGAGGTATCTAGTTAGCTCTAGATGATTTCGATGATGAACAAGTATAGAATATTAAATCTAGATAGATTTAGAATAGAGATTATACTAAAGAATATTTAGATTTAATGCGGGATACCGTGGACTTTAATCTTCCTTCAGGTAATCTATGGTATAAATGTAATCTCGGAGCGACTAATCCAACAGAAACTGCAACCTGGCCTCATGAATGGTGGGGTGATTTTTATGCTTGGGGAGAAACTAAGCCAAAGGATAATTATGATGAATCTTCATATAAATTTAATGTTTTAACATATTTAAATAAAACAACAATGCCCGAATATACAAAATACTGTCATAACAGTGAAGATGGATATAAAGGATATACAGATAATTTAACTTAGCTTGAACTAGAAGATGATGCAGTTCATATAAAATTAGGACAAAATTATTATATTCCAACTGCTGAAGATTTTGATGAATTATTTCAATATACTACACAAGAATATAAAATGAATTATTGTCATATTAAAGATTTGAATGGTGTTTTATTTATTGGAAAAAATGATATTAGTAAAACAATGTTTGTTCCATGTGCCGGATTGAGATGCGGAAAAAGTAGTTTTAATCCATCTGGCGATATGGGTATTGGTTTTGAAGTTCATTTATGGACATCTAGTTTTGAAGGAGATAATGCAGGAAGAGCAGTGTCAATTGTCGGAAAACAACATAAATTCATAATGGATCAATTTAAACGAGAATTAAAAGGTTCATGTGAAATTAATTTAGATGAATATCGATTTTGCGGATTGCCGTTACGTCCAATATATAGAAAAAATTAAAAGAGGAACCTTAACTGATTCCTCTTTATTTTTTAGAATAATGATTCTGAATTAAAATCAAATTCTTGTTTATTTTCTTTTTGTTGAACTTGCGAATTATTTCCACCAAATTCTCCATATGTTTTAATTGGAATTCCGAGTTTTCTAGCTTTTTGCATTTTACCACTATTTGATTCCAAATCATCTGTAACCAAAATATCGCATTCAGTAAATTTAGTTGTCTCCTCCAGTTCAGGATGTTGTTGCAAGAAAACAGCTTTTGTTTTATAACCAAATTCTTCTGGAGAACCCGTCATAATAATTTTTTGTTTCTCGCCTTCAAAATCATATTTAGTTTCTTGTGATTGAAAATCTTCTAAACTCATATCAAGCATTTCAATAGCTTTAATAACCATATAATATTGTCTGCTATTTGAATTCAATGCCCATTGATATGATTCAGCTGGAAGTGAGCTGGTTGAATATTGTTGTCCAAGTAAAATCTTAGCACAAACTTCAGAAGCTTTTGTTCCACATGATTTGAAATTAAATGATTTAATAATATCTGTCAATGTAATATATCTAACAAAATTACGCATATTTTCAACATAATTTTGAATAGATTTTCCATCACCTAATACATCATAAATCATCCTGTAGCCTTCTTCATTCATAACATATAAAATATTAGTCAATGGGCTAAAAGCTTCCCTGCAAGCCTCGTAAATATCTCTGGCGGCCGCAGGACCTATAGTATTAATATTTAATGTTAGAGCAGAATTTAAGAATTGATTTTCTTCTTCCTCGTTTTCTTTAAATTCTTTCATTAAATGAAGTGCACCTGAATTAGCATCTCTCTCAATATGAGTATTTTCTGGGAGATTCATATTTCCTTCTGGGGATGAATGTTCAACAATTTCATAAACAAATGGAATAATATCGCCGGCAAGAGAAATACGAACTTTAGAACCAATTCCGCATTCATTATTAATAATCCATCCATAATTATGCAATGATGCACGGTTAATCTTTTTTCCATCTGGCATCGTAATTGGAGCAACAATAGCGGTCGGGAAATATTCTCCGGTTTTTCCAACTCTCCAAGAAATATCAATAATCTCAGTAGCATTAATCATCGGCATAAATTTAATAGCAATACAATCTACTGGTCGATTTCTATTTTCATTATACTGACGAGCCGAGACTTCCGGTTTTAGAACAACACCATCAAGAGCATATGGAGAATTATGTCTATATTCATCAAATTCATTATAAAGAGATATAACAAAATCTTCGTCTACTCTGCCATTAAATTCATAAAGTTTAGTAAAATCTGGAAGTTCCCCAATATGATTCAAATATGGTTTAACTTCTTGATATGATTCTTCATTAGGATTCATCCAATCAATTTCTTCATATTCTCCATTACTAAAAACTCGATAATCATAACATACAAAATGAAGATCACGACCAACTTTTAATTTTTCTGGAGTGACATCTTCAAATTTTAATCCAAGAACACCAGCAACTAAACTACGCGGATTAGTATATGTTTCTGAATATTCTTCAGTAAATTTATTTTCTGGAATAAGAACTTCACCTCTTATACAGAATATATCATCTGAATTATTTTCACAAAAATGTCGAACGGCATCATCAATAGCAGCCCAATATTCTGTTTCTAATAGTGGTTCAAACCAATGCTTGATATCAGTTCCCCATTGGCCATTACCACGTGTGGCACATGTCTGCAAGTGTGCTTTATTATTAATGTTAATAAATTCAAGACTAAAACTACAACCGTCAAGTTTTGGTGTAGCTTCAATATATCGACAATTATTAGCTTTTCTGAACGTTGTTGTAATATCTTCTGCGGCAGTATTCCAATTAACTGTTCCATCACGTTGTTCCTTTATTTGAGTTTTTTGTATAGATCCCATAATAAAAGCATGTTTAACAGAATAGTTTCCTTTAGCAGAACCAATATATGATTTATTCTCAAGACCTACTGATCTTTCTAATTCATCATATTCTGCATCAGACATAATTTCTTCACCCGAATTATAATAAGCATCTTTAGCTTTATTTAATAATTCAATTTTTTCAGCACGTGACATGCCATCAAATTTTCCTTCAAATAACATCATTTTTGTAAACTTTTAATATTTTTATTATAATATTTATAAAGTAAAAAATATAGATAGTTTATGATAAATGAAAGAAAATTTTTGGCATTTATTAACAAATGGTGTTTGCCAAAAGGTTATGCACTTTATAAATGGCATAGTATAAAAGAAAAACCTGTTAAAAATTCAGGAGTATATTGTTCATTTGGAATGGGTATGAAACCAATTTCACCAGCAATTTTTAAAAATGAAAAATTTTATTCAGTGATAAGTGGAAATGAAATTGAATATGTAACATGGTGGAGATATAGTATTTAAACTTCTATTTTTATTTAACTTCTATTTTTTAATTTAAAGAAAAAGTATTAATTTTGCATCAACATTTAAAAAATATATTAATTATGGAAGATTACATTAGAACAATGCTTAACACTGCAGGAGCTATTCATGCTGAAGTAAATCAGTTTTTTGATGATAAACCTTATATTTTTCATCTTAAAGCTGTATTAGAAAATGCAATGGAATATGGAAAATACTTTCCTGAATTTGAAAAGTATAAATACATTATTGCATTTGGCGCATGTTTTCATGATACTATTGAGGATGCCCGCCTTACATATAATGATGTTTTAAAAGAAGCTAAACGATTTTTTGATAATGATGAAGATGCAATTATGGCAACGGAAATCGTATATGCACTTACTAATGAAAAAGGCAGAAATCGAGCAGAACGTGCAAATGACAAATACTATGCAGGAATTAAAGCTACGCCATTTGCAGCATTTGTAAAATTTTGTGATCGGTTGGCAAATACTCGATATGCAACAGAGAATAAAACTTCTATGGCAAAACAATATAAAAAAGAATTGCCAAATTTTATTGAGCACCTTGTTGATCCAAATGAAACTAATTTTATGTTGAGTGTTCCTGTTAAGTTGATTGAAGATTTAAAAATTTTATAATAATATTATGAAAACTTTATTTGAAATTTTGCCTGATTTTCTTAATGGAAAGAAAATTCGCAGAGTATCTTGGGGCCCTTTTCTTTGGATAGAAACTACCGATGGATATACTACTAGACTAATGGTTAAAGGAGAGGATGGAATTAAATTATTACATCTTGGTGAAGATTTTTCTCTTAGTGATGTAAGAGCAAATGATTGGATAATCGTAGATTAAATTGTAAATTTTTATAAAATATTATGAAAACAATACTTTGGTTAGATGATATAAGAAATCCATTTAATAAGGCAGAATGGAAACTGGTGATTCAATATCTCAAAAAAGAATATTTTTTCATTTTTGATGAGAATGAACCTTGTGGAATATTTTGGGCAAAAACACAAACAGAGTTTAAAAATTATATCAAAGAAAATGGTTTGCCAGATCTTATTAGTTTTGACAATGATTTAGGTATTGGAAATGGTGAAGGATATGATTGTGCAAAATGGCTTGTTGAATATTGTATGGATAATAATACAGAATTGCCACAATGGTATGTTCATTCAGCAAATTCAGTGGCTAAAGAAAATATTGAAAATTTATTAATAAATTTCAAAAATAATTATTATGGAAAAATTTGATGCAGTTAAAATAAAAGATCAATTGGTACAAGGTATTCGTGATTGGTTTGATAAAAATGGTAAAGGGTGTAATGCAGTAATTGGATTGTCTGGTGGTAAAGATAGTACAATTGTTGCGGCATTGTGTGCTAAAGCACTTGGCAAAGAACATGTAATTGGAGTTAGCCTTCCAGATAAAAAACAAAATTTAAATGAAGCTGATGAGATTGCCAAATATCTTGGTATCAAATTTATTACAGTAAATATCGGAGGACCTACTTCGGTAATTGATTGTGCTTTATTTGGTGCTGGAATTACAACAACTATTATGGCAGATCAAAATATTCCTCCACGAGTTCGTATGCTTATGCTGTATGCAATTTCTCAATCAAATAATGGCAGAGTTATTGGTACATGCAATGCAAGTGAAAATTATATTGGTTATTTTACAAAGTATGGTGATGGTGCTTCTGATTTTGAGCCGATTGCAGAGTTGACTGTACATGAGCTTTATCAGACTGGTGATGCACTTGGAATTCCAAAGAAATGGGTTTATAAAGTTCCTGATGACGGACTTCCTCATAGTTGTCCTGATGATGAGAAATTTGAAAAAATGGGATTCAATTATGAGAAGCTTGACAAATACATTCGTGAAGGAACATCTGGTGATGAAGTTGCAGATAATGCAATTATCAGAATGCATGAAATGAATTTATTTAAAATGAAAATGTCTGATACAATCAAATTTAATTAAAATATTTAATATGGTAATAGCAAATTGTAAAAAATATCCTCAAATAGGAGACATTATTGAATATAATGGTAAGAAATATTATACTAAGCAATGGAAAGAAGGGCAACCATGCTGCTTTGAGATATGTGCATTAAGAAATCAATGCAAAAAATTCAGTAAAGAATTTAGTTGTGAAGCCCCGATTTATTTTTTAACATTAAAGCAAATGATTGCCGAAGAAAAAAGAAAAATAAAAAAATCTGAAAAACTAATTAAGAAATTAGAAAGCAACTTGTAACATGGCAACAATAGTATTAAATGAATTATCATTCCAACCGCATTGTTTGGCTTTTCATAGAAACTCATTGAAAAAAGTTCCAAGGCAAATATGGACGCTTCAACATGGGTATGTTGATGATGGTTTTGATATGGTTGAGGAACAACGTGAAGGATATATGAGAGAACTTCATGATGTTATGCTTTTGCATTTTATGGAGAAACCTGCAGACCAATGGGAAATTAAACATATTTGGGATTACCACACTACACCTGAAGAAGTTTATGAGTTTTTCGGTTATGACATTCATAATCTTAATGGACCTATTTACATTGAGAATGTAGATCCGTGGTTATGTTTTACACAAGATAATGATTTAGTACTTTATTTTGGTGAAGATAAACCTGTATTGAAAACAAAGTCCTCAAAAATATTTACTAAGCATGCAAAAATTTGGGCTAATCATTTAATTTTTAGGGAAAATAAAGGATCATATGAATATAAATATTGGGACGTAAAAGACAAATCAAAATTACTATTTTGTGGACAATCAACAATTGAACGTGTATTTCCTGAATTTGATTGGTCTAATGTGGATCCTCATGGAAAATGTATTAAACGTATAGATCTTGGTGTATTTAGGGCTTTTGATCCATATGATTATTCAGATGAGGAAAAAGCTGAAATATTGAGAAAACACGCTGAAGAGGAAGAACGTAAACGGCAATATGAAGAAGAACTAGAAAGATTGAAACATACACCATGGCATTGTAGTAGATGTGGGCGAGAAGGTGCATCGTATGTTCGTAATCCATATTATTGGGATATATGTAATGAATCTCATTATGAATGGTTATGTGACAGTTGTTATAGTGATATTGCAGGAGATATTTAATTTTAATAGGAGCTAAAAAATTAGCTTCTATTTTTTAATTTACGAAAAAAGTATTATTTTTGTATTATAATTAAAAATAAATTAATATATGAACCAAAAAGTTTTAGCAATTATTAATAGACCACAAGAATGTGGAGAGCCAACAATTGATTTTATTTCACTTGAAACCGGAAAGGTAATTGATTTTGTAAGCCTTGAAGGTTTTAATGGTTCTAGCTGTATTACATTTAAAGATGAATTTGTTGGGGATAATATAGTTGTTTATGATGATTGCTTCTGTGGAAAACTAAATGAAAAGTGTATCAATGATTATATTGGTAGCAGAGCATATGGGCCATATTATGTTGATGAAAATTGTACACAAAAATTTGATTTATTAAATCAAACGCATCGGACAAAACAAGATGATATTTATTATGTTAGAAATATTGAATTTGTTAAACGCGTTGACAATCCAGATTATATAAATTCGGATAAATTCTCTAAAGATTTCATGGCTAAGTATATTCATAAGTATACATTATGCCATATGAAAAAATATATTCCAGTTTATAATCAGGAAAATGATGATTTTTATTGGAGTTTTAAGAAAAAATTCGGAATCGAACTACCATATTTTGATCGTCAATCAATGGATATTGAAAAAGATTTGCTGCCAATGTGCGCAAAACTTTTAAATTTTGAAGTAATAAATGTTTTACATTATTAAGCTTCTATTTTTTAATTTAAGAAAAAAGTATTAATTTTGCATCGTAATTAAAAATAATATACGAATATGAAAACATCACACATTAAAAATGTAGTTCTGTATGCAAAGAATTTTTATCGTCATACTGACGATGTAGTTAAGGATATGCAGCGTTTCATGCAAATGGACGGTCATTCCTATAAATCTATTAATACACCGGAAAAAGTATGGAAAATAATGCGACAAGATTATCTCGAGTGGGTTAATTCTCTTGCAGATATGCCTAATTATGCAGATGAATATCAGCATTTGTTAAAAGATGTAGATAATGTTGTTCGTTGGGCAGACGGTATTGAAGCACATATTTGGCATATTCTTATTATATATAACAATTCATATATTCCAATGAATGCCAAATATCTTGGATATCCTAAGTATGACCAATATCATATGCCACAATTTAATATTGATATACGTTTATTTGACAGAACAAAATCTTTTGAGGATTGGAATAAAGCTGCCAAAGATTTTCTCGATGTTTCTCAAGAAGATCATTGTGACGAGTATATGAATATTCTTATGGAGAAGTATCCGTTTGAAGAGCTTGCACGTATATTTAATGAAATGGGTGATCATACTTCTGAAGGTGCTTTGCAAGATGAACTTTGGGATTTGTATACAAATTTTATGGATGAAAATACTATAGGAGACGGCACTGTTACACCGGGAGTCTTTAATTTGTATTCTGAACATTTCAGTTTAGATATTAATGCTGAACATGGTGGTGCTGATTTTTCTGTAGAAGCAATTTTTGTTGACGCTATTTATACAATTCCAGGAAAACTTAGTGTTGATAAAGTTTCTCAACTTTTTAAGATGGCTGAAACAGATAATCGACTATTAGCTGATTATGAGGCATATGCTAAAAAGACTAATGAGGTTTTTGATAATAGCGGAGATTATTCAATTAGAGAAGATCATACAATGTCTGAATATGCTATTGATACAATTAGTTCAATGCGTAAAGAAATCGAGGAAAATTATGCTGGACTTTATGATAATTTGGTTAATAGAGGAAAACTTAGTGTTGGTACTGGATATTTTACATTTAATGTAAAAGTTAATGAAGATAATATTGAATTACATGTTCAATTGTCTCATATATTTAGCTGTTCTATTATGGAACAAGATTTGCAAACATCAATGTCAATAGGTATAGATGGCAAAAAATATTAAACAATTAAAGAGGTGAAACAAACACCTCTTTTTTGTATATAATTTTAAAAATTTAATAATTATTAATTATGAGCTGGCATACAGTAGATATAAATATTGATGCACAAGATATTATTGAAAAAATTCCTACATCTATTTTAGAGGAAGAATTAAAAGACAGAAAAGAGTTACAAGCGTCAGATATTAAAGCGGCTAAACGAGCAGAACAACATCGCTTTGACAATATTGAATGGGAAATTGATCCAGATGATTATGATTTAGTAGATAGAGACGATATAACTCTAGCAGATTTTGATAAAGATGAACTTATTGGATATTTAGAAGAATCTGGGTATGAAGTCTATGATTATGAAAATAGTCCAGATACATCATTAGAAGGTATAATCAGATATTTTGAAAATAACCAACCATATAAGTTAAAAGAATTTTTATGTGATTTATGCCGGATATCTCATCTATCTTCTAAAGAACAAATAATTAAAGAATTATCTGAAAAAATTTAACTTCTATTTTTTAGTTTAAATAAAACGTATTAATTTTACAATAACAAAATAAAATAGAAATTAAAATATATTTCTATGAAAACAAATAATTTAAATATTATTGTACTACCAGATAACCCGATTTATCTTAATGATGAACGAGTTAAATGGATTTATGAAAATCTATATGGACAATATGGAAGAGACTTCGAAGTAAAGCTTGAAGATGGAAAAATTGTTGTCTATGGTAGTATTATGATTCCATATCAATACGATAGCCTTGAAGTTAAAATTGATGAAGTTTATGGAAATGTAGTAATTGACAATTATAATAATCATATACAAGGCAATTTAACAACTCTTGAAAATTTTCCAACAATTATTCATGGGGATTTTAAATGTAAATGGCAACCAAATTTATTATCATTAAGAGGTGGACCTAAGCAAGTTGATGGTGATTTTATTTGTGTCGCATGTGGATTAACATCATTAAATTATTTACCAAAAAAAATTGGTCGAAACCTAGTTGTATATTCTAATAAAATTGAAAATCTATTACCAATATTAGAATCCAAAATAACTGGATTAATTGATATTGAATATAATCCATGTGAAAAATCCCAAGAATATATAAATATGCTAAAAACCAAAAAATATAAATTTGTAGACAAAAATAAATAATTTGATATTTATATTCAATATGTTTAATACTGCATGATAATAATATTTCAGATATGCACTATATCATATAATTAAATATCACATGATAGTAAAAGAAGGTACCGGTCTCTTTTACTATCATTTTTTGTAAATAAATAATAAAAATAGTATTAGATTATTTTATGGCATTTACATTTTAGAAAAATAATGATTCTAAATATAAATTATTTAAATTAAGTGAAGCATTAGAACTTGATGATTTTGATGATGAAGCTGAAGTTTAGCATGTGAAATCTCGTATTAGAAATATTGACCATGCAGATATGTTTATACAATCTAGATTTTTAAAAAATAATGATGACCCATTAACTCCATTGGACATGGCAATAATAAATGATTTAAATTCTGGAGATTGTAATGGAAAATTAAAAGTTAATGATACTCATTAGTTAATAGATGTATTAAAACGTGTATATAAAGTATATGAAACAAATAAAATTAATTGGCAAACTGCTAATTATAATTGGATAGATACTTCTAATGTTACTGTAATGTTAAATTTATTCCAAAATGCATTCGGGGCTAATCGTTCAGAATTTAATGGTGATATTTCTCAATGGAATACTAGTAATGTACGAAATATGATTGGTGCATTTGAAGGATGTAAATCATTAAAATGCGATATATCAAATTGGGATGTATCTAGCGTAAAACTTTGGGATTCTGGCACGTATGCTGATACTAATTAGCAATTTAAAGAATATTGTAAAGTTTTGGAAAACAAAATCAAAAAGAATGGCAAATATGCAATAAGATCACTTAGACGCCCAATTTAATAAGAAAAAAATCCAGAATCATTTAATTCTGGATTTTTTGTATGCAAATTCTATAATATCATCCAATTTTTTACTGTCATATTCAAAACCTTGATTATATAATTGGAAATGATTTCCAAATTCATTAGGTTCTATAGAGAATTGGCAAATATAAACATCAATATTTTCTGATGGTGCCAACTCATATACTTCAGACAATGCCTTTTTATACATTTGAACTTGAATTGTATATTCATTCAAATTACACGCGTCTTTATCATAGAGTGGCCCAAATAATTTTTCCCATTTATTTTCTTTATCAATTGAACCAGACGTTTTCCAATCAATAACTAAATATTTGTTTAACTTTTCAGAATAAAACAAACAATCAAACCGTCCATTAATCCATTCATCTGTTTTATTAGATTTAATAAACATCTTTTCTTCGCGACAAACATATTTATAATCTGTTTTTTCTGTTAACACTTTATAAAATTGATTAAATCCTTCGCAAAGTCCATGAATTCTAGGATCATATTCATAATTATTATCAAGCTTCCATGTTTCTAAATAATCTGGATCTGTCAAAAAAGTACCAATATAATTATCCATCATAGAACCATATTTTTTAGATTCTGTTGCTTTTGCATCCCATGATTCTAAAATTGCATTAACATCCATTTGATAATATTTAGATTTTGGATCATCAAATCCTTTTTCAAAACATTTCTTTGCAACTCCTTCTCTATCAAACTCTTTGTGCATGTATTCTATTAATTTAGAAACTGACATAGTTCGAGTTTCCAAAAGCTGATTTATTTCTTTATTCTTCTCTTTTATTTTTTGCTTGATATTTTCCATTAAAATAAATATAATGAATTTATAAATTATAAAATAAAAAACTAATAAAGTTTAATAATGGGAAAAAGACATCCATATTCATTAATAGGAATAGACGGAAATGGATTAGCAGTAATAGGATATGTTGCTAATGCAATGAAACAATGCGGTTATTCAAGAGATGCTATTAATATGTATAGAACAGATGCAATGTCTGGTGATTACAATAATTTATTAAGTTTATCGTTACAAATGATAGATAATTGTAATATATTAAGTGGTTATGATGATCCTATGCAATAGATGATGAAAGGTCATGATAGGTTGAATTATGTTGACTATCCATATTCAGGAACACAAAATAGAACAGAAAAACTAATAGACGAAAATACAAATTATTCAAAAATATATAATAAATTATAGAATATATTAACAAATACATTAAACGATTTATTAGAAAATAATATATCATTTACTAAAAAAGATATTAATAATGCTTTATTTAGTAATAATGGAATATTAAATAAAGAATATTTTTGGGATAATTTAGAATATAATATTACTGGAGAATTAAATGAATCATGCCAACAATATAATTTGAAAAATGCATTATATGATGATTTGTATTATGCATTATCAAAAATGCTAGATGAAGGTTTAGAATTTTCAAAACAAGATATTAATCATATATTATTAAATATAACAACAGATACAGATTTTTATAGCAAATTATCTAAATATATAAAAGAGGTTTAATGTTAAACCTCTTTTTGTTAAATATGAACTCTATCAATTCCCGATATTTTCTATATTGCTTTTAATGTATCTCCTTTGTCAAATGAATCATAATTCAAAAATGGAATATATTTCCACTACCATGGTTCTATTAATCTAATATCTTTTATATTAGCAACTGCATAGTTTCTAAAAATAAATTTATAATCTATTCCAGAATAAGCTCTATTCAATTCTTCAATTATTTTTTCTTCTGCATCATCAGATGATAAAAATCTGTAAACCTTTTCAGAAATTGGTGCTTGTTTATTAAAGGCTTGTTTTTGTGCTAAATCTCCAAAATAAAAATCTTCATCCATATTAGTTAATATATTAAGAATCAGTGTTTTAAGTGCTTTATTACAGAAATTTAAATTGATTCCTCTAATAGTTGACTATGTTTCTCCAGTCATTAAAACAACTGGAAGAGAATCAGCAAAATAAACATCTTCACCTTTATATGAATATTTAGTCAGATTCTTAGCATTATATGTAAAAATATACATATTTCCACGATACATCTTACCATTGAATAATGATTCTGAATCGTAGGAATCTAAATCTTCTAACTTATCATTCTATCTTTTATTCTAAACCATTAACCCTCTAATAATGGTTTCTTCTGCTTCATCAGGTTTAATATCTCGTGTATTTTTAATTAAATTTATAAAGTTATTCATTTCTAATTAATTATATTTTTACATTGGTTCTGGGCCATTTCCAAGATCTGATTCTCTTGTTATAACTTGGCGTCTGTCAAATTTCTTTAATTTATTTTTAGTATTTTCTAGTTTTCTATTAGCTGCATTCAATTTAGTTTGTTTATTCATTTCATCGACTAATGCTTCATTAAATTTCTTTTCTATCAAAGCCTTGTCTTCTATTGGAATTGCGTGAATAATAGATGAATACGTTTTGAATTTCTCAATGGCTTTCTGGGCTATTTGATTTTCTGATATATAATCATTAGCTATTTTATTAATCATTACCGGAATTCCATTTTCAACTAATTCTTGAGATTTTTTGAATATATCTTTTGCTATCTCTAATGCTATCTTAATGAAAACCATTGCATCAATATCACTAGATGACAAATTAACCATTAATACAATTGGCATTGGCCATATACCTCTAAGTGCTATTCCAAATACCATTAAAACATTAACTACTGGAATCATTACAGGAGAAGCAATTGGAAGATATATTGCTGGAAGTGGGGTCGGTGTCATAAATGGTGGAACATCAAATCCGTCTGCCCAATATGTTGGAATTAAAGTAAATAATGTTGCATTTAACATATAAACAAGCCAATATTCATAATCCATTATTGTTATTTTGTCTCTATCTCGTGGTTCTGGTAAATTGTTTAAATCAACAACTGGATCTGGAATTTCTATATTACCCATATCAGCAGGAACTAAAATTTCTTTAGGAGCAGATTTAGGATCTTCATATCTATCAGCAAATGTATATAATTCATAATTAGTATTGTCCACTTTTATATTAATTGGAGTTGGCCACTTTGCATATGAATTCATTTTGTCTGCATACCCTTTTATATCTTTTATAACATTATCTAAATTATATTTTCCATTTGGATCATTATATGCAGCTAAAACTTTTTTCCAAAATGCTTCTATAGAATTAGCTTCTTCGCATGTTAATTCATAAAATTCTTCATTAATTTTTCTATTAAAGAATAATAAAGTATTTTCATCTAAATTATTATTTACATTATTAATAACATCATATCCATCTAAAATATAATTAATTATATTTGACGTAGTATTTAATAATTCTGCTATATCTTCTATAGTGGTTGCTTTTATTTCTTCAAGTTGAATTTTTGTTAAATCTTCAACTTCAATTGTATCTTTCTCATATTCAATATGTTTATTATATTCTTTAACATATTCAATTTTAATATTATTTAAAATAGCATTATACAATTCATAAAAATCAGCATATAATTCATCATTATATTCAATTTGGTGATCCTAATTAATATACTAGGTTGTCGTCCTTTTAACTGCATAAATTAATGAATTTTTGTCTTCATTTTTCTTTATAGTTTTAGAACTTATTGTCTAAGGAACTTTCTTTTCAATATTAATATTAGCATGAATAAGATATACAAACATTGTTAATGCATGCTGGCAAGTATTATAATATTCTTCATCATCTTTTACTTTATCTTCTTCAGCTTTTTTAAACTAGTTAAATTCTTTAATATCACCTAAATTAAATGCTTTTCCTAATTTATCAAATTTTATTTGATTTAATATAGCATCTTTGTCTTCTAATGATTCTTGCTTCTATAATTTTTCTTTTAGTATTTCAAATGGATTTTGTTGTTGACGGTATAAATCACATAATATATGTTTATTATAATAAGTATTAAACTGCTCTATTGCTATGCTGTCAACATCTTTCCCTTCACGGCTAAGACGTTTATTAACTATATCAGTAATAATGTCTCTATATTCATTAATATAATTATCTTTATTTTCTTCAGTATTATTAGATACCTATGAAAGAGAATTTAATATTCCTTTAATAGTTTCATCATTTGATATATCTACAGCATTACTAGAATTTACAGTTCCATACATTTCATTTAATTTTGAATTAATGGATGCTGCATCTATATTGATTGCCGGCATTTTCATATCTTTAGATTCAGGAATATTTTGTAAGATGTTTATATAATAATTAATATTATCTATTTTCTTATCATTTACTTCACGTGTAAATATTCGTTCTTTGTCAAATGCTAATCCAATACAATCTCCGTATGTATAATCGCCTTTAATATGATTTCCTATTTCTAATGCACTATTATATGTAGATATTGCAGTATCAATCATTTGTAATCTGATTGACATTATATCATCATATATCTCTTTATTCCTATTAATTGGAATTTTATAATATGATTTTCCGTCAGCGCCTTCAATAGATGAATTAGCTGGATTGAAATTATCAGGAGAACTTTTAGCTGCAATTTCATCAGATAAATTATTAATGGTTGCATCATAACTATTAATAAAATCATTATATTTAGAAAATGATTCGTCAGCTTTTTGTATACTTCCAGGAATAGGAGAACCAAACTATAATTCAACTTCATTATTTCTATCAGCATGTGCTAATAATATTGGTAATATAGATAATGGCATACAATTTAATATAAATGCTCCTAATTCAGTTGCCATTTTAAATCTTTTAGACAAATCCATAACATCATCTATATTATAATCAACTGGCATACATGGGCTATAATCATCAATGATAAAATGCCTTCTAGCAATAGATGGGTATAAATGTGTATAATCATTTTCACCCCTTACAACTCCAGTAAATTTAGTTCTTATTGGTTGTTGTATATCACCTTTAATAATATAGGCTAATATATCTCCTTTATTAATTGTCTATCCAGGTTTTACAACAATATTATAATCAACTCTATTGCCTAATGTGTATTCATCGCCAAATTCAATAATAACCGCACTCTATTCTGGTTCTTTTTCTGGTTTTGGTGGTGCTGGACATAAATTCAAATTACATAAATTCAGAGTCTGTTGCCCTTCCATTTCATCTGAAGTAAACTCAGTTAAATTTAATAAATCTCCAATAGAACTAGATTTAGTTTCAATTTCAGCAGTTTTAACATAATTTGGATCTACTTTTCTTTTTCTTGCTCTTAAGATTTCACTAGTTAATGTTGAACGGCATTTAGAATCATAATAAACTTCTCCCAAATCTCTATTAATTTCGACGTTGTCCAACCCGTGAGTTGTTCCATCATTGTATCCACCATTTTCAATAGCCCACTTATCATAGTATAATGTGGTGCCTTTTAATAAGTCTAATGGACATTCTGAGCTAATTAAATTAATAGCGCAATATGTATTTAATTTGGTTGTTCCGATTATATCAATAGTGATAATTCCATTTTCATCTGGGGTTTTCCTAAAAGTATTAGCAACCCAATCCGCCATCTTCTATGTTCTAATTGTAAAGAAATTTGTATCTTTTAATTTAATTATATCTTTTAGACCTATAACAGACTATGCCGCTTTTCTCATTGCATTAGCCAAATCAGCATGCTGTTTAGTTCTTACAAATTCTTTATTAATCCTATAATTCTAAAGAAGCTAACATACTACTTTAATAGTTTCAACAACCGGTAATAAAGCCTATAATATTTTAACTATTGGATCAAACACCATTACTTTTCCTTGTAAAATAGATTCAATAGTAGACACGTCGGTATTAATGTCTATATTTGATAATTGAGAAACATCATTTATTCCATTATCAATTATACTACTTGCTATATCTATTCCGCCATTAACTAAATTTGATGCTTGATTAGTAGCATTTCCTGCTAATGATGTTATTTGGCTACCTACATTATTTACTATTCCAGTAGCATTATTCATTAAACTCTAGGCTTCATTCGAAATTCCACTTAATAATTGTTTAGTTTCTATTTCTTCAACTTCATTATCTGAATTATTTCTTTCGGATTTATTAACAGTAAATGTAAAATTATAAAATTTTGTCACACCATCTACTTTAGCGTTAACTACTAATTCAAGTGGATCATCCAATTCCCATGCTTCATAAAAAGCATCTTTAATTTGTTTAGCTGCGCCATTATTAAATATCTAATTTTTTCCAGATTTGTATGATTTAATAAATGTCATTATCTAAGTTAAATGAAGACATGGGCATTTATTAATAGTAATGTCTATATAAATATTTTTACCTTGATTGCTTTGAGTATATGTAAATGGTGGATTTACTTTAGCGACATTTGAATTTATATCAGTTAAAGTAGATTGAAGCAGTTCTTGTTCACTCCCATTAACTATAGTATTCATATTAGATGCTGCATCTATAACAGAATTGATTCCTGTATCTACCATTCCAAGTGCTTTTAAGTCATCTATTGTTATTCCTTCGACACCGGGTTTTATTCCAAACATTTCAAATATGCCTAATATATCAGTAAGCGTATTTAATAAATCAGCTTGATTTTCAATAGATGTATTCTATAATTGTAATAAAAATGTTTTTATACGATCTATCATATCTTTAATAACTAAGATATGAAATGCATTCTATAAAATAATTGATTGATCTTTTAACCATAACCTTAGTTTTTCAGTAGCCACGTCTTTAGTTAAATCTTTAGTTTTTTCTTTCCATTTTTCTTTAGATTTTTCAATTGATTCTTTTTTAAATTTTTCTTTAGCTTCCCCTGATATTTTTTTGGCATCACCGGAAACGGTAGTTCCTATCTTTTTAAATATGTCGTTAACTTCTTCACTAGCTTCTGCCGCTTGATTTTTTAAATCATTTTCTAATTTAGATGCTTCACTAGTCACTTTATTAGTTTTTTCTTCATCTTCAATAGTTTGATTTTCTGCAGCTTCTTGTGCAGCCTAATCTTCTATTCTTTTTGCAGCTGCCGATCTTTCAATCATTCCAATATATGCAAAACCCTGATTGCAAATATTTCTAACTTCACTAATAGTATGTCCAGTATTCTATTGTAAAATTGAATCTAACGCAGGTTCCACGACTTCTAATATATCATTAATAGAAATAATGATATTGTCTAAAACTACATCATTAGATGTGCAAATCATTGAATTGTAGAAAACTAATGACTACTGTTTTAATGCTTCATATTGCGCAGTTAATTGTTGAATAATTGATGCAGATAATGTACTAACAGAATCTTTTACTGTTGGGATGCAAGTTACATCCACATCTTGCATTTTATTTAATTTTGTTAAAAGCTTTTGAATATTAGATATGGCAGTTGCTGCAGAGCATGCAATTTCTAATCCTTTTTTAGCCATATCCATAGTATTTGTGGTAACCTATAATCCTTTTTGAATAGCACTAATTGCTCCTGATTCTCCAAGAACATCATTAATAGTTCCTAATAAAATATCTACTAATTGTTCTGGAGCATTTAGTCCTAATGCCGCTAATTGATCTGCATATGTTTTTGCATTATTTGATAAATTTGTTAAACCATTTATACTGCCTAAATTGAACGCAGCATCAACTCCACTAATAATTGTCTATTCAATATTAGCAGAATCTATATTAATGCCTATTGAATTAACTAAGTTAGCTGCTCCTAATCCTGCTTCTGACATCATATCTTTTCCAAAATTAGCGGTTGACTATTCTAAACTTTTTCTAATATTGTCAGCCTAACTTCCTTGTTCTATTTCAAGATTCAAATTCATTACTTAAGAAAACCTTCCTTTTTAATCATAGTTATTAATGCCCAATAACTGTCAACTATATCATCAACACAATGAATATATGCAGTTTTGTTTATAAAATCCCCAGCTATTAAACCATTATGAAATTTGTTATTAACCGGTTCTCTCATAAATGCATCTATCATTGTGGTTTTAGATGTTTGTTTATTTTTAGCTGCACAACCTGCTGTAGCCTTTAATGTGATAGGTGAATATGTATAAAGACCATATAATCTATCTTTATATTTTTCATATAATTTGCTAAGTAAAACACCTTTATATGTTGCAAGATTCAAAGCTGCATCACCTTTAGATCCATATGACAATCCTTCAGATGAAATATAAATTGGTATATCTGAAGAAATTTTTAACATATCATCTATAATATAATCTAAAGTATCTATTATAAGATTTGCTAATTCTGTCGAACGAATAGTATGCTCTAATACAATTTGAGAATTTTTATCTTTAGTAGAAACAGCACTCAGCCCTCTAGAATAACAATAAACATCATGATCTTTATAAATATTCTAATGTTTTTCTGATAAATCTGCTGGCCATATTAAATGATAAAATTGCTAATCATATAATAATGTTGCGGCAGGTTTATTCATACTAAAATCAAATCCTATAAATATACTTTTCATATTTACCTTTCAATAATTTTATTATTTATTATTTGTATTATAATTCAGTCAAAATGTTAAAAATAAATATATTGAATATGAAGAACTATAATAAAATATTAGAAGCTGTTAATAGAGGCATTTAGTTAGCTCTAGATGATTTTGATGATGACAATCAAGTATAGAATATTAAATCTAAATAGATTAATCATAAAGACTACACTAAAGAATATTTAGATTTAATGAAAGATGTTGTTGATTTAGGATTACCATCTAGAACTTTGTGGTGCAAGTATAATCTTGGATGTGATTTTAAAAAGTTAAATAGTAATCCTAGCAATCCTAAAGATTGGATAGGTAAATATTATGCGTGGGGAGAATTAGAGTCAGATAAGCCAGAATTTAAATGGGAACATTATAAATATGCAAGAGGTTCATATGACGAAATAATTAAATATAATGGAAATCCTGCATATAGTCATAATGGATACTGTGATAAATTAAATTAGTTATTACCAGAAGATGATGCGGCTTATCAAAATATGCATATAGGAAATTTTAAATTCCATATGCCAACTAAAAAATAGTTTGATGAATTAATACATTATACCCTGCATGAGGAAACTAAAGATTATAATGGAATTAAAGGTTTAAATGGGTATAAATTTGTAAATAATGTAAAAGGCAATATAGTAACATTATTTATTCCATATGCTGGATATTGTCATAGTAATGAACTTATTAATTCTGATGGATAGGGTTGGTATTGGTCATCTACATTATATCAGAAAAATAATACTTCCTATGCAGCACATTGTTTATACTTTGATTCATATAATAGTTGCGATGTTGGCTCAACTGGAAGAGCCGATGGATTAACTATTCGTCCAGTAATAAATTTATAAAAATAAAGAGATTCAATAATTTGAATCTCTTTTTAATTAAAATCATATTTTTGTTCATATGTTGGAAAATGTTGTTCAGTATAAATAGTTTTTCTAGTTTTATAGTGAGCCCACATATAATTGTCATAATATCGTTTTTTCTTATCTTCACTATATCTTAAATCGTCTACAAAATCATATAAAATACATTTTTCTTTTCCAGATGCATTACGCAATCCACGTCCAACAACTTGTCTAACCATTCTATCTGATTTTGCTGAATTAACTAAGAATATTGATTCCAAATTATTTATATCTATTCCTTCACCAAATGTTCCGATACTTCCAACAATTATTGTTTTCCCATTATTGTCTTCAGCCATACATTTTTTATAATATTCTCGATTTTCATTTGGTGTATCTCCATCAACATAATAAACATTTTTATCAGAATTTTCTTTTATATATTCCATTATCTTTTTTCCATAACCACCTTTAACATCTCCAAATATTATAAGAGTATTCTTAGCCATTTTAATAGCTAAATCTCCAATAAATTTTAATCTTGTATATGAATTATTAACAAAAGCTTGTTCCTGTTTTAATAATTTATTTCCAAGTTGCATATCATCTTCATTAGTGGCTTTTTGGGCTCTATTATAATAAAGCTGACGTTTTTCATCTTGAGTTCCCCAATTTAAAATTTGAAAAACTACATAAATTGGCGTAGCAGCATGTTCTTCATTAATCAATTGATCTGATGTTAATTTATAAACAACTGGACCAATATATGATTGAATTTCGATATTTTCAATTGTTGTTGGTTTTGGGAATGTTCCTGTTACACCGATTGAATATCTGAGATTATTACATTTTGATAATATTTTTTTATGTGCGTCTGAACTTGCATGGTGTGTTTCATCACAAATGCAAGCACCAAAATCTTTAAAGAACTCAATATCACGTTTATTCAATGATTGGAAAGTTCCAAATAAAATATTGCATGATTCTACTTTTTCTTTTTCAGCTTTCTTTAATCCAGCATGTAAAATTCCAATTTCCCAATTATGTTTATGCTTAGCAAGATATGATTCATATAATTCATATTTTTCAGCAGACTGTGTTGCTAAATCAACAGATGGAACTATATATAGAATTTTTTTAACTCCCATATCAATTAAATATTTGAATATCATAAATGATATAAGAGTTTTGCCGGCAGATGTTGAAATCTCCCCGCACGCTTTTCTATATTTTAATAATGTATATGCAGCTTTAATTTGATATTCATAAGGTTTAAATGCTTTATATCCTTCAATTTCTCCATCAGTATCGTAAATTGGCATTTCAGCGCCTTTGAACATATCATCAATATAAATATGAAATGCCTGATAATCTAATTGAAATTGATTAATATAATTTGTAGTATTTTCTGTTAGATTTGCAGAAATATTAAATTGCTTGCAAAATTGAAGAACTTCTAACCATAAACCAACTGGCACCATTCCATATTCATTCATGAAACAGCGTTCAGTATTAATATAAGGCATCTTTTTCTTAAGTAACCAAGCATTAGAAATTTCTCTTGTTAAGAAATTCTTTAATAACTATAATTCATAAGGATAATCTGAATTGCATACCAAATATTGATTATCATATGTTATATCAATTTGCACTAAAGCTTTTATTATTTTAATATTATATGCCAATTTTGAGATATTGTTTTTCTATAAAAATATATGCAAAAAAACTTTTTTCTCAACCTGTCATAAAATAACTAATGTTAGTTATTCGGTGGAATAAATTTATTTTTTTTTTATTTAAATTAATTAAACTAAGCAAACAAAAACCACTAAGCATTTTAGAGTTATGTCTAGTGGTTATTATTATTTTAATAATGAAAATCATTTTGATATTTGAAATCCATTCTGATTAATGATGTTATCTTCGATTTACAGAACTTAGTTTAATAGTTTAATGCATTATCCATTTTCAAATCTTGATTATTTAATTAAATCAAATAATTGATGGCTGAATTTATATTTTTGATTAAATTCTTCTTCATTATCAATAATATCAGTATCAATACCAACTGATGGACGTCTCAACATTAAAACATTAATTCCATTATTTTCAAAATTATATGCAATTCTTGGAGTAATATCAAATAATAAATTATATGGTATCATATTATTATATGACTTTTGTAATGCTTTTTGATAATCTTGATAACCATCATAATCTTCTGAATTATTTATTAACATATCAAAAGGCGATACAATTTGATAAGGAATAATATCTTTATTGTCATAATAAGGGAATTCCCATTTTATATCATATAAGAATCCACGGAAATATTCACTATTATTTGGCTAATCTGTTTTAGCTGGTTCTATATCAACTTCATTTATTCCTTTTTCTAAGTTAATAGAAACATTATTTAATTTAACTACCTCATCTATATCTAAACAATTTAAGAATCTAACATTTTTAGTATTTGTTTCTAATAATTGTGTGTATCCATTTCCATATAAACTTAATACTCCATCAAATGTTTTGGCTGCTGGATATTTTATAGATTCTGTATAATAATCATTCCACTTGTCCATTGAATTAATAAGTTCATCATCACGTAATTCAATTGATTGCGTATCATATGCATATACTGGAATTTTATTTAATAATTGATTATATTTAGAACGTAAATATGCATTATTATTATAATAGAAAGTATATTCATCATTTCTAAGTTTTGGCTGCATAATAGTAGAATGATAAGCAATACTTAAATATTTGTTTCCTTCAATATAATCCAAAATATTATGGGTACTAATATCTGCAATACTTTTTTCATATAATTCACAATTACATTTATTAATATTATCATATAATGAAACAGGTTTAACATTAATTGCTTTAACATTATCTTGTATATATGATTTCTTAATATATAAAGTATTAAATGGATATAAATTCTTTTCTCTAATATTTTTACTTGACTAATTATATGGATTATTCTCATAAACAGAACTATTAAAGAATGATAATTCTTTTTGAATCTGTTCTTTAACACCATATATGTATCCATTATTGCTATAGATATTTGTATATGTTGATTCTACATCGTTAGGACATACTGTATATGATAATGGGTTAAATGTTACATCTATAGGTTCTGAAATATATTTATATTCTATTTGGTTAATTGTTTTTGCACCATCTTCAAATGATGAAAGCTTTGCTAAATATGTAGAATTTGTTTTAGTATAGTCATCTACGACTTTAGTGCTAAATGAATAAGTTTCACCGTCAATATTAACATTTATTTTTACACTTTTAACTGCATATCTAAAATACATATTAGCTAACATTGGATTTCCCATTTCAGCAGTTAATTTAAGTTTAATGGTATCAATATCATCACATACTGGAATATTTGATAAATGTACAGTAACGTTATCTTGCAAACCTGCATACATTACATTAGAATTTTTATTAATATCAACAAATGAGGAATCGCATAAAATATAATTATCTTTTAAATATGTTGGTTGTATTGGATCTCCAGTATTTGGTGTTGAATATAATAAAAATTCTTGATTAACATCAAACTTTCCTCCGCATAATAATTGTCCTTGTATTGCAGCATCTTTTGCTATATCATTATTTTGAATTTTAGAGTTAGTTTCAAATAATAATGTATCAATTTTTACATAATTATTAAGTTTATATTTGGATGAATCTTCTCTCAAATCATCTTCTAATGCTACTCTAAATGTTCTGCGTTCAGCTAAATCTTTAACAATATAATCATATTGCCAATCTAAATCATATTCAATATTTTCAATAGAACAATCTAAAGAAATAGAAGAATCTAATATAAATTGTCCCCATTGCTTTTTGAAATCTTTAATATTAATATCTATATATGTTATAAATTGATTTGTAAGAATACCATTATCTAAAGTATTATATGTCTATAAATCACCCATTGTTGTATGAGCTTTTATTTCAAATACTGGAAGATCTCGAGTATCTTTAAATCCGGGCTGAATAATATTAAAATTCTCATAAAATTCTTCATTAGGCCTATCTTTATAATGATATTTAGCTGTTACTAATATTGAGCGTTGGACACTTTCAGCAGGTTTATAAATTGAAGTATTAATATTTCTAAATAATTCTGCTTCATCTTCTACCGCATTATTACTATCACAACCGGCAATGACATATTCTTTTATACAATTAAATTCAGATATAACGCCTAATTCAGATCTGTATTTAGGTAAATTAGAACTCAAATCAATATTGAATGCTGACGTATCTAATTCTGGATCTTTAATTGGATTAATATCTGACCAATTATTAATATCTTCAGTATAATGTTTATGATTAAATAAAATATCATCAATTATAATAGATGGATCTTCTGCATATACATATAAAGATGCATCAATTATTTTTTCCGCATTAATATCTGTTAAATTAAAGAATATATTTCCTGATTTTTTTTCTCTTATAATACTTTGATCATCACCTAATATTTTTAATTCAAATGCAGTTATCTAATATCTTTCAATTTCTTCTGTAGTTGTTTTATTAGATTTTGTCATATTTGAAAATACACCTATTTGTTGTCCATAGTATGTTCTTTTTGGCAATTCAAGTTCTTTAACATTATTATAAAATTTAAATAATTTATATGTTATAGAAAGTTTTGTAAATTTACTATAATATTTTAATGAAGAACCATTAGATGCAAACATCTAAAAATAATAGGTATCATTATTAATAGATGGAACTAAATCAACATCAAAAGACTATTCATTACTTCCAATTGTTTTTATTAATTGCATATTTTTATCATATATATCACAACCATAATAGTAATCATTAAGATTTTCAATATCATAAAAATAATCATTACCATTTATTGTATATGAAAACATAGATAATTGATCACTATCATTTGAAGAATATAAATCTAAATCAACTAACGGTCTAATAAAATTATTACTATAATATTTTATATGTTTATTATATACTTCACTAAATAATTCTATATTAGTATTTTCTGAGATTTTAACTGGATTAACATTTAATGATGATAATTTTAATGCAATTTCAGTAGATATATCAATATTAAGCTAATTTTCTTTAATATGATTAACTAATGATATACTAGAATCAGCAGCTACAAATCTATTTAGTATTTTATTATTTGGTGCGGCTATTAGTGCTGGAGCATTTGTGTAATTATTAACAATACTCATAAAGCCTTTATTAGACATTTTAGTATTGTCATTTTCTGCTTTATTTAATAATATGCCGACATTTTGATAATTACATGCTCTATCTCCATTAAAACTGAATAATTTAATTTCTAATGGTGAAACTAATTGCGCTCTGGCCATAAGTTGACTAGGGGTGCAACCCATTAAATCATCAGTAAGAACCACCATATATAAAATACTCTAATAATTTGGATTATTTGGATTATTAAAGTCATATGAATTTGCATAAAAATATATAACATCACCTGGCTAATATATATTTTTTAGAGTTCGTGGAACAAATAACCAACTATCATTATCATCTAAAGAATAATAAACTCTTAATCCGTTGTCAGTTGTAAGCATTGCACAAATATATGAATTATCTTTAGAAGCCCATTGCAATCTATCTTTATAAAAAGAATCTGTCACCAAATTATCAATATCTCCAAGTTTAACAGTTTCTTTACTACCTTTAGTATTGTCATACAGAACTGGAGATGCAATACCATATGATGCTTTACTGTCAACATCTAATAAATCATATTTACTATAATAGGCTGGATTCTATTCACGTTCACTAAAGGAAATAGTATCATTAAAAGATGTTTTATATAAAAGATTCCATGTTGCATTATCATATAACTTATTATCGCCAGCAGTAAATTCTATTAAAAAGCTATTTCTACCATCATTATTATATTGCGTTACTAATTCATTATCTTTTAAAGTTGCAATAACATTATTTGTATCTAAGATTAAATTATTTTCATCAATATCTTTAATAACTTCTTTTACATAATTAACTCCGTTAATATTTTCATAATAATTGGAATAATCTATATTTAATAATAAACTTCCATCTTCACTTGCTTTACCAGCTATAATATCCTTTAAATAAATGGCATCGTTTGTATCAAATGGCATATACATATTGTATTTGTCATTCTTATCTTTAAAATTCATATATAATTCAGAACCTTCCTAAAATGTATAATGTGTCTAATCATTATTAATACTATACATATTATATATTAGCTTAGATGAAAAATTTGGGTCAGTAAAATGAAGTGCGGCTGTTTCATCAAATTCTGATTTATAATTTTTATATGATTCATTGAAATTCGGTTCTAATGACTTTAACATAAAGGACATTGAAATATAATCACCAATTAAATCTAATTCGACTGTCTTCGCATCTTCTATTGTACTATTGTCAAGAATACTACTATCTGGATCATCAGCCCCATTGGCTATACTTGAATTTGTTAATCTAGTTCCAGTATAATAAAATGTTTTAAAATTAATATATGAAGTATTTTCACCTGAAGAACTATTATTTACTGCTGCTTGTAAAGCATCATTTGGAAAAACATTTAATTCTTGCTATGTAACTTTCCATGCAGCTTCTATAGTAGACGTATCTAACTCACTTGCCTCCGGATGGTTATATGTCCGTTTAGCTGCATATATATATGTTCCAACCTTTATCTTATCACCATCAAAGAAGTCATTTATAAATCCAAATAAAATAGTTTCTCCATTTTTTCCTTTTTCACCTATTTGTCCATTAATTCCTAAACCAGGAAGACCGTGATATTTCTACTTTAAAATCTTCATATATTATTACAGAATATACTTTTTTTATTTATTTTGATTATTTTATTGGATACAAATAGAGAAAATATTAAAAAATTTAGGAAAAAATACATATTTAAAAAAATATTTTTATTTTTTAAAACTTTTTTGTATATTTGCAATATAAAATTGAAACAAAAACAACTTAAATAAATATAATCAATGACAGGTGGTAAATTATCAAAAAATTAACTTCTATTTTTTAGTTTATGAAAAGCACATTAATTTTGTACTGTAAAAATAAAAAAGATTATATGCACTGTTTAATTATGGCCATTTAATTATGCATGTAAAAAGTTAAAAAATATAACTTCTATTTTTTAGTTTAAGAAAAAGGATTTATGTTTATATTATAAATTGAAAAAGTAATAAT
>OCTX012288841.1_pt1 | contig 125025 bp, 80 predicted proteins | sample 1539691 | NCBI WGS metagenome assembly OCTX01 (sample SAMN02144231, study PRJEB22623) | gut metagenome | biome: sheep rumen | host: Ovis aries | place: New Zealand
AGCGGTTAGCGTGTTTGCTTCATTATTATATATAAACAGGACGGTATCCATTGCTTGCGGAACGAGAGAGCCATCGGCTAACTGGAAGCTCTCAACAGCGATCCAGATGGCATCTTGGTCGGAAGCAGTAGTGTTGATGTTCACACCCGTGCCACCGAAGACGCCGGTGTACTCATAGATATTATTCATCTGCTCCCAACGGGTCATTGTCTGCCAAGTCCATTCGCCACCATTCCAGTTGTTCTTGATGTAGTAGTGAGTATCCACAACGGGCGGAACGATGGTCGTGTCTTGCGGGTTGGTACCGGTGGTATCCTGTTGTACAGGCGTACCGGCGGCGAAATGCAGCTTCAGGATGTCGTTTGCCTTTGTTAACGTCAGGATAACATTTGTATATGCGCCGTTGACAGACAAGTTGGGAGCACTATTGGAATTCAGCTCATATTCGTCACCGGGAACCAATTGGTCACCTTCGTTTGCTGCACCATAATTGGTAGCGTCCCAGCTACGGGCAGTCAGAATCTTGAACTCACCTTCCAGCGAAGCGGTCTTCAACGTGTAGAACGAGTGAAGGTTGAAGAACTCCAAAGCGGTCTCTACATTCCATTCATTGAACGCACCTATCAGGTAGTAATGCTCTACTTCCGGCGTGACAATGGTCGTGTCTTGCGGGTTGGTACCGGTGGTATCCTGCTGCTCTGCAGGAATGGAATCAAGACTGGCATACCACTGCAGGTCGTACATATAGCGCAAGGTTGTATCAAGCTGCATATCGGGGGTCTGGTTGTTGTCACCTCCCTTGCCGTTGTTGATGATCATCATGGTGTACTCCTTCGGCATCGTATAGGAATATACCTCATAGCCGCGGAAGTTAATACCGGTTTGATCCATTACTTCACCCGGCCATGTGCGATAGGCACCCAGCACATCATCCCATACATACGCATAGGGCAATGACCATCTCGGGGTATTGACTGCATAGTACGTAATCATCTCTACCTGAGTCGTGTCTTGCGGGTTGGTACCGGTGGTATCCTGCTGAACGGGCGTACCCGAAACGAGGGTCAGGATGACGTCATTACCAACGAGGCGGAGTTGGAGCTCGGCATTGAGATAAATCGTTGAGCATGAGAGGTTATAACCTCTTTCCGTCAGCGTATAGGGGACACCCAGTGTCAGATTTACATCGTAATCGCCACCGTAGTCGGGAGCCTCCCAGTTGCGTGCGGTCATCACCTTGAAGGTTCCACTCAGGGTATCAACCGTAAGGGTAAACAGCGAGTCTGCGAGGGTAAATTCGAGAGCCTTTTGGGTTTCCCAGTTGATGAAATCGCCATTCAGGTAGAAATGTTTGTCCGCCAGAGGGGATACGTTGGTCGTATCCTGCTGCTGCGGAGCAGCATAGTTGGACCAGGTACCACTCATTTGATCCCATCCGCTGGCCAGGGTAAACAAATCCTTACCATCGGTAGGCAGGGTAATATCGTCCGACTGATTCCACTTGGAACCCCAGTTACATTCGGTGGCCGCACCATTCATACGGCAGAAAATCACCTGCGTATAACTATCCGGGATTGTAGTGGTATAGACATTCGTCTCACCAGCTACGAGGGTCATAAAATCAGACCACTCCGACTCTTCATTTTCGAAACAGTACACAGCGAACTTGGCATTCGCTTGCGTCCAGTTCGAGTTGGGCACGAAGTACAAGGTTCTGTCGGCCCAAATCATCATGCTCATTACAAGCATGAGGCACAAAGATACAATCTTTCTCATATGTAAAACAATTAGGGTTATTTATACTATTTTAATCCGGTTGGTGTTCGTCATCAGCCGTAATCTAAGATGGTCAGCGGATGTATTTCTTTCCGTTTTGTATAACCACGCCTCTATAAGAAGCGTCCACGCGTGTGCCCAAGATGCTGTACATGGGGCTTTCGGTGTCGATGGTTTGTACCTCGTCAAGTGCGCTTTCTTCGTCGCTATCCACCAGTTTCTTACCGGGCAACTCTTCGGTGGAGAGTTCGAAGGTGCCATCCTCGTTGTCGTAGAGGTAGAAGGTGACGGTACCTTCCGGCACACCGAATTTCTGCTGACCGTCTTTGGTCAGGGTGGCATGCGTTACACCCGATACAAATGCGGAGGTCATATAGCAGACACCGACCTTCTGCCCTTTGTCGCATACTAAAATAAAGAAGTAGCCCAAGCCATAGTCATCGCCCGTGAATGTATATTCCAAGATGCCTTTTTCGAAATACTCCTCATAAGTAGGTTGCTCGATGTCGGCACCATTGCAGTAGCCCTTCAGGTAGTAATCCTTAGCGCCACCTCCGGGTTGGGGGTCGCCGCCTTCACCTCCGCCGCCGATTTCTTCGCCATCGCCACAATCGGTACCGTTGCCGATATAGAGTTCGTCGGCTTGGTATTTGAGTTTAATGTAGAAGTCGTAGCAACCGTCCGTAGTCACCTCGTAGCGGTCATTATTGAGCGAAAAGCCATCTACGGAAGCCGTGTTCAGCGTTACCGCCCAAGCTGCCTCATGGTCCTTGTCATAGAGTTGGCAGTAGTCACCAGCGCTCACCTCCACGTGAGCCAGGTATTGGGTGAAACCCTCAAACTCATCAACTAATGTTCCTTCGTAATAGGTATGCCCGTTTACCAATATTCCATAGCTCTGGGCAAAGGTCATTACAGAAAACAGCATCGCTGTCAGTAAATAAACAATTTTTTTCATCATTGTATGATTTAGTATGGTTCATTCAAAAACTTATGTCCGTTCTGGATGACAATGCCGCGATAGTTCTCATCTACCAGTTGGCCCATGAGGTTATAGACCGGTTCAGCCCAGTTGAGAACAGGTTCTGTCATGAGATTCTGTTCCAGTGCATCGTCGATGATGGGTTTGGTAGTAGAATAATACATCGCATAGCCGTCACCCTTGGATGCGAGCAGGAAGCCCTCGGGCTGCGCCTTGGTGGCCGATGAGCCGAGGTAGAGGATGACCTGACCGTACTTGCCATCAATGGTAGCCTCGTAGTAACCATTACCGGCGGTTTCAGTCATTTGGCTCTCGCTATGGATACCGGCAGAACGACGTGCCAGCACCATTTTCTTAATCTCAGTCTTGTACTTAACCCAATGGGGATAGAAGACACAAGGTACGCCGGGCAGGGATAGGATATAAGCGTTGGCCTGCAGCATCACCTTTTGGTTATTGATGGATGAGCCGTCGTTTTTGCCCAAGATGTCGGTGGTGTTACCGCCGCGGGCAAAGGTGTCGTGATTATCGATAAAGGTTACGGCATACTTGCTGTAGCCCAGACCGCGCAGGCCGGCATTCTTGCACTTGGTGTAACTGCCCTTGGCGATACCATCGCGGATGGCATTGTACATATTGGAGAAATCGAAAGTCAGGGTGTTTTTCTGGGCATCGTTGATACGCGCCTTGAGGTTAGCGGCGTTGCCGTCCCAGTATTCCATGACGGAAAAATAGGGTTTGGCGGCGCTGACGTAGTCGTTGATATGACTAGTATGATACCCGCCGCAGTAGTCAAAGCGGTAGCCGTCGTACCGCATCACGTTTTTCATCCATTTGAGGTACGCCTTGCACATATTCTGTACATTGGTGTTCTTGTGGTCCCAGTCGCGTGCGGCCCCGTAGTTAGCCTCATGCTGGCCGTCGTCGAGGTTAGCGGTCTGGTTGCAGTTGCCCTCGTCATCGCGTGTCACCCACGAGCTCTCGGGGCTGAACGAACCGTATTCGCCGAAGTTCATCGTGCGGTAGTCGCACCAGTTGCTCTTATTACCACAGTGGTTGATAACGATATCCGCCAACACGCGCGTGCCCGCGTTATGTAAAGAGGAGATGAGCGCCTCTAATGCCGAACGTTTGCCCATGACGCAAGTCTGCGAGCTATAACTGGTAGGGATATACCCCATTCCGCTGGCTTCAGCCGAAGGCGGCAGCCAGACGAGGGTAAAGGTCTTACCTATCTCGCCAACCTGGCCGGTAAGCGTTTCCCACTTGGTGTTGCCATAACCTTTGTCCTGATAACTCTCCCAGTAGAAAGCCTGCAGCATCACATCCATACACTCGGCAGGGACAGCTTTGTCGTAGTCCGTCGGGTCGATGGGTTCAGGTGGTTCCTCGCCGTAGGTGGACCAGACGCCCACCGACTTGTCACCCTCGCCCATGGAGGTGATGGTAAAGAGATCCAGTCCTTCGGTCACGATTAGGTCTTCGGTCTGGTGCCATTTCTGGTTCCAGTCCGGTTGCGTGGCCGTTGTGGCAAAACGGCAGAAGATGACCCGATTGCTTTCGTCGCTAAGGGTTACCTGCCAGAGCGAGCCCTCCACGCGTGTCATCCACGGCGTGAAGGTTCCGTTGCTGCCATCCTTCCAGTGCCAGACCGCAAACTTGTCTGCACCATTGTTTTCCCAGAGGGCAGTACCGCCCGTATTGAGGTATAAGGTTCGGGCCTCGGCATTAAAGCTCGTGGCCAAGAACATCATACATAACGCCGTCGCGAATGATGACGAGACGGTCTTTGATAAGCACTTTATACACATCGTCGTTGGTATTTTCAACACGTATTACATCAATATTCGTACCCTGGCAGTTGGGGTCGTAGATAGCGTCAGCTGCGTCAGCATTCCAACTATAGCAAGCATCTTCTTCGAGGAGGATATCCGACGACTGCTGGTTGCTGCCGTTGTTGAAGATGATGTTCACAGAGCGGTACTGGGGTTCGAACTGATAGGTATACCACTTGCCATCCTTTTCGGTCCATTTCTTACCAGGCCAGCCGCCTAAGATAGCTGTGCTGGCACCATCGGTGGTCCAAGCATAGAGGTAGACCTTGCTCCAGGCAGCAGGGCCTTGGAACTTAACGATCAGCGGCGTTGTCTGCGGCTCGCGGTAGGTATAATGACGCACCACGGTAGCTGTGCGCTCGGTGTCATTCTTGGCAAAGGCTTTTACAGTGGTTGTCGTGGTGATGTTTATCTCGCCCTCGCCATCGAATGAGTCGGAGTTCTCGTTGGGCTCGGAGCCATCGGTGGTGTAGTAGATCTTAGCAGTAGGATCGCCAATGGCTGTGAAATGCACATCAAGTCCATTCACGTTATCGCGGAAGATGCAGTCGGCCGGCGAAACCGCGAGGTCGAAGTCGATAGTGATGGGATCGTCGCAGTCAATCTCCATCTCGTTGTTGCCTTCCCATGTGTAGCATACATCGTATTCAGCCACAAGGTCTGCCGATTGAGCGCCATTCTTACCCTGGTTGATGATGAAATTGAACTTGGTGATGGAGGCATCGAAAGTATGGCTGTACCAGCCGTCAGCACCCTGATAAATCTCGGTACCGGGCCATCCGCCGAGGAGTTGCGTAGCGCCATCCCAAGCAAAGAAGAAGACATGATCCCAATCCGCGGGTTTGAGGAAGCGAACGGTGATACCACCTACCTGAGGTTCTTTATATTTATAGGTATAGACCTGTGTCTTGGAGCGTGCTGTACCGCAGAGGGCGAATGCCTTTAGGGTGGTCGTCTCGTGGATGGTCAGCCTGCCGTTTTTGGTAAAGGAAGCGGACTCGGTGGTAGGCTCAGTTCCATCGGTGGTGTAGTAGATAACCGGCTCGTCACAAGTGCCACCTACAGCCTTAAGTGAAACAGTCAGGCCCTCTACGCTGTCGCGGAAGGTGGTATTACCCGGGGTCACGATGAGACCGGGGGCTGCGTCGCCATTGACATGCACCCAAATCTTATATCCATTACCTGAAGCATGGGCTGTGCAGCCATCAATACTGCTGCTGACCTTATCGCCCAACTGGAGAACGATGAAACCGTTCTTACCGGTGATGGTAGCCTGATAGCCGCCGGCGGACTTCTGCACGTCGGTCACACTACTCTCGCTATGTACGCCGGTCATATGGCGCGCCTCAATCATCTTCTTAATCTGCGATTTGAAGGTGTACCAGTGGGGATAGAAAACGCAGGGCACACCCGGCATGGAGAGGATATAGGCATTGGCCTGCAGCACCTTGTCGCGCATGCCGGCAGACATCGAGTTACCGTTGCCGCCAAACTCATTATCATCGCGCAGGAAGGAGTCGTGGCTATCCACAAAGGTAACGGCATATTTGCTCAGTCCGGCACCAATCATTCCGGCTCCGCAGCCGCTGTAGTTGCCGCCTGCCATGCTATTGTTGAAGACCTCGTATTTGGTAGCGAAGTCAAAGGTCAGTGTGTTCCAGCCGGCGTCCTCCAAGCGGCTACGCAAGACCTGGGTATTGCCATCCCAGTACTCCATGACGGAGAAATAGGCATCAGAAGCTGTGTTGTAGTCATTGATATGTCCGGTCCAGAATCCCTTGCAGTAGTCGTAGCGCCAGCCGTCAAATCCGACCTCGTTGCGCATCCATTTCAGGTAAGCGCGGCACATCTCCTGCACCTGCGTATTGCGGTGGTCCCAGTCGCGTGCGGCTTCGTAGTTAGCCTCGCTGCCGTATCCATCATCGGGGTAGGCATTCGCGCCCTTGGTGCAGCCCGTACCCTGCTTGCCCCATACCTCGTCGTCACTGGTAATCCAAGTATTATCGGGTTCGAAGATACCATAAGGGGTGAAGTTCATGGTGTAATAGTCGCACCAGCCGGACTTACCGCCGTTGTGGTTAATGACGATATCGGCAACGACCTTGGTATTCTGGTTATGCATGGCGTTGATGAACTTCACCAAGTCGCCCTTGCTGCCCCAAGCGCTCGAGAGGTTGCTGTACTGGAGGGGGTGATAGCCGGTACCGCCGCTGGACTGCGACGTTGGCGGCAGCCAAACAAGGTCAAAATAGGCACCTATCTCGCCTGCCTGCTTGAGAAGGGTGGACCATTTGGTATCGTGGTAAGTAGTGGTACCCGGGTTCTCGGCTTTCTCTTCGAATGAGTCAAAATAGAAGGCCTGCAACATCACGTCGGTGCATTGGCTCGGAACAGCAGTACCATAATGTGGCATGGTATCGACGTACATCTTCTCAACCGTCAGGCAGATATTCGAGCCGTCGAACTGAATAGTCACAGCACCCGTTGCGGATGTTTGGAAGCAAACGTTACCGTCGTTGTCGGTAGTATAACCCGGCGTACTGCATGCAGAAGATACCTCGGAGAAGCCCCATTCGTTGGTCCAGGTGCCATCGGTAATCTTGAAAGCATAGGAACCTTTAGGCAGGGCAGGGTATGTGATTGTGCCGGTGCTATCGAGCGGGCAACCGTCCTCGTCCCAATTAAGGCCGCAGCACCAAGCCTTGCCAGCCTCGCCGTTACCAGCCAGGTAATAGCCCTTGGACAGCGTATCCGGTGCCGCCATATGCTCTACCGTCAGGCAGATATTCGAGCCGTCAAAACTGATAGTCACGCTACCCGCGGAATCGGTATTGAAGAGCACGTTATGGTCCGTATTGTAGTAGTAACCCGGAGTGCTGCATGCTGCAGAGACAGCATCGTAGCCCCAGCTGTGGTCCCACGTACCGTCGGTAATCTTAAAGGCATAACTACCCGCCGGTAAGTTCGGGTACGTAATGGTATTCGTCAAGGTGTCAATGGGACAGCCATCCGCTTCCCAACTAAGGCCGCAGCACCATGCTTTGCCAGCCTCGCCGTTACCAGCCAGGTAGAAACCGGAGGTCCGAACCGCGATAGGTTCACCCTCACCACAGTTACTGCCAGAGCCGATATACAACTCGTCAGCCTGATACTTCAACTTGATATAGAAATCATAGCATCCGCTGACGCTGATGTCATAACGATTTCCATTGCGCACGAATCCCGCCACGGAGGCATTATTCAGGTCAACCACCCAAGCTTGCGCGTTGGCGGCATCGTACAACTGGCAATAATCGCCGGCATTAACCTGCACATGCGCGAGGTATTGAGTATAGCCCTCAAACTCGCTGGTAAGTTCTCCGGCAAAATACGTGTTACCATTGACCAATATTCCATAATTTTGGCCAACCATCGTTACTGTAAATAGCATTGCTACTACCAAACAGAAATACTTTCTCATCGTTGTCGATTTATTATTAGTCGATTTATTATTAATTTATTAATTGCACTATTTAGCCTGCAAATTTACAACAAAAATTGCATATATGCAAATTTTTCTTACATTTTTTTATAAAATTAGCTTATAAACTATACATTTTATCCGTTAGAAGGGGAATTGAGCATGAAAAATGAGAGAGCAAAACATGGTTGGAGGTCGGTTAGCATCATGGATGCAGAATGGAAGCAGAATGGATCGAGAATCGTCTAGGATTGGATTGAGTAAGGTCTAGGATTGACTCGAGAAAAGTCCGATTCAGACTCGATTTTCGTCCGAAATGACATGGGAATGAGGGGGAGTATAAGACAGAGTTTACGTCAAATGGCGGATGAGTGCGGGTAAAGGCGCGCGAGGAGAGATTTGGAGGTATTTGGAGGGATAAAATATAGTATCTCCACTCATTTTTTTCAAAAAAGTGTCCAAAAATTTGCACATATCAGATATTTGTAGTAAATTTGCAGGCTTTTTGTGTGCGAAGTATATACACGCGTACGTGAGAGCGCGCAAATACTTTATCGTGTACAGACCGGCGTTCCGCCTGATAGAATACAGAAAAGACAAGGGGAACAACACTATATCAACGAAACAATAGAATAAGATGATTGAATATATCAATGGACAACTGACAGAACTGACGCCGACGACCGCGATTATTGAGGCCGCCGGTGTGGGTTACGAGATAAATATCGCCCTGCCTACCTATTCGGCACTACTGGACAAGAAGGAGGCGAAGCTCTACACCGAGGAGATTATCCGCGAGGACATCCATCAGTTATTCGGTTTTATGGACAAGGGCGAACGGGAGATTTTCCGTCGCCTGACCAGCGTCAGCGGTATAGGCGCCAACACCGCCCGTATGATACTATCCGCCTACTCTGCTACCGAACTGCGCCAAATAATAGCTACGGGTAACGCCCGTGCATTGGGTCAGGTGAAAGGTCTCGGTCCCAAGACGGCACAACGTATCATCGTGGACCTGAAGGACAAGATATTGAGTGTGGAGATAGGCGATGGTGCCCCAAGAGCCGGCCAGGATGTGCTCTTCCCCACCCCGAACAACCCCGTGAAGGATGAGGCTGTAAGCGCCCTGACGATGCTCGGCTTCAGCGCCGCGCCCAGTGGAAAGGCTGTAGATAAGATCCTGAAAGAGAACCCGAGTGCGGGGGTAGAACAGGTAATTAAGCAAGCCTTGAAGATGCTGTAAGAATAGTTGATAGTTGATAATTGATAATTCTTATCTCGGCTAAGCCTCGAACGATCGGCTAAAGCCGTACGATAGTTGATAATTGATAATTGAAAATTGAAAGTTAAGCGAATACTATATCTTTTACTCCTGATGCTGATCGTTATGCCAATGCAAGCGCAGCAGATAACGCCGTCCGGCGAGACGCCCGAGGCGGAACAAGAGGAGGTACACGAACCGCAAGGTCAAGTCGTCACACATGCACCGGCTCCTTACGAGGTGGATAACTATGAACAGTTGACGCAGCCCAAGAGCAATATGGACTTGCAGCAACCGGGTAACATGCGCACGTCGGTGGAGTACGACCCTGCGACGGGTTACTACATTCTGCACACAAGAATAGGCGATGTAGATGTAATGACACCCTACATGATGACCGAAAGCGAGTATAAGGACTACTCCGAACAACAGCTGATGCAGAAATACCGTCAGCAGAAGTTGGCAGCCGTAGAGCACGATAACGAGAAGAAGTTCGATATCACGGACATGAAGTTCAATATAGGTCCGGCTGACAAGGTGTTCGGTCCGGGCGGTGTGCAACTAAAACTGCAAGGTAGCGCGGAGTTGCTGTTTGGTTTCAAGCATCAGTTTGTGGACAACCCCTCGCTGACGGAGCGCGCCCGCAACAACAACATCTTTGACTTTGACGAGAAGATACAGGTGAACGTGCAAGGTAGTGTAGGTCAGAAGTTAAAGTTCAACTTGGCGTACAACACGGAGGCATCGTTCAGTTTTGACCAGCAAAATGTGAAGTTGGCCTACAAAGGTCAGGAGGACGATATTCTGCAGTCGATAGAAGCAGGTAACGTAAGTCTGGATTTGAACTCGTCGCTGATACGCGGTAGCCAGGCGCTATTCGGTGTGAAGGCCGATATGAAGTTCGGCAAACTGAAGGTGCAGGCATTGATTTCGCAGCAAAACAGCGAGGCGCAGACCGTGGGCAGCCAGGGCGGTGCGCAGATGACGAAGTTCGAGATTGAGGCCGACCAGTACGACGAGAACAAGCACTTCTTCCTATCGTACTACTTCCGTGACCACTATGAGCAGTCGATGCAATCGATGCCCTATGTAGCGAGCGGCGTGACGATTAACCGTATTGAGGTATGGGTCACGAATAAACGCGGCAACTACGAGCAGGCGCGCAACTTGGTGGCTTTCTCGGACTTAGGAGAGAACATGGGCAGCCATATTCACGGCATATCATCATTCCCGACGACAGGCTACCAATACCCCGATAACCGTGCTAACACGCTATATGACCAGGTGAAAGATATTCCTGCTGTGCGCGATTTGCAACAGGTGAACGCCTATCTGCAGTCGATGGAAAGTAGCTGGGGGATCGTGGGCGGTGAGGACTACGAGAAAGTAGAATCCGCCCGCATGCTGAACAGCGGCGAGTATAGTCTGAATGCCGCCCTGGGTTATATCAGCCTGAAGACGGCGCTGAATCAGGACGAGGTATTAGCGGTAGCCTTTGAGTACACCGCCGGCGGGCAAGTCTATCAGGTAGGTGAGTTTTCCACGGATGTGACAGACAGCACCAATACCTTGGGCAAGGCTCCGACGCTGATACTGAAGATGTTGCGCAGCAGTAACAACGCTCCTCATTCCTACGACCCCGCGCGTCCGAAGGATAAATTCGGTACCTGGGACCTGATGATGAAGAACATCTATAACTTAGGTGCCAGCACTATGTCGAGCGAGAAATTCGAGTTATACGTCATGTACCGCAACGACTCGGTCGGCACGTCGCTGCAATACCTGCCGGAGGGCCCTGTGAAAGGTACACAACTGCTACGTGTACTGGAATTAGACCGTTTGGACAGCAAAAATAATCCTAATCCCGATGGCCGATTCGACTACGTAGAGGGCTACACCGCCTTGTCATCGTCGGGACGTATCATCTTCCCTGTACTGGAACCATTTGGCAGCTACCTGGCTAAACAATTGGGCAACAGGAAGGATTTGGTGGATAAATACTGCTTCCAGGAACTATATGACTCGACGCTGATTATCGCGCAAGAGATGTCGGAGAAGAATAAGTTCCGCCTGAAAGGTAAGTACAAAGGCACCAATGGCAGCGAGATACGCCTCAACGCGATGAATGTACCCCGCGGGAGTGTGACGGTAACCGCCGGCGGTGCAACACTCACGGAGAATGTGGACTACACGGTGGATTATGCAATGGGTATCGTGACGATTCTAAATCAGTCTATATTAGAGAGCGGCACGAACGTACAGGTGAAGTTGGAGAACCAATCCACCTTCTCGATGCAGCGCAAGGGACTATACGGGGCACACTTGGAGTACCAGTTTAATAAAGACTTTATGATAGGCGGTACGCTGATGTACCTGCACGAGAAAGCCCTGACGACAAAAGTCAACTCGGGTAACGAGCCGCTGTCGAACCTGGTATGGGGTGTGAACCTCAACTACAGAACCGATATGCAGTGGCTGAGCAACGCGTTGGACCAGATACCCTGGATTGATGCCAAGGCCCCGAGTACATTCCAGGTAAGCGCTGAGTTCGCTCAACTCGTACCCGGTCACACCCGCGAGGTCGGCAAGGTAGGAACAGCGTATGTTGATGACTTCGAAGCCACGAAGACCTCGATTGACGTGCACTACCCCGGTTACTGGCAGCTGAGTTCAACCCCCGCAGTACCGATAGGTTCGGCAACCGATCCGAAGCGTCCGTTCCTGGAAGACGGACAGAAGAGCAACACCGCCCAATACAACAGGAACCGTGCGCTGCTGAGCTGGTACACCGTTGACCCCATCTTTGGCCATCCGCAGACCAACACCCCGCAGCATATCAAGGACGACCCGAACTTGATGTCTGACCACCGCACGCGTATCGTATATCAGCAGGAGATATACCCCAACAAGGAGGTGCTCGCCAACGAGGACACACGTATGACCATTCTCAACCTGAGTTTCTACCCCAAGGAGCGCGGTCCGTACAACATCTCGGCATCGGAAATCAACAGCCAGGGTGAACTGACCAACCCCAAGCAACGTTGGGGTGGCATGATGCGCAAGTTGGACAATACCGACTTTGAGAAAGCCAATATCGAATATATTGAGTTCTGGCTGATGGATCCACGGCTTACCAACGGCGAGGAATTTGAAGGCGGTGACCTGTATATAGACCTGGGTGACATCAGCGAGGATATCCTGCGCGACGGTAAGAAGAGTTTTGAGCATGGTCTTCCGCTGACCGATGATGAGTCCACCATTGAGACCACCCTATGGGGTCGCACGCCCAAGACCACCTCAACGACCATTGCCTTCTCGAACGAAGCGGGCGCACGCGTCAAACAGGACGTGGGTCTGAACGGCTTGAGCACCGAGCAGGAGTACACCTTCTCGTACGATGGCAAACGTCCCTACGGCGACTATGTCGATTCGCTGCGCTCAAAGGTAACAGACCCCAACGTCATCAGCCGCTGGAACGCCGACCCCTTCTCGCCGTTCAACGACCCTGCGGGCGATAACTACCACTACTATCGCGGCGAGGACTTTGACCAACAGCAGACATCCATTCTGGACCGCTACAAGCACTACAACGGTACGGAGGGTAACTCGCCTGAGTCAGAAGGCTCGTCAGACTATGGGCGCGCCTCGACGCTGACACCCGATATTGAGGACATCAACCGCGATAACACACTGAACGAATACGAGAAATACTTTGAGTACCACGTAAGCCTTAACCCTGCTGACCTGTATGTAGGCAACCAGTGTATCTCCGAAGAGTTGAACACCACGGTGACGCTGAAGAACGGCGAACAGGCCGCGGTGCGCTGGTATCAGTTTAAGATACCTATCCGCAGCGATTCTACCTGCCGGAAGATAGGTGCCATTCGTCACTTCAAGTCCATCCGCTTCATGCGTATATATATGACAGGCTGCTCTGACGAGACGCACTTGCGTCTGGCGACGCTGGATCTGGTACGCGGCGAATGGCGTAACTACACCAAGGGGCTGCGCAAGGACTCGGTCAGCAACCGCTACAACCTGCCCTCGCTCAATAATGCTTCGATGGACGTACAGGCTGTCAGCATTGAAGAGAACGGTTCGAAGACGCCAGTCAACTATGTACTGCCCCCCGGTATCTCGCGTCAGACTGACCCGGGTCAGGCTCAGCTGATTGCCCAAAACGAGCAGGCTATGTTGCTGCGCGTACACAACCTGCAGTATAACGACGCGAAAGCCGTCTATAAGAAGACCACCTTCGACATGCGCAACTACAAACGCCTGCAGATGTTCGTCCACTGCGAAGCACTCGCCGCCGACGCAACCCCCATAGGCGACGGCGATTTGAGCTGTTTCATCCGTTTAGGTAGCGACATGGTAAACAACTACTACGAATACGAGATACCGCTCCGCCTCACCGCACCGCGTACGTACAACAACGATAACCAGAACGACCGCCGTGAGGTATGGCCCGACGAGAATGCCTTTGACATTCTGCTGACCGCCCTCACCAAGGCCAAAAACGACCGTAACTACGCCAAGCGTAACGGCGACCCGAACGTAGGCAACAACATCCCGTACGTAGTCTATGACACCGAAAACGGCAAACCCAATAACCGCATCACCGTGCTGGGTAACCCCACGCTGGAGGAGGTGGATAACATCCTCATCGGTATACGTAACTGCGGAGTGCACTCCAGCGAAGGTATCAACGGCGAGGTATGGGTCAACGAGCTCCGTCTGAGCGAATACAACGAGTCAGGCGGTGTAGCCGCGATGGCAAACGCTGCACTCGGTATCAGCGATATCGCTCAGCTCAACGTGGCCGGACATATCGAGACAGCCGGATACGGAAGCATCGAGAGCAATGTGCTGAGCCGCAATATGGAGGACTACTACCAAGTAGCCGTCAGCGCAGCCCTGGAGATGGGACGTCTGTTCCCCGAGAAAGCACGTCTGCGTATTCCGCTGTACGCGAGCTATTCGAACGAGACACGCTCGCCGCTGTACGACCCGCTGGATACCGATGTACGCCTGAAAGACAACCTTGAGACCTTTAGTACCAAGCAGGAACGCGACTCCATCAAGAAGATGTCAAACACCGTACAGCAGTCCACGTCGTTCTCGGTAACGAACATGAAGGTGGATATCCACTCCAAGAAACAGGATATGTTCTACGACCCGACCAACTTCTCAATCTCGGCGTCCTATAACGACCAGCGCCTCCACTCACCGGAGTTGGAACAAGACCGCAGCACGGAGTATAAGGGTTCGTTCCAGTACAGCTTCAACTTCAATCCTAAGCCCTGGGAGCCCTTCAAGAAGGTGGAAAAGGTAAAGAATGTGAAGGTTTTGTCGGAGTTCAACATCTTCTACCTGCCGCAGTCATGGGGCTTCAATACCAACATGCGCCGTACGTTCACGCACCTGAAGATGCGAGACTTCAACCAGAGTGACAGCGGCGTGAGCGACGGAACGAACAAACTGGATATCACCTTCTCAAAGGATTTCACGTGGGATCGTAACTTCGACTTCAAGTACGACCTGACGAAGAACATGAAGTTCACCTTCCAGACAGCTATGAACTCCACCGTGGACGAAGCCTACTACACGCCCGAGATTATCAAGGACTACAATATGACCAACGACGTATATGAGGCATGGAAAGATACTATCAAACGCAGCATGAAGGTATGGGGTACACCGTACACCTACTCGCAAGTCTTCACCGCGTCATGGAACGTGCCCTTCAACCGCATCCCCTACATCGAGGCACTGACGGCTACCGCTTCGTACAACGCTACCTATACCTGGAACCGCACCATGCGGTCGGCGAACACCACCACATCGCTGGGTAACAACATATCCTCAACACGAGCATGGCAAGTGGACGGGCAGATTAACTTCGAAACGCTCTACGGCAAGTCGAAGTACTGGAAGAGCCTGAATCAACGTATGTCAGCCCGAAAGAGCATCAGAGCCTTCAAGCCTAAGAACTATAGTCAGACTGTGGATCTTGCTGCCAATACGCCGCAGGAGATTAACCACCGGTTGAACTCAGAGACGCTCATCGTCACCGTGACAGACAGCGCGGGTAAGTCCGTACCATTCAAGTTCACGCCTGCCGGCAACGCTAAGATAACACTGACCGTCAAGACCAATGTCAAGAGGGCGGTTATCACCATCACGACACGCGACCCGAACCAACGTACTGCGGGTGAGAAAGCGATGGACTTTGCCGCCTACTTCGGCACGATGCTGCGCCGCGTACAGGTGACCTACCGTGCCACTAACTCCATGACAATACCGGGCTTCCAGCCGCAGGTAGGATTCATGGGTCAGAAACGTATTGACGGCTATTATGCACCGGGCTTTGATTTCGCCTTTGGCGTATTCGATGAAAGTTTTGTAGATAAGGCCAAGGATCGTGGTTGGTTGTCCGGTTCGGACTCGATTGTCCAACCCGCTCTCTCATCGCGCACCGCCGACTTTGACTATAAGGTATCGCTGGAACCATTCCCCGGCTTCAAGATACAACTTAATGGTAAGCGTTACGAGGCGGAGAGTAACTCCATCATCTATTCCTACGACCAGATGCAGTACAACCGTACGGGTTCGTTCAACATCACGCAGGTTGCTATCGGAACAGCCTTTACGCGTATTGGCGATGCCGAGAATAACTTCTCGTCGGCAGACTTCAACCGATTCTTAGAGAACCGCGACATCATGCGTCAGCGCGTGCAGGCACGCTACAACGATACCTCCTACCCGACTGCAGGCTTCATACCTATCGAGTTGCAGGGGCAGAAATACGATGCCTCAAAGGGGTCCGTTAGCCGCAACTCGGCGGATGTACTGGTACCCGCCTTCCTGGCTACCTATACAGGACGCGACATCAATAACATCAGCTACAACCCGTTCCTGAGCCTGCTGCAGGCACTACCGAACTGGAATGTTACGTTTGATGGTCTGGGACGTCTGCCATGGATAAAAGACCACTTCAAGTCCGTCAACCTGACACATGCTTACACCTGCAAATATGCCATCGGGTCGTTTGGCACGTACTCCACATGGGTTGGTGCTGACAAGAAGGATGCCTCTATCGGTTTCACGCGCGATGTAGTAAGCGGTAATCCCGTGCCCTCGTCTTCGTACGACATTGCATCCGTCAGCCTGACAGAAGCCTTCTCGCCGCTCATCGGACTCAATCTGACGATGAAGAACTCACTGATGCTGAAGTTTGAGTACCGCAAGCAACGCAACCTGACGATGAATATCACCAGCGTGCAGTTGACCGAAGGCCATACCAACGAGTTCGTGGTGGGTGCAGGATATACCATCAAGGACCTCAACTTCACTGCCAAGACCAAGAATGGTGGGCAGAAGAAGGTCAGCAACGACCTTAAGCTCAATGTAGATGTGTCGTACAAGAATATCATGACCGTGCTACGCAAGGTGGAAGAAGATATCACGCAGGCATCCAACGGCAATAAAGTCTTTGCCCTGAAACTGAGTGCCGACTACGTATTGTCGCAGAAGATTAGTCTGCAACTATTCTACGACCATCAGGGAACCATACCGCTTATCTCGTCGGCATACCCCGTCAAGTCCGACAACGTAGGTCTGAACGTCAAAATCATGCTGACACGATGAGAATAGGCATCATTGGCCCAGAGAGTACAGGTAAGACAACCCTGGCGAGGCACCTCGCCGGGCGTTGCCATGGTACATGGGTACCCGAATATGCCCGCACATACGTAGAGCAGCTCGACCACCCCTATACACGTCAGGATGTGGAGGCTATCGCACGCTACCAAGTAAAACAACTGCAGGCTGACTACGGGACGGAGGACGTATTCTTCGATACCGAACTAATCATCACACGCGTATGGTTTCTGCACAAGCAGTGGGACTGCCCAGAATGGGTGGATGATGCCATAGAGCAATATGCTATGGACCACTATCTGCTACTCTACCCCGATATCGCATGGCAAGACGACCCCGTTCGCGAGAACGGAGACATTCGCGAAGAACTATTTCACCAATACGAAGAGGAAATCCTGCGCACGCATGTACCTTATACAATCATACGCGCGCGCGAAAGAGAACTATTGTTTCATCAGGAGCCGGAAAGCATCCGTCACCTTCTTGACCGGCTGCACCTCAATGGTTAGACCATTAGCCTGATAAGCCTGTCCTGCCGGAATCAAGATACGCTTGAATCCCAATTTCTCCGCCTCGCGGATACGCTGGTCAATACGATTGACCGGACGTATCTCACCGGCCAAGCCCACCTCACCGGTTAGGCAGACGGAGGCATCAAGGGCTATATCCATATTCGACGACAATACAGCTGCCAATACAGCCAGGTCGATAGATGGGTCATTGACACGTATACCGCCCGCGATATTTAGGAAGACATCCTTCTGCAAGAGTTTGAATCCTACCCTTTTCTCCAGCACAGCCAACAGCATATTGAGTCGGCGGGCATCAAAGCCCGTAGAGGATCGCTGCGGCGTGCCATAGGCCGCCGATGAGACAAGAGCCTGTACCTCGATTAGTAGCGGGCGAACACCCTCTACTGCCGCAGAGATGGCAATACCACTCAGTCCCTCACGCTGGGTAGAGAGCAGCAATTCAGAGGGGTTGCTGACTTCACGCAGTCCATCGTTCTGCATGGAGAAGATACCAATCTCAGAAGTCGAACCGAAACGATTCTTCTGCGCACGCAGGATGCGGTACATGTAGTGCTGGTCGCCCTCAAACTGGAGAACCGTGTCCACCATATGTTCCAGGACCTTCGGTCCGGCAATGCTGCCTTCCTTATTGATATGACCAACGATCAGGAAGGGGATGTTCTTCTCCTTGGCAAATTGCAGGATACGCGCAGCGCATTCCTTGACCTGCGTCAGCGAACCGATGGTAGCCTCGACGGCTTCGGTGGCAATAGTCTGTATGGAGTCAACGACAACGAGGTCGGGTTGCAAGTCGGCGACCTGTCGCAGGATGTTCTCCAGCGAGGTATCGGCTACAAGATAGAGGTTCTCGGGGTTACCGGCAAGTCGCTCGGCGCGTAGTTTCAATTGTCTGAGACTTTCCTCGCCGGAAGCGTAGAGGGTTTTGCGTTCCGCCATACGCATCAGCACCTGCAGCGCCAAGGTCGATTTACCGATACCGGGTTCGCCGCCCAGCAGAACCAGGCTGCCGGGTACCAGACCGCCACCCAAGACACGGTTCAACTCACCCGATAGCATGTCGATACGACTATCTTCGGTTACCTCTATCTCGTGCAGCCGAACGGGTACTGTCTGTATCTTCTGACGGGTGAAAGCGGCATTCTTGACCGTAACGGGCATGGTGGTCTCTTCTTCGTATGTACCCCATTCGCCGCACACCGGGCAGCGACCCAACATCTGCGGTGCTTTGGCTCCGCAGGAAGAACAGACATATTGAATGGAAGGCTTGGGCATAATAATGTACGATGTACGAATGTACGATGTACGATTTATTTACGATGGAATGTACGATTTACAAATGTACGATGTACGATTTATGTACGATGGATTTTATGTACGATGGATTATTTATAAATTACCGCGATTGGAGGCTTCTAACCTACTTTTGGTTGTAAGTATCGCTTTCGCATTGATTCTGCGGAGGGCAATACTTTCATCGAATAAATCCTGAACCCTCGTTTGCGGTAACATACCGCTATCCATTATGATGCTTAACCAATGCGATGTTTCGTCAATTTCTTCTTCCACCATTTTCAGCTTATTCAAGAAATCCTTATCCGATTTCGCAAGGCATGCCGCCCTATAATTTGCAGAAGGGGATGTACCCGAACGGATGATCTGACGGGCAATAGCCAATGAAGATATCGTCTGGGGCATAGCATCGACCAGTTTAATAATCCGCAGAGCAAACTGACGGTAACGCTCTATTAATTCTTCTTTATTCATTATCCTTCGTACATGATGAAAAAACAGTACATCCTTGGTACATCGTACATTAGTCCTTCGTACATCTCTATACGACATAGGTCTTGCGTTCGATGGCAAGAACAGTATCGGGGAACTCCTGCAGGGCTTCGTTGAGGAAGATATTATGGTCATCGACGCGTGAGGAGAAATGACCAATGATAAGGCGTTTGGCTTGTGCCTGACGGGCGATTAAGGCAGCCTGACGGGCTGTAGAGTGCATCGTTACCTTGCAGCGCGACTCGTATTCATCGGTAAAAGTAGCCTCGTGGTAAAGCACATCAACGCCCTCAATCTGCGGAATAATCTTCTCGCTATACTCCGTGTCGCTGACATAGGCGTAACGCTTGCGAGTCTCTTGGTCGCGGTGGTGTTCGTAAAAAAGGAAGCCGCAAGTGGGCACCCCGTGCTTAAGGGGGATGGTCTCAACTGTCACCGTACGGTCGGAGAAGATGACTTCCTTCTTATAGGGATTGATGGGATGAAACTGCAAGTCATAGCGCAGCCCCTTGCAGTAATAATCCAATTGTGGACGAAGCAGTTTCTCCAGATCAGGATGCGCATAGATATGCAGCGGCTGGGTACGGCCCATCATATCGAAGGTGGAAATCATACCTAATAGTCCGAAGCAATGGTCGCCGTGCAGGTGAGAGATAAACACGGTATAGAGGCGTGCCAGTTTCTGCCCCATCTGGCGCATGGTCAACTGGGTACCCTCACCGCAGTCGATGAGGAACGACTTGTCACACAAGTTCAGAATCTGTCCCGAGGGAGAGTTCTGGAAGGTAGGCAGGGCAGAACCCGAACCCAATATTGTCAATGCTGCTTCCACAAAATTATAATTTATTCTAAATTATTTAAGATTTAAAATTTAAAATTTAAAATTGATGGCCATCATTTCATCATTTCATCAATCCACCATTAAGCGCAGCGCTCAATCCATCAATCCATCAATTCATCAATTCATCAATCCATCATTCCATCATTCCATCATTAAGCGCAGCGCTCAATCCATCATTCCATCAGGGGTCAACTGACGAATCGTTTCTTCGCCGAGACGGGTTTTGCGTTGGATATGTTCGAGTACGGCCTGAACAAAGGGATTTCCGTCGAACGAGCCACGTACGCTCTCGAAGTCAGCCTGCCGCTGTTCGGCATTGCCGTCCACGCCAAAACCGGTCTGTGAGTTGAGGTCAAACTCTTTCTTGGCATCCTCATAGACCATGTTATCCAGGTCCACGACCGCTTTTTGCCAGCGTCTAACAGAGTCGCGTACTGCTTCTACAGAAACTTCGCTGACCTTGCATTGCCATACTTCCTCCAGTTTCTCGGCTGCCCAGGTCCACTCGTACGAGTAGTAGTTATCGTACATGACTCCAAAGCGGTCTTCTATATCCTGGAGCGTCATATCGGTATTCTCAATATCGTTCATCAGGCGGCTCACTTCCGTGCGCGGTGCCAAGAGGCCTGCCAGGTCCACCCAGTCACCGGCACCGATTTCGGTATCCGGCATCAGGATGCGATGCAGACGGTCCTTTAGCACTTCGCCATTAACCTTTAGCCCTTCGCCATTATGGATGCGTGAGATAAGGCTGTTACCCAGGAACTTGGTGATGCCTAAGGTATAGAAGTTAATGCCATGTTCCAGAGCCGAACGACGGATCTTGCAGTGGTTCCACTCAAAGAGGTCAGCCGAAGGATGTTCACTGAGGAGTTGGCGCAGGATCTCGCGTCCCTTCCACATCTTCTGCACCGTATGAGGCGAGAGCAGATTGAAGTTGATGCGGTCAATCTTGACGGGGTCTTTGCGGTTGTCGCGTTTAGGCCACTTCTGCGCGTCGCGAATGGTACCTACGGTGCGCAGGTTAGCGCCGGGTACGAGATAGGATTCAGACTGGTTCTCAATAAGGTATGAGAAAGGCATATCTGCCGTGTCGGCATGATGTGTATGCCGCCCCATGACCAGCGAGAAAGCGCCTATACGGCTGGGCCACAAGAGGTACGAATCGGAGGTGGTCTTAGCGCCACGTTCCGCAAGGCCCTGATGAATGGGACCCAGTTTGTACATATGATTCGACTGATTAGAACCCGAGCCGGCGTTCAGGAAAGAGAACATACCGGCGATGAGGAGGGTCGATTTATGGTGGGTAACGGTATAGGGTCCGGCAAAAATAGCAGCAGCCTCGCCATGCATACCCTGGCAGTTGGAGAAGAAGAGACTATCGCCTGCGGAGTAGTGTTTGTCAAAGATACACCCCTGCCCCACAAAGCACTTGTCAACGATAGTTGAATCGCTAATCTCCACGCCCGACGAGATGATGAAATCGGTGCATTTGACTCCGGAGCCGAGGCAGACGGGTGCCTGCCTATTGGAACGTATGGTGCCGTTCTTGAGGCGCGAGGTACCCGTGATACGGGCACAATCGCCGATGCAGACATTCTTGATGCTGCCCGTATTGAGGATGCGCACATCTTCGCCTATCTCACCCATATCGCTTTCCAGCGATTCGGCATAGTTATCAATGAGTCTTTCCAGCTTTGCCACCATCTCTTTGCGGTGACGATAGAGCGTCAGGATATACGCCAGTGAGGCGGAGAGATGATCGTAGATGGGAATCTCGCGACCGCCTCCTTCGTTCATCACGGACACGCGCACTCCGTTGCCAAAACGTGTACGTCCGTCCACGAGAATGGCGTTCACGTTCTCAATACAGGTATTGCGCCCGATACGGTAGTTGGCGATATAATTATGGATATTCCACAGATGGCAGTCGTCGCCTATCTCACAGTTATGGATACGTGCATGGGCTATGCCGGCGTGTATCTTGAGTCCGCCCGGGAGGTCAAACTCGCGGCAGAAGACGCCTAAACGAATGGGTCCGGAGAAATGTGCATCAATGACATACTGCGGGTCAAAGCCGTCTTTCACCATCACATTTGCCCAATTATCAGCTGTGCAGCCTTGCTCGCGGAGGCGATATTCCTCCTGATCAGTCAGGTGTCTATAGGTCATTTGCGTACGTCTAAATAGATACGTGTAAACACATTCTTGGTGTATTGTGGGAAGTCGGTATTCTGCAACCAGCCGTAGTAGCCCGGGTCGCGTCGGAAGACATCCACGACGCGCATGCCTTTGTATTTACCGAAGTTGAATATCTCCACACCTTCCTTGTCGTAGCCGATGCGTCCGGCAAAGTCAGCACAGGGTGTGTTGCCAGAGGTATATTTATGCAGCTCATCGACGGTAGTTGGTACATCGTCATAGCGTTCCAGTTGCGCCATGAGCACCTCATAGGTAGCCAGGGTGTCGGCGTTGGCGGAGTGTGCGCCCTCGAGGTCCTTTTGGCAGTAGAACTTATAGGCAGCGGTGAGGTTGCGGGGTTCGTGCTTCTGGAAGATGGTAAAGGCGTCAATCATACGACTCTTCTTGAGGTCTATCTGCACGCCGGCGCGCAGGAACTCCTCCGCCAAGAGGGGTACATCGTAGTGATTGGAGTTATAGCCCGCTATGTCGGCGCCGCGGAAGACGTCAGCGACATCTCCGGCTATCTCGCGGAAGGTAGGACAATTCTTGACGTCATCATCGGTGATATGATGCACAGCCGAAGCCTCCTCGGGGATATGCATCTGCACTTCCTGCCCCAATAAGACATGGGTAGGCTTGACGCGGATGCAATTCTCCTCGGGCTCACGGTCGGGAAATATCTTATAGTAACAGATTTCAACGATACGGTCTGTTCCGATATTGAGGCCCGTAGTCTCGAGGTCGAAGAATACGAGCGGTCTGGTTAGTTGCAGTTTCATTGCTTGACTAATCATTGAGCAACATCGGCATGAGTAACATGAGTACCTCTTCGTTCTCCTGGTTCTCGGTAGGCAGTATCAGACCTGCACGTGCGGGGTCAGCGAGCTCGATGAGCACATCATTCGACTCAATAGCAGCCAGAATCTCAACCAGGAACGGAGCCTTGAAGCCAATAGCCATAGGCGTGCCGTCGTAGGAGCAGGTGATGGTTTCCTCGGCGGAAGTTGAGAAGTCGATATCCTGTGCCGAAATCTTGATGCTGTTGTTGGTCAGCGCCAGTTTGAGCAGGCTGGTACCGGTGTTAGCGAACACCGACACGCGTTTGCAGGCGTTCACTATGGTCTGACGGTCCACGATGACTTTATTCTGGTTATTCTGCGGTATGACGGCATTGTAGTTGGGGTAGCGTCCCTCAATCTGACGGCATACGATCAGCGTGCGGCCGAACTCGAAGCGCACGTTCTTGTCGCCAAAGGCTACCTGTACATCTTCGGTTTCCTTCTGCAGGATGTTGCGCAGGATGGTAGCGGGTTTCTTGGGCAGGATAAAGCTGCATTCTTTGTCCGAATGGATGGAGGTATTGGTCAGTCGAACCAGACGGTGTGCATCGGTAGCGACCATGGTGAGTGATTCGGGCTTGAGGTCGAAGTTGATACCGCCCATGACGGGACGCAGATCATCGTCAGCGGTGCAGAAGATGGTCTTATTGATGGAATCCAACAGCACGCCGGCATTGATGGCAAAGCCGTTGATATTCTCCTCATCGGTGCGCATCTCGGGGTACTCCATGCCATTCTGGCCAACGAAGCTATAGGTACCGTTGGCAGAGGTAATGAGCATCGAGAAGTTCTGTTCATCAATGACGAAAGTCAGGGGCTGCTCGGGGAACTCACGCAGGGTTTCCAACAGCAGTTTAGCGCCAAAGGCGACCTTGCCGTTGCCCTCGGAAGCCTCTACGTCGATGGACGTACGAATCGTAGTCTCGCCATCCGAAGCGGTCAGCGTCAGGACGCCTTCGTTCAAGTCAAACAACACATCCTCAAGGATACTCAAGCTGTTCTTAGCAGCTATCACACGGCTTACCGACTGCAAGTTGGCAAACAATTTCGTACTGGAAACATTAAATCTCATATCGTTTATTTTTTTAATTAGTATTCCTTTTATTATACGCGCATACGCGCGCACCTAATTAGTGCGCAAAGGTACTGCTTTTTTTTGACATATGCAAATAAAAGTGCGATTTTTTATGCTTTTGGGTAATTTAATTGTGTTTTCTACGGTAGAATTGGTATAAATACAACGAAAGGGTGCGCCAATTTGCATGGACACACCCTCTTTTTCATTTCTTAAGAACAGCTTACTTAACCCTTCTCTCGGGGATACGAGCTTTCTTACCGGTGAGGTTACGCAGGTAGTACAGTTTGGCGCGACGAACCTTGCCGTATTTGTTCACCGTGATTTTCTCAATGAACGGGCTGTCCATGGGGAAAATACGCTCAACGCCGACGTTACCCGACATCTTGCGAACGGTGAAGCGCTTCTTGTCCTCGCTGCCGTGGATGGCGATGACATCACCACGGAACTCCTGGATACGCTCTTTGTTACCTTCCTTAATACGATATGCAACCGTGATCTGGTCACCTGCTGCGAATGCCGGGAACTCTTTCTTATCGCCGGCGAATGCCTGTTCGGCAATCTTAATCAAATCCATTTCTTACTTCTTTTTATGGATTACTAACTAATCATAACAAGCATGCACTACTATTCGGACGGACCTATTTCAATCGCCAGAGGCTTATTACGATGCTTTATTTCGCGTTTCCGGGGTCCCCGAAAGCTCTGAAAGAGGTTTTGGGGAGAGCGGAGACACAAGTCGTATTAATGAGCGCGGAGCGTTCAGTCTGGACGACTTGTTGTCGAACGCGGCAAAAAAGCGTGCAAAGGTACTGCTTTTTTATGATATGTGCAAATATTTCGGGGAAAAAAAATCTTTTTTCTTGCAGAAAATGCCTTTTTATGCCCTGTTCATGGCAAAACGGGGGCTTTAGACGCCCAGAGTGATGGTCTCAGCCGTCAGGGGCATGCGCATGAAGATACGCGCTGATTCCTGAAAGCGCTCGGCTGACTCGGTGGTAAGATACCGACAGGTTCCGCCCCGGGAGCAGTCACACACTATCTCAGGGTGACGATGGAGATAATCGGCTAAAGAATCGGCAACGATAGCGCCCTGCGAGACGAGAGTGATTGCGCCAACAGCCGTAGAGACGGCATTCCCTTGCCGTCTCTCTGTTCTCGGTTTAGATGAAGATACATTTTTGTGTGAATTTGTGAATGTGTGAAGTATGGGTGATTGGTGCAGATAGGCCTCTATCTTGGGGCGCAGCAGGGGATAGTGCGTGCAGCCGAGCACAAGCGTGTCGATGAGCGGGTCCTTAGCAAAAAGCTCGTCCAGGTACTTCCTGACGAACCAATCAGCGCCATCGCTAAGGTGCTCGCCCGCCTCGATGAGAGGCACCCAAAGAGGGCAAGACTGTTGAACAATTGATAATTGATAATTGATAATTGATATTTTTTCATTCATAGCGGACATCTGATGCTGCAGCTCGATGACGTAACTCTCGGAGGAGACTGTGCCAGGCGTAGCGAGGATACCGATATGTCCGTTTCGCGTCAGCGAAGGCACTACCTCCACCGTAGGGCGGATGACGCCCAGCACGCGCAGTCTGTCCGGGTCTATATCATGCTGCTGAATCGTGCGTAGCGCCTTGGCAGAAGCAGTGTTGCATGCCAGGATAATCAGCCTGCAGCCCTCGTGCTGAAGATAGCGAACCGCCTCTAAGGTATATTCGTAGATAACCCGAAACGAACGCGTACCATACGGAGCGCGAGCATTGTCGCCCAGGTAGATATAATCATACCCAGGCAACCGCTCGCGAATCTTCTCCAGAATGGTCAAGCCGCCGTAGCCACTATCAAAGACACCAATCTTCATCATTGACGATTGGACGATTCATTTTATTGACGATTGGACGATTTACAATTTAACGATTTATTTAACGATTTATGTCAATTGTACAATTTTATGGAATCGTCAATCAATTGTACAATCGTCAATTGTCAAATCGTCAATTGTCTAATCGTCAAATACCTAATGATGCCTTGATGGCGGGCACGCGGGCTTCGGCTGCGGCAGTAGCCTTGTCGTAGTCCGCCGTGGTGGGCATGTCGGCAGGTATCTCGAAGTAATACTTGATCTTAGGCTCTGTACCCGACGGACGAACGCTGATCTTCAGGCCACCATCCGTGAAGTACTGCAGCACGTTAGACTTGGCATCCAGCAACATATGGATGGGTTTCTCGACCCACTTACCATCAACCAGTTCGCGTTCGATGCTCTCCTGGTAGTCCTTCATACGGATGACCTTCTCGCCGGCAATCTCCTGCGGCGGATTCTGACGGTAGTTGGCCATCATCGCCTTGATCTCGTCCGCGCCGCTCTTACCCGGGCGTACGATATTGATGGTCGTCTCGCGTTGGAAGCCGTACTCCTGATAGATATTGAGCAGGTACTGATAGAGCGACATACCCCGGTCCTTGGCATAAGCAGCAATCTCGCAGATGAGGCAGATAGCCGATGGCGAACATTTATCGCGGACGGCATCGTACGCCAAGAAGCCGAAGGACTCCTCGCCGCCGCCGATATATTTGCGTTTGCCTTCCCATTCGCGGATACGTCCGGCAATCCACTTGAAGCCCGTGTACTCGTCGGTGAGGGTCACGCCTTGGCGGTCAGCGATACGGCGGATGACCTCGCTGGTGACGATGGTCTTAACCAGGTACATGTCGTCGCGCATCTTGCCCAGACGCTTCATGTTGGTGATGATATAGTAGCAGAACATCATGCAGGTCTGGTTACCGTTGATGATGACCCATTCGTTCTTGTCGTTGCGGCAGACGATGGCGATACGGTCTGCATCGGGGTCGCTGGCGATGACGAGGTCAGCGCCGAGTTTGGTACCCAGGTTCATACCCATGGTCATAGCCTCTGCATTCTCGGGGTTGGGGCTGACCACGGTGGGGAAGTTACCGTCGATAACCATCTGTTCGGGCACGACGTGGATGTTCTCAAAGCCCCAGCTGCGCAGGCACATCGGTATGATCTGACGTCCGGCGCCATGCAGCGGCGTATAGACGATGTTGAGGTCTTTTTGGCGCAGGATGACATCCTGGTCAATCATCACGGTCTTGACAGCCTCCATGAAGTCGTAGTCCATCTCGCCGCCGATGATTTGGATGAGGTCCTTATTACCGTTGCGCTTCACGTCCTCCATCTGCACTTTGTTCACCTCGTCGATGATACCCTTGTCATGGGGTTGCAGCACCTGGCTACCGTCCTCCCAGTATGCCTTGTAGCCGTTGTACTCGCGGGGGTTATGGCTGGCGGTCACGTTGACGCCGCCCTGACACTTGAGGTGACGGATGGCGAAGCTCACCTCGGGCGTGGGACGGAGCGATTCGAACAGATAGACCTTTATATTATTAGCAGCAAAGACGTCGGCGACGGTCTCGGCAAAGAGGCGTCCGTTGTTGCGGCAGTCGTGCCCGATGACGACGCTGACCTGTCCGCCTTTCTCCAGGGTCCGGAAGCCACCCTCGCGTGCCACCTTGTTCAGGTAGTTGGCGTAGCCCTGCGTAGCTTGTGCCACCACGTATTGGTTCATGCGGTTGGTGCCGGGTCCCATGATGCCGCGCAGGCCACCGGTACCGAACTCGAGGGTACGATAGAACGAGTCGATGAGTTCCGTTTTATCGTCAGCTTCCATCATCTTCTTGACTTGTGCTTTTGTCTCGGCATCGTAGTTGCCGTCTAACCAGGACTGTGCCGTGGCCATAATGCGTTGCATTTCTTGCGGTTCCATAATTCGTATTTTTTAAAGGATTAATTAATATTTCTACATAAAGTACTTATTCAAGAACTCTGCAGCAGTATATAGCGGCAAATTACAATAACCTATAAAATCTTTTTTATTATTAGTAATCATGCTATCACATTGCCCCTCTAAAGCACATTGGTACTGCAACATATCCTCAAAATCGCGTACATGTATTTTGAGGGCTCTTTCCAACTGCTTACCATCCATAGGGAGAACCTCTATAAATGAGGTTAGCGTATCCATCAACTCATAAATATCCACCTTATTCTTTAGGATATAAGCAATATTGGCAAAAGTAAGAATCGATGCGCACAAATTTACCTCGTGATTATAGCCACGCATTAATAATTGCTTTGCATCGTACCCACCCTGACGATTCTGGATATAATCCACCAGAATATTTGTATCAAGAAAAAGCCGTTTCATTTACTTAAAATCGCATTTAGACGGGGGTCATCGGCTCTTTCTCTATCTGAGAACTGAACACAGCCACTCCATTTCTCAAGTAACGGTGACACAGCCTCCACACGATATTTTATTCTTGTGTCGGGCTTGGTCTCTACCTGTTGCTGCGCAAAAAGGCCACGCACAAATACAAGCATCTGGCGGAGCATAACTTCGCTATCCAACATGGGATTCATCTCACGAAACAACTCTTCCCTCAATTGTACTGCTGCCATATTTCTTGAAATTTTTCAATTTTGCTGCAAAGATACGACTTTTTTTTGACATATGCAAATTTATTTGCAGAATTCGTAGATGAAGATACATTTTTGTGTGAAACTCGGTTCTCGGTTCTCGGTTCTGGGTTCTCGGTTCTTTTCACGCCACGCGTAGAGACGGCATTCCTTGCCGTCTCTCGGTTCTCGGTTCTCGGTTCTCGAACAGCCAACAGCAGTAGAGACGGCATTCCTTGCCGTCTCTCATGGTTGCGTTGTTTTGATATACACAGTTATTCTACTTCTACGCCTTGTGCGTTGTAGATCTTGCCGTTCTTCTCGATGAGGAGTTGACCGTCACGGAAGAATTTGGTAGCCTGTACTTGATTGGTCTGTACATCCTCTACCGCGGTCGTTCCGCCTTCTCCAATGGTGAATATGAGAGTAACTTCCATACCGTTACCCATAATATTGCCACTGAACGATACGCTGGAAGCATTGCCGGTCCAAGTCTGGCTATCAAATTCGCCCGACCAACCTTCGCCTGCTATATCAACATCATCTGCATATACTTCAATCTGGGTGAAGTTACCGAGTGTAGTGCTAAAGGAACCACCATCCATGATGTTGTTATTGTCACTTTCTATAGTTCCAGCCGAAACGGTTACGCCGTCTTTAGTGAAAGACATGCTCCACTCGGGGAAGTCGTTTTGGGTGATGGTCACCACCGTGGCTGCATACATGCCTACGCTCATGAGCGCGGCACAGAGAAATGTAAATAGTTTTCTCATAATGTTTTTTGTTAAATTGTTTATTAATAATGTTATTTTTTGTATTTTTGTTGATTTATCTTCCGGATTTGTTACCGCTTGCTATAAAAGAGGTTTGTTATGAGGTTATAGGTAAGGAATTGATCCAAAATAGTGTTCCCAATAGGTAATTAACGGACTCATATATCAAAAAAAACGCCGCAAAATTACTACATTTTCTTGATATATGCAAGTTTTAGACAAAAATGTTATCATTTTTTTTCACAAAATGTTATCAATATTCTCGGTTATCGGTTCTGGGTTCTGGGTTCTCGGTTCTCGAACAGCCAACAGCCAGCGCCCTTTTAGCCGTCAAACACGTAAACGAGACGTAAACGAGACGTAAACGAGACGTAAACGAGACGTAGTCGAACTGTCTCGTTTCCGTATTTTATGCCGTATTTGACGCCTCAACTTTTAAACCGAGAACCGAGAACGTGGCTTCGGGGTCCCCGACACGGCTTTGCCGTGGTGGGGAAAGCGGAAGCATCGGTTCCATTCACGCCACGCGTAGAGACGGCATTCCTTGCCGTCTCTCATGGTTGCGTTGGTTTGGATATACACAGAGAGACGGCAAGGAATGCCGTCTCTACAAGTGGGCGAAAAGAACCCCGTCACCCCCTCTGAGAGGGGGCCGGGGGGAGTTGCCCCCTCTAACTCAGGTCGTAGCCGTAGTGGCGCAGGCGAGAGCGGTTGGAACGCCAGTCGCGGTCCACCTTGACGTATAACTGCAGATAAACAGGTTTCTGGAAGAATGCCTCGATGTCACGACGCGCCTGCATACCCACTTTCTTGAGCGCCGAACCACCCTTGCCGATGATGATACCCTTCTGGCTGTCACGCTCTACGTAGATGACGGCGCTGATCTCGATGAGTGGCTTTGGTTTCAATCCCCCCTGCCCCCTTTCAAAGGGGGAGACAGGCATCGGACTTTGTTCGTCGTGGTCGATGAAGGACTCGACCTCTACCTCGACGGAATAGGGAATCTCCTTGTCGTAGTTGAGCAGGATCTTCTCGCGTATGATCTCGTCCACAAAGAAACGTGCGGGCCGGTCGGTCAACTGGTCTTTGTCGAAGAAGGGTTCGCCTTCGGGCAGGGCATTCTTGATATCCTGAAAGAGTTGCTGCACGCCGAACTGCTCTTTCGCCGATACGGGGCGTATCTCCGCCTGGGGCAGTTGTTTGTGCCAGAACTCGACGAGTCGCTCGAGCGTGTCTTGGGTTGTGAGGTCTATCTTATTGATGATAAGGAACACCTTGGGTCCCTTGCCTCCTTGCTGCGCGGAGGCAGCCGCGATATGCTTCACCTTATCCAGGAAGTCGGCATTACGGTCCGCCGAGTCCTGCACATCGGTGACATAGAGCAGTACATCCGCATCCACAAGAGCAGAGCGCGAGAACTCGAGCATCTGCTCCTGCAGGCGGTAGTTAGGTTTGAGCACACCCGGAGTGTCGGAATAGACCATTTGGAAGTCGTCGCCATTGACGATACCGAGGATACGATGGCGGGTGGTTTGCGCCTTCGATGTGATAATCGAGAGACGCTCACCCACCAACGCATTCATCAGGGTCGATTTCCCCACATTGGGGTTGCCCACGATATTGACAAATCCGGATTTATGCATTAGAAGTCCAGATCCAGCGGAGCAAAGAGTTTGGTCTTGCCGACCTTGATGATGTTCTTCTTGCCGTACTTAGCTTCCAGACGTTTCATATCAATCTTCTTGGGGTCACCCATGAGGATGATGGTCATCGGTTTGCCTTGTACATACTGCTGATAGAAGCTGTAGATCTGTTCCCAAGTGAGGGCTTTGATCATGGGCACCTCGGTACGTGCGGGGTCATCGGTATAACCGATTTCCTGCCAGTAGTCGTAGGTGGCTGCTTTGCCGCGGAACGAGGGTTTGGCGATCTGAGCCTCCTGCAGCAGGATGGTCTTGATATTCTCGAGGCGGTCGGGGTGTTGCGGCATAGAGTCAACGAGGCTCATGAAGGTCTCGATAGCGTCAGCGACTTTGTCAGACTGCGTTCCGATATAGCCCATGAAGGCGCTGTTGCGTCCGGGGCGGGCGCCCTGTGCCATATAACCGCTGGCGGTATAAGCCATAGAGCGTTTGGTACGAATCTCATCCAATACGAGTCCGGTGAAACCGCCGGTGAAGTACTGGTTGAACGCCGAGAAGAGAACAGACTGATTCAGCTCGAAGGGCACACCCTCGGAATAGAAGTAGATGGTAGCCTGCTGTACATTGGTGTTGGGCAGGAAGTAGATCTGCGTCTTGTCGTATTTCTTACGGTCACGGAACTCGGGCGAGGTAGAAGCCAGCATGCCTTCCTTCAGCGGCAGGTTACCGCTCAGGATGGTGCTCACTTCGTTCATGGGCTTCTGGCCGCAGTAGTAGATATCCATGGCGTACTTGGTAGCTTCGTCGAACTCAACCTTCAGTTTCAGCTCATCCATATGGTAGATATCCATGAAGGGCACTACGTCGATATAAGCCGACTTGTCGCCATAGAGCACGTATTCGCGCAGTGCGCCGGCTTGCAGGTTATCCATCTTCGACATACGGAAACGGCTACTGAGTTCGCTACCCTGCATAGCCTCGAACTGACGGTGGTCAAACTTGGGGAAGAGCATCTGCTTCTGCACGAGTTGGCAGATCTGAGCCAGGTGTTTCTCGTCACCCATGATGGAAACGACGAAATAGCTGTCGCTGACACTGTAGCTAACGCGTCCGCCCAACTCGGCGAGCTGACGGCGGAAGGCCTGCGGCTCGGTGGAGGGCATGATACCTGCCACGTTCATCATGGCAGCCACGTACTCGAGCATGGGTTTCTTCTTGGTACCGACACCGTAACGGATGTTCAGGGAGAAGATGCTGTTAGCGGGGTTGACGCTGTAGTGCAGTTTCACCTTGTCTGCCATCTCGCTGACCTTAACCTCCGAGAGGTCCAGATAGGTCTGCTTTACTTCGCCGGAAGGAATCTGCTTGAAGGCCTTGGCATACTCGGTCTCAACGCCCTTAGGCATATCCAGGGGTTTGATTTTCGGTTTGTCGAGTTTGTTGACTTTCTTCTCGCCTTCCTCGAACGCGATGGTCATATGCTCGGTGCTGAAGTACTTCTTAGCTACGCGCACGATGTCCTCCTTGGTGAGGGCTTGGATGCGGGCGTTCTCGGTGAAGATGTCATCGATAGGCTGATTATAAACATAGCTGTACACCAGCGACATCATCTTGTTGTCACCTTCCTCAAAGGTCAGGGCGTTCGACTGAGCGTACTCGGCCTTGACGGTCTGGATGAGCCAGTCTTCGATCTCGCCTTTCTTGATCTTCTCGATCTCGTTCATGACGATCTTCTCGGTAGCAGCGTTCGACTCGTAGGTCTGTTGGTTGACATCGTAGTAGGGCATAGCCATTACCAGGACACGCCCCATGTCACGACGCGCATCCATCGAGCAGCCTGCGTAGGACACGATACCGTCCAGGGTAATCTTATCCAGCAGACCGGTCTCGGTACCGTTAGAGAGCAGGCGGCATACGAAGTCGAGTGCCAGCATGTCGTCATCACCCATCTTCACGCCGTCGTACGCCCATACGATCTGGGGATAGTAACCCAGGTTGTATTTGTGCTTACCGGGCTTGAACTCCGAGTTGGGATACTTGGTGCGCTCGGGCAGCGGCTTGGGCTCCAGGCGGCCGAAGGTTTGCTCAATCATGGGCTTGGTAGCCTCAGCATCGAAGTCACCAACGATGATGAGTGCCATGTTGTTGGGCACATACCAGGTGTTGTAGAACTGAATGAGCTTGCTGAGCTGCGGGTTCTTGAGGTGCTCGGGCAGACCGATGACGTTACGCTCGTAAGCGTGGCCGGCATAGAGGTCGCCGTACAGCTTGTTCTGAACCTGCGTCTGAACGTTGTCCTCGTACATGTTGTACTCCTCGAACACGTTCTCCAGCTCGGCTTGGAAGGTACGGAAGACGGGATTGATGAGACGGTCGCTGAAGATGGTCAGCCACTTCATCATCTGGTTGCCTGCGAAATGGTTGTGGTAGCAGGTCATGTCGTACGATGTGAAGGCGTTCACGTCGGTGGCACCCATACCGTCCAGGAGGTTAAAGAAGTCCTCGGTGGTAGAGTACTTGGCAGCCTCGAGACTCTCGCGGTTGATGCGGGCGATGATGGTATCGCGTTGCACCTTGTCGGTAGTCTTAGCCAGCTCGTCGTAGAGGGCGATGATAGCCTCGTAGTGAGGTTTCTCTTTCTCCCAATCGATGGCACCGATACGTTGGGTACCCTTGAAGAGCATATGCTCCAGGTAGTGGGCGAGACCTGTGCACTCAGCGGGTTCGTCAATCGAACCGGCGCGTACGGCGACGTAACCCTCTACGTCATCCAGGTTGTGGTCTTCCCACAGCAGGACAGTCAGACCGTTTTGCAGTTTATATTCCTGCAGACCGGTACGATCCTGTGCAAAAGCAACTGTCGAAACAACAATTGCCATCAAAGCAATAAGAATCCTTTTCATTTTCAATAATTTTAAATCTTAAATTCTAAAATCTTAAATCCTAAAATCTTAAATTTTAAATCTTAAATTTTAAATCCTAAAAATCCTCCGCCCGGGGGGCGTGAGGCTTACCATTCGAGCAGCACCTTGCCGCACTGACCGCTGACCATGACGTCGAAGCCTTTCTGGAAGTCATCGAAGTGGTAGCGGTGCGTGATGACAGGCGACAGATCGAGTCCGCCGAGCAGCATCTGCTCCATCTGGTACCAGGTCTCCCACATGCGGCGGCCGGTGATACCCTTGATGGTCAGGGCGTTGAAGATGATGTCCGACCAGTTAACCTGCGTATTGGACGGCAGGATACCCAATTGGGCAATATTAGCGCCCTTGTACATATGGGCAATCATGTCGTTAAAGGCAGCAGGTGCGCCTGACATCTCCAGACCCACATCAAAACCGCGGATACCGAGTTTCTGCATGGCGTCAGCCACCGTCTCACCCTTGGAGCCATCTACGCAGAGGGTAGCGCCCATCTTCTTGGCGATATCCAGACGCAACGGGTTGATGTCGGTTACCACCACATTCTTGGCGCCCGCAAAGCGGCAGATACCTGCAGCCATGGTTCCGATCAGGCCGGCACCGGTGATGAGCACATCTTCGCCCAGCAGCGGGAAGGCTAAGGCTGTATGGGTAGCGTTACCGAATGGGTCCATGATAGCGGCGAAGTCGTCGGGGATAGCCGGATGCAGTTTCACTACGTTGGATTCAGGGATGGTGACATACTCGGCAAAGCAGCCATCCTTACCCATGATACCCACGGAGATGGTATTCTCGCACACGTGTCCCATACCGCGGCGGCAGTTACGGCAGTGACCGCAGACGATATGTCCCTCGGCGGTAACACGTTCGCCCACCTTGATATTCCGCACTCCGGCACCGACCTCGGCTACCACACCCACGAACTCGTGACCCATGGTATAAGGCGGACGGCAGTGGGTCTGCGACCATTCATCCCATTTGTACATATGCAGGTCTGTACCGCAGATAGCGGCTTTGGTGACCTTAATGAGCACGTCATTGACGCCTACCTCGGGCATCGGAACATCTTCCATCCAGATGCCGGGTTTTGCATATCTCTTTACTAATGCTTTCATTGTTTTTTATTTGGATTAATAGACCGTTCGCTGCGCTCACTAAAGGAGCAAGGAGTAAAGACTTAAATGGTTTGTAACGACCATTCCGGTTACCGAAGTCCCATCCTGTATAGTCGAACGTATTTTGTCTTTATTCTTTTAGCGAAGCGGTCTTTGTTCTTGGTTCTTTCTTTTGTTCTGACAAAAATCGTGCCATTATTTCAGCACACCGAGTTTTTTGCCCACCTTGATGAATGCGGCAACGCCCTTGTCGAGTTGTTCAGTGGTATGAGCGGCACTGAGTTGCACGCGGATACGCGCTTGCCCTTGCGGTACGACGGGATAGTAGAATCCGGTCACATAGATACCCTCTTCCTGCAGCGCGGCAGCGAACTCCTGGCTCAGCCGTGCGTCATACAGCATCACGGCGCAGATAGCAGACTGTGTGGGCTTGATATCGAAGCCGGCAGCTTTCATCTTGGTGACGAAATAGTCGGTATTGGCGTGCAGACGGTCTTGCAGGGTGTTGTCGCGGGTGAGCAGCTCGAAGGTCTTGATGCCGGCAGCTGCAATCATGGGCGGGATGGAGTTGGAGAACAGATACGGACGGCTACGCTGACGCAGCAGGTCGATAATCTCCTTCTTACCGGTAGTGAATCCGCCTACCGAACCACCGAAGGCTTTGCCTAAGGTACCGGTCAGTATCTCAATCTTACCGCGCAGGTTGTATTGCTCGGTCACACCGTGTCCGGTCTTGCCGACAACACCGGCTGAGTGGCTCTCATCGACCATAACGAGGGCGTTGTATTTCTGTGCCAACTCGTAGATCTTATCCAGCGGGCATACATTACCGTCCATCGAGAAGACACCGTCGGTAGCGATGATACGGAAGCGTTGTGCCTGGGCAGCCTGCAGTTGTTTCTCCAGGTCTTCCATATCGCCGTTAGCGTAGCGGTAACGAACAGCCTTGCACAGACGCACGCCGTCGATGATAGAAGCGTGGTTCAGCGCGTCGCTGATGATGGCATCCTCAGCCGTCAGCAGCGGCTCGAACAGACCACCGTTGGCATCAAAGCAAGCAGCATAGAGGATAGTATCTTCCGTTCCGAAGAACTCGGAGATAGCCTTCTCCAGCATCTTGTGGGTATCCTGTGTTCCGCAGATGAAACGTACCGAGGCCATGCCGTAGCCACGTATATCCATGCGGTCCTTAGCGGCCTGAATCAGCTCCTTGTTATCAGCCAAGCCGAGGTAGTTATTGGCACAGAAGTTAATGACATCCTTGCCGCCTTCTACCTGAATGCCCGATGACTGCGGCGTGATGATGACGCGTTCGTTTTTATAGAGACCTGCATCCTTGATTTCCTGCAGGGTTGCTTGCAAATGTTTTTGAAAATCGGTATACATAGTATTATCTTTTTTGTGGGTTTGTACCCTTCATTTTTGGCGAAAGAGTCTGGAATTCCAGAAACCCGGAACTCCAGACTCCCTCTTTGATTCAGTCTAAATCTGTTGTCAATTTTGATATGTGCAGCAAGGCTTATACCAATCCCTGCTCCATCATAGCGGTAGCCACCTTCATGAAGCCGGCGATGTTAGCGCCCTTCACGTAGTCAATGGTGCCATCGGCTTGCGTACCGAACTTCACGCACTGTTCGTGGATGGAACGCATGATCGCGTGCAGACGTTCGTCAACCTCCTTAGCATCCCAGCTGATGTGTTCAGCGTTCTGTGTCATCTCCAGACCCGAAGTAGCCACGCCACCTGCGTTCACAGCCTTACCGGGAGCGAACAGGAAGCCGGGTTGCGACTGGAAGAAGTGGATAGCGCCGGGTTGGCAGCCCATGTTGCTGACCTCGCAGCAGCACCAGGTACCGTTAGCAACCAGTTCGCGAGCGTCTTCTTCGCTCAGCTCATTCTGGAAGGCGCAAGGCAGTGCGATGTCGCACTTCACGCTCCAAGCCTTCTTGCCGGCGGTGAAGATAGCCTTGCCGGGGAACTTGTCAGCCATATCCTGTACTTTGTTGCGGTTCGAAGCACGCATCACGAGCATGTAGGCAATCATCTCGTCGGTGATACCATCGGGGATAGCGCAAACGCCATCGGGACCACTGATAGCCACAACCTTAGCGCCCAGTTCTTTGGCCTTGATAGCGGCACCCCAAGCTACATTACCGAAGCCCGAGAGAGCTACCGTCTTGCCCTTGATGTCCTTGCCGGCGGTCTCCAGCACGTGGTGTGTGAAGTACAGAGCACCGAAACCGGTAGCCTCAGGACGCAGAATCGAGCCGCCCCAAGTCATACCCTTACCGGTCAGCACGCCTGTATGATACTGACGGCTGAGCTTCTGATACATACCATTCAGGAAACCAATCTCACGGCCACCTACACCTACGTCACCGGCGGGGATATCCTGGTCGGGACCTATGCAGCGCCACAACTCGAGCATGAAGGCCTGGCAGAAACGCATGATCTCAGCGTCACTCTTTCCTACGGGGTCGAAATCACTTCCGCCCTTACCACCACCCATCGGCAGCGTTGTCAGGGCATTCTTAAAGGTCTGCTCGAAGCCCAGGAACTTCAGCATGCTGGGCGTAACGGCTTTGTGGAAACGAAGACCGCCCTTGTAGGGGCCAATGGCCGAATTGAACTGTACACGATAACCGAGGTTCGTCTGTACCTCGCCCTTATCGTCAACCCAGGTAACGCGGAAGGTGAAGATACGGTCGGGCTCTACCATGCGCTCAACGATCTTGGCTTTCTCAAACTCAGGGTGTTGGTTATACACTTCCTCAATTGAATTGAGAACTTCCTCCACGGCCTGCAGATACTCTGCTTCACCGGGGTGCTTTGCAGCTAATTGCTGCATGATGGTTGCAACTTTCATGTCTTAGATTTTTTGTGTGTTTGTATTGCAAAAAGTTATAAATTATCTCTTATTTCTAAATTTTTTATTCTTTTTTTTAAATTCCGATAACCGAGTACCGAGAACCCATACCCGAGAACCGATAACCGAGAACCGAAATCGACTGCAAAATTACTGCTTTTTTTTGAAATAAACAAAAAAAATCGTGCCTTTCTTACATGTTTCAAAACATATTTTGCCTTCCGAACCCTCTACGATGTTCTTTGAGATAGCCAATCCGAGGCCTGAGCCATTGGATTTGGTAGTGAAATTAGGCATAAATATCTTCTGCTGCACATCGTCGGGTATACCGGGTCCGTTGTCGGATACGGATATCTCCACCCAACCATCGGGGCCGGGTGCATGGCGCATCTCGCGGTCACGCAGTACGACGATCACATCGCCGTACTCGACGCCGCTGAGTGCCTGCAGGGCGTTGCGGATGATATTGGTGAACACCTGCCCTACCTGGTCGGCATCTGCCCATACCATGACGCCGCTATCCGGACCCACGTAGCGCAGCGGGATACCCGCGGGGTTATTGGCCATGAGGCTGATGGTCTGGCTCAGTTTAGCCGCTACATCCACCCACGAAGCCCGTACCTCGGGCATCTTGGCAAAGGTCGAGAAACCACCGGCGATGCGGCTGAGGTTATCGATCTGCTCCACCAACATGGTGCAGGCTTTGTCAAAGAGCCGGTCGAACTGCTCGCTGTCGCGCTTACGCTGCAGTTGTTGTACCGTCAGTTTCATCGGCGTCAGGGGGTTGTTAATCTCGTGCGCCACCTGCCGTGCCATGGTGCGCCAGGCTCCCTCACGTTCGCTCGCGGCTATCTTGCGGGCAGCCTCGTTCAGTTCATCCGCCATGCGGTTGTAGCGCCGCACCAGTTGCCCCACCTCGTCATCATAGCGGTACTCCAAGTGCCGGTTCTGTCCGCCCAGACGGAACGAACTGATTGACTCGCTGAGCGCAGCCAAGGGTGCATTGATGACGCGCGCCGCCAGCACGCCTAACAAAACCGACACCAGCAGCACCAACAGGTACGGGGGCAACAAGCGCCCTAAGAAGTTATCCACCTCCAGCGCCTTGGCATCCTGCGAGATAAAACTGGGCACGGCGATATAACCTATCGGCACGTAGTTACCGTTCAGAAACTCGGTATAGGCAGATAGGTAAGATTTGCCGCCAATCTGTTCCATCTGCGTCATCGTATGTTCATCGCCGAAGAATGCCTCCGGTGCCATATGGGTGCTGAGGATGCCTTGCTCGAAGAGTTGCGGGGTACTGCTGCCGACCAGCTTACCCTGCATATCGAACACATGGATATCCGTACCATAGACATGCGCCAGGTCACGCAGGTCGATATTCATGGCGCGGGTGTTCATATCGCTGAGCGAGAGGTCCCAGAAGTACAGGTTACGCAACGTAGCCTGGATATAGGCAGCCTTCTGCTGCAAGCCTATCTGCTGACGATTCTCGTAGTGCTTGCGCACATACCGCACCGAACTGATGAACACAAAGGCAAATGTTGCCACGGCTGTTGCTACCAGCACCATGCTGAACTTACCGCTCAGGCTCAGGTTCATGAATCCGCGCCGGCGGATGAGTATCATAACGCCCCAAAAGATAAGTCCCGCCACCAGCAGCAACGACAATATATAAAAGATACGCACGCGTGTGCGCGAGCTCTGCCACCAGGGCTCGTCACGATTCAGTAGCGGTTGATACGAGAAACTCTGCTCCAGCGCCTCGCGGTCTATCTCGCTCCACTCTAACGGGATAGCCGCCATGATCTCATAGGGGCCTACATAAGTCCAACGGCACATGCAACGGGCATTGTCGAAGCTGATTTCCTCCCAACGGTCGTAACTGAAGCGCCGAAGGGTGCGGGTCGTAAGTCGATTGTCTGACCAATAGACCAGTTGGCGGTTCTCAAAGAGGAAATAGAAGATCTCCTCTTCGTTGAGTGTCAGGTCACGCAGACCGGCTTCGTCCAGTTGGGCAACCATAACTTTCAGCTGCTCCAACTGCTGTTCGGCGCGTTTCTCGGTGCGTAAAAGAGCCGACTCCGGGTGACAAGCCGTCAGTAGGAGCAACAAAAAGAGCCAAAAGAGTGTTTTTTTCTGCATTTCGTTTGCATATGTGCTACAAAAAGTGTACCTTTGCAGCCTAAAAACGAAAAAAAATATGCCGAGTCACTATGTAGAGCCTTTTCGCTTTCGTCAGTTTGCGGTTGCCCATGACCGATGTGCAATGCGCGTCAACACCGATGCGGTGCTGCTTGGTGCCTGGTGTCCCCTACCCGATGAGGCTCCGGAACCGCGCATACTCGATATCGGCACCGGTTCGGGTGTGATAGCATTGATGCTGGCGCAACGCTGTCCCGCAGCCCGGATTACCGCTATTGATATCGATGAGCCCTCTGCCGTGCAGGCTGCGGACAACTTCCGCCGCTCGCCATGGGCGGAACGCCTCAGCGCCAAGCATATCTCGCTCCAGGAGTTTACTCACCTTTTGAAAGAGGGTCAGGGGGATTCTTTTAATCTCATTCTCTCCAACCCGCCCTATTTCCGCAATGCGCTGCGCAATCCCGACCCGCGTCGCTCTGATGCGCGGCATACCGATACGCTCTCATTCGATGAGCTCTGCCGCTGTTCGGCGGAGTTGCTGGCTGATGACGGCACGTTGGCGCTGGTGTTGCCGGCTGACGCCGAAGCGGAGATAATCACTATCGCTGCGCAGTACGGCCTCAGCCCCACGTATCTCACGCGCGTCTATACAAACGCCACACAGCCACCCAAACGTATCCTCATCGTTCTAAAAAAATCGCCTCTCTGTAGAGACGGCATTCCTTGCCGTCTCTCTCGAGAACCAAAAACCGAGAACCTCCTCCTCGGCTCCCCGGAGTACCGCACGTTGTGCGAGGACTTCTATCTTTAATCTCTGGGGCCCCGGTCGCCCTCACTTCATCAACTCGACATGATCGTGATGATGCCCGCAGCAGTGGTCGTCATGATGCAGCAGATGTATGCCCAGATACAGTCCGTAGCCTAAGAACAACACCGCACAGGCATAGCGGAACCAGTGCTCGAACTTGCCTAACTTCTCTGTCAGCGTCTGGCTATTAACGGCGGTATAGGATATTATCCACGCCAGTATCATGATCGGTAGGCCTGTTGCCAAACCGAACAGCACGGGCAGCATGTAGCGTCCGAAAGTAGAGAGGTCAGCAGTCACCGCCAGGTCTATCATCGTAAAGAAATACACCAAACGATGCGGGCAGAAAGCGATTGCAAAGAAGATACCGAGCATGAATGACCACAGCCAACTCGACTTGTCGTCCACATTCTGCAGCACGTGCCCCAGCCCGTGGTCATGGTCATGGTGGTGATGACCGGTAAAGAGCAGCAGCACGCCGCATACCAGCATAAAGATGCACAGCAGGGGTTCGCCCCATTCGTTCAGGAAATGGTGGATACCTTCGGTCTGTGCACCCATGATAAAGGGGATACTCAGCAGCACGTAGGCTGCCAGCTTACCCAATACAAACATCAGGCCGCAGGTCAGCACGCGGCGTTTGTTTTGCAGTTCGCGGTCAATATATCCTATCGCTGCTACGCTGGTAAATAAGGTGCAGGGGTCTAATATCATCATGAACCCTAACACCAGAGCATAAAATATCGTTAATGTCATATTGATTTACAATTGGACAATTTACAATTGGACACTTCCGCCGTCGTTATGACGTCTTGACGTTATGACATCATGACATAATATCAATTATCAACTCTAAACTCTAAACTCTAAACTTCTCTCAACACTAAACACTAAACTCTCAACTAAACCATACGAACAATCAAGACTATACAGGATAGCCTGATTGCAGAAATCACGAGGGTTTGTAGGCACAAAGCCCCGAATCGTCAATTACTATTTAGTTGGCCGGCACGCCACCCAGGTCGCCACCGCCGGGAGCAAAGCCATTACGCGCAGGAGCGGGCACATCTTCCGGCGATCCTTGACTCGGGAACATCATCGGACGCTCTCCGCGCAAATCTACTGCTTCCGTCTGAGGAATAAGATATTTTGTTTTCATATTGTAAGTTTTAATCGTCAAGTTTTATTCTTTCATAAATCCGGTAAAGTCGGACCAGTTCTCCACACGGTCCTTAATCACCATATCAAAAGCTATCGCGAACATAGAAATTACACCGCCGTAAAGTATTTTGATTCACCAAAAAACACACGACCAGAAGAATCGCGAGCCGCTATTTCCTGTCCGAGAAATGGATTCTGACGAACATTTATGATTTCGCCTGTAATACTCTCTGTGAGCCCTGTTAATTCAGGACTTACCACCACAAATTGTCCTTTACTCATAACGGTTATTTCTTTTCCGCCGACAAAATTACAACAAATTTTTGGAATACACAAGTTTTTGAGGAAAAAAATGCAAATTTATTTGTATTTTATGCCGCAAAGCCTTGTTATTCGCACAACAGTGCGAATGTAAGTTCATGAAGCGATTGAGCCGCACCGAATAGCGTCCGGTGGACGGTATGAGGAGTAGGTGTGGCGCGCGAGTGCGAGGAGTCCCCCACTCCGAGCACATAGAACTTCCCTATTGCTCCCTATCTTAGGGTAGCTGGTCGAAGTTACTGATTCATTTTTGGAATACACAAGTTTTTTAGTAAAAAAATTGTCTTTGCTCGCAAAACGCATAATAGGCAAAGCCGGTCTAACTTCTACACATCCAGTCGCGCAATAGCAAACCGCACTATCCGGTATTCCTCCTTATTCACCAACCCATGTAGCCTCTCTCGCTATGTTGGAAATCTTCATCCCACGTAATTGCAATAGCGCAATCTGTTCTTCTATTGTCGTTGCTCTTTTCATATTGGTCATGTCCTTATAGTCAAAAAAGGGGAGGCCGTTAAGCCTCCCACGCGTTTCCGTTTTAGAGTGTTATCCCAACGCGTGGAACAGCACTTTACTCTAAGTATAGAGGCCATTATCTCTAATGACGCTGCAAAATTACTATTTTTTTTTGACATGACCAAATTTTTCTGCCAAAAAAATTGATTTTTCTTCGTTTATAGCGATTTTTTCTAAGAAAGCAAGAGGAGCCCCGCAGGACTCCTCTTACTTCATATCGCTCACTTCATCTCCTTACCCACTGCATCATACAGATGCCCGTCTCGTAGGATATAAAGCTGTCCGTTCAGCAGAATCTTCTGCACACCATTTTCACCATTGAGCAATTCACCATTCTCCACTCCCGTCGGCATCTGATTCGGCTGTACTACCAGCAGCAGGCCATAACCCGTCGTCGTGCCACGCGTCAGATCCAGTTCGTAATCACCCAACGAGAGGTTCCAAACGATCGCACCATTGTAGGTCACATACAGGTCAGCACCTTCCACCTCGTTGGCCTGACGCAGTACATACGTACCGGCTGCAGGTGTCATTACTGTCAGGTCGTATATCGCCTGATTGTTCACCAGCGGAGCTTCCTCCACTGCCAGACGTTTGCCATAAGCATTCGTCCAGATGCGTGCATTGCCGTTGCAGGTCTCGTTCAGCGTCTCCATATCCTTGTTGGACTCATAGGTCGCAGCAGCCGTCTCCGATGCGCGGACATACATCTGGTTGTCGAAGTACTCCGAACCGGGCTTACGGATCTGCAAGCAGAACGAATAACGCTCGTCTGCCGTACGTGCCGGAGCTTGGAACTGACTATTGGTGGCATTTGTTATTGATAACATATGCTCATTGTCTTCATTGTATTTTACGAACAATGCAGTACCAACCACAAAACTATATTCACCGCAGTCGTAGGGCTGGAAACCATAACCCTCGCTACCATTTTCAAATACCTGCACAATATTGGTAACGGCATTGACCGCATTGACATGATGCAGATTCGGGTTAGCAAAGCCGTTCCAATCATAGTCTCTGACGCCGGAATAGGTATGGGTTTCCATTGCAGTCATATCCGCATCCAATGCGCCGTTGGCTTTCAGGCGTACGACATTCGGGACCGACTTACCCATTAATTCAATTGCATCTTTATCGAAGCCGATGAGGTAAGCCTTACCTCTCTCCATTACGGTGCTACGTTTCCAGCCACGTCCGCCATTAGCATACTGGCCGGGTTCAAAGCTCCAAACCTGAACATGGGTGTTGTTAATCAGCTGCGTACCATCGGTCAGATAGATACCCGTATTCACGTCAACATCAAACGGTGCTGCAATTCCGTACCAGTAGTTGGCATCCAATGTACCGGCTACCAGTTGCACATCCATAAAGACTTCTTGTGCAGTAATCTTCTGTGCGTTAATTACCTGACCGGAAGTAGCATTTTGTCCGGGTGCAGTCTCAATTCGGAATACCGGCGTTGTAACATCAGCATTCAGCGTTACTGTAGCACCATTCTCAACGATAACTTGTGCGAACGGCTTGTCTTCATTGACAGTAAGATTAGCGTCTGCCTCAACGATTACAGTTGCATTATCGGGCAGAGTAGAAGCATCGGTGTTACCCGTTACTTCCCACACGCCACCTTCTTGGTTAACGCCGTAAATCACAAAGCGCTTATCTTCACTGTCTGTGCGAGAGAATGTAATAGTCGTATTCTCTGTTACTGCGGTAAACGAGAAAGAATAATACTGATCGATGGGATTATTCTTCAAAGTATAAACAGCATCATTCTTCACACCTGCATCCTTTGCCACACTAAATGAAGATTCACTTGCATTAGTTACACCCGAAATTGCGATTGTCGCATCTGCATTATTCCAAGCAGCAGCATGGAAATGCAAAGTGTGGGCACCTTTAGGTACAACCACCGTCACAGAACCCGATGCATTACTTGATCCTACTTTCTGCGCATTGTATTGAACGTCGTTTATCTGGACTTTGGAATTGGACTCAACAGAGCCAGTACCACTAAGGTTTACATTGCTGGTAAAGATGATTGCCCATTTCGAAGCAACCGTCAGGCTAACAGCAATCTCTTTATCAGCTACACCTTCTGCCTCATCGTGCAAAGTAAGCGTTGCAGCATAAGAACCGACATTTGTAGTATTCGGTGTAATGGTAATTGTACCATTTGCCGTCAAGGAGTTCTTATCAATGCTGAATGCACTTGCTCCATCACCATTGAGAGAAATCGTTGCTGATTCAATATTTATCAACTGTACATTGATCATTTTAGCAGATATCTCAGCATTCTGCTCTACATAACCGAAAATAATTTCAGCATCTGGATTAACAATGAATTTTGGATCGGCTTCTATTACTTCGATTTCAGTAATGGTCTTGCTGTCTGTCTTTCCTTCGTAGGTAGCGGTCACGTCTACAGATGTCTGACCAGCGGTAATAGCATCATAAGACCACTCAACGTCGTCGGTAATATCCGTAGCTTCTTGAATAGGCTCACCACCCAATGTATAATATGCATTAACAGTCAGACCGCTCATATCCAATTCGTCTCCGGCCTTATAACCCGTCTTATTGGTCATATCACCACTAATTGCAATATGGTCAAGGACAGGAACCAAACCGCCTTCTTGGTTCACACCAAAGAGGACGAAGCGCTTGCCGGAAGCTGCGGTAATAGTAATAACCTCATCAGCTGCAACAGCATTGTCCGGGGTCAGCGAGAAGTAGTACATAGTAGCGTCTGTGCCAAGGTCATAATAATTGGCGGAACCGGAAACATTGGCGTAATCGGCAAGAGTCAGTTCGATTGCGTCGTTGAAGCAAGCACCGGTGACAGTTACTACAGAATTAGCATCACCATTCCATGCTACAAGGTGCATGTGAATCTTGGTGGTATTCAAAGGCAGAGTGATTGTTGCAGCAGTACCCTTATTGGTTTTTGCAGCATCATATTCAACTTCTGAAATGATCACTTTCTTGCTTTCGTTACTTGCAATCTCCACGTTGCTTGTGTAAACCGAAGCCCACTCTGAGAGCGGAGAGGGTTCTGTTACAGTTACAGTGCACTCTGCGTAGAATTCTGTTCCTTGAGCAGTTGCACGAATAGTTGCTGTACCTTCAGCAATAGCTGTAACTTTACCATCAGTATTAACAGTAGCAACAGCTTCATCATCAGATGACCAAGATACCGTCTTGTTGGTAGCATTTGACGGATTGACAATTGCAATCAAGGTTTCAGTATTGCCAATCTCAATAGATGTAGATTCTTTATTCAACTCAACACCCGTAACATCAACTTGAGGACGGTTAAATGCCAACAGACGATTACCTGCATCAAACTCCTTAACATCTCCGTTTGAACCTGAGAATATCTTCATATTACCAAATACAGTTACCTGGTCGCCAACTTGCAAGTCTGTCTTATCGGAGAAGGATGCGCCGTTCAAACCATAACCGTTGAATACCTCTAATTGGCTGGTAGTACTACCATCATCAGAGATGTAGTAGGTCAACCTACCATTACTCGGGTTAGATGTCGGAGCTGTACTAATGATACCAACAACTGCCACATTGTTAATCGGGTTTTCGCTATCCAATGCCGTAAGAGCGTCTGCTACCGTCATTGGATCCGTAAGCGTAAAGGTCTTCGAGATAACAAGACTTGCGTCATCACCTACATAAGCAACAGCGGTGATGATAGTAGTAGCATTCAACTGAATCGGGGCATCAGCATCATATACGTCTGACGATTTGGAAGGAGTTGTTCCGTCAAGAGTATAGTAAATGGTATTGCCTTCGGTAGCACATGTAATCGTAACATTCGTTTCACCCATAAATCCACCGCCGTCAGGATTGAATACCGGTGCCGCAACAGTCGGACCTTCTTTCAACACCAGATAGTTACCTTCATTCATTTCCGGCGTGCCGTTAAAGTTCTTCAGTTGACCGAATACGATTACTCTGTCACCTAATGCCAAATCGCTAGCATTCGCAAATTCCGTATTATTGAGATTTTTGCCCTTATAGATCTGCAGTCTATCTGTCTCAGAACCATCAGCAGAAATATAATACGTCAGTTTTCCACCCGAGAGAAGTGAAGGAGCAACTGTGCAAACGATACCGGCTACATATTGATTATTTACTACATCATCTTCATTCGGAATGGCAGCAATAGCCTCAGCAACCGTCTTCGTAACAATTTTCGTGAATGCCTTTTGCGTAGCCTCTGCACTCCAATCGTCACCAAATTTAGCAATAGCTCTAACGGTCGCAGTTTCAGTTAACGTAAAGGATGTTCCTGTAGTGTTCGAGTCCTTGGGATCTGAACCATCAATAGTGTAATAAATCGTAGCACCATCGGTTGCACAAGAGAGTGTTACTGTCGTAGATGTGATGAAACTCTCATCACCTGAAATCGTCGGCTTCTTAACGGGCGATGCCATCTCAAGTGAAATATCATCAATGGCACGAATAGCCGTTGAACCGCTATAAGCAATACGAACATATACATTGGTGTATTCACTCAAATCTGCCGTGCGTTCTGTCCATTCTCCTTTACTTCCGGTTGTAGCACTGAAAGACTCAACCATGGTCCATTCGGAACCATCCTCCGATACATCTACAGTCCAAGAAGATGCTGTTGTATTTCCCGACTCTTTAGATGTCCAGAATGTCAAGTTTCCGGGAGTTGCAATCGCAGTTTTAGTAGTAATGGACGCAGATGCTTTGCCATCTGTATTACCGTAATAATTTCCACCATGAGCAGTAATATCATCTGTTGATGATACAATAGCAATATTTACGAAATTCCAATTAACATACGGAGCCAAATCATTGGTCTCAAAATCAATAACGTAAGAGTTAATTACTAAAACTTTTGTGAAAGTTGCAGTAGATACATCGCTATCATCCAAGCCTTCTTTAACCGCAATTGCCTTGATAGTTGTTGTCTCCGAAAGTGTTATTTGATTTTCATAAAGGATTGAAGAAGTGGTAGGATCAGAACCATCTAATGTGTAATAGATCGTCGCTCCGTCAGTCTCACTTTCCAAAACAACATCTAAGGTTTCGGTAAAACTCTCTCCGTCTTCCGGAGTAAAGGTAGGAACCTCACATTTGGTAGGTGCCACATACCCAGAAATAGCAATATTACCCAAAGCCACGTTACCACTTACTTTCTCCGTGTAGATAAATCTCACATAGCGGGTATCGGATGCCAAATTGTTAATCGTTTCAGAAATAGTCTCATTATTAAATTCAGTATATTCCTTTACATCTGTATATGTTTCACCGTTAGCCGATTGTTGTACTTTGAATGTTCCACCACTGAACGAATTGCCCTTTATATCAAATGTCAAGGTTCCAAAACGCTCCGCTAATTTAATAATAAGCCAATCACCAGTGCCATCAAACTTAATTGCTGGTGATGAACTATACGTTCCTGTTCCAGAAACAGTTAAGCCTGCAGGAAGTTCTCCAGAACCATTCCCATCATAAGCAAATGGCAACGTAGCATAATCTATTGAATATTTAGCCTGTGAGATAGCCAAAACTGCAGCAGCCACACTTACACCATCTGTTGCAGTAACCTTCATCCACACTTGGCGAGCGTCCCCATCATTGTCATTAACACTGAAGGTCAATTGGGTTTTAGTATCGTTCACAGTAGGAGTCGTTACCCATGCATTGGTAGTAATTTCGTTTTCACAAGTGCTTTCCCCATAAAGTTTCGCACTTACCGAAGTAATATCATTAGCGAAATTAGTACATTCAATATCTATGACTTGATTTGCAACATTCGTTGCTTCTACATTCAAAGCAGTTACAATAGAGCTAGACTGCTTTAAAGAAACCGTAGGCACAGCAGGTTTTGTAAGAGACACGAGTGTACAACCTTGTGCGAACTCATATGTTGAATTGTATTTCGTTAAGTCACCCGACACTACAACCACATCACCAACTGCTACGTTAGCTGCATTTGTACCTTCACAACGAAACGCTTGTAATTGTTCGGATGTTGTCAATCCATCATCAGAAATATTAAACGAAATATTTGAGTGTTGAGAACTAAATACTGTAACAATCTCACTCACAATACCTGTTGCGTAAATGCTCGTTACACCCGTATTAGCATCAATAGCATTGCGGGCATCAGCTACAGAATAAGGTTCTTCAGCTGTTCCAGCATGTTCAACAGAAACAATCGTATAAGTAGCAGAAGCGATGCTACTTGAAGCACCTCCCTTTATAGCGATAGCTTTTAGAGTTGTGGTCGCACTAATAGTAATAGCTTCTCCGTATGGAGTAGAAGAACTTGAAGGATCTGTACCATCCAACGTATAGTAAATCGCAGCATTGGTGGTTGTACACTCAATCTCTACATCCTGCGAACCAATATATGTACCCTCTGCTACTGTGAATGTCGGTTTAGCAACCTCTGCTGCCATTGCCAACTCAATGTCATCAATTGCACGAATAGCAGAACTACTACCATAAGAAATACGAACATATACATTTGAATATTCACCCAAAGCTGCAGTACATTCATTCCAAACACCCTTATTCATGCTCTGAGCAGGAAAAGTCTGAACATCTGTCCAATCGGTACCATTTTCTGATACTTGTGCTACCCAACTAGAGCCAGTTGTGTTATTCGACTCTTTTGAAATATAGAAGGTCAGAACACCAGGATTAGCAACTTTTGCTTTTGTCGTGATAGAGGCAGTAGCAACTCCATTTCCTGAACCATTGACATTGGCTGCATAATATGTTCCACCATGCGCCGTTATTGTACTTGAACGAAGAGCCACATTCGTAAACTCCCAATCGACATAAGCCACAAGCTCATTTTCAAAGTCAATAGCATATCCAGGAACTGTTATAATCTTTGTATAGGTTGCAGTAGCTACTGCACTATTATTCGAGCCTTCTTTGACCGCTATAGCCTTCAACGTGGTGGTTTCCGTGAAGTTCAAGGTTGAAGAATACACATTCGAGGAAGTTGTCGGATCATTACCATCTGTGGTGTAATAAATAGTGGCACCTGTTTCTGCCGAAATTGTTACATCAATATCATCTGAGAATGTTTCACCACTTTCTGGATTAAATGTCGGAGTAGCACAAGTAGTTGTTCCACCAATTGCGACTGTAACACTAAATGTATTCAACTGTAATTGACCAGACGAACCAATAGTAAATGTGATACTGTTTGCTTCGCCCTCCCATGTTCCTTCACCAGCAGCAGAAGGATGTGAATAACTTCCTGTATTTGCTGTTGCAGAAGCGAATGCCTTATTACCTTGTTTCTCCCAATTAAAGGTTACACCTGTAATATTGTTAGTACATGTAATGGTAATGGTATTACTTGCATAAAAACGCAGACCCGCATTATACCATGCTGGTGCATTACTTCCTTCACCTTTAGCAAACGACACTGTTATTCCGTCTTGTGTGACCTCATCTGCGCTAGACAAAGTAAAGTCTGTCGCCCACACTTGCCCGATGCTGAGGACGGCCATCAGCAAACAGGCGAAAAAGAGTTTTAGTTTTCTCATAATGTTAATTATTTTAATTGTTTATATTATGTGCGTTTGTACAAATATTATATACCCCCTTGGGGGACCTGACCTTAACCACAATGGTACATGGTAAATGACCAAATGGTAAATGATATGACCTTTGACGTAATGTACACAAAAAGTACCTGACTAAAACTTAATCAGGTACACACGTAATATCTATTTCGGATTAGTGGTTACTTCTTAGCCCCTATGAGGCACGATTATTTCTTACATCCCAAAAGTCGGCAATAATAACTACACCATCTTGAACAAATCGCTTGCTCGGTCCAAACGGGTTTCATACAGCGACAGCATATTGAGTTTGTTCAAACTCCTCCATCATTTGGTGAGCAGCCTCTTGGGAGATGAACTTTCCTTCTTGTGCTTCACTATATGCTTGGCGCAGACGAGCTTGCTGCTCCTCCGTAGGTTGGAACTTACCGGATAAGTGCTTGATGTTATCCTGAAGCCGAATCACTACTTGTTCTTGTTCAGGAAGAGATAGCGTCAATATGACAGCTATGAGACTATTGAGCGTTTCTTGTGCCATAGTTGCAATTTATTTTTGTTGATTACCTTTGACGCTGCAAAGGTACCACAAAAAAAATGAATTATGCAAATAATTTGGCAAAAAAAGTAAAATTTCATCCAAATAGAACTACAATGTGTACAACTTTTCAAAGAACGCTATATATTGCAATTAACAATAATAACAAATATTTTAATTTAAATTATGAAACACTTAACAACTTTTTGTAGGCACGACGTTGGTAGGACGTCAGCCTTGACTGTTGGTTCTCCGTCGGCTCGCCGTCGGGGAATCACACGAAAAAATCGGTTCTCGGTGCTCGGTGCTCGATTCTCGGGTGTCGGGATTGGCTCGGGATTGCATCGGGAATGACTCGGGAATGGTTCGGTGAAGTCGGGGAAAGATTTTGGCCCAATTTGGGGGCATTTTTGGACCAGATTGGGTATATTTTTGGCCTGTTAGTTTAAGTGTTTCATAATGTCAATGTCCGCTTCGTTCATTCTTTTAGTACCGAACGATAAGCACTATCTCTCAACTTTTACTTAGTTCGTTTCACTCAACCTCTTCAAACGGCAACTCTTCAGACGGACGAGCAAAGTTCATGGCACGCTTACTGGAGATAACGGTATCTCCCAACTCTTGCTCCAACTGTTTGCGAGCCACGTGCGCGACATTTCCTCCTCGTTGAGCTATATTGGCATTTGCTGCAAAGCCCTTCGGGTTCTCACGTTTACTCATCTCTGTCGCCGCTGCTTCTGCCAAACCGTTCAGCATCAACTCCACATTGGTCATATTGTCCCGCAGATTCTCTTTGCGTAAGCCCTTATACTCCTTATACTGCTTAGTGGTCATTCCACTCCATACTTCAGAGATGATATCTGTCAGCGAGGCATAGTCCTTTTTCTCGTCCATTCCTCCGCGTTTCCACTCATCGGTCAATCCCTTGCGAATTTCAATGGTTTTGATACGTTGATTTATCCACTACTCTGAATACCCCAAACGACGATAATCCTTGATAGCCTGCTATATACTCAGTTCGGGATCTTGTAATTGATTCAGTCGCTCTTGCCCCAACGCTGCTAACCACAACTTAAATGGCTCTGCTTTCTTGCTTGGAATTGATTGAATCAGCCTAAACACCTGCTCCGTATCTGCTACATCGGTTAGATAACTCTTGCCATCCGAAGAGGGTAATTTCAGTTGTCCCAAATTTGAGGACAACTCACTTCCCTCTTCTGTCAGCTTAGTTTTCAGCGCATTCCAATATTTCCGTGGACGCGGGCTTTCTGTTAACACTTGGATCACATCCACCACCGAGAAGAAGTATTTCTCCTTCTCTCCATCCCAGACGTAGCGTACCAGTCGTCCTTCAAATAACTGTATTTGGTTTTCTTCTGCCATCTTTCTTTTTTAAGTGCCGCGATAAGCACTATCTCTCAATTCTTACTTAGTCCTTTTCACTTCCACTTGTGGTCGCAATTTGCGACATCATGCTTGCAAGTTCCTTCTTTTCAGCAACTTCTTAGGAGGTGATCAAAATTTTTGACCAGTTCGTCTTTATCTTTCTTTGCCACAGACTTACTTAGTCCTTTTCATAATCTTCCTTTTATTGCTTTTATTTGTTCCGTGTCCATCTGCGGCAGTATGTTCCAAAATGGAACTAACTGAACTCGGATCCAATTCGCCTTCCTTGAAAATATTCCCCAAATGCTTGGTAATGGCAGGTCTTTGCACGCCAAACAAGTCCGCCATCTGGAGTTGCGTCAGCCATACAGTCTCCCTTGCCAACTGCACATCTAATTGCACCGCATTATCTGCGCTGCGATATACAACTACATTGTCCTCTTCTCCGTATGTCATTATCTCATTTGGCATTTCCCTCAACTCTTTCTCTTATCGGTTCTCTTCTCGCTTCTCCTTACCGGTTAGATACATCAACAAAAAAGCACACCTCGCGTAAGCGAAGATGCGCAGTTTGCTTGCAATATGTCAGCATTTTGACTCATAAGCTGTAGAGTGTCTAAACCGTTTTCTGTCTTATGATATTTTTTGTTCAATTTCGACTGCAAAGGTAATACTTTTTTTTGATATACGCAAATTTTTTTAGAAAAAAAGTATTAAAATATCGGTTATGGGTTATCGAGCGCGTTCAGCAATCGGGTCGCAAAGGCTGACGACCCCGTCGTCAGCGGGCGACTGATGCTTCCGCTTTAAGGAGTTCTATGTACTCGGAGTGGGGACTCCGAGCACTCGCGCGCTACACTTACTCCTCAAAATGTCCACCGGACATTCTGAGGTGCAGCTTAATCGCTTCATCCACCACGGCAAAGCCGTGTCGGGGGCCCCGAAGCCACGGTTATGGGTTATCGGGAATGGTTCGGGATTGCATCGGGAATGACTCGGGAATGGTTCGGTGAAGTCGGGGAAAAATGGAAGAATCCCCCCGGCCCCCTTTCAAAGGGGGTGACTATTGAAAAAGGCTTTAATTTATCAAAAAATACACAAATTCCAACTATAAAGTTGATTTTTTTGACGTTTTTCTTGCTTATATCATTTTTTTGTTGTACCTTTGCACAAAATTTCAAACGTACTACTACAAATGATAGCTACTTTAGCCGAAATACAGAAGTTCCTCAATGACTTTCACCAGAAAGTAGAGGTGTTCGACATCCTGTTCTTCGAAGAGAGAGATAAGAACTTTGACACGCTCAAGACTCTTAATATCACCCGTGATGAACGTTTAGAAGTCGTTAAGTCGATTGAAGTCATAGATTATTCTGAAGGTCCCATTAAAAATCTCCTTAACCAATTTGGAGATTTGTGGGTATTTGGAAAAGATGTGAAAGGCAAAGAAGTATATATCAAAATATGCTATGGAAAGACTAATCAATCTGCTGTTTGTGTATCTTTTCATATAGCTGAGTTCCCAATGAATTACCCTTATAAGAAAGGAGGTAAACAATGATTTCTCAACAAAAAATTGTGAGTCCTTTAACAGGAGGAGAAGCCGTTTGCCAAAAAGAAATGCGCGAAACGGAGTATCGCGGCGAGAAATTCGTATATGAGCATCACAACATTCGTGATTTGGAAACGGATATCGAGTTTACTACTAACGACATGGACTTCGACAATCTAGAGCGGGTTTATGTTCAGTATCGTGCTAAGCACGGGATTCCGTCACCCAAAGAGTTGACGGAGACTCGTGAGAGGTACGGACTATCGGCAGCCAAGATGTCAGAGATTCTTGGCTTGGGAACCAACCAGTATCGCTTGTATGAGGAAGGACAGATGCCCAGCGAGGCAATTGGTAAAATCCTCAAAAGCATTCAAGAACCGGCTGTCTTCTTAGGTTACATCGAAGGTTGCAAGAACCAGATGTCGCCGGATGACTACGAGAAACTTTGCCTGAAGATCAACAAAAGTTTCATCAACGAGATCAAACGACGAAAGAATGTCTCGTGGTTTCGGGAGTTCTTCTCAGTAGGTGGTTTTGCCCGCAAGGTAGCACTCTAAACGCGTACGTTCTTCTGCATTTTCGATAAACGGTTGTATGATGTAGCGATTAAGACTATTTTTATGCTAAAAAAGCAAAATAATAAGCAAATTTTACTTCTCCAGAGTAAAAATATTGGCAAAAGAGGATTATCTTATGCGGTTAGAGAAATTGATGTCTCTCGTGATTTATCAAGATATCCCCCGTGTGGATGAGACCATCACATTGCAAACCTTGCAAACCGCAACGACGGCATTTTTGAATAATACCACTGCTTCATCAACCATAAGTTACGTGCAGTAAAACCATCAGCATTTGGGAATGCGTTCTACAAATCCTTACTTAACTGCTCTACTATCCCGGCGCCCCAACGTTCTTCTGCTTTCTTCATGGCGTTAGCATTGGCGGTGGCGGTGGAGTTGCAGATGCTTATTCGTAGTGGTCGAAGAGGAAGTCGTTGTAGGGATAACGCTGGATATGAATCTGCTTGACGCGGGCGTAGAGACGCTCCTTAAGCTGGTCTATATTCTGCTTATCGCGGGCAGAGATGAAGATACAATCATCCTGCAAGCGCGCCATCCAGGTCTTCTGCAGTTCGGGCAGCGAGATATTCTCGCGGCGAATAGGCGTCAGGTCATCTTCCTCCTTGGGCGTATAGGTAAAGGCGTCAATCTTATTGAAAACCACGATACGGGGGATGGTGGCGGTGGCTTTAGCGGCGGCTTTGGTGGTGGCGGCGTTATCGTTGATGATTTCGTTGATGGTCTGTTCTACGACATTATACTGCTCTTCGAAATTCGGATGCGATATATCCACCACATGCACCAAGAGGTCCGCCTCGCGTACCTCGTCGAGCGTCGATTTGAATGATTCCACCAAGTGGTGCGGCAATTTGCGGATAAAACCGACCGTATCGCTCAGTAGGAAAGGCAGGTTGCTTATGGTCATCTTGCGGACGGTGGTATCAAGGGTAGCAAAGAGTTTGTTCTCGGCAAAGACCTCGGATTTGGATAGGAGGTTCATGAGTGTACTCTTGCCGACGTTCGTATAGCCGACCAGTGCTACGCGTACCATCTTGCCACGGTTCTGGCGCTGTGTAGCCATCTGGCGGTCGATGCGTTTGAGTTCTTCGCGCAGGAGGGCGATACGCTGGCCGATGATACGTTTATCAGCCTCTATCTGCGTCTCACCGGTACCACGGTTGGTGCCGCCACCACCGCGCTGGCGGTCGAGGTGGGTCCACATACGCGTCAAGCGGGGCAACATGTACTGCAAGTGTGCCATCTCGACCTGCGTCTTGGCGTAGGAAGTCTGTGCTCGGCGGAGGAAGATCTCCAGGATAAGGATAGTACGATCCATGACGCGTATCTCGGCGCGTTCCTTCTTGTTGTCGCGCCAATTGAGGTCACGTTCGATATTACGGATCTGGCGCGGCGAAAGCTCATCATCGAAGATGACGAGGTCTATTTGCTGCTCGGGGTCGGTCTGGTGGTCGATGATATACTGGCGAATCTCCTGCAGTTTGCCGGAACCGACATAGGTGTTGGTGTCGGGCCCAGGCACGCGCTGGGTGAAGCGTTTGAGCACCTGTATCTCACGCGTGTCTGCCAGGAAGGCCAATTCATCGAGGTATTCGCGAGTACGTTCTTCGTCTTGTTGTGGGGTTATCAAACCCACCAATATTGCTTTTTCCATTAATTAACAAATATCAACTATCAACTATCAATTATCAACTGTCAATTATCAACTATCAACTATCGTACGGCTTTAGCCGATCGTTCGAGGCTTTAGCCGAGATAAGAACTATCAACTATCAACTGTCAATTATCAACTATCAATGTGCTTCGAGCCAGTTGCGTCCGATACCACAGTCGGCTATGAGGGGCACGGAGAGGTGCACGGCATTCTGCATCTCATCCACCACGATGCGGCGTACCTGTTCAGCTTCCTGCTCGGGCACGTTGAAGTTCAGTTCGTCGTGTACCTGCATGATCATCTGCGCACGCAGCTGTTCTTTCTTGAGCCGCCGGCTGATGGCTACCATCGCCATCTTGATGATATCGGCTGCGGTGCCTTGTATGGGTGCGTTGACGGCATTTCGCTCGGCGAACGAGCGTACGGTGCTGTTGCGCGAGGTGATATCCGGCAGGTAACGTTTGCGTCCGAAGAGCGTCTCTACGTAACCGTGTTCGCGGGCAAAAGTCTTCTGGCGCTCGATATACGCAGCTACGCCCGGGAATGAGGCAAAATAGCCGTCAATAAGAGCTTTAGCCTCGGTACGCGAGCAGTCTAACTGTTGCGCCAGGCCGAAGGATGATATGCCGTAGATGATACCGAAATTAGCGGTCTTGGCGCGTCGGCGCTGCTCTTTGGTAACCTGATTGGTAGGCACGCCGAATATCTTAGCAGCCGTAGCGGCATGGATATCCTGTCCGGTTCGGAAAGCCTGCAGCATATGTTCGTCACGCGAGAAATGCGCCATCAGTCTCAGTTCTATCTGCGAGTAGTCCGCCGACAGGAAGACACAACCCGGGTCTGGAATGACTGCACGACGGATGAGTTGTCCGCGTTCGGTCCGCACGGGCAGATTCTGCAGGTTGGGGTTGCTGGACGAGAGGCGCCCGGTGGCGGTGACAGTCTGGTTGTAGGTGGTGTGTATCTTACCGGTAGCGGGATTGATATACGACGGGAGGGGCTCGATATAGGTGGAAATGAGTTTCTTGAGTTCACGTTGCTCCAGTATCTTGCCCACGATGGGATGTTTGTCGCGCAAGGTTTGCAGAACTTCCTCAGAGGTGGAGTATTTGCCGGTCTTGCCGCGCTTGGCCTTTTCATCCAGGTGCAGGCGGTCGAAGAGTATCTCGCCCACCTGTGCCGGCGAGTTGATATTAAACTCGGTACCCGCCAGGGCGATGATTTCTTCCTCAAGGTTATGGAGTTCGGCGGATAATTGCTGCTGAGCCTCATGCAGGAGGTTGACATCAAAACGCACGCCTGCCTCCTCCATCTCTTTGAGTACGGGCACGAGGGGCAGTTCCACCTCTTGGTACAGATTCCACAGGGCGGGGTCACGCTTCAGCGCATCCCAATCGGGACGGATATGCGGATTGAAATGCACCTCGGGATTTAAGAGATACTGGCAAAGACGGTCTTCGATGGTGCCGGTTATCGGTTCTTGGTTTTCGGTGCTCGGTTCTCGGTTTTCGGTTTTCGGTTCCGGGGTTTGCGCGAAGAGGTCGAGCGTGGCTTCGGTTTTGGGTGCCTTGCGCGAGGACTTGGTGGCAGGTTTAGCCGCCTCGCTTTGCGTTGCCCCGGGGATGGATTTCAGCAGGGTGGTGAACTCCAAGTTGCGGTATATAGTAATGAGTTGTTCATTATTGCGGGGACGGAGCAATAAATTGTTGGAGTCGAAGGTGACAGGCACATCGGTACGGATGGTAGCCAGGAATCGGCTGAAGCGAATCATATCAGCCTGCGTTTCCACTTTCTGGCGGAGCGCCCCCTTCAGTTCATCGGTATGCGCGAGCAGGTTCTCCACCGAGCCGAACTGCTGCAAGAGAGCGACAGCCGTCTTCTCGCCCACACCCTTGCAACCGGGTATATTATCGCTGGCATCACCCATCAGCGCCAATAGGTCGATGACCTGTTCGGTAGAGGCGATGCCGTATTTTTCGCATACCTCTTTGGGCCCCATCTGCTCAAAGCCGCCGGTATGACGCGGGCGGAACATATGAATATGGTCGGTCACCAACTGCCCGTAGTCCTTGTCGGGCGTAGCCATAAAGACCTCAAAACCCTCTTTCTCTGCCAGTCCGGCGACCGTTCCGATAACATCGTCCGCCTCAAAACCCTCCACCTCCATCGTGACGATATTCATGGCGCGGAGGATATCCTTGATGAGCGGGACAGCTCGCCGGATATCCTCGGGTGTTTCCTCACGCTGCGCCTTGTATTCGGGGTACGCCTCGTGCCGGAAAGTTGGTCCATGGGGGTCGAAAGCCACGGCGATATGCGTGGGTTTGACCCGCTTGAGCAAGTCCTCAAGCGTCAGCACAAAGCCGAAGACCGCCGAGGTGTTCTCGCCACGCGAGGTCAGTCGAGGCGTACGCACAAAGGCGTAGTACGCGCGAAATATCATTGCATAAGCGTCAATAAGAAGCAGTTTGTTCATATTAGCAACTTGGTTTTCGTTTTTTACCTTTCATCGATCTATTTACCCGTCTCTTCCATTCGCATTACGTTCGCATTTCATTCCCATCGTGGACGTCGCGGTCCGGTCTTTTTCTTCCTTGGGGTTCAATTTCTCTCTACCATTGAATCGGCTGTTGGCCGTTCCGGATAAGGTAGTTGTTGGCTTGGCTGAAGTGTCCGCAGCCGTCAAAACCGCGATAGACGCTGAGGGGTGAGGGGTGGCTGGTCTGCAAGACGAGGTGCTTGCGACGGTCGATAAACTGCCCTTTGCGCTGGGCATAAGAGCCCCACAGCATAAACACCAAGTGCTCGCGTTCGCGGTTGAGTGCAGCAATCGCCGCATCGGTCAGTTCCTCCCAGCCCTTATTCTGATGGCTACCCGCCTGATGTGCCTGTACGGTCAGCGTTGCGTTGAGCAGCAGCACGCCTTGCTCCGCCCATCGGTGCAGGTCACCGCTGGCGGGAATGGGGGTTCCCAGGTCACGGTGGATCTCCTTATAGATATTCATGAGCGAAGGCGGTATCTGCACCCCCTCGGGCACGGAGAAGGAAAGCCCCATAGCCTGCCCGGGCTCATGGTAGGGGTCCTGGCCGATAATAACAACCCGCACCCGAGGAAACGGGCACGAGTCGAAAGCATTGAATATCAAGCCGGCAGGCGGAAAACAAGTAGTCGTCCGGTAGGCGTGGCGGACAAAGGATGTCAGCAACTCGAAGTAAGGTTTGTCAAACTCGGGTTGCAGCACCTGCCTCCACGTGTCATCAATACGTACCTGCATCAATCCAGAATCAACATGGCATCGCCGTAGTCGCCGAAACGATATCCCTCGCGCAGCGCTACACGGTAAGCATTCATCACATTCTCGTAGCCACCGAAAGCTGCAACCATCATCAGCTGGCTGGACTGCGGGGGATAGAAGTTCACAAAGAACGCGTTCGCCACCGTGAAGTCGTACGGCGGGAAGATGAACTTGTTGGTCCAACCGTCATACACCTTCAGTTGACCACCGGTACCAACAACATGTTCCAAAGCTCGCATTACCTCGGTACCCACGGCACAGACCTTGGTATTCTTGGCATGCGCGGTATCAACGGCCTGGACCAATTCCTCGGGGATAGCGATCTGTTCGCTGTCTACCTTATGTTTGGTAAGGTCTTCTACATCGACTGCCTTGAAGTTGCCGAGTGCCATATGCGAGGTCAGGAAACTGTGACCGACGCCCTGTATCTCAAGGCGCTTGAGCAGCTGCTTGGAGAAATGCAAGCATGCAGCGGGAGCCGCTACAGCACCGATCTTCTTGGCAAAGATAGACTGATAACGCTCCTCGTCAATCTCGCGGACACACTGCTCCAGGTCCTCGTCATCGGCGAGGTGGAACTCCTGCTTGAAAGCGGCTAAAGTCTCTTCGTCCATCGGACGACGGATATATTTGGGCAGCGGCGTCACGCCCATAGCATACAGGTGCTTGATAAAATCTTCGCCTACATAGTCGGTCAGAAAACGCAGGGTACGACCACGCGAAGTGGTGTTGTCAACCACCTCTGCCACAATAGAGCTCTCCTCATCGAAGAAGAGTTTGTTACCGATACGTATCTTACGCGCGGGGTCCACCAATACGTCCCAATAGCGCATGTCGCGGTTCAACTCGCGGAGCAGGAAGACCTCAATATTGGCCAGGGTCTTCTCCTTCTTGGCGTACATACGGGCGGGGAAGACCTTCGTATCGTTGAATATAAATAAGTCACCTTCTCCGAATAGAGGCACCAGGTCCTTGACCAACATATGTTCTATCTCACCGTTCTTGCGATGCAGAACGAGCAGACGTGCTTCGTCGCGATAGTGACGGGGATACTGAGCTATTTGCTCGTCGGAAACCTTAAATTTGAATTGACTTAGTTTCATTATCAATCAGTTGTGTAAATTGTTCAAAATTCATACAGTCCTCCACGCGTATATCACCCACTCGGGTGCGTCTGAGCGCGATGAGGTGTGCACCACTACCCAGTCTCTCGCCGATATCACGTGCCAGCGCGCGGATATACGTACCCTTTGAGCACGATATGCGCAGTACAAGCTGCATCATCTCGGCATCAAAACTGAGTACCTCTATTTCATCGATGACCAGCAGTTTGGCTTTCAGTTCTGCCTCCTGCCCTTTGCGTGCCAGTTCGTAGGCACGCTTGCCATCTACCTTGACGGCTGAGAACATCGGCGGTACCTGCCACTGCTCGCCCTGGAATGTCGGAATCACCTCATCAATCAGCGCGCGGGTGATATGCTCCGTGGGATAGGTGGCATCAATGGGTTTCTCCAGGTCATAACTGGGCGTCGTGGCACCTAATTGCAGCGTGGCCACATATTCCTTCGTGTGATTCTGCAGTTGGTCAATCAGTTTGGTCTTGCGCCCCGTACAAACGACCACTACCCCTGTAGCCAAGGGGTCTAAGGTGCCGGTATGACCTACCTTCAGCTTCTTCAGCCCCAAGCGGTGGCATAAGAGCCATCGCGTCTTGCCCACCACATCAAAGCTGGTCCAGCGGTAGGGCTTGTCAAATGCCAATATCTCGCCCTCAACAAAGTCCATAAACAATGGCAAACACGCCGACGAGGAGGCAATATACCGCAAAATATACCAAGCGCTGACGACGCACGATATCTATCATAAACCGGCAGGCAAAACAGCCTGACAGGAACGCCGCCACAAAACCAACCGCCAGCGGCAACAAGCCGATTGAGGTGGTAACCTCACCCTTCAGGAGGTCCAAAAGACTAAGGAACGCTTCCCCTAAAATAGGTATCAGCACCATCAGGAAGGAGAACTGTGCGACGCTCTCTTTCTTCACGCCGCAGAGCAGACCGGTTGCTATCGTCGTACCACTGCGGCTCAAGCCCGGCAAAACAGCAATGGCTTGTGCGCAACCGATGATGAAAGCATCACGCCAGGTCACCTCGTGCGGTGAAGTCAGGCGGCGTTTTTGCAACCACTCACTCAGATACAGCAGGCACGCCGTTACTATCAAGCAGATACCCACCAGCAGCAGTCCGTGGCCGAAGAAGGCCTCCACCTCATCCTTGAAGAACATACCGACGATGAACACCGGTATCATGCTCACAAGGATCTTGGCTACATATTCCTTTTCAGCATTCCATTTCGGGGTAGCAAATGTACCCTGAAAGAGCTTGGCTATCTCGTGCCACAGGACACAGATGGTCGAGAGCACCGTGGCTGTATGCACCACAATGGCAAAAAGCAGGTTCTCATCACCGGCAGTGCCCAGCAAGGCCTGACCTATCTCCAGGTGCCCGGAGGACGAAACGGGCAGGAACTCTGTCAGCCCCTGCACCAGACCTAATATCAATGCTTCCCACCAACTCATTCATTCGGCTGTTTTTCTTCTTTCTTCTTCGGCCGATACATGATGGCAAAAACCATCAGCACAAAGCCAAGGAGCGAAATCATCGGACCTACTGTGATGCGACGGAAGGAGAAAATATCAGGGTTATACTCAGTCGCTCCGCTCGGTTCACCCGTCATCAGCACAAAGCCGGTGACGATGATGACAAATGAGATAACGATATAGAGCGCATTGCGTTTGGGTAAATTATATTTCATACATCTTATCAATTTTCATTCGTACATAACGTTCGGTGGCAAAGAGCGATGCCAAGAAGGCGATCAGCACACCACATACCATAACGGTAACGGCGATAAAGGTTATATTCTGCCACGTATAGGGGAAGAGGACAATGCCCAAGCGTAACTTACAGTAGTACACCGCTCCGGCCAATGCCAACAGTGCCAACAGACCGGCCTCGAAGCCCATACGTACGTTGCGGCGGATGAACGGCGCGCGGATAACCCACGGCGTGGCACCCACCAGACGCATGGTATTAATAAGGAAACGCTTGGAATAGATATGCAGGCGTATCGTATTAACTATCAGCACCAGCGACATCAGCAGCAACGATATTGCCACCACTGCCAGTACGAGCGATACCTCGTTCACGCCGCGATCCAACACCTGCACCACATCCTGCTGATAGAGCACCTCATCAACATAAGGAAGCGACTCCAAAGACGTACGGATAGCCCGCAGGCTATCAGGCTGTGCATAGACGGCTTCCAGATACACCTCATAGGCATCGGTCAGGGGGTTGTAGCCCAAGAACTTCTTGGGGTCTTCACCCAACTGCTGGATGTGTTCCTGCAAGGCCTGCTCCTTGGTCACCAGTACATAGTGATGGCAATACGGCGCATGGTCCATCATATCAGCAAACCGCTGCAGCGAGGTGCTGTCAGCCTCATCGGTCATGACAACCGTGAGGGCCAGATTCTCCTTGACGCGCGTCAGCAGATTATGGGCGCTCAGCAGTACGATGCACTCCAAACCCACCAAAAACAGCACCAGCGCAACGCTGATGGTCGTGGTGAGGTACATATTAAAGAAACGATGTTTTTTCACAGTCTTGTCGTCCGTTGGTATATTTCGAAAATAAGGGCAGGTCTCAATGGCCTGCCCCTATGTTTCAGAAAGATTAATACTCCCACAGGTCCTGTTCGAAGGTCAGCAGCGCTGTAGCAATCTTATCCTGTTCTTTGGCAATCTCCTCGGGGTCAATAGCGTAGTCCAGGATCATGCGGTCGTACATGTCACTCTGGGCCACCAGATACGAGGAATAGAGGCGCTTCTGGAAGAACTCTTCGTAGGTCACACGTTTCGATTCGTTGGTGGTAGGAATCATATACTGCTTAGCCAGATACGGACGCAGATCGTCGAATACCACCCAGAACATGATCGACTGCAGGAAGGCATCGCGATACTCCTCGGGAGTAGTCGGTTCAATCTCAATCTTGTCAGCATAGAGCGGAGCTATGCCGATAATCTTGGAACATAGACGCGATGTGTGCTTGTCGAAGAAAATAACCTCCTGAATGAGGTACTTAAGTTGGTTGCGTACCAAGGTCTCAAAGTTCTGATAATTGGCCACATAACCGGCTTGTTCATCAGCGGTATCCTTGCACCAAATGAGCTTGGCGGGCGACCTGGTCTTGTCGTAGTACGCTGCCATGGCGTCATCATCACCCAGATAGTCGGACTCGCTATAAGCATAGTTCTGGAAAGCATCGGGTACATCCAGGAATCCCAGACGGTTCGCATCAGAATAATCCGGATTGATACGTTTCTGCATCAAGTTGAACTCGGTACTGTAAATCGGCATTCCGTCTATCACTGCATTGGCAATGACATTGAGCAGGTTATGGTACCGCTCATGGCTGGTATGAATGGGAAAATAGAGTTGGAAGTTCTGCTTGTAGCGCATATCGATGACGCGATACACCACCCTACTCCATACGATGTCATCGGCGCGGTGGAAAATAGTCACCAGCGTGTCGGCATTATCCTCCAATTCCTGAGTCTCCAGACGCAGGTTACCCTTGGCATCAAAGAAAGAGCGAGGCAGTTGTTGCGCACTGACGGTCAAGACAGCGAGCAGAACAACCAGAGTCACACAAATACGTTTCATATACAATAGTTTATATAAGGTATTAAATCATTTCTACCGTGAAGGACTCGAGCACCTTAACCGACTCACCACCTTTAGCTTTGTAACGGATGTTCTCAAACTTGACGAACGATCCCTTTTTCTGCTTCTTGATAGCATTGAGTTGGTCGTTGGAGAAGTTGGAGCCTACGGAGTTGAGCGACTTACCGTTGATACGTGTCTGGAAACTTACGATATCGAAATCCAATTTCAGAAGCACATCCTCACCGTAAGAGGCAACCACTTTGGCCTTACCGCCACCCAGGGTACTCGGCGCAACTTTTTCACGCAACAGCGTACCATTTGCCAACTGCACAAAACCTTGCGGGCTGGGCAACTTGCGAACCTTGTACATCTCTTCACCCATCTTCACCATCTTGCCGGTACCATCGACATCAGCCATGACCACAATCTTGACCTCCTTACCGATAGCCTCGGGTGCGATACGAATAACCACATGTCCCTTCTTATCATCACTGGTAATCTTACCACCTTCAACTTGTACACGTACTTTATTTGCCGGAACGCCGGGAACAGAAATATTGTACTTGTTGTCATACTCAGCATAGATAGCCGACAACTCGGTATTCGAAATCGAGGCAGAGGGTTCACCTACGGTATAATCGTGTTGGAAAGGCACCTCCATAACCTTACCCTCGTTGTCGAGGAAAGTCAGATAACCCTTGATGGTCTTCGGACCGGAACTGCTGGCTACTACGTCGTAAATACCGTCGGAACCGAGCTTGACACCCTCCACATAGCAGTCAGGCGTCTTGGTCGAGTCCACAGCTGCCAGAATAATCTTAGCACGATAGTGTGAGCCACGCATAACGTAATCAGAAGGATCCGGAATTACGTGTGCCTCAAACTTATTCACACGCAGGTCGGCGGCATCGGTACGCTGCATGAGGTATTGAACCATCTGACCTTCCGATGCACGGATATCGTTCTGAATCTTGGTCAATAGGGTGATGGATGCGCAGAGGGGGACTTCGTCAAAGGTAGCCTTCACCCACTCTTCATCCTTACGATCGTGGTGGTTGTAGATCGGGTCGGTGGAGAAGAGGCTGCTGAACTGGCCTTGCAGCTGCGGGTCATGTTCACGCACGAGTTCGCAGAGGAACTCACGGTAGTTAGCAATGGCTTCCTTCAGGTGCTCACCATTCAGGCGTCCGTCTTCGGCTGTCTCAACCAGGGTATATTGACCCGTTACGTCCTTATTGTCCTTATTAGTAATCTCGCGGGTGGGGTCACCGTTGGGGTCGTTATTGATACGCTTCTGTACTTCCGATTCGCCGTCAGCCAACGATACGATAGCCACCTTGTAGTCCTGAATGTAGTTGTACAGCGAGTCTGACTTGCGACGCAACTGACCGGCTCTCTCATACATCTCGCGGGTCTTATCGGGGTTCTCTTCGTTAGCGTGTTTGAAATCGGAATAGAGTTTCTCGTTGCGGGCATAGGTTGCATCGATACTGGAATGCAAGCTATTATCCACACGTGTGAAACCATCCAAGATGTCCTTACTTACGTTCAATGCCAACATGGCCGTAAGTACCAGGTACATCATACCTATCATCTTTTGTCTCGGGGTTTCCGGACAGTTTTTTGCTCCTCCCATTTCTTGCTATTAAATTTGGGGTTTTACTCAGTTTTCACGAACCGACTGGTCTCTTAGGCCAGGGCGTTGAGCATATTACCGTAAACCTTATTGAGGTCGGCTATTTGAGCAGCTAATTTCTTGGCACCTGCTTCGTATTCAGCAGAGCTCTTGAGGGCTTCGGCAGCCGAAGCAGCCATCTTCTCCATACCTGCGCTCATGGACTTCACCTGAGCAGTCTGCTCCTTGATGGCATCAGCCTGAGCCTGCAGAGCGTTGAGTTGGAGCTCATATACCGAGTTCATACCGGCCAGTTTGTTATTGACAGCAGCGACACCCTCGGTATAACTACGGGTGTTAGCAGCTACGCCTTGCATGTCATTAACAATTGCGGTATAGGTCTCAGCCAGTTTATCATTCTTATCGCTGAGTTGGTCAGCGGAAGCAGCGAACTTACCGGTAGCAGTAGCGGCAATCTCCATCTGTTCGCCAAGTTTCGAGGAAGCGGCAGCCACCTTGCCCAGGTCAGCGAGTTGATTGGCAGTCTTAGAAAGTTCGGCAATGCCTTTGCGCAATGCGTTTGCATCGTCATCAGCCAGCGGAGCAGCCGTCGGCACGACAGACCCCTGAGCATTATTGGCGGACGCAGCATTGAAACTATTCCCCTCGGTCTTGGTTCCATCGGGGTTCTCAACGCCGGCACCTAACAGCGTCGGACGAGGCATCTTCTCAAGTTCCTTCAGGTAGTTGGGTTCGGTACCGTAGCCCATCAATTGCGGGAATACGTGCTCCCAATGGAAATCCGTGTGGGGTTTATCCAAGCAACCGATGATAAACAGGAATGCCTCCGTAAACATACCAATCATCAGCACCGTACTTGCGCCGGGCCAGTGAAGGATTTTGAACAAGGCACCAATAATCACGACAGACGCACCGATAGAATAAATCATACCCACAGCTTTCTTTCCGTTGTAGGAATCATACCAATGCATAAACTTGGCTCCTAAGCCCATTTTTACAGTAGCATCTTGAGCAACTTTCTCTTTTGCCATATTGATTAGATTTTTTAGTTAATATTCTTTTGTTGGTTTTTCAGGTTTTCGGATATCGGATTAGTCACCGATGAACGAGCGAACGCAGCGGAATCCAATATACGTACGGCTTTCGTACTGATACTCATAGGTACGAGCGCCACACTGCATGTAAGCACTAATATCCTTCCAGCTACCACCCTTGACGATCTTACGCTTCAACACATCGGGGTCATCCTTACGGGCCATATATTGGAAATCAGGGTTAATGTCGCTCACATAGGTATTGGCAGCAGGGTTGAAGGCTGACGATGTCCATTCCGCCACATTACCGGCCATGTCAAACAGTCCGAAATCGTTAGGTTGGAATTGCGCCACGCGCATAGTCATGACACCGGTATCATCGCTGTAGGCACCACGGTAGGGTTTGAAGTTGGCCAAGAAGCAACCCTTAGCATCGCGAGCATAGTTGCCACCCCAGGGATACATCGCCATCTTACGTCCGCCACGCGCAGCATATTCCCACTCAGCCTCGGTCGGGAGACGGTAGATATGCACGGGAGCAGTAATATGGGTCTCGAGGAAATGGGTACGCCAGTGGCAGAATGCATGAGCCTGCTCCCAAGTGACACCTACCACAGGATACTCTGAGTAACCCGGGAAAGCGAAGTAACCACGCTGCATCGGGTCATTATAGGCATACTGGAAGTCACGAATCCATACCATTGTATCGGGATACACACTGATAATCTTGTTGGTACGCAAGTCTTTCAGCTCCCTCAGCGGACGCTCAATGGTAGAGTCACGAATGTAACCCTCTTCATCAATCCAGAACGTATCCACACGTGCCATCGCACCCTCGGGATACATACCCTTGGCCACGTCGAACTTATTCTCGTACTTAACGGCCTGATCGAGGTTGTCATACGAATAGTTGTAATGGAGCTTGATGGTCTTGAGCGTTCCATCGCTATAACGCAACGGAGCCAAGGCTTCCTGTACCTCTTCATCATCGCTGTTCCAAGGCACTTTCTTCTTCCAGTTGATGGTGAAGTTTTCCTCATCGAACTCGCCGTTACGGGGTACCAAAGCATAGTCTTGCATGTCAGCACGGATGAGCAAGGTATAGGCAATCGAGTCGCGAACCCAATTGACGAACTGCTTGTACTCGTTGTTGGTCACCTCCGTTTCATCCATCCAGAAAGCATTGACAGTACGCATACCGATGTTGTCTGGCTGGTTGAAGACAGCCGACTGCGCATTTTCGCCCATCATGAATGATCCTTTCTTGATAAAAACCATTCCGTAAGGGTTAGCTTCCTTGAAATTTCCCGGCTTGCGTACTCCGACCAATTCGCCTGCAGGACCATTGCATGCAGCCAGTATGGCTGTGAGCAACACTACGGGAAGACATTGTGTGATTTTCATATACTTATTTAGTTATACTATTCGTTGTTTTCTTGTTTTACTTCGTCAGAGGTATCTGACACTTTTGTATCGGTTGGTTCGCCGTGGCCTCAATATGTCGAAACCGTAGGCGAGGAACAATTCGTGCGAGCCGAAACTCTCCAGTAGCAGTTTGTTGGCGGGCAACTCGTAGGTGTAGCCTAATGTCAGTCCGCTGATAATCTCTACGCTACCCAGGATATTCACACTACCGGCTATTCGATACCCCAATCCGAAACGGTAGCGGTCTTTCACCTCAGCCATGAGCGTCAGGTTGACATCCCAGTTCCGAAAGTCGGTCATCACCATCATGCTCGGGTGCAACACCCAGTTGCGGTTGGAGCGGAAGCGGTGATGATAACCACCGGCCATATAGAGCGTCCCTATCAGGGTTATCTCGCTCTTGTCACTCCAGCGCAGCTTCGGTCTCGTAAGGTGGCTGTAACTGGCACTTACCCACCATGTAGGGGCCGTGTAGTACATGCCGATCGACATATCAAACCCCATTCCGGAGGCTCCTTTGTCGCTCTTGCCGCCCCCCGTATTGCGGGGAATGGCATCATCCACCTCGGTGAAATAGTTTCCTTCGGATGCCACACTCGCTATCTCCTTCAAGTTGACGCTATCCGCGCGGAAAGCTACGTTCACAAATCCCAGATCGACGCCCGCACTCAAATAACCTTTGCCTATCTTGTGCCGATATGCATACTGGACATGAAAAGCTTGGTTGCTGAATAGTCCGTACATATCGTTCAAAAACCTGACACCTGCTGCGTGCTTCGTCTTCCCGATGATAAAGGGAGAAGAGAATGTCACGTACGTGGTCATCGGAGCGTTCTTGATGCCGGTAAACTGCATACGATGCAATCCGGCTACGCGCATCAAGTCACCCTCGCCCGCCGCCGCGGGGTTATAGGCCGTTTGTATATACATATATTGTCCTATCTGCGGATCCGTCTGCGCCAGCAAATCCGGCATACAAACTACCCATAGCGATAGAAGGGCAACATATCTTTTCACCTTAATACTCCTCCTCATCGAAGAAGAAGTCGTCTTTCGTAGGATAATCTGGCCAAATATCCTCGATGCTATCATATACCTCGTCTTCTTCCTCAAGTTCCTGCAAGTTCTCTATTACCTCCATCGGTGCTCCGGTACGATTGGCATAGTCCAACAATTCATCCTTCGTTGCCGGCCATGGGGCATCCTCAATTTTTGAAGCAAGTTCCAGTGTCCAATACATAGTTCTGCTTACGATTTTCTCATTAATATTTTCTTCAAATCCGACATGCAACGACGACGCAAAAACGCGCCTTTGGGGTGCTTTACATCGAATTAACGTGCAAAATTATAAAAAAAAATTCGTTTGTGCAAGACTTTTCTTATTTTTTCCACAAAAAAAATGAAATTTTATCATTTTTTGCCATTTTTTCGGCTAAAACAAACCAAAAATCGCTCAAACGATTGACAAATTGCATCAAAACTGTCTTGTCTTGACTCGGTGTCTCATCGGGTCGTTTTTCGTCCTCAATCTGCGTCCGAAGAGCAACCATATGCCGCTCGAGTCGGCGGGTGATAGTACGGCACACATGACAGAGTGAAACCCGCCGGTTTCCCGCCGGTAAGATAAACCCGTGCATGGGTTCCAGTTCGGCTTGCATGGCATCCATCGACTGCTCCAGTCGGTGTACATCATCGGCCGTTATCCATTCGCCATCCGCCGAAGCCAGACATGCGCCGATATTGAACAACTTGTTTTGAATAAAACTTAACTCCTCATCATTCGGCATATCTTCCGCACGGAGCAACCCCACGAAGGAGTTCAGTTCGTCAGCTGTGCCGTATGCCTCCAGGCGAAGGTCTGCCTTCGAGACCCTTTCGCCGCTGGCAAGTGCCGTTGTACCACGGTCACCGGTTTTTGTGTATATTCTCATAAGCGTAAGCGATAATGTTTCGGTAAATAGTCTTTGTCAAAAAACAGCAAGCCCATCTCATACAGATCCATTGACGAGGTTACCTCCGGCCTGTGACGCAGTTCATTCCACGCCCGATTCATTTGGGGCGACCAATGGATGTCATCCACAACAACAATCGTCTTGCTATGACAGAGCGGGCGGAGCCGGTCGTAATAGCGCAGCGTTGCCTGGTAGGTATGATTGGCATCCATAAATATCAGGTCGGCACGCGCGCGCGCATTATTATATAAAGTCTGCTCCACGAAACGGGGCAGCGTATCATCCAGATTGCCAATGATGCACTCAATATTCTTCAGCCCGAGTTTCTGCCAGTTCAATCGGGCTATATCCGCCACCTGTTGCGCTCCCTCAAAGGTCACCACACGGTTTCGCGAGTCCGTGGCAGCCAGGTAGGCCGTTGTCAGCCCCAGCGAGGTACCGAGTTCCAGCAGGAGCGGAGTGTGTTCAGGCTCGTTATGCCGCGCCTCTTTAGAAAGATAAAGTGCCAGACGATAAAGCAACTGCGCTTCACGCGGAGTGCCCAATGCCGTACGGGCTATGTCGGATAGGAGGCGTGTACCCGAACGACCCGTTCCATAGTCGGTTACCTCCAAGGGCTTAGGAGCATGCAACATCGCACGGCGGCGCTCCTCAATGCCGGCCCAACTGTAATAGGCATTGCGATCGTAAAAGAGAAAACGAACCAAATAGAAGAGATAGGGCGAGTGAATACCCTCACCACCCGTATTCCACGACGTCACAAGATGACGTAAACGGGCAAAAATGCGGTACATAATTACACTGATGTTCTTCATGGTTCTAATTCGGACTGCAAAGTTACATTTTTTTTTTGACATATCCAAAAAAAAATCAATAAAAAATTAAAAATTATGAACTTCATCATACGAAAAGAGAGCGTGTCACTCAAGACACGCTCTCCTTTATGGCTTGGAACAGCAGCGCCGCTTAGGCGCGCTGTTCCGAAAGAAGCAAGGTTTACTTGCGAGGATCTACAGTCAGACGACCGGTAGCATCATACCACTGGTTGTCGCGGATGATGTAGAGGCTGCCGTTCAGGATAACCTTCACTGCACCGTCCTCGGCATTGATAATCTCAACCTTCGTTCCGGGACCTTCGCCGGATACCTCTTTGTAGAGTTGCGGCAGAGCATAACCGCTATTACCGGTCTTATCCGTATACATGCGATAGAACGTGCCGTTATTCGTGTTGCAGTAGAGGATGCGGTTTCCACCACTAATCTCAACGCCGGCCATGTCTGTATTGTAGGTCAGGGTCATAGCCTGAGCATTAGCAGACTCAGCAACAGAGTTAGCATTCGGCTCGTTCAGATACAGACCACTCGGCAGCAAGATCGAATAACCATCGTTACCCATTGCAGTCACAGTTACGAAGCAGCTGTCAGCGGTGACAATCTTGTTGTCCTCACTAATTGTCAGCACATCGCTGGTAGCAGCCAGGTCTTTGTTCTTACCACCGCTAACGGTAGCGTGAGCCTTGTTGTCAGCGAAGACAATCAGGTAGTTACCCGTCCAGTCAGCGAGTTGCGTGGTAACCAGTTCGAAGGTCTTGCCTTGCGGAGCGGGTGCGGGAGCCGTTACCGAGAGCTCGTAGTATGCCATTACACCGCCCAGATCTGTGCGGACTGTATCATAGTACATACCGGTTGCCTCGATAGTTTGGCCGTGCCAGATGAACGACTCATCTTCAGCCAGAACGCTATCCTCATGGATATACGCAGCCTCGCGGATTTCGGTGAATGTTACGAACCAGAAGCTGTCGCAGCCCAATACGGTCGGACCTGCATCGAAGCCATAATAGCCTTCTGCCATGTCAGCGAGTTGAACAATGGTATCAATGTACTGATCCACATAGTGGTCACCTACGTACAGTACATCCAGTTCAGTATATCCGGCCACTGCGGGATTGACGGTGAGGTTGAATACCTCGTACTGCTGAAGGGCAGTCTCGGTAGCAGGCGTGTAGCGCTCGAACGTGAACGCACCGGCCTCCTCAGAGCTGGCCTCGTTGAAGCCATGTTTCGGGAATCCGTTACCTTGACAAGTAGTCTCCTCATAGACGGTATAGGTACCGTAGTTGAGGCTGATGTTACCGAAGTGGAAGTCGTTGTCCGGACCAGTTACAGTCGATTCACCGTAGAAGGCTATGGCAATATTCAGACCGGCATACTGCGTCATATCGATGCAATAGGTCTTACCCGTTACAGGAACTTCGTAGTAGTTGTAGTCAGCACCTTCGGCATTCTGCCAGAGGGTCATATTGGCCTTCGTCCAAGTCAGACCACCATCGCGGCTGATGATAACGGCAAACTTGTCGTCGGTATCCTGAGCGATGGGAGCAGTAGAAGGATTACTATACTTGCACAGAGCCGCATCGAAGCGGAGAATCATACCCGTACCTTCGGCCACGTTGGTAAGGTCAATCGTAGGAGTAACTACCCATCCATACGTACCTGTTCCGTAAATATTCGCCTTGAAGTGTACGCTGTTGATAGCATCCGTAGCAGCTGCAAGTGACCACTTCGAGCTTGTCGTCAGAGCAGAGGTCAGGATGGTATCCGCATTGAAGAGACCGTTGTAACACTTCCAGTCAGTCGGGAGTGTCGTCGTTTCGAATATAGGTTCGAACGGAATACCGGCACCGGTCTTGAAGGTAGCGGCAGTGCTGTAGCGGCTTGACATATCATCGCAGTCGCAGCGAACGACAAAAGCGTAATTCGTGTAGGGCAGCAGATCGGTCAGTTGCAGACTGGTATCAGCAGCCGGCATCGTCTCGTACGAAGCGGGTTCCTCGATATCGAAGGTTGCAGCCGGGCCATAGAGTACGGTGTAGTTGCCTACAGCATTGGTATCCTGCCAGCAAACAACAGCCGTTGTTGAGGTAATATCACGAGCGGTCAGACCCATCGGCGGGAAGCAGGTAGCTACCGTGCGGAATGTCGCCACACGCCAGCTGTCAGCACCCGTGCAGACGGGCTGTACATAGAACCAGTAGTCTTGGTCAACCAGCAGGTTCGACATCGGATAGCTCATCGCCGAAACAGGCGTACCAACGATGCTGCTCATATCTGCAACCTCGGTCGTGGACAGATATACATTCCATGAGGTCTCCGAACCCATCGGCTCCCATGTAGCGGTAGCGCTGGTGGAAGTTACATTACTGATAGCCAAAGCCGTTACATTCGGGCAAGTGGTCTGCTCGAAGCAGAACTGGATGTTCGGACGACCTGCAACAGCAGTACCACTGGCAGTGGGAACACCATTTGTCAACGCAATCTGGTCGGGAGACGAGGTATCGTTGGTTATATATCGTGCCATACCCGTCTTCGTAGTATGTACGAAGCGGTTGCCGGTGCTATAACCGGTTTCTTCAGTGGTGTAGTTCATATATACAGCCACAACGATGTTACCGCCGGTATAAGCGAACGGAGTCGTCAGGGGCAGTTCAAACCAAGCGTTTGCATTGCTGAACGTAACTGTGGTTGCACTCATTACCTCGGTAAGACCTTCGGTTACGAACGACGAACTCAATGAGGTAGCCTCAGTGTTAGCCATGTAAACTGTAATGTTACGTGTCATCGAGGTGGTGCTATTGTAAGCAAAGGCAATCGAAACGATGTCTCCTACGTTGCCGATTTCATCAGCTGTATAGAGTTGTTGCGAGTAACCATTATGATACCAAGAGGGAACAGGAACGTAAGTGTTAAGAGCCGTTGTTCCGGTACCAACAGCAGCGCAGTTGCCGGGCATAGCGCCGGTGGTGAATTCGACGGTCTCAATAGCACTCTCGCTCGTCTCCGAGCAGATAGCCTTCACATAAGCGGTATATTGAGTCTCGGGAGTCAGACCGATCAGCATAGCCGTGTTATCGGTTACGGTAATCTCGCTATCCTCAACGCCTACCAGACCTACTTCGTATGAAGTCTCGGTACCGAACGCATTCTTCGTCCAGGTCAGCTGTACGCGGTTATGCTCAACGCGAGCAGCGGTCAGGTTCTCCACCGGAGCACATGCGGCATAGGTCGTGAAGCTCGTAGAGATGTATTCCGAAGTACTATTACCACAAGCCGATGCTACATAGAGGTAGTACAACTGATCATAGTTCAGATTCTCTATCTCAATCACATTGCTATCTACATTCACAGGCGTTGCAGCAGCGATGCCGGCTGCATCCAGTACATCCGTCGACAGGATATAACGGAAGGCCATATCCTGCTCAGCATATGCCAAGTGCCACGAAGCCTTCACAGCGTTCAGGCCGATAAACTCGGTTGTGAGCGTGTTCGGAGCAGCGCAAGCGGAATTCATGATGGTGTCAACACCTACCCAGCCAGACATACCCTCATCGTGGCCGGCTGCTTGGCAGTTAGCACGCAGGTACATGTAGTAATGGGTCTCTGCAGTCAGGTTGCTGAATACATACGTGGTAGCAGTAGGATCTGTAATCGTAGCGGTCGGCGTTACCTCTGTGAAGTCGGTAACCTCGGTCGTCGAGAGCAATACATCGTAACTGCTCAGATAGTCAGCATCAGCGGTCGTCCAGTTGATGCGAGCAGCTGTGGTTCCGTCACCCTCAAGAGCAACCGTCATTTCCGTAACAGCAGGGCAGGGATCCAGCGTATAGCACTGACCGAAGCGCACATTGTGACGCTTGCCATCCATACCTTTAGTTGAGAAAGTGGAATAAGCGGCATCATCATCAATACTTGAATCCTTGCGGATATAGAAGTGACATGTTGTATTCTCAGAAGTCGTTAAGCTGGCCCTTGCTGTAGAGCCACCGCTTCCACCTACGTTGGATGCTACCAGTACCATGAGGTTGTCACCCGTGTACATAAACGGAGCATTGAACTCGATGGTGTTCCAACCGGTCGTCAGGGCTACCGTATTATCAAATACCAACGTAGCATCGGCAATCAGTTGATTCCATACCAACGTGGTCTCAAAGCCGGTCTCGGTAGTATTCTTCAGATAAATCTTAGCAGGAATGGAGCTTGTACTGATGTAGTCCCATGCAATCGAGGCAATATTGCCGGCAGTCAGACCATCTTCAGGCGTGAAGATATAACCATTACGCTCGTATCCATAGTAACCGCACATAGGTCCGTAGTCACTCGACGTGCCATTACCAATCTCGCGGATATCATCGCAACCGAGCAAGCCCTTGGTCGTAACGGTCGTCGAAACCCACGGGCTCACACCGTCTTCCTGACCGCAGTTCGCGCGCACGTATATATAATACGGTGTCTCGCGCTCCAGACCGGTCACGGTGTAAGGCGATTCGGTAACAACGGTCTTCTGTGCAGCCTCCAGAGCCTCATTATCCAACTCCGTAGCGGAGCAAACGAGGTCGTAAGCAGCACTCAGTTCCAAACCGGACTTCGGATTCAACGTAACCTCTACCTTCGTACGAGCCGGAACAGCCGTGATGGATGCCAAGGGTTGGCATGCAGGCGTAGGTTCAACACTCAGGTCATCTACATAGAACGAGCCATAGCGGGTCGATGCCGTTGAAGTGGGATCTGTAACAGCCAAGAGAACGATATATTGTCCCTCGCCGGCATAAGAACCGAGTTGAACCTCATGGAAGGTATAAGTCGTACCCGTTACCTCTTCAGTATGTACCAGGGTGAAGGTGCTCATGTCTGCAGGATCGCTTACGACACCAATCATCAGCTGGTTGTAGTAGTTGGTATAGGAGGTACTGGTACTGTTCTGACGAGCATAGAACTTCAGCGTATGACCACTCAGGCCCTTAACGCCATAGTTCATAGCAGGCATGATGGCATAGGCACTATCGGCATTGGTCGAAGAGGTCTTGTATGCATTCAGACGGAGCGAATACGTACCATCATGTGCATAGGTAGCACCACTATAAGCCGACGGTATATACGAACTGCTCTCGCTCTGCATATTACCTACCGTCCAGCAATAGATGTCGTTTTCGAAATTCTCTGTGTACGGAATAGCCTCTACATCGCAAGCGGTGCGGAAGTTGACAGGCTCAGTCCACTCACTGGTCTCGGTCTCCGAGCATACAGCAGCCACCTCTACCTGATATGCAGTATTCGCAGCCAGATTGGTCAGGGCATAAGGCATCGTGGTCGATGCGGTTGCTACAGTCCAATCTTCATCAGCGGCTGCTTTGTAGCGTACAGTCCAAGCCGTCTCACTGGCACCGGCTACGCAGGTAATCTCAGCACCATTGGCGGTGATATTCGATACCGTAACATCGGTCGGACGCAGGCAGTTCGGGATGAGGTCAACCATCAGGTCATCCACATAGAACGAACCGTAACGGCTCGTGGCTGTTGCCTCCGGATTGATTGTAGCCAGCAATACAATATACTGACCCTCACCGGCGTAGTTAGCAAACGAAACTTCGTATTGCTGATACGTGGTTCCCTCTACGACTACATCCTGTACCAGCGTAAAGGTGCTCATATCGGCGGGATCGGTCAGCGTACCTACATACAAGTGGTTGTTATACGAAGCAGAAGAACTATTTTGACGGGCAAAGAAGCGCAGTCTGTGGGCACTGAGTCCTTCTGCACCGAAATTCATCACGGGCAGCACGGCATAAGCGCTATCCGCATTGGTGGGAGAAGAATATGAAGAAGTATATACATACGCATTCAGACGCAGGCTGTATGTTCCATTGTGGGAATACGATTCGCCGGAATATGCCGACGGGATATACGAGCTGTTCGTGCTCTGCATATTACCTACCGTCCAGCAATAGATGCCATCTTCGAAACCATCCACATACGGCAAGGTCGCTACTTCGCAGGCTGTGCGGAATGCTACCGTGTTTGTCCAATCGCTGTTCTCTGTCTCTGAGCAAACAGCTGCTACTTGTATCTCATAAGCAGTATTAGCCGTGAGACCGGACAGCGTGTAGGGCATCGGAGTAGAAGCCGTAGCGATTGTCCAGTTCTCCTCGGCTGAGGTGCGGTACTGAACAGTCCATGCCGTCTCACTGGCACCGGCTACACAGTTAATCTCAGCCGTGTTCGGGGTAATGTTGGTAACCGTCACATTTGCAGGCTTGATACAGTTGGGCAGTACATCTATCACGATGTCATCAATACCCATGTAGTAGTTATTCGATGCACCTCCGTAACGGAAAGCCAGACGAGCGGTGGACGCTACCTCATTAGGAATCGTGTTCAGCATCGTCTCCTCGTTCTGCCACGAAGTCGAACGCGTGTATTGCACAATCGAAACGAAACTCTCTTCATTGTTGACATCGGTCATATAACCCAGGTTAAGCAAACCACTGCTGGAAGCATTCTCTTCCTTGTGTGCAAACGCAATCTTCAGGGTGTTCAGCGGAACATTCACTGCCGGCAGGATAGCATAACCGTAACGGCTGCTGCTGGACACGAAGTACAGCGAATGGCTTCCGGTCTTGACATACGAACTCGAAGTATTCACATAGATATAAGGATACCCTCCGTCATTGGCGTTCAGCAGATTCCAGCAGGTAGGAGCAGCTGAACTGGATGAACCGGTAGCCATCTCCTCAAATCCTTCGGTATAAGGAACAGCAACTGCGCCGCAGTTCGTACGGAACGAAATCGTCCGTGCCTCGCTCTGCTCGCTCTCACCGCAATAGGCACGTACCGTGAAATCATATGCCAAATTGGCTGTCAGACCGGTAAGAGTAACCGTAGCTTGGTTCACAATCACAGCATTAGTCCAATCGCTACCGTCACCCAATACATACTGCCACTGCGTCTCATTACCGCCGGCGGTCCAAGTCAGCGTTGCGCTCGCGTCGGTAATATCGGATACATTCAGCGCGGTGGGTTTCTGGCAGTTAGGCAGAGCATCTACCGTGATATCATCTACGTAGAAAGCACCGTAACGCGTTGTAGCTGTCGCTGCAGGATCAACAATACCCATCAAAACGATGGAGGTACCTATACCATTATAACCTGCAAAGGATACTTCATACAGATCATACGAATCCGTCGATACATTCACATCCTCTACCAAGGTGAACGTACTGATGTCGGCCGGATTGGTCATCACACCCACCAACAGATGGTTGGAATAGGATGAATAACTCGAAGTCGAAGTCTTGCGCGCATAGAAACGAATGCGGTAACCTTGAATACCTTCGGTGCCAAAACTAATATTCGGCAGCACGGCATAAGAACTATCGGCATTCGTGGGCGAATAAGAACTCTCATAATGATATGCATTCAGTTTCAAGCAGTGGCTTGCAGAATGAGAGTAAGTACTATAACCATCCTCATTGAGCGAAGGAATGTACGATGCATTTTCGGATTGCACATTACCTACGGTATAGCAGTCAATGCCCGTCTCAAGGTTATCCGTGAAGGGGACACCTACTACACCACAAGCTGTCTTGAACGAAATCATCTTGGGATCGCTCTGATCGCTTTCCGAGCAATACGAACGTACGTAGAAGTCGTAAGCCTTATTGGCATTCAGACCTTGCAGTGTAACAGTCGTGCCCGAGAATACATTCACTCCCGTCCAGTCAACTGTAGCACCGGCCGCTACTACTACATACTGATACTGGGTCTCGGTACCACCGGCGGTCCAGCTCAGCGTAGCGCTCTCATTCGTAATGTCAGAAGCCTCCAACGTTGCAGGCTTAACACATGAGGGAACATACAGACTCACACCGGTTACATCATCTAAATAAACCGCCGAACCGTCTGCATCTACCACATGGAAGGCAACATAAATATTCTGACCTACATAGCTATCCAGTCCAATACGTTTCTCCACCCACGAAGAAGGTGAGGTCGTACCAATCGTACCACTCGAACCCGTTGTGTAGGTCTCCAGAACCGTAAAATCTGATGCGTTAACACCCGTCGTAGAGACTTCAATGGTAAGAGTCGTACCGCCATAACTCTGCGAAGCTACATAGAACGACAAGGTGTCGCCGGCTACCGGAGCCAACTTCGGAGTTACGAGGTAATTCTCATGACCGGCACTGGCATAGTTTACATATGCCGATGCCTCTCCCAAATGTTTCGTCGTACTACGAATCCAGTTAACACTACCGTTAACATGAATCGTACTCCAACCATCCGGGGGGAATGACGTGTCCTCAAATCCTTCATTCAGGACCTGAGCGCTTACCGACATGCTCACTGAGCACATAAGTGCCGCCATGAACATCATCAGTTTCTGAGTAAATGATCTCATAAGCTTTTGTTTTTTTGGTTAATAAATTAGGGTTAATTATGTTGTTTGGTGTTTGTTTCAAACTGCATCGTGGTTATATAGGGCATAATTACCCAGAATCTGTTCCACATGAATCACTTCCGGACAACTGTCCCACGTAAATCCACCAGCCATACGATACCAGTTCTTACGTTCGCGTACAGGCACCTTCTTTACCGACGGAAAAGCCGACAAGGGCATCACTATCAGTCTGCCGTCCTGCAACGCAACCTGCATTTTGCCTCTCACAGGAAAAGTCACATCTTTAATCTGCGGAGTTACATTCCAATATCCATCAATGGTCTTCATATTATTTTCAGCGTGCAAAGTTACAAAAAAAATACGATATGTGCAAATTTTGAAAGATTTTTTTTTATTTTTCTGACTATTTGTGCTATAAAATACAAAAATCACTCAAAAACAGAAAGCATCAGCCCCCCATCTGCATCCAACGACGCATACGTAAACTGACGGAAGAAATCACCCAAAATCACCACGCGCGACTTCGAGGCCAACTGCAGATCCAACTCGATATGCCTGTGACCGAAAATATAATAATCGGTTCTCGGTGCTCGGTGCTCGGTGCTCGGTTCTCGGTGCTCGGTGCTCGGAGCGCACAAGCCTTCCTGCTCTTTGGCCCAGAGCACCAACTCCTCGCGGTTCTCACCCTTGTACGGGAACGGATTCGCCAACTCTTTCAGCCTACTCCGCTTCGCCCATTCGTACCCGAAAGCATCGCCCCAAGCCGGCGGTATCAAGCGGAACAAAGCCTGTGCTGCGGGGTGATGAAATACCGAACGTAAGAAGATGAACCGCTTAATCCTGCGTTTGACGACCTTCGGAAGCGCATCTATATAGCCCGACGGCACCAATCCGTCACCATGCGCCAGGTAGCAACGTTTGCCATTCAGCGTTATCTCCTCACCATGACGGTGAACCGTCACACCCGTCATCCGCGCCAGACCGCCAAAGGTCCAGATATCATGGTTGCCAATGAAGAAATGCACCTTTATTCCCTTGTCCGTCATCCGGCGCAGCTGCTGCAAGACCGGCGCAAAGAAACGCTTCGAAGGCGGTATGGCATCCGTCTCGGGCTTGGCCGGATAACACTCCCATAGGTACTCGAACCAGAAATCAAAGATATCCCCCAAAAGGATAACACCCGCAGCATCGTCTTCCATCACGCGTAACAGGTCTACCAACTTCTGTTGGTGCTCCTCAGGGTCCGTCATCGCACGCGAGCCCAGATGTGCATCAGATATAAAATAGTACTTCTCCATTTACTTTCTTTTCATTTATCTTTTGGGGCCCCCGACACAGCTTGCTGTGGTGGGGCGAAACGGGGTCCCCAAAGAACTCTGTTCGAATGGGGTAGAGCGGAGGCATCGAGCGCCCCAATGACGACAGCGTCGTCAGTCAGTGCGCGAGATTGCCGAACGCGCTTGCAAAGATACAAAAAAAAAGCGGAATATGCAAATTATTCCGCTTAATTTTTAATTTTTAATAATAAATCTTAAATTTTAAATCTTAAATCAAATCTTAAATTTTAAATCTTAAATCTTAAATCACAGAAAATCACAGCAGCGCCACGCTTCTGTTGACAAACTTAGCCAAGCTCTCGCCCTTCAGTTGCCCCGAAGCCAAGAGCGCGATATCAAACAGCTGGTGCAGACGCTCATCCTCGCCCGTCAGGGTATAAACGGTCTTCTTCACAGCAGCCTTCGGTTCCTCGCCTTCTTTCGTCTCGGGCACTTCCTCCACCTCTTCGCTCTGCATCTTGCCGATCAGATCCTGAATCAGCGGGTGCGACGTGTTGATTACCAGGTTGTACTGGTCGGGCATCTGGCCGTAGAACGACATACCCTGTTGGTGCTGCGACATCTCTTTCATACGACGCATGAACTCATTCTGCGTCAGGAAGACGGGCAGCGCATCGCTTGCAGCAGCCTCGCAGGTGACGAAGTAGCGCAACTTGTCGGTCTCGGGCAGCAGACCCTCAAAGGCTTTTCTCAGACCTTCTTTCTGCTCGTTGCTGTAGGTATCCTTGGCTTGGTCCTCCTTCCGAATCAGGTTCTCTATCGTGTCAGAGTCGATACGTACGAAGCGCAACTTACCGTCTTCGGCCTTCTGCTCAAACTGCGAGATCTGGTGTACATCCAACTCGCCGTTCATCAGCAGCACATCGTAGCCTTTCTCCTTCGCGCGTTCTATAAAGGTGTAGTGCGCATCGGGATCCTGCGTGTAGAGAGCTACCAGGTTGCCGTCCTTGTCGGTCTGGGCGTCTTTGATCTTCGCCTTGTACTCCTCCAGGGTGAAATACTCGCCTTGAATATTCTTCAAGAGGGCAAAACCGATGGCGCGTTCGTAGAACTTCTCGTCGGTCAGCATACCAAACTGGATAAAGAGCTTGATATCATCCCATTTCTTCTCGAAGTCCTCCTTGTCGTTTTTGTACATCTCTGCCAATTTGTCAGCCACCTTTTTGGTGATGTGACCCGAGATCTTCTTGACGTTATTATCCGACTGCAGGTACGAACGGCTGACATTCAGCGGTATATCCGGCGAGTCGATCACGCCGTGCAACAGCGTCAGGTACTCCGGCACGATATTCTCCACCTCATCGGTCACAAAGACCTGATTGCAATAGAGTTGTATCTTGTTGCGCTTGACGTCCAGGTTCGATTTGATGCGCGGGAAATACAGTATTCCGGTCAGGTGGAAGGGATAGTCCACATTCAGATGAATATGGAACAACGGTTCATCCATCTGCATGGGGTACAACTCGTGGTAGAACGCCTTGTAGTCCTCATCATTCAGCTCAGCGGGCTTGCGTGTCCAGGCGGGGTTGGTGTCGTTGATGATGTTCTCTACCTCCTTGCCGTTCTCATCGCGGACCACTACCTCTTTGCCGTCTTTCCATTCTTTCTTCATGCCGAAGGCAATCTCCACGGGCAGGAACTTGCAGTACTTACGGAGCAGCGACTCAATGGTAGCGTCCTCCAGGTACTGCTTGAACTCTTCGTTGATATGCAGCACGACATCCGTTCCGCGCTCTGACTTGATGGTCTCTTCCATCGTGTATTCCGGGTCGCCCGAGCACGACCAATGCACGGCTTTGGCATCGGGCAGGTAACTTTGGCTGAAGATTTCAACCTTATCCGAAACCATAAACGCACTGTAAAATCCCAGACCAAAGTGCCCGATGATAGCCTCCGTTTTATCCTTGTACTTGCCTAAGAACTCCTCGGCGCCGGAGAACGCAATCTGGTTGATATACTTATCCACCTCTTCGGCGGTCATGCCAATACCGTGGTCGCTGACGGTGAGGGTGTTCTTTTTCTTATCAATAAGTACGCGCACGCGCAGGTCGCCCAGGTCGCCCTTTGCCTCGCCTACCGACGACAGCGTCTTCAGTTTCTGCGTCGCATCCACGGCATTGGATATCAACTCACGCAGAAAAATCTCATGATCTGAATACAAAAACTTCTTGATGACGGGGAATATATTATCACTCGTTACCCCGATATTTCCTTTCGTTGCCATAGTATAATATTTTTAATTCTTAATTCTTAATTTTAAATCTTAAATCTTAAATTTTAAATTTCTATTTCATAGAAAGCAAATCTCGTGCCAAATCCCCTAACCTGCCATTTTGGCAGTCCCATATTCTGCGCTTCCACACCCGTTTTTACCTGTTTGATACGGGTCAAACACGTAAACGAGACGTAAACGAGACGTAATCGACACGTAATCGACACGTAATCGAACCGGTCCTTTTCCGCTCCGATTAGCATACCTAAACCGACTTTTCTTTATACATAGCCTATTCGTGATTCTCGGACATTTTTAGGCATTTAGTACGAAAAATGAAGTTTTTTTTGCGTATGTCAATTTTTTGTTGTACCTTTGCAGGCTAATTTGCGCTACTATGAACGAGTTTTTGGAAAAAGAAGAGAAAGTTCTCAACATGCTCAAGACGGTGTACGACCCCGAAATACCCGTCAATATATACGACTTGGGGCTTATCTACGAGGTTAACATCGAAGACACCTCCTGCCACATCAAGATGACCCTTACTGCACCCTCCTGCCCCGCGGCTGATTTCCTCGTGGAAGATGTGCGGCAGAAAGTAGCATCGGTGGACGGCATCGACAACGTCGATGTGGAAATCGTCTTTGAACCCGAATGGGACAAAGACATGATGAGCGAAGAAGCCAAACTGGAACTGGGATTTCTTTAATTGATAGTTGATAATTGATAGTTGATAATTATATGCACTCAAGAGAAGAACAACTGCAGGCGTTTGACAGGCTGCTGACCGTCATGGACGAACTGCGCGAGAAATGCCCGTGGGATCGCAAACAGACCTTCGACAGCCTCCGCCAAAACACCATTGAGGAGACCTACGAACTCGCCACAGCCATCGTCAAACAAGATATGAACGAGATCGCTAAGGAATTGGGCGATGTACTGTTACACGTAGTTTTCTACGCCAAGTTGGGTTCGGAAGACAAATGGAACTTCTCCGATTCAGCACCCCAAGAACCGCACGACAGGTTTGATATAGCAGATGTCTGCAACCGGCTATGCGACAAACTCATCTTCCGCCACCCGCATGTCTATGGACCGGAAGCTGCCCAAAACGCCGAAGAAGTCAGCCGACTCTGGGAACAAGTCAAACTCAAAGAGAAAGGCGGCAACAAGACCGTGCTGGAAGGTATTCCGGACAGCCTGCCGACTTTGGTCAAGGCTTACCGCATACAAGACAAAGCCGCCAACGCCGGATTTGATTGGGAAAAGAAGGAGGATGTCTGGGAAAAAGTAAAAGAGGAGATTGCCGAACTGGAGCAAGCCATGCGCTCCATGCCCGACAACCCTACTCCCCCTTTGAAAGGGGGTCGGGGGGATTTGAAAACCAATGCCATCGAAGAGGAGATGGGCGATGTGCTGTTCTCGCTCATCAACGTCGCGCGTTTATATAAGGTGCGGCCGGATAATGCGCTGGAGAAGACCAACCTGAAGTTCATCAGCCGCTTCAACTACATCGAGCAGAAAGCCCGCGAGCAAGGTCGTCAGGTGACAGACCTCACCCTCGACGAGATGGAAGCCCTCTGGCAGGAAGCCAAATTTGCTGATTTAGCAAATTTGGCGTAGTTTTCGTAGTTTACGTAGTCTGCGTAGTTTACGAAAAATACGAAAACAACGATAATTACGAAAACAACGTAGCGAAGCTACCACTAACGTAGCGAAGCTACCACTAACGTAGCGCAGCTACCACTAACGTAGCGAAGCTACTTAACCGGCTGAATAAGCCGGATAGCTGCGGGGGAATAGGGTTCGCCGGCATCGGAATAAACAATCAGACTCAGCTGCAGATCTCCGGTCTTACGCGGCGTATAGCTAATAGGGAAGCTGACTGCATTATAACCCATGCGATAATAGAGTTGCCCCTTGGCGGTATCGGTCGGCTCAATGGTAGCCGCCATGATATCGGAGGTCAGCCCCAAGCGCAACTTAAATTGCGCGGTATCGAAGTTAACATGCGTTGAGACGAGGTTGTTGCCATGCGACAGGAAACTGGCGGCAAACAACACCTGGACGCTATCCACGAGATTGATGGTATCCAGCACATAGGTTCCCGACTCCTTATCGCCTATCATATGACCAACGAGCAGGGTATCCGCTGCGCCGATGATCTTGCCTTTCTCGTCAAACAGCGGATTGACATAGAAATACGAGGTAGTGATGGTAGGTGTCTCGTGAACCTCATCCTTGAACTTGCACGACGAAACCAACGCCACGACCAACATCAAAACGCAGAAAACAGAAATAGAATGCCTCATAACGAAATAATATCAATTATCGAAATAATATCAACTATCAACTATCAACTATCAACTATCAACTAAAAAGGTGCGGCATATAGGACTCGAACCTACACTCGTGAGAACCAGATCCTAAGTCTGGCGCGTCTACCAATTCCGCCAATGCCGCTCGCGTTCGGCTCCGAGGTCGCAATAGTCGATACCACTCCGTTTAATCGACGGGCGACTCGGGCCTCCGCTCTCCCCACCACGGCAAGCCGTGTCGGGGACCCCGTTGAGGGAAGATTTAAGGTTCCCGCGGGGAAAAAGCGTGCAAAGATACAACAAATATCTGACATAGCCAAATAAATCGGACAAAAAATGAAATTTATTTCGATTTTTAGGCAGATTTATTTGGATATACCCCAACTTACGCGAAAGTAAGTTCGGGGATGGAGAAGCCAATTGACTTTTGGCTTCGAACAGGGAAGGCGGGCGGGGAGCCCAAGCCGACCGAGACTACCCGACAGGGCTGGCAGATGTCCGAAGATACAACTTTTTTTTGAATTGACCAAATATGAACGAAACTTTTTACAATATTTTGCCTTCAGGCATGAAAATTGTCCACAGAAAGACCCCATCGGAGGTCGTTTATGTAGGAATCATGGTCGGAGCAGGTACCCGACACGAAGATAAAAAATACAACGGACTGGCACACTACATCGAGCATTGTGTCTTCAAGGGAACCGAAAAACGCACCGCCCGCGAAATCATCAACTGCGTGGAGGATGTGGGCGGCGAAATCAACGCCTACACCACCAAGGAGGAGACCACCTTCTACGTAGCTGTTCCACGCGCACACTGGAAGAAAGCCGCTTCGCTACTGGCAGATATGATACTCCACCCCACTTTTCCAAAAGACGAGACAGACAAGGAGACACAGGTCATCCTCGACGAGATAGAGAGTTACGAAGATAGTCCGTCTGAACTCATCTACGACGACTTTGAGGCGCTGCTCTATAGCGGCGAGTCATTGGCGCTACCTATATTAGGTTCGCGCAAGAGCCTCAACGCCATTAGCAAAACCAACGGCCGGGCCCCGCGCGAATGGATGCAACGCCATTACACCCCCGACCGCATGGTCTTCTTCACCGAAGGCGACATCGAATTCAAGAGCGTCAAAGCCTGGGCAGAAAAACTGCTCAATATCCCTGTTTCCCCATCCGAGGGGGAGAAAAAGCCTGCCCTTGTCACCCCCTTTGAAAGGGGGTCAGGGGGGATTCGAATCTTTAAGAAGCACACCCACCAGACGCATGTCATGATTGGCGGAACGGCATATACGATGTACGATGAACGCCAGCCCGGGCTATACCTATTGAATAATATATTAGGTGGCGGCAGCCTCAACTCGCGTCTGAACCTCAGTCTGAGGGAAGACGCCGGCTTGGTCTATACCATCGAGTCGCAGTACAACCCGCTGAGCGACACGGGGTATTGGAACGTCTATTTTGCCGCTGACGACTGCGACAGAGAACGTTGCCTGGAGCTGGTGTGGAAGGAAATACGCCGGCTCAAAGAAAAGCCCCTTAGCCGTTACCAACTGGACAAGGCACTCCGTCAGCTCTACGGTCAGATGGCCATCAGCGCAGAGAACCGCGAGAACCGGTTTCTTGCCATGGCAAAACAGATGCTCTATTTCGGCGAATCGCCCACCTGGCAAGAGAGCTTCGAAAAAGTGGCACGTTTCACGCCGGCACAACTTTGCGACATCGCCAACGAAGTGTACGATGAAGACCATTTTGTAACGCTAATTTATGCTTAATAACACAAAAAACAGGCAGAAAAGCACTTTTTTTCACAAAATTTCCATTTTTCTTACCAAAAGTTTGGTCATTTCGATTTTTTTTTGTAATTTTGCGAGCCAAAGCTAATAGTATGCCCTCGCGCACACGATATATAGTAAGGTGTAAAACAAAAAATACGCAATAATAAAAATTAACCATAACAATTAAATCTAAAATTCACAGATCAATGAAAAAACTTTTTTCTCTGTTGACGCTCTGCTTACTGAGTACCGGCCTGATGCTGGCTCAGAAGGATGTGAGTGGTATCGTCGTAGATGATAAAGGTGAACCCATTATCGGTGCAAGCGTTCTGGTAGAAGGCACAACGATTGGTACAATCACCGACAACGACGGCGAATTTGCTCTGTCTGTACCCGAAGATGCCAAGACGCTGGTAGTCAGCTACATTGGTATGGCTTCCCAGACTGTAGCCATCACCCCAAACATGCGTATCACGCTGAAGGACACCTCGGAGCAGCTCCAAGAAGTAGTTGTAACGGGTTATGGTGTAGTATCGAAAGGTTCTTTCGGTGGTTCTGCACAAGCCGTTAATTCAGATGTAATTGAATCGAAGAACTCATCGGAGGTAACGAAAGCCCTGGCCGGTGAGATTGCCGGTGTGCAGGTTATCAACTCCAGCGGTCAGCCCGGTACGAACGCCACCCTGGTGATCCGTGGTGTCGGTTCGTTGAACGGTAGTGCAACCCCGCTGTATGTGGTGGATGGTGTAGCCTACAATGGTGACATCTCTGCTATCGACCCGAGTGATATTGCCAGCACCACCGTGCTCAAGGACGCCAGCGCTACCTCGCTGTATGGTAGCCGTGGTGCCAATGGTGTTGTGGTAATTACCACGAAGAAGGGTAACTCGCACGACGAGGGACATATTGACGTGGACGTCAAGTACGGCGGTAACATGCGTCTATTGCCTATCTACGAGTCTATCACCAGCCCCGAGGAGTACGTTACCTTAGCATGGATGAGCTTGTACAACGGTTACAAGGTAGAGAGTGGTATGACTGAGGACAATGCCGTCAAGAGTGCTAACAATCAGCTCTTCAGCTCGGCAGGTCTGCCCGTGTACTATAATCTATGGAATCTGGCCGGCAACCAACTCATCAACCCCTACAACAACATGGGTGAGGTTCAGCCCACCTTTGTAGAGGAAGCGCAACGCAGAAAAGGTTATGAGAATCTTGAGAGCTGGCGCGACGCCATCTTCCGTGTAGGTCAAAAGGCTGAGGCTACCGTTAAGTTCCACGGCGGTACCGAGAAGGTGAGCTACTTCACCAGCTTCGGTTACCTCAAGGACGAGGGTTACTACCAGGCTTCGGACTTCGACCGCTTCAACGTTCGTTCAAACATTGACTATCAGCCCAAGAAATGGCTGAAGGCTAACCTGAATCTCTCGTATGCCTACACCTCGTTCAACAACCCCGACCAAGACGGTGACGGAGCGATGAACAACGGTTTCTATTACCTGAATGCCATTCCCCCTATTTATCCCGTGTACCTGCGTGACAAGGAGGGAAATCTTGCTATTGACCCGCGTACCGGTAAGCCCGCTTACGACTACGGTGACGCTGACCTTGACGGTAACGTAATCGGTCGTACCTTTGGTATGGGTATCAACCCCGCCGGTTCGCTGCGCGTGGACAAAGAGAACCAGACTGCGCACAACGTAAACGCTATCGGTAGTTTTGAGATCACCCTTTACAAGGGCCTGAAATTCACGGCAACCGTAGGTGCACAGTATCTGAACAACGTAGCATCGCGACTGACCAACAAGTGGTACGGCGACGCTGCCGGTCTGGGTCGTATCTACAAGGAGAATGCCAACTACTTCAACCTGCAGGCTAACCAGCAGTTTGACTACTCCGGCACCTTCGGTGACCACACCGTTCGCGCCATGGCCGGTCACGAGACCCAGTACTACACCTACAACTACGTAGCCGGCTACAAGAGCCACCTTGCCAACGGCGAGAGCCTGGAGCTCAGTAATGCCGTTCGTATGACTTCGGTAGAAGGTAACAAGACCGGCTACACCATGGAGTCGTACTACGTACTGGCCAGCTATATGTACAAGGAGCGTTACTTCATCCAGGGTAACTACCGTGCTGATGGTTCCAGCCGTTATGCAGCCGGTCACCGCTGGGGTCACTTCGGTGGCGTGAGCGCTTCGTGGGTATTCACTTCTGAAGATTGGATGCAGGATGTCAAGTGGCTCAAAGACGGTAAGTTGCGTCTGAGCTGGGGTCTCAATGGTAACCAGATGAGCAGCCTGTACAGCTACACCGACATGTATGCTATCGAGAACATGAACGACGAAATCGCCTACATCTGGGCATCGAAGGGTAACCCCGACATCACCTGGGAGAGAAGTAACATGGTGGACCTCGGTCTCGACCTGAGCTTCGGCAAATGGGTGGACCTGGAGTTCGACTTCTTCCACAAGATTACCGACAACATGTTGTTCTACCGCTCCGTAGCTCCGTCTGTTGGTTACAGCAGCATCCCGACCAATGATGCCAAGATGCTGAACCAAGGTGAGGAACTCTCGCTGAAGATTCACGCCGTGAACACCCGTAACGTGAAGTTCGACATTCGTATCAACGCATCGCACTACAAGAACAAGATGCTGCAGATGCCGGTGGACTACTACAAGGAAGTGAAAGGTCAGCGCGTGCCCGTACGCATGAAGATGAGCGGCGCTATGTCTGAGGGTCACTCCATGTACGACCACTATACTATTGTTTATGGTGGTGTGGATGACGACGGTCGCGCACTCTATCAGGCTTGCTGGGACGCTTCCATCGTGGACGAGAACGGCAAACCCGTCGGCTTCAACGAGACCTACGTGAACGAGAACGGTGTTACGACCCGTAACTACATCCAGTCGAAGCACCTCTATGAGTTGGAGCGTCAGGAAAAAGATAAGAGCTATGACATCCGCGACACAATGGTTATCGACCCCAACCTGGCTTGCAGCCAGTATGTAGGCAAGAGCTATCTGCCCGACGTAAGCGGTGGTCTGGGCTTCAACCTGGAAGTCTATGGTGTAACCCTGGATGTGGCTACCAGCTGGCAGATTGGCGGTTACGGCTACGATGCAACCTATATGGCCCTGATGTCTAACGACAAGATCGGTAACCACAACTGGCACACCGATATGCGCAATGCCTGGACCGAAGCTACCAACGACGCTGTACACGCCCTGCCTATTGACAAGCAGATTCCGCGTCTGAGTAACGCTATGGGTCAGTATGACCAAGACGCTAACACGGCCAGCACGCGTTTCCTGACCAGCAACTCGTACTTCTCGCTCAATAGCATCCAACTCGGTTACAACTTCCCCAAGAAGCTCATCGAGAAGGCCAAAATGAACAAACTGAACATCTATGTTTCCGCTAACAACCTTGCGATTGCTACGGCACGTAAGGGCTACAACCCGATGACCTCGTTTACCGGTTCTTCCGACACCCACGGCTACAGCCCGCTGTCAACCATCATGGGTGGTATCAAGGTGACATTCTAAGGTTCAGAAGGTAGTGATAAAAACAAAGAAACGATTAAAAAGATAAGGAATATGAAAAAGCATCTTTATATATTCGTTGCCGTAGCAGCCATGTTGCTGCAGTCGTGTGCCGCCGGATGGCTCGAGCAGTACCCCGAGGGCGGCTCCATTACGGAGAAACAGTTCAAGGATATGGAGAATGCCTTGGAAGGTTCGGTTTTGGGTATCTATTCATCCATGTACCAATATGGTGCCCACGATGTATTCGGCCAGCGCTCGATTGATATGTATGGCGATTTCACCTGTGGTGATATGGCAATGTCCACCCGTAACTATGGCTGGTTCGCCAACGATGACATGGGGCAGGCCTATACCCGTCGTTCATACCTCTGGGTATACTATTACGACATCATTCGCTTGTGCAACAAGTCGCTCAACGCCTTCAACGAGAAGGTGGATATGGCCCAGAAGAACGACAGCACGTTCATAATGGACCATTCCGCCCTGTTCTATTACTACGCCGAGATTCTCGGTATGCGTGGCTGGGCTTACGCCAACTTGCAGAAATGGTTCTGCTACACCCGTTCGTATATCGCCGGTCATGGCTATGACGACAACTACCTGAGCATTCCGCTCTATACCGAGGAAGTCACCGTGGCTGACACCACCCTGGGTAATCCCCTCTCCAGCGTGAAGGACGTATATGCTCGCATAGAGGAAGACCTGACGACTGCCATTTACTACTTCGACCTGTTGGAGGGTAACGGTATCCGCCGGAGCCTCAAGCAGGAGATGTGCGGCGATGTAGCCCGCCTGACACTGGCCTACAACTACCTCAACAGCGAGGAGTACGACAAGGCAGCTGCAATGGCTGACGAGTTCATCTCCAAGACCACCTATACCATCCTGCCGCGCGCCGAACTGAACACCACCGGTTTTGCTGAAGTCAACAGCAACAACTGGGTATGGGGTCAGGACGTAAACGTACAGACCACCACTTCGCTGGCTTCGTTCTTCGGACAATGCGACATCTACTCGTACAGCTACGCGTGGGCGGGTGATGTCAAAGGTATCGACGAGAACCTGCTCAAGGAATTGACCGACAAGCACAAATGGGATGCACGTACCCTCTGGTTCAACCAGACCTACACCACAGCCGGTATCAAGGGTTGCCAATACGCCCCCGACGGCAAGTTCTATAGCCCCAGCGTACAACGCAAGGTGGGTTATACCCGCAAGGCTAAGAGCACCGAGCTGGACCGCGACTGGCTGTGCGACCACGTCTTCATGCGCACCGAGTTGGCTTACCTGATTGCAGCCGAGGCATACTACCGTCTGGCCGCCTATGGTGACGCCAGCGCGATGACGAAGGCTATCGACCGTCTGACCGCTATTACCGACGAGCGCAAGCTGGCTGGACAGGATTCGGAGTACAGCACCTGGAAGGCATCGCTCAGCAGCGAGGCTACCCTGCGTGCCGAAATCAAGTACAACTGGCGTATCGAGTTATGGGGCGAGGGCTTCGCGCTGCAGACCGCACGCCGCTTCGACGAGAAGGTGACGCTGGGCAACAACCACCTGCGTGCCGAAAAGGACTTTGAGCCGAACGGAAATAACTGGATCTACAAGACCACCTTCGAGATTCCGAGCTCCGAACAATACTACAACCCGTGGCTGAACAGCGATGTAACTACGCTGGCTACGGATGAATAAGATACGAATCTATTCAAACCAAATTATTAACCCCTAAAAACTCAACAAAATGAAAAAATTAGGTATTTTTGCAATGGCACTGGCCATGGTAACCCTGATTGGATGTAAAAAAGAGAACAACGGTAGCGGTAGTGGCACTGAACCTACCGATATCACAGCGGTTAACATCAGCGACACTGAGATTAGACTGGCTATTGGTGCAACCAAGATGCTGAAAGCCACGACCGAACCCGCAGGTGGCAAGATTACTTGGGCATCGGCTAATGCCGAAATCGCAACCGTTACATCTGCCGGTCAGGTAACCGGTATTGCAGAAGGTGAGACCACCATTACTGCCAAGAGCGGCGACAAGAGCGCTACCTGCAAGGTGATCGTTAATGCCGGTGAGGTTTACAACGCATTCAATGTATTGGACTACGGACTGTTTGGCAGCGCGACCATGATTGAAGGTACGGACACCGTATTCAGCCTCCGCGGCGGCACCATCAGCGCTACCTGCCAACTGGGTATAATTCCACACGTGTATGCTTGGGATGGTAATGTTAACTTCGTTAACGGAAAAGGCTTCATAGGTGACGGATATGTTCACCACTTCGAGAATCTGCCCGTATGGTGGATTACCGAGTGCGCAGCCGACACCTCTATCGTAGGTTACTACATTGGTGCCGGTGGCTTCACCTCCTATCCGCAGGAAGACCCCAATGTTTATGAGCCTTACAACTGCTTGCCCGGTCAGATTGAACCCGCCAGCTATTTCGACTTCGTGAAAGCTCAATATGGCGAGGACGAGGCTGACTTCGACAAAATGGGGGAGAAGACCTGGGGCTCGATGATCGGTGAGAACTACGACGATCGTCTGTATCTGGACTACGGTCTGTACAGCGGCCACATCAACCGCTTCATCTACCTCGACGAGGATGAGGAAAAAGGCGTTGACGCCATGTGGGCTGCCGATGTTGACTGGGCTAACATGGACGCTGACCGTCTGTGGGGCTACCGTTGGGACACCACTTACTACATGGAGACCTACGTAGAAGGTAAAGGTGGCGAGATTCGCTTCATTGAGCCTTACGACTACGCTGTAGTAAACCGCGTTTTCGATGCCAACGGCCTCTTCGATCAAGAGGGTGGCGACGAAGCTCCTCTGCGCATGGCTGCCAAGAACCAAGAGATGAAGCTCGGCGATATGTCGAAGCTGCACCTTGGCGTGAAACTGGAAGGCCGCAAGGTTATCCGCTAAGCTTCCCTGACACTCAAACTTAACCAAAAGAACCGCCTCAACGGGCGGTTCTTTTCAAACCTAAAAGACGATGAAGAAGTACAGTCTAATCCTACTTGTAATAGCCGTGAGCATCAGTCTCTATGGCGTAGTGGCTTCACCCGAACCTTTCACCATTACCCTTGAAGACGGACGAACGATGACCGTCGTTCAGCATGGTGACGAATACCACTCGTACCTGACCGATCTGAATGGCAACCTGGTGCGGGGGCATATCCCCGGCGCCGAGGAAGCACAAGCAATCGGCATGCGTCGTCAGCAGAACCAAAAGATGCTGGGCGGTCATTTCCCGCTCACGGGTTCTCCGCGAAGCGTCGCCATCCTGGTTAACTTCCAAGACGTGAAGTTCACCTACACCCGCCAGGATTTCCATAACCTGCTCAACGAGTCCGGTTACAGCGAGAACGGCGCTACCGGTTCCTGCCGCGACTACTTCATCGCCTCGTCTGACAGCCTGTTCCGGCCGCAGTTCGACGTCTATGGCCCCTATACCGTGAGCAAAAACATGGCTTACTACGGAGCCGAGGAAGGCGAAGATCACGACCGTGACCCGGGTATGGCATTCATCGAGGCCGCCCAATTAGCGGTGGCCGACGGCGTGGACTTCAGCCAATACGACACGGATGGAGACGGTCTGATAGACAACGTATTCTTCTACTACGCAGGCAATAACCAGGCGGAGGGTGCCTCGTCTAACACCATCTGGCCGCACGCCAGCAACCTGGCATGGCGAGATATACGCCTGAGCGGCAAACTGCTCTCCAGCTATGCCTGCACCTCTGAACGACGCGGCTCAAGCAGCTCGGTGATGTGCTCGATTGGAACTTTCTGCCACGAATTCGGTCACGTACTGGGTCTGCCCGACTTCTACGACACCGGTTACCGACAATATACCGTAGGCTCATGGGATATCATGTGCAGCGGTAACTACAACAACAACGGCCGCACCCCACCCTCGTACAGCAGCTACGAGCGCTTCTATTTAGGTTGGCTCAAACCCGTGCAACTGACCGAAGCCAACCACTACTACCTACAACCCCTTACCCAGAGCAATGCAGCCTATCTCATAGCCGAACGGCAGCATAATCTGGAGGGTACAGCCCCCAACCCATCGGAGTTCTTCCTGCTGGAAAACCGCCAGCGCGTAGGCTGGGACGAACCTTACGGCGCACTACCCGGCACGGGCATGGTGGTGTGGCATATAGACTTTGTACCCTCGCTCTGGAGTAGCAACACACCCAATAACGGCACCCCGCTGCACATGCACCTGGAGGAAGCGGGCGGACACGGAAGCTACGAGTCAGCAGCCGATACCTACCCGGGCGCACGCGGCATCACCGTCTTTACCCCCAAGCTGCACAACGGTACGCTACTGACCGAGCAGCCCGTATTCAATATACATGATGAATTTAACCTCGTGGACTTTATCTATATCAGCGAGGGAACCCAGAAACTGGTATCCTCACCCGATGCCATGAACTTCGACCTGCTCATTGACGACCAGCGCGTACCCACCAACTGGCACAGCGAGAAACTCCGCCTCACGGGCCATGACTTAGCCACCGATGAGGAAATCCGCGTGTCAACCACAGCGGGTAGCAACTTCTATATCACCTCCGATGCCCGCGCGGCTCAGAAACGCGGCGACGGCAGCTGGAGCAACCGCCTCACCATCAGTAATGCCATCCGGGCAGACGGCACACTCGATACTGTCGTATATGTATGCTACCGTCCTACACGTCGGATGTGCAAGACAGAGAGCACGATTCTAAGCGTGCAGACCAATTCGGCGATGCTGTCCGTACGACTCAACGGCTCTACCGAACGCCCCGTCTATGTACACACACCCGTCATCAAGAGCGAGAGCCGCATCACTCCCTACTCTTTCCGAGCCAACTGGCAGGCAGTGGACGATGCCGCGAACTACTACCTGACGGTCTATCGTGTAGAAGAGGGTCAGAGTTCCATCACGCAGGATTTTGAACATTTCTCCTCGCAGGAGGATATCATCGCCCAGGGCTGGGAGAGCACCACAACGGCAACCACTTCCGCCTTTAAGAAAGACGGTCACACCGCCCTTATCATGCAAGCCGACAACGATCGCATCGTCAGCGAGACTTACCCCGCCCCCATATCCACCGTCAGCTATTGGGTCAACGCCATGACCACCTCTGCCGACACCGTCGGCTGGCTGCTGCTGGAGGGACAGAACGAAGCAGGCGACTGGACAAACCTCAGCCGTGAAAAGGTCCTCAAGATGACCAAGAGTCAGACCGTAACCGTCAACCTCAACGAACAGGACGGCTATCTGCGTTTCCGTCTGACCTATTCTGCCCGGAATAACGAGGGTCTGGCATTGGACGCCTTTACCGCCACCTGCAACAAGACCATCCACTACCTCTATAAAGGACGTGAGTTCAAGGTAGCCGGTAGCGACAGCACCGCCGAGATTGGAAATCTCGCCCCCGCCACGCGCTACGAGTACCGCATCCAATGTACCGATGGCGACAAAGGCTGCAGCGAACACCTCACCCCACTTAGTCCCACGCGTGCCATCTCAACGCTGGCGGGCGACAGCTGCCTGAGCCTGGGCGCCGACACCATCAACCAACGCCTGCACTACACCGCCTACCTCCAAAACGCCGACGCAAAGCACACACTCTATATCTACGACCTGGATGGCCACCGTATCTGTGCCATTCCCCTCACAGAAGGTCAGACCTCGGTCGAACTGCCGGACGATAAGCTGACACACGGACAGATTTATATCCTGAAATATTCCATCACCGATGACATCAGCCGCAAGGATATCTCCCGCAAATTCATCTACCGTCACGAGAAGGTAAAAATCGCTGAATAACGGAATAAGTTGCAAAGTACGGAAAAACTCCCCACTTTTCACCATTTTGTAAATAACTGATGTAAGTTGCTGTAAATCGGCAACTTACATTATTTTTGAAATGTTGATAAGTCTGTAAAATGCAGGGTTGAAAAATTTTTTGTGGGGAAAAGTGGGGATATATCAAAAATTTTTTGTACCTTTGCAAAAAATTTCAGAAAACATAGGGTAAAATGAGTACATTTATTGGCAATATCGAGGCACGGCTTGACGAAAAAGGGCGCATTTTCGTACCTGCCGGTTATCGTAAGATATTGGGCGAGGAGCAATCCCGCCGCATAGTCATGCGCCGCGATACGGACAATGAGTGTCTGATATTCTACCCCGAATCGGTATGGAACCGAAAAGTGGAGGCTTTGCGCCAAGCCTTGGATGAATGGGATCCGGAAGACCAGATGCTGCTGATGCAGTTTATGGCCGATGCGGAGACCCTGGAGCCTGACACGCAGGGCCGTGTACTGCTGCAGAAGAAGAACTTAGAGACCATCGGAGCCAAGCAGGATGTGCTGTTTGTAGGCATGTTAGACCGCTTTGCCCTGTGGAACCCCGCTAAGTTTGAAGAGAAGAAACTGGATAACCGCGAACTGGCGGATCGCATCCGCCTCAAAATGAGAAAGAGCCATGAGTGAGCCTGTTTACCACATCCCCGCCCTGCTGGATGCCACCATCCGTGGTTTGGCGATACGGCCTGAGGGCACCTATGCCGACCTCACCTTCGGCGGCGGCGGTCACAGCCGCGCTATCATGGGTCAGTTGGGCGAAAACGGCAGGCTCTACTCGTTTGACCAAGACCGCGAGGCGTACGAGAATGAGTTAGCCCATGAGGAAGGCATGCGCCTGTCGGAAGACAGCCGCTGGCAGTTTGTACACGGCAATTTCCGGTATCTGAGCAATTACATGGACTACTACGGCGTGAGCGCCCTGGACGGTGTGCTGGCGGATTTGGGGGTCTCGTTCCACCATTTTGACAGCGCCGACCGCGGTTTCTCGTTCCGCATGAACGGCCCGTTGGATATGCGCATGAATCGTCAGGGAGGCCGTACAGCGGCGGATATCGTCAACAGTTACGACGAAGAGTCCCTCGCGCGCGTATTATATTTATATGGTGAGATGCACAACGCCCGTCAGGTGGCACTGCGTCTGGTACAGGCTCGGCAGTCGGCGCAGATAGAGACGACGGAGCAGCTGACAACGCTACTGACGCCGCTATGCGGGCGCGACAAAGAGAAGAAAGACCTGGCGCGGCTGTTTCAAGCCCTGCGTATCGAGGTCAACGATGAGATGGGTTCGCTGCGCGAGATGCTACTGGCTGCGCGCGAATGGCTGCGCCCGGGCGGCCGGATAGCCATACTGACTTACCACTCGCTGGAAGACCGCATCGTCAAGAACTTTCTGCGCAGCGGCAACATCGAAGGCGATATACAAAAGGACTTCTACGGCAATATCCAGACGCCCTTCCGTCTCATCGAGAAAGGACTGACAGCCGATGCCGACGAAGTAGCCCGTAACCCGCGCTCGCGCAGCGCCAAACTGCGTGTAGCCGAAAAGATAGAAGAAGCATGAAACCGTGGAATGTCAGATTGCAGGAGGTGCTGAACGGTCAGATACTGACCGGCGAGTTCTTTCGCAAGCAGTACAAGCTGATCCTAATCATTGTGTTAGGGTTGTTCGTCTATGTATGGTTAGGCATCCGCGCCCAGCGCGAGAACCATCATCTGACCCAACTGCGCAAGGAGCTACAAGATGCGGAATACGAGAAACTGACCATCCATGCCAACCTGACCGACCTGACCAAACAATCTGAGATTGCACGCGAACTGCAGGAACGCGGAAGCGCCATCAAAGAGAACACCCAACCCGTTATAGCCATTGAATAGAACACCATGAGCGAGAACATGAAATATGCCGTCATCCGTTTTGCTATCATCTTTATATTGATAGCTCTGATGTTCGTGGGTGTACTCGCCAAGATTGTCTATACGCAGACGGTGGAACGCGATAAATGGCTGAAGATAGCTGAGCAGCAGATCAAGACCAATCAGGTCATTCCGCCCACGCGCGGCAAGATCATGGATATAAACGGCAACCTGTTAGCCGCCAGTCTGCCACAATACGAGGTCCGCATGGATACCCGCGTGGAGGCCCTACACCTGGGCGGTGACACCCTTTTCTACCAGTACGTGGACAGCATGGCTGCCGGTCTGGCCCGCATCGTGGGGGACCGCACGGAGCAGGAGTATCGCGCCCTGATGGTGCGTGCGTTCAAGAGCAAGATAGCCATGGCGCGCGATATACGGCTCTGCAAGGTGCGCGTTAACTATGTGCAGAAAAAGGAGATACAGAGACTGCCCCTCATCCGCCGCGGGGTTTATAAGAGCGGTGTTTACTTCAAGGATATGCACCAGCGTGCCAAGCCCTACGGCAGCCTCGCCAGCCGAACGATAGGGAGCATCTACCCCGAGTCGGGTATCGGCAAAGCAGGATTGGAGAAGTCGTTTGAGGAATACCTGCACGGCACAGAGGGCCTCAGCACACGCCAACGCGTGGCAGGTCATATGGAGAACATCCCCGTGAAGGAAGCCGAAGACGGCTGTGATATCGTCACCACGCTGGACGCCAACCTGCTGGATATCTGCGAAAAAGCCCTGCGGTCGCGTCTGGAGCGGACACAAGCCGACTGGGGATGCTGCATTCTGATGGAGACCCACAGCGGCGAGATAAAAGCCATCTGCAACCTGGACCGCACCGAAGACGGGCACTACACGGAGAGTTTCAACCATGCCGTGACGCGCGTGGAACCGGGTTCGACCTTCAAGACCATTGCCCTGATGGCAGCCCTGGATGACGGCAAGGCAGATCTATACGACACGGTACGTGTCTATCGCCGCGGCTGGGACTACGGTGCTGCGCACCATACGGACGCCCACCCCAAGGATACCGTCTATACGCTCAGGAGCGCATTGGCCATCTCCAGCAATATCGCGCTGGCGAAAATCATCACCGAGAGCTACGAGAAAGATGCCGGCAAGTTCATCAACAAGCTGAAACGCATGGGCATCTGCGACAGCGTCAAGAGCGAGATTCCCGGAGCCTCCAACCCGCGTATCGAGATGCCGGCCAAAGGCGACCTGGTGACGCTCAGTAAGATGTCGTACGGCTATTCGGTAGAGCTCAGCCCGATGCAGATACTCACTTTCTATAACGGCATCGCCAATAACGGAAAGATGATTCGCCCCATCCTGGTCAAGTCCATCCGGCGCGAGGGCGAAGATATCAAGACCTTCAGCACCGAGACCATCAAGTCGTCGCTATGCTGCAAGCAGACGCTGGAGGATATCCGCCTGGCGCTGCACGATGTGGTTTGGGACAACCACTTAGGAACGGCATCCGTCAATCCCTGGGGTTACCGCAAGGCACAGAGCGAACTGGTACACATCGCCGGCAAGACGGGCACGGCACAGCTGTTCTACAAGGGACATTACCGCAAAGACATGCACCGCATGACCTTTGTGGGGTACTTCCCCGAAGAGGCACCCGAATACACCTGTATCTGCATGATCGAACGCCCGCGGAACAATGGAGCTTACGACGCCGGCATGGACTGCGGAACCGTGGTGCGCCAGATAGCCGAAAAGACTATGGCATATGCCGGAGTCTATGTATTGAAAAACGGAGAATTACTATTTAAGAAGAAATGATACTCAGCACCTTACTTGAGGGGATCACCCCCCTCCAAATCATCGGAAAGACCGATATTGACATCACCGGTATTCAATTTGATTCCCGTCGCGTGGAGCGCGGAAATCTCTTTGTGGCACAACGTGGTACATCTGTTGACGGCCACACATTCATCAACGAGTGCATCGCCCGCGGTGCCACAGCGGTGGTGTGCGAGTCGACGGAAGGCATCACCGCCGAAGGGGCTACTATCATCGTGGTCGATTCGTCGGACCGGGCTCTGGGTCTCATAGCCTGCGCATGGTTTGGTCATCCGAGCCGCCGGCTCACGCTGGTGGGCGTCACGGGCACCAATGGCAAGACCACCATCGCTACCCTCCTGTACCGCCTGACGCGCGCCATGGGGCACAAGGCAGGTTTGCTATCCACCGTTGTCAACTACGTGGACGAAGAAGCCGTCCCCTCCACCCATACCACGCCCGATGCGCTGGCGCTGAACGGACTACTCAGCCGCATGGTAGAAGCCGGCTGCACGTACGCCTTCATGGAGGTGTCGTCGCACTCCATCGCGCAGGAACGTATCGCGGGCCTGGATTTCGACGGCGCTCTCTTTACCAACCTCACGCGCGACCATATTGACTACCACAAGACCTTCGACAACTACCGCGACACCAAGAAACGCCTCTTTGACAACCTCCGTAAGGACGCTTTTGCCGTCACCAACAAGGATGACAAAAACGGCATGGTCATGGTGCAGAACTGCAAGGCCGCTATCCGTACCTACTCCACCCGCACGCTGGCGGACTACAAGGGAACAATACTGGAGGAAGGCTTCGACGGCATGCTGCTGCTTATCAACAATCGCGAGGTCTTTGTGCCACTGGTCGGCCGCTTCAACCTGCAAAACCTGCTTTGCATCTATGGCGCGGCCGTCTCGCTGGGCTTCGAGCCGGACGAGGTGCTGCGTATCATGAGCACGCTACACGCTGTCAACGGACGCTTTGAGACCATTCATAGCCCCAAGGGCTGGACCGCCATCGTGGACTACGCCCACACCCCCGACGCCGTGGAGAACGTCATCCAGACCATCAACGACATCCTCTCCAACCAATCCCGAGAACCCGGAACCGAGAACCGAAAACCGAAACTCATCACCGTCGTCGGCTGCGGCGGCAATCGCGACAAGGGCAAACGCCCCATGATGGCGCAGATAGCCAAGCGCAACTCCGACCAACTGATACTGACCAGCGACAACCCGCGCGATGAGGAACCCGCGGATATCCTGCGCGACATGGCTGCCGGGCTGACGGAGGATGAGTTGCGCTCCACCCTCATCATCGAGGACCGCGAGTCCGCCATCAAGACCGCCTGCATCCTCGCCCAAAAAGGCGACGTCATCCTCATCGCCGGCAAAGGACACGAAGACTATCAGATCATCAAGGGCGTCAAACACCACTTCGACGACCACGAAGTAGTCCGCAAGTATGCGAATTAAAAATCGTAAATTGTAAATCGTCCAATTGTAAATCGAACTATGCTATACCACTTATTTGACTATCTGACAACGGCTTACGGGCACCTTATCGGCGCACGATTGTTCACCTATATCTCCTTCCGCGCCATCACGGCAGGCATCATCGGCCTGTGCATGAGTATCTGGTTCGGCAAGGCTTTCATCCGCTACATGAAGCGGCACAACATCTCTGAGACACAGCGCGACGAGAAGACCGACCCCTTCAACGTAGGCAAAAAAGGCGTACCGACGATGGGCGGACTCGTGGTCATTGCCGCCGTGCTGGTACCCTGCCTGCTGTTAGGCAAACTGACCAACATCTACATGATTCTGCTGCTCATCACAACGATCCTGATGGGCGCATTGGGCTTTGCGGACGACTACATCAAGACCTTCCGCAAGAATAAAGACGGCCTGAACGGCTGGGTCAAGATAGCCGGCCAGGTGACATTGGGCCTTATCGTCGGGCTGACGCTCCGTTTCTGCCCCGCAGCCACGATGAATGAGGTGGTCACCAGCCATATCGAGAATAACGTGGTGGTGGTCGAAAAGACGCCGGAGATCAAGTCCACGCAGACGACGATTCCCTTCGTCAAGCATCATAACTTCAACTATGCCGACCTCTTCTCGTGGTTGGGCGAAGAGAACAAATACCGTGCAGGGTGGATATTCTTTGTGTTGCTGACGATTTTTGTGGTAGCAGCCGTCAGCAATGGTGCCAACCTCAACGACGGAATGGACGGTATGTGTGCGGGTAACTCCGCCATCATTGCCATCGCCTTGCTGATATTGGCGTACACCAGCGGTAGCGTGGTATGGGCACAGTATTTCGATGTGATGTACATACCGGGCAGCGAAGAGTTGGTTGTTTTCCTGGCATCCTTTGTGGGCGCGCTGGTCGGATACCTGTGGTGGAATGGTTTCCCTGCGCAAGTCTTTCTGGGCGACACGGGCAGTCTGACCATAGGCGGTATTATCGGTGTCACAGCCATGGTTATCCACAAGGAACTGATGATTCCCATCCTATGCGGCGTGTTCCTCATGGAGAGTATCAGCGTCATCCTGCAGACGCAGGTCTATAAGTTCTACAAGGCACGCGGCAAACATGTACGCGTCTTCAAGCGCGCCCCGCTGCACGACCATTTCCGCACCTCGGTTGAGCAGGTACTGAAGAACGACCCCACCTGCATCATCCGCTTTAAAGGCAGCAACGAGCTGCACCACGAAACCAAAATCGTGCTCCGTTTCTGCATCATCACGCTGATTTTAGCAGCAATTACAATTTTGACCCTCAAAATAAGATAACCCCTCAAACTATGGAAAAAAAGAACTTCGTTATTATCCTCGGCGCCGGTGAAAGCGGCGTGGGAGCAGCTATCTTGGCAAAAGTAAAAGGATTCCGTGTTTTTGTGTCTGACATGGGCATGGTGAAGGATGAGTACAAAGCCTTGCTTATCAGTCATGCCATTGATTTTGAGGAAGGCGGACATACCTTTGACAGGCTCAAAGACGCAGAGATCATCATCAAATCGCCCGGCATACCCGATAACGCACCTATCATCGAGGCTATCCTGAAATACCGGTCAGCACACCGTTCTCCCTCCCCTTGTGGGGAGGGCCGGGGAGAGGTTGTTCTTTCCGAAATTGAATTTGCTGCGCGTTACACGCAGGCGAAGATGATCTGCATCACCGGCTCCAACGGCAAGACCACCACCACCTCGCTTATCTACGACATGCTCTCGCGTGCCGGCTTGGATGTGGGGCTGGCGGGTAACATCGGCAACAGCCTCGCCCTGCAGGTTGCGCTGCATGACAGGCAATACTATGTCATCGAGCTGTCGTCCTTCCAGTTGGATAATATGTACGACTTCCGCGCCGACATAGCCATCCTCATGAATATCACCCCCGACCACCTCGACCGCTACGACCACTGCTTCCAGAACTATGTCAATGCCAAGTTCCGCATCACGCAGAACCAGACGCCCCAAGATGCCTTCATCTACTGGTCGGAAGACCCGGTCATCAACCGCGAGATAGCACGTATCCGACCCAAGGCGACGCTCTACCCCTTCGGGCAAAACGAACATAATGTGGCTTATATTGACGGTTCGCACCTTGTAGTCGCTGCGCCTCAGGCGGTTGAGCCCCTGCGCATCCCCATTGAGCAACTCAGCCTGCAGGGCCGACATAACCGCCTCAACTCGATGGCGGCTTCGCTGGCTGCACAGATACTGAACATCCGCAACGAGGTTATACGCGAGTCGCTGACCACCTTTGCCGGTGTACCGCACCGGCTGCAGTACGTGGCTACGGTCAATAATATCCGCTTCATCAACGACTCGAAGGCTACCAACGTCAACTCCTGCTGGTATGCTCTGGAATCGATGACCACGCCTACCGTGCTCATCCTGGGCGGCAAAGACAAAGGTAACGACTACTCCGAGATAGACGAACTGGTGCGTCAGAAATGTCACACCCTGGTCTTCATGGGCTTGCATAACGAGAAACTGCACGAGCACTTCGACAGCTTTGCCCGAGAACCCAGAACCGAGCACCGGGAACCCATCCGTATCATCGACACCAACAACCTGCACGACGCCGTCCACCTCGCCTATGAGGCCGCACACCCGGGCGATACCGTGCTGCTATCACCCTGCTGCGCATCGTTTGACCTATTTAAGAACTACGAGGAGCGCGGTGACCTGTTTATGAACGAAGTACGCCATCTCTAACTCTAACCCGCCATGACAGACATACTCACCGACCCCACAGGACGTTTTCGCCAGCGATTCAGCATGCGGTATATTGACCGGCCGTTCTGGATTTTGTTCGTCATTCTCATCTTCGTGGCCATCATCGCGCTGTTTTCGGCGGGTAGCACATTGGCATACAAGGCGGGCGCCTCGTCCGTCTCGCCTATCTTGGGTCAGATATCGTTTATCCTGATAGGTATCGTGCTGACTTTTTTCATACAATTCGTACCGACTTGGATGATACGCTTCGGCGGCTATTTATGCCTGGCTATCACGCTACTGATGCTCTACTCCATGCTCATTCCGGGCAATCCCTTTGTCAAAACCTTCAATGGTGCCGGACGTTGGTTCAGCCTCTTTGGCATCACCTTCCAACCATCCGAATTGGCTAAACTGAGCCTCACCATCGTGGTAGCAGACCTATTGACACGCATCAAATCAAGCGAAGACGCACGGCGCTATTTCTATTGGACGCTGGGACTGACCGTCGTCACCATCTTCCCCATCCTGCTCGGCAACCTCTCTACCGCCTTGTTGATGGCGGGTGTCGTGGTGCTGATGTGGTTTCTGGCGCGCCTGCCGTGGAAATATATTCTATCCACCATCACTATTGCGGCCCTGTTGATGGTCGTCGGCTATCTCATCGTGGAGTTTGGTTTTATCCGTCAGCATCGCTCCATCGAGAGGGGGCCATTCAAACGCGCCATCACTTGGGTGGGACGTGTGGATGACCTCTTCGAGGAAAAGCAACAGAACGCCGACGAGTTTCGCCTGACTGATGATAACTACCAGCGTTCCATTGCCAAGGTAGCCGTGGCACGCGGCGGTAAGTCGCCCTTCGGCGTGCTGCCCGGCAATAGCAAGGAACGCGACTATCTACCGTTGGCTTTTGCCGATTATATCTTTGCCATCATTGTGGAAGAGACCGGAGTCATTGGAGCCGGCGGTCTCATCTTCCTCTACCTCGCTATCCTCTTCCGCGCATGCTACGCCAGTAGCCGTTACGCCGACTACCAAGCCATGCTCATGGTCATGGGTCTTGCGCTCATGCTCACCTGTCAGGCCTTGATTTCCATGGGGGTTGCCGTCGGTATCGGCCCGGTGACCGGTCAGCCTTTGCCGATGATTTCCAAGGGAGGTACCAGTGTCATCATCACCAGTTTTTATTTCGGCATTATGATGGCGGTAGCCCGCGAGCAGAACGAGTTGCGCGATCGCCAGCAGGTCATCATCGACGGCAGCTACAACGACACCCCTGACTTCGAACTCGAGAGTTAGGCTCCCCGTCGAACGACCAACGCCACATTCCCCCCCCCAAAAAAAAGGGGCTGGGACCAACGGAAATGCAATAAAACAGAGTAAAAAAAAACATATATGATCGATAAAAAATTCACACTTGTGAGAATTTGGAGCGATTATAAATCCGAAGTAATCTTCGGGCTGGTGCTGTTCGTTGCGACGGTGCTCAGTTATTGGTTAGCTACATTCATTCCGGAGTCATTTTTCGAGTACTTCATCAACCCGATGGAGTACATCATCACGGCAACGGTCTGTTTCTTCGGTGCTGTCCTGCTGCTCTCACACAAGGGGCGAAACGCCATTCGCCGCTCCTGGGCGAGGGTGCTGATTGTATGGGGATGCATCGATGTGCTGGCTGTGCTAATGCGCTATGTCCTTGATATCAAAGCGATAGGCGGTACGCCTGACGACCCGCTGTTTAATGCTTCCGTCACATTAGGGAATGTCATGGCGTGGCAGTTGTTCATCTACCCCTCGCAGGTGCTACGTCCGGGATGGCTTAACTGGTGGCGTGCCTTGTTGCTGGTGCTGCCGATGATTGTGCTCGGCGTGGTGGATTATTTTGTGCCTGCCAACCTTCTGCCTTTCATCATGCTCTATCCGGCTGTTATCTTCGTCATGCTATGCCGTCACATACGCACGTACCGACGGTGGTGCGAGGACAATTTCTCTACGATGGACGATATTGATGTACAATGGATTGTGCGCTACCTGACGATGCTGGCAATAGCAGGCATGGCATTCTACTTCATCGTGTTCTGCTATTTGCCGAACCGCATGTTCACCCAACAATGGACGTTACTCCTTATACTTGCGTACACGACCCAGCGCGTGCTGTTCCGTCCCGACCCGTGGCAGATGATACGCAGCGTTGCCGAGCCGCAGCCTGAAGCCATTCCCGAACAGGAAACGGATGCTACCCCCGTCTCCGAAGCAGACGAACAGACCGAAACAGTCTACCGCACCAAACTCGAAGATTGGCTTGCGACCGACAAGCCATACCTCAATCCTGACTTCCAGTTGACCGACCTGCGTCAGGTCTTGCCGCTTAATCGCTCGTATCTGAGTCGGTTTATCAACAGCGAGTACGGTTGTTCGTTCTACCAATGGGTGAACCGGCTGCGTATCGAAGAAGCCAAGCGTCTGATGACCGAGCAGCCGGAGCTCAAAATCCAAGATGTCGCAGAGCGTTGCGGTTTCTCTTCACGCAGCGTATTTACGCAAGTCTTTTCACGCGAAATAGGCTTCACTCCGAGCAAGTGGATTACTGCGAAAAGAGAATAGTTTTCCGCTATCAAATGGCCTTATTAGGAGACTTGAACGTTAGTTTGCGTAAAAAAATGCAAAAAAAAAGGTAGTTTGCGTAAATTTATGCTCGTGCGTATTGTATACGTGCGAGTTTTTTTATAATTTTGCACTCGATTTTTTTTAACATGACAAAATCAAATCAACAAGATAACCTTAAACAATATAATGAAAAAACTTTTTATCTATCTGCTGCCGGTTCTGGCTTTGGTCGCTTGCCGGAACAACGGGAACAAGGAACCGGTCGTTAACACGCCGAAGAGCATTGTCATCCTCTATGAGAACGATGTGCATTGCGCGATCGACGGTTATACCAAGATGCGCGGATTGGCGGATGCGATTGTAGCAGCCGACACAGCGTATGTGGGCTTGGTCAGCAGTGGTGATTTCCTGCAAGGATCACTTGCCGGAGCCATCTCGAGTGGTGGTTACATCGTAGATATCATGAGCGAGATGCATTATGATGCGGTGGCATTAGGTAACCATGAGTTCGATTATGGTATGCCGCGTCAGCTGGAGCTGTTGCCGATTATCGGTTCGCCCGTGTCGTGTGCCAACCTGTATGAATACGGCAGTGCGGCGCCGATGTACGCCCCGTATATCATCAAACAATACGGAAACAAGCGGATTGCTTTCGTCGGTGTTTTGACCACTGAGACAATGAAAGCGGAATCGTATTCGTTCTATGACAGGGACGGCAATCAACTCTATGACCTGCGTGCGGAGGAGTTGTATAGTCTTGTTCAACAGTCGGTGGATAATGCCCGCCGGGAAGGGGCGGACTATGTGGTAGCTTTGTCGCATTTAGGGGAAAAGGCGTATGAAGGCTGCGGCTCCCATGAAATGATTGCCGCTACGCGCGGAATCAACGTCGTGCTTGACGGACATACCCATTCGGTGATCCCGTGCGATTCGGTGAAAAACCTCGACGGCGTGTATGTGCCGATTACCCAGACCGGTACGCAATTCGCGAATGTAGGTCACCTGCTCATCGATACGGCAGGTCATTTCCATACCTCCCTTATTCCGTCCAAGGATATCATCTACACCAACGCACGTGTGTCTGCCGTGACCGATAGTATCCATACCTTGCTTAACGGCATCACGGAGCACAAGATAGCCCATCTCGATTTCGACATGCCTATTACGGACGAGACAGGTCAATGGCTCATCCGCAAACAAGAGACATCGCTCGGGAATCTGGTAGTCGAGTCGTTCCGTCACGATGTACAAGCTCAGATCGGTCTGACGAATGCCGGTGGCGTGCGTAACGGCCTCAAAGCCGGCGATGTGACCTATGCCGATGCCATCTCCGTCGTGCCCTATGATAATGCCGTTTGTCTGATTGAGGCAACAGGTCTGCAGATACAGAATATGCTCGAGGCCTGCACGGCTTCTTATCCGCAGTTGGATGGTGATTTCCCGCAGCTGTCGGGACTGAAGTTCACGCTCCACGCTTCGGACCACTCCGTCTCCGATGTCATGGTCTATGACGAGCAAAGCAGCACTTTCGTACCCATAACCGCAGACGGTATCTATACGATCGGTACTTCGGATTACTATGCTACCGGCGGTTTCTATGGCACGCTCAAGGATTGCCCCTTGCTCAATGAGCCGTCGAAAATGTGCTATGATGTCTTAGCGGATTATATGGAGCATGCACTCCAGGGCATTATTCCCGATTCATACCGCCAACCCGCCGGGCTGATCACCATCGTTGAATAATTATATCAAAACAACAATAAATCATAAAAACAATGAAACGCAATTTTTATTGGATCATTGCACTGTTCTGTGTCACATTCTGCGCGTCCTGTAAGAAGCAGCAGAACGTACCGGAGCAGCCGCAGGGGTTTTTCTCTACGGAGATAAACCGGCTCATTGATGCCAACTATCCTGAAGTGGAGAAAGTCGGCTATGCCGAGTTACGTATTCCGGCTAATCTGTTCGACCAAAAAGCCTTTGCGATGCCGGCTGATGCGGCCGGTGACATGGACTACGTGGTCAATGCCGGCTACGCGGCCTATGTGAACGGCGGCTCTGTACGCGATGCAATCATGGGGACAGTGCCCAACGATGTGGATTTTACGACCGATGCTACACCCGATCAGCTGGTAGAGATAGTGCCGAACACTACGATCTTTACCGCACCGAGTGGCTTTATTGTTGCGCAGGCATGGCATGGCGACGAGTGTACCGATATGGGTACGATGCGCTCTATCTATGAGTACCTGCGTGGCAAACCCCGTATTCCCGAGTCGCAGTACGAAGGCATCTTCAGCGAGTCCCTGCTGGAGGACTCTTACTCGCGGGATCTGACTATCAACGCCATCTATTACGATTATGTCACCGGCGACCTGCTGGACTACCACGGAGGTCTGCACGATTTGCGCGAAGGCATCATCCGCTCCTTCATTGACCCGGATCTGGCGTACCCGCAGAACCCGTCCAGCCTGCTTAGAACGGTGCGTTTTGCAGCACGGTTTAACTTCACTATCGAACCTGTCACTGAGGCCGGTGTTTACAAACATCTGCCCGAATGCGATGCCCTCGGAGCAAGCGGTATAGCGTACAATGTCAGCAGCGGATTCCATGATGGTAATATGACGCTTACCTATAGCTTGTACAAGAAATATGGCATCCTCGGCCGTTATTTCCTAACCCTCTCCGATACGCTTGATACGGAGGACTATAACGCCTATGCCGGCAAAGTATATGCCTATCTGGATGCACAAAAATGCAATACCGTGGTGGTCAACGAGGCGGCTCTCTTTGCGCCCGTTGTGCAGACTGCACTTGCAGGAAAGACGGTCACGGCGGATGAGGTAACCGCTACATGGACCCGTCTGGAACAAGAGTCCGGACAAGACCAATGGTATGAGATAGACGAAGAGGACAAAGCCGATATGTGCCAATTATGGTATCTGCTGAGCCAGATGAGTTCGGATGATGTCATCAACGATAGCGCCAAGGCGGCACAAGTACGCGCCGCTGAGCAGTTCGGCAACGCGGTTATCTTACTCAACGCCATGGCTAAAGCAGACAGCCGGTTGAGCAAATATACAGCCTTTTGGAACTGATGATGAAATAAAGTATGAATAGTAACCACAATCCAAAATCCAAAATATATGAAAAACGTAGTTACTCGTGCCCAAGATGGGCTAAGAAAAACTTTCTTTTCCCTTGAGGCTAAGAAAAAAGCAATTTTTTATTTCATAGCTGTGCTGATGCTAGCAAGCATCCCGGCTATGGACCTCCTGGCGAGAGCCTCACATGGAGATTGGTACTTCCGTGAAGAATGGGGCGGTACGCAGTACTCGGCGTACTCACTGGGTAATGGAAAAGTACATTACAAGATTCTTATTTATGCCACCGGATCAAGCCGCAATTTCTGGGCATATGCGGATGAAGCCAATGTCACGCAGGGTTCCCGCTGCTGGACGCACGTAGAAGGGGTTGACGATAACTACCCCAACTTCATGATATACGAGGCGGACAACAGAGAGCATAACCGGCCCGTCGGTGATGACTGCAAAGGCTGCAACCCTAATGACAGAGGTTGGGTGCGGTTAAAAGTGCTGTCAGACGCCATCATCGTGACCAACACCTACGATGGCGAGCCGGAACACGTTTCCGCGGACGGCCAGTGGCACGAGTTCTGGCTCAAGCGCCAGGGCACAGCGGACTGGTTGACCTACCTGGAGTTCGACTATATCGAGCCCACCTCCTATGCCGGCAAGTCTTACTGGGTGGGCAACTCGGTATGTTACCGTCGTGAGGGAGAAGATCCGTCCGACCAAGCCAGAGGAGAACAAACCCGCACCTTAGCGAAGCTGACGGGCGGTAACCCGGATCCCGCTCCGCAATTGCAAAATCCGTTCCTATACGTTTTAAATCAAAACGGAACCTCCGGCTACGGCAAGATAGCCATTCCGTACGTTTCCGTACAGCAACCGTACCAGTATTGGATAAACGGTACGGGAGATCCTTTCGTTTGTACGGAGAGAGCGGACATGATCTTTGTGAATAGCGACGATGTCCTGCGCAGTTTTTATGTATCCATGGAAGTTCAGCGTTCGCAAGACTCTACGCAGAAGCAAATACTTACCTCCAATACGGTAAATGTACCGGCTTACCATAAGATTCATGATTTTGAGATTCAAGCCGTCAAAACGCAGCATGAGCCTACCGGCAAATGGTTTATAGATTATCGTAAGAAACAGATTTGCTGGAAAATTTATCATCCCTTCGAGCAGGAACTCATGGAGAACGATATGTTTGAGATTCAGCGTGCGTACCATGAAGACTACTCGGATGCCGAGACGATTGGTCTTATTCCGATGGAATACGACTCGCTGGCTACGGATAAGAATACCGACCAGCAACTCTATACCTATCTGGATACGGCAGAGGCAGCATGGTGGAACCCTGTGGAGCAGAGCTATCGGATTTACTACCGTATTCACCGTGTTTCATCCTCGCAATGGGGGTGGTCGGGACACGATTTTGTGGCAAGCGCCACTTTCGACCCCGAAAAACACATATATAGCCCTTGGCCCTTCACGGGTAAATACCTGACCTATCGTCTGGCGAATGATTTCGAGAGTAGTCATAAGGTGACACTCACGCTGTATCTCCAGAACCTGAATTTTAACAAGGTTCGTACGGAGAACACGCCGGGATATAGCCGCCACTATCTGGATCCCAAACAGCGATTCATGATTCGTAAGATCCTGACCGAACTGAACGATACTATCCTTTTGGAGATTCCGCACGACTCGGTACAGGCTGCCATTGACGAGGTGAAGTATCATCCGAACGATACTACGTATTATAAGATTCTGCCGTGTATACGCTACACCGATGTAGTGTCCACTCCGTGTGTACATTACACCTATGAAGTGTATATTGATACCACCGGTGTAACGGTTCGTAACGACAGCATCAACTATGGTGTCAAACTCGTATCACCGGCACGCGAGAGAGATTCGGTTGTCTATTTCACCGAGGCAGCGAACCTCAATTCGTTCTCTGCTTCACAACAGGAGTACTCCGACGGTGTACTGCTGCGCTGGGAAACAACCGACGGCAATGTAGGTTCGTACCGAATTGAGACGCGTCCGGCAAACAAAGATACGGCATGGACGGTACTAGAGGAGGACTACAGTAGTAACTGGTACAAAGACCGCAAGGCCAACCCCTACATCTCCTTGGAATGGAATTACCGTCTGACGATGACCTACGAATGTAATGGTAATATCAAATCCCAGGAAGCCGTCACGATAGGTTCGCGTAATCCGTATGGCAAAGTCAGCGGTTATGTGCGCTATGAGGACGGTTCCGCCTGCCCGGGTATCACGGTAACGGCGAGCCGCACCAGTACGGGCCAAACGGTACAGACCGTTACAACCGACGAGAACGGATACTACCTGCTCGACAGCCTCATCTACGGCGAGGGCTATGCTTATTCCATTCAGCCTACCAGCATGTCGGCGCAGTTCCACTACAACAACACCTCATCTCCTACGGCTTCGATAACCCTCGGCCTGAACGACTGCGTGCGCGATGGCGTCAATTTTGCGAATATATCCTCGGTACCTGTGTCGGGGCGCGTACTCTTTGAGAATAGTACAGTGCCTGTACGTGATGTGCAGTTCTTGCTGAACGGTATCCCCGTCAAGTCCGGCACAGCGTATTATAAGACCGACGCTGCCGGTAACTTCGAGTTCCGGGTTCCGTCGAATTCACCTTTCACGCTGCAGGCATACAAGGAGGGACACACCTTCGCAGCAGATGGTTATGTCCGTAAGTTCAACCAGGCAACACAACGCGAAGATAGCCTTCTCTATCTGGATCAACGTCTGCCCGGTGTACGTATCTATGATGAGACCAAAGTACGCATCATCGGACGTCTCGCCGGTGGTCGTATCCAGGCTGAGAAGCCTCTTGGCTTTGGTCTTAGCCAAAATAACCTGGGCGATGACCTTAAGTTAGTCTTGGAACTTGAGGGCGATAATATCTCCCAGATTGTGCATTATAATGACGACCTCCTGCGCGACAGCGTCCTCGTCAACCTGCGTCACGATGTGATTACTCAGGACGGATCGGATTCGGTGGGTATTACCCGCACGGAGTACTACAAGAAACGCATCATCATCTATCCGGATGTCAACACCGGTGAGTTCTATGTCGATCTATTCCCTGTTAAATATAAGATCACGCAGGCGACCGCGCGCGGTTACGCGACCCTCTATGCCGAAGGCAAGACCGGTGAGACGGTGGACCTGACCGAAGCTCCCTTGAGAAACTATCTTAATACCTACGAGGACAAGGAAGTTTATTACAACGACACCTACTGTATCACCTATCATAGTCCTATCTCTGTCTCCTGCAACCAGCTGCAATTTGGTATGCCGGTGCCGTATTATGGCGAGAAGGCGATCAGTCGCCAGAATATCCAAAACCAGAAGATCGAGGTGCCGGTGGTAGAGAAACAAGAGGACGGAACCTACAAATACCTCTTCGGTGCACCGGTATTCAATTCGGATACATACCAATTCAGCGTGACCGCTCATGAGGACTATTATTACAATAATGATCCTACCTCTCCAAGACACGAAGAGGTACGCCTGCAAGGCGGTACACTCAAGGTCTACAACGGACTCCACGACGCCAAGGATACTGAGATCCAGACCCATGAGTTGGATACGATGGGTCAGGCGCTGATTACCCTCCCGGTGGACTACGTCTCGTTTGTCAAGACCGGAGATAATGCGTTGCGCGCACTTGACCTATCTGTAGAATATCAGGGTGCCTATATTGAGAGTCAGGCCTTCCGCGCTTATATAACCGGTGATAGACTTAAAGGACAGGATTTTGCCGCCTCCACCCACGGAGATGTCATCCTGCTCGATATCCTGCGTGACCCTCCCGGATCGGGTAGTTCCGCATATCTGGATGCAGGTTCGTCCTTTAGCTATAACTGTACGGTGGATCTCAAACTAACCTTCGGTCTGGGTATTACCCTCAAATACGGTTCCGGTGCCAATATCTATATGGGTGCCTTTGCCGGACTGGGTGCCGGAGCATGGACCGGAACGCCTACCGAGGTCGCATCCAGCTACTCGATGACCCTGCCTATCACCAATACCTTCCTTTATAAGCGTAACGGCACCTATACGTTCACCACGACGGAACGTATCACCACCGGAGGTGATCCCTTCTCGGTTGGCTCCGGTGCAGATGTGTTCATCGGTGCAACCCAGAATGTGCTCTACGCTGAGATGGATGCAGTGCAGCCGCTCGACTCGCTGACGTATGTCACGCTGGCAGCGCGCTCGGCCAATGGCACCATGCGTACGATAGCAGAAGGTATGGATGCCAATGGTAAGAAATACTACCTTGTGATTGGTACCGAGTTAGGCGCTACCTCGTATATCAGTTCTACCTTCGTCCATACGCAGAGTTATATCGAGAATAATCTGCTGCCGCAGCTCAGACAGCAGCGTGACGCCCTGCTCATGACCGGAGATAGTGCTACGGTCGCAGCTATTGCAACCGCTACCAACAAACCGGCTTATTGGAGTCTGGTAGATCCGACGGATGATAACTTCGGTATGGACGGTTATTACGTACAGATTGTACCGAATAATGCCAAGCTCTACGACGATGAAGTGGCTGCCTATAACCGCCAGTTCGTCAACTGGTACAGCTTGCTGATTAAGAACGAACGCGATAAAATCAATGCTCTCCGCGGTACGAACAGCCAACTGGTAGGAACCTGGTCAACCGGCGGCACTACTTCCGTCACTCATACCGAGACCTATAATTCCTCCGGCTCAGAGTATCTTAAATTATTCTATCCGGGTGCATCGCTCAAATCGTCGCTGCCCAATATTGGCAGTCCGGTCATTTCACAGGGTGCTTCCGCTAAAAGTTTCAACAAACTACTGGAAGCCTCCAAGGATCAGTTAGGCCAGGATAAACCGGTCGAGATATTGGGTAAAACGACTGCGGCTACCTGGAAATTTGAGTTCACGCCGATCTTCAACGCAGACTTTAACATGAGCCCTGCTACCAGCACGAAGGGTAACACCAAGGCAGTCGGCTTCACCCTCAAGGCAGATGACTTCTCATACGAACATATCAATGTATCCGTTTATCGCGTAGTGGACGATCATAACGCTTTCAACGAGGCGACCGAAAGTAACCACGATTTCACGGATGCTGACGGCGATTACCGCTATGGATCGTATGTCTATTTCCTGAACGGTGGTGCTACACGCTGCCCGTGGGAGGGACCCGACTCGACTCGCTTCTATGCGCCTGCTATGCCCCTCTCTGCCGGTTCGCTCAAACTGGAGAATCCGAAACTCGATATCGACGTCCATGAGCGCAGCAACGTTCCTGTTGATCAGCCCGCAGTATTCAATATCCGCATGGCGAATGAGGGGGAAGTGGACTACGGTAACGGCAACAACGTGCTTAAGTTTGAACTCAAAGTGCAAAGAGGTACTAACCCCAAAGGCGCGAGAATCCTGATTGACGGTCTGCCCCTTACGGAGGAAGCCCGCGAATTTGCTCTAACACGTGGTTCGATAATAACCAAGCGCGTAGAGGTCTATGCCGGTGAGGGATACGATTTCGAGAATCTCACGTTATCATTGACCTCGACATGTAGTATGTCGGAGTTGGCACGATGCACCTTCTCCGCACACTTTATGCCGGTGGCATGTCCGGTGAATATCACGGCGCCGCACGACAAATGGATTATGAATACACTCTCGCCGCAAGACTCCACCGGATGGTATCTGCCTGTAGTCATTGACGGATTTGATGTTAACTACAAGAATTTCGACCACATCGAGTTCCAATACAAACTCGCTACCCGCAGCGATGACGATTGGGTGAACCTCTGCTCTTACTACGCAGATGACAGCCTCTACTCCATCGCTTCCGGTAATAAAGCCATGATCAACGGCGGCCGTATCGAGAACATCCGTTTCTACGGCGAACGCGACCCGATGGAGCAGGAGTATGACCTGCGTGCAGTAGCATTCTGCCGCCACGGTAGCGGATTCATCACGCGTGCGTCATCTGTCATGCGCGGAGTAAAGGATACGCGCGTTCCGCGTGTATTCGGTGAGGCAGAACCCGCTAACGCTATCCTCGGCGTGGGTGACAAACTGCTGCTACGATTCAACGAACCGATTGCGGGAAACTACCTCGATGAGGATAATAATTTCCAATTAGTCGGCTATACCAACGAGACAGGTATCACCACCGGCATTTCGCTCCATTTCATCGACACCGAGAAATCCTACGCTGAATCCAAAGTACTGCGTTCTATCTCGGATAAATCGTTCACTGTTGATATGATGGTACGGCCGCAGAATCCGGAGGAGGAATATACCTTCTTCAACTACGATACGAAGGGCGCAAGAGCCTTTGCGTTTGGTAAGACGGCGGATAACCGCCTGGTGGCTACGCTGGGCGACCATTCCATCTATTCCGACACCTTGCCGGAGAAGATGATGGGCTTTACCCGTGTAGCCGTGGTCTATGATCGTGAGAACCGTCTGGTACGCTTCTACGCCGGTACCAAAGAGGTTACGGATACCCTGATCGCTCCGTTCGAAACCGCTATTGAGTTCAATGGTAGCGCACCTGTATCCATCGGTAGAGGCTTTGCCGGAAACATGATGGAGGTACGTCTGTGGACCAAGGCGCTGGCACCCGATGAGATTACCCAGACCTTTATGACACGACTCACCGGATACGAGCGCGAACTGATTGCTTACTATCCGATGGACGAAGGTAAAGGTACTACGCTCGCAGACAAAGCCAACGGAGCTACCCTCTATACACACCAAACCAACTGGGAGTATCAGCAGGGTATATCCCTCCGCGTGAACAATGGACAGGTAGTCAAACTGGCTGACGAATTACTCTCGCGCTCTAACAAACAGGATGAGACGCTCATGTTCTGGTTTAAGAGCCCACGCAAACGCGGTACGATCTTCTCCGCCGGCAGAATGTCTAATACTGAAGGTACCGAAATAGCATTTAGCAACGGCGCACTTGTCCTCAGAAACTATGCGAACGAATGGAAGATTGACGGCAATTATTCGGATAACGAGTGGCACCATTTCGCCATGACTGTCAACCGGGCATTCAATAATGTGGCTGTTTATATTGATGACAAACAGAAACTCTCTTTCGCTGCCACCAAACTCGGCGAGATCAGCGGTGAGATGTATTTCGGCGGAGATGATTTCGACGGTAATATAGACGAGTTCGTTATCTTCGAGCAAGCCCTTCCGCAGTCACTCATGGAAACCTACGGCACGATCTCACCAAGAGGAGATGAGATGGGTTTGATGGCATACCTGCCTTTCGTAGAAATGAAGGAGAACGAAAGCGGCATCCTGGAGCAAGTATTCTCTATCAACGACAGACGCGTATTCAAGACCTCTGAGGGCGATGTGGTTGAGAAAGTACAACCGCTCATTGTCAGCGTATCCGACTCCTCCGACGTGATGGATCTGGGCGATAGAACCCTCTCGGCGCCTGTTAAGGATATCGGACAGCTCACGAAGATGAACTTCGACTGGTCATTCAATAACGACGAACTCCTTATCAATATTAATATGCGCGACCGCGAAATCAACAAACAGACGCTCTATATCACCGTCCGCGATGTCGAGGACCTGAACGGTAACCCGATGGCTTCGCCTGTGACATGGACCACCTTCGTCGATCGCAACGCTATCAAATGGGCGAAGAAAGAGATTACCGCCAAGGCTATCTATGGTAGAGACGAATCCGTCACACGTACCATTCGCGTTGTCAACTACTCAGGAAAGCGTCATCAGTACACCGTCGAGTCCATGCCAGACTGGCTGTCAGTAGATGCACCCAGCGGCGCTATTGAACCGACTGACGAGATAACACTGACGCTTACGTTCGATGCCAATATAGCCGTAGGTACTTATTCGGATGTAGTTTATCTGACTGATGAGAACGGACTAAGCGAACCGATGCGCATCGAATACGAAATAGAAGCTTTACCGCCGTACGAAGATGTGGATAAAGGCCAGTATCCGCTCAATATGTCTATCTGCGCACAAGTCATACTCGGCAAATCGGGCTACGACACCGACCCGAATGATATCGTCTATGCGCTCTACCGCAATGAGTGTGTCGGTAAAGAAAATGTCACCTTTGACGATATCACCAACACATCCAAGGCCTTCATCACTGTTTATGGTAACGATGATATGAACCGTCAACCGGTACGCTTCCAACTCTGGCAGGCTTCGACCGGTAAAGTCTTTGATCTCACAGCAAGTCGCAATATCCTCTTCGAGCATGGCTATGTCTATGGCTGCGACGACGTACAACCGATTATCCTCATGACCAGCGGAAGTGAAATGCAGCATATCGCTATCGAGAAGGGCTGGAACTGGATATCCCTGAATCTCGATCTGACCAAGACCGGCGGTTCCATGGCGGCTTGTATGACGGCGAATGACCCGTGGGTGGCTAATGACAAGATCAAGAACACCAACTCCTGTCTGTTCAGCGACTATGATGCGGCAACAGGCTACTTTGTGGGTACGCTTGAAACCTTGCATTTCTCGCAAACCTATATGGTGCTTAGCGCAGCAGGTAATACCATCCGTATCGCGGGTGAGAAACTGCCTGAGGATTCGATGAAGATATCCGTCAGCGGTAACGGCAAATGGAATCCGATGCCGTGTCTGTTTGACCAAGCAACACCGCTTACCGAAGCATTGGCAGGCTATTACGACAACGCTACTCAGGGTGACCTCATCAAAGCACATGACCGCTTTGCTACTTTCTCGGCTAACAATCGCTGGGAAGGTAACCTCACTGCCCTGCGTCCGGGCGAAGGATACCTCTTCCGTCGCATGGCACCGGGCACTGTCACCATCCCGTTCTATCGTCAGTCTCCTTCCAAAGCTCCGCGTCGCGCTCAGGATAACAGCAGTCATCCGTCTGTATTCAGTAACCCGAAGGCTGCAACCAACATGACCATGATAGCAATGATTAATGATGGAATGAGCGCGACTGCGTCGCTCAATGATGTAAATGATGTATTGAAGGTTTACGTAGGTGATGAACTCGCTGCGGTTGCTACACCGCTCACGATTGATGAGGAAACATATTACTTCCTCACCATCCAGAGCGATAAGACTGGCACGCTCCGCTTTGAAAAGGACGGACAGACACTCCAACCCGAAAATGGCGCCATCATGTACTCGACCGATAGCCATGCAGGTAGTCTGGAAACGCCGATAACGCTTCGTCCTACCGACGAGACCGGTGTGTATAAAGTCTTCGAAAATAATCATGTAATAATAATCCGAAACAATGAGAAATATGATGTTACAGGTAAGAAATTGTAAAGTCCTTGCTCTTTGTGCCCTGCTGCTTTCGGCAGCAGGCACAGTAGGAGCAACCGCCCCGAAAGGAGTATTCTCCGTAGGACCGGGCGTGTATGTAACGCTGGCGGACGAGAACTATTCTCAGAGTACAAAGACTTTATTCACATTCGCTGAAACGCAAGCAATCAGTGAGGAAGGATGGCATGTCTTGAGCAAGAGCGAATGGACCTACCTGTTGGTTACACGCGATGAAGGACGTGCAGTAGCCGACCAACGCAACGGAATAGGTACCGTAGCCGATGTGCACGGCTTGATCATCATTCCGGATAACTGGACGCAACCTGCAGGTGTACCTGCCTTTACGGCCGGCGCTGCTTCTGGCTGGGGCACCAACAACTACGATGTTACCCAGTGGGCGGCTATGGCGGATGCCGGTGCAGTGTTCTTGCCGGCTGCAGGTTATTCTACCGACGGAACAACCGTCACGGATCAGGGTTCCGACGGTTCGTATTGGAGTAGAACCGAAGATGAGAGCAATACGACCAATGGATACGCTATTCAGTTTCAGAATTCGGTCATCCATAACCAACAGTCGAAAGATAAGACAATGTACTACAGCGTTCGCTTGGCGCAGACGGTAACCGTACTGGACGAGAAGGATAATGAAACCACCTTTGACTCTAAGTTCGCTGCGGCCAGCACGAAAGACTATGCGCTCATGAAACGTACGCTCTATAAGGACGGTTATTTCAATACGCTTTGCTTGCCCTTTGACGTGAACAGCATCGCTGCTTCGCCTTTGGCAGGCGCGGAGATCTTCACCTTCGAAGGTGGAAACGTGGTGGAGACCGGTGCCGGCACGGAGCTGCAACTGCAACTCTCACCTCTGACCGGCGATCAGTTAACCAAAGGCGTACCGTACATGATCCGTTGGACCTCCGGTGATGACCTGTCGTTCCTGAAATTCGATAATATCGCTTGGGGAACGGGTAACGATGCCGATCAGACGGGCGATGCCAAAGTCACTTTCCATGGCTTCTATCCTGTGACGCAGATCGAACAGGAAAACCATTATAACCTCTTCCTCGGAGCGGACGATGTCCTCTACTGGCCTAACTCGGACGGCACGAGTATGAGAGGCTTCCGGGCGTATTGGCTGGTTAATTCCGGTCAACCGAGTCAGGCTCCTGTCTATCGCGGTATGCCCGCTTCGCTGCATATCCGACAGAAAACGGGTGTCACGACAGGGTTAGAGAACGAAGAAATGAAAACGAAGAGTGCAAAACTATTGCGTGAAGGACGTGTGGTCTTGCTCATCAATGGTGAACCATATAGCATAGGAGGGCAGAAATTATGAGAAAGCAATATTCACAACCTTCCATGTCCGTGCAAACAATTGTGATAGCAGGTCAAACCCTTTGCGCGAGTAGCATGCCGGTAGGCGGTGGAAAATCGCAAAGTGGCGCACGTATGCCGGGACGAATAATCGAAGACTAAATGTAGAATAATTCAAAAAAATGAACAATATGTTACAGGTAAAAAAATCTAACAGACCAAAGGTCGGTCTAACAGCGTTAGCGGTCGCACTTCTAACTGTGCTAACGGTCTTCTTTGCGGGCTGTAAGAAGAACAAAGAAAGCGAACCGGTTGATCCTTTTGTTACTCCGGGAGACACACCGAATCCCAATTGGGTCATCACCGGCGACAATGACATGTCCGCATCCATGACGTCAATCGTCAAAGTCTCCTTTACTAAGTCGGAAGGTACCCTCGCTGCTTTCATCGGTAACGACTGTTGCGGTATCGCTACCTACAAAGCGGACTACGACCTCTATTGGCTCTATATCTCACCCACTGCGGAGGGAGGCGGTAACGTCCAACTGCGTTTCTATTCTCCGGAACTCAAGCGCATCTTCGAGGCTACCTCTACTTTCCCCTTCCGCAACGATACTCCGCTTGGTTATATTACCGAGCCCTATACCCCGGAATGGAAAGTAATGCAATAATATGGAAACATTGTTGATTATTCTGCAACTGCTTGTCGTGATGGCGATGATCTTCATCGGCGCGAAAGTAGGGTCTATCGGCCTGGGTATATACGGCATGGTAGGCGTGTTCATCCTTGTGTTCTGTTTTGGTCTGGAACCCGGCATTATCCCCGTTGATGTGATGCTTATCATTGTGTCCGTCATCACCGCCTCAGCGGCACTACAGGCAGCCGGTGGACTGGATTATATGGTGCAAATAGCGGCTAAAATCCTCCGGCGTCATCCGAGTCGCATCACCTTCTACGCACCGTTTGTCACCTGGTTGTTCTGTTTCTTGGCGGGCACGGCGCATACCTGCTATGCCCTGCTACCCATCATCTCAGAAATAGCCTACAAAGAGAAAGTACGACCGGAACGGCCGCTCAGCGTAGCTACTATCGCGGCATCCTTGGGTATCACCGGTTCACCTGTATCTGCGGCTACTGCGGCTGTCATATCACAAAGCTTGCTCGGCGGAGCCGGGATTGGTATCAAAGAGATTATGATTATCACCGTCCCCGCTTCACTCATCGCCATCTTCGTGGCGGCGCTCGTGCAGAACTTCGTCGGCAAACCCCTGGAGCAAGATCCGGAGTACCAACGTCGTGTCCGCGAGGGACTCATCAACCCCGAAGCCGAAGCTACTAAAAATGAAGAAACGGAACGCAACCCCCGCGCCAAATGGGCAGTATTAGCCTTCCTCTTGGGTGTGCTGCTTGTGGTTCTGTTTGGTTCTATTCCCGCTATGCGTCCGCAATTCCACGGCGAGGCGATGAACATGAACTACATCATCGAGATCACCATGATGTCCATCGCCGCGCTGATTCTGCTGGTAGGCAAGGCGGATGTACGCGAGGCGGTCAAAGGTAATGTCTTTGCGTCCGGCATGAATGCTATGGTGTCTATCTTCGGCGTGGCGTGGATGGGTAGCACGTTCTTCCTCGGAAACCAAGAGGTCATCATGGGCTCCGTGGCAGGTGTGTTCACCTCCTGGCCTATCCTATTCGGTATTCCGCTCTTCTTGATGAGTATCATGCTCTTCTCACAGGCTGCAACAGTTAAGACCTTGTATCCCGTAGGCTTGGCGTTAGGCGTACCGCCGCATATTCTGCTGGTGCTCTTCCCCACCGTGAACGGCTATTTCTTCCTGCCGAACTACCCGACAGAGGTAGCTGCAATCGGCTTTGATAGAACCGGAACGACCCATATCGGTAAGTATGTCATCAACCACTCCTTCCAATTGGCCGGCTTCATCACCACCTTTGTCTCCATCGGCGTCGGTTACCTGTTAACCCTCCTGCTGCTCTGATAGAGTCCAATGCCAACGGCCAACGTAAAAAAAAACGCTCCAAAAAGCGTTTTTTTTGCGAGCATAGTCACTCATCATATTGTCACCCGTAGAGACGGCATTCTTTGCCGTCTCTCCCGACACCCAGAACCGAGAACTTTGGCGTTGGCTTCGGGGCCCCCGCAAATCTGCTGATTTGTGGGGAAAGCGGAGGTCTCGGTTGCTTTGATGACGACAGAGTCGTCAGCCGGTGCAATCCGAGCACCGAACGCGCGCGAGCACCGATAAAAAATCGCCATTTCGCAAGAATTTGGCGATTTTTTTTGCGTATATCAGAAAAAGTTCGTATCTTTGCGGCCGAAAGTTGCAAAGACGATGGAAATACAGCATTTACATAGCATTCAGGAAATATCCATGCATTACCTTACAGGCGAGTTGCCGGTTTTGGTATTATGCTCGGACACGCAGCAGTACATATGCAAATATATGCGTCCCAATGCTACTATCTCCTACAAATTAGCATGTGAGTTTATTGGGGCTGTTTTTGCTGATGCATGGAAAATCAACACTCCGCCATTTGCTTTGGTAAAAATCATGCCGGAACATTGGGCATCTGTTTCGCTGTCACATAGTTCATCGGCTCCTGCCGCCGGCTTCCGTAAGATAGAAGGTGTAATAGACATAACACCGACCTCATTCCGACAGGTAGAAGTGAATACAGAAACATTGTACCAACTGCTTAAAATTGCCCTTTTTGATTTTTGGATAGCCAATGAGGATCGCACATACAACAATGCAAATCTACTATATGATATAGAGAAAGCACGTTTGATTTCCATTGATTACGGAGGAATTCTTAACAATGTAACCTTTGATTTCCCCTTGTTACAGCTGACAGAAACGGATAGTATTCTTGGCGCGGATATTTTTGCACATATTATAAAATCTGTTTCATCCAATCAACTAACCGAAGCGGTCGAACGATTAGAAAAAGATTATTTACAATGTATAAATCGTAGCAAGCAGCAATCACGTTTATTAACTGAAATGCCCCAAGAGTGGGCTGTGCCGGCTGTAAAAATCGAAAACAAATTAGAAGAACTATTCTCTCAAAAATGGTTAAGTGACACATGGGAGAATTTTATAGAATGTTTGAAATCCTATAGCAATTATGAAAAATAATATTCAGTATAGTATAATATACGCGGACATTCGCCCTGAGATAACAGAGCGATTGAGTTTGGGAATATTGACAATTGACCAAGATAGAGTAAAGGTTTACTATTCCCAAAAGAAATTAGGAATTGTCAAACTGCTTTATACGGAAAAAGAATATAAAGCTATTTCGGCTATCGTTCGCAAAGAGTTGCGTGAGTTGGCATCGGTAGAAGTGCTTAAGTATTTGACGCGTTACTCAAATAATCTAATATCTTTCTCGCCGATACAGAGCATAGACAAAACGCAAGCGAACATCAACGGCGAGTGGTTATACAGAAATTACGTCTATAACGCAGCAACGGCATAAAGCCCTGCATATTTATATGAGATGATGAATGCATCGTCAGCAGTTCGAGGAATAAGCTAATTTCGCGTTAGGGATTGGAAGGTGCTACAAAAATAATGATGGATTGAGCGCTACGCTTAATGATGGATTGATGATTATAATGATGGATTGATGGATTGAGCGCTACGCTTATGTGGTCGGCAAAAACACAATTAACAAAACGAAACAAATCTATGGCTTATAAAGCCGGAAAAATAAGCCTGTTTAAAACTGCTTAGTTTTCCTATTGCTTTTAATCGGCTGAAATACAATAGATTACGAAAGAAAATTAAGAAACCACAACACCTATGACGAATAATATTTTTCATGGTCAATCGAAAGAAAGTGGATTATAATGATGGAATGAGCGCTACGCTTAATGATGGATTGATGGAACAAGAGACGGCAAGGAAACATAAAGAGAGAGACGGCAAGGAATGCCGTCTCTACAGGTGGCCCACCGAGAACCGAGAACCGAGGTTACTGATTGTCAAACGCTGCCATCTCCAGCGACCAGATGTACGCCTTCATCGACTGCTTGCCGCCGGCGGTGTTCTTCTGCGCGCGGTA